>Ga0307995_1000374_pt1 | contig 31591 bp, 26 predicted proteins | sample EllFjometagen262_FD_203132 | JGI IMG/M metagenome (GOLD analysis project Ga0307995, IMG submission 203132) | Marine microbial communities from Ellis Fjord, Antarctic Ocean - #262 | ecosystem: Environmental > Aquatic > Marine > Unclassified | place: Southern Ocean | collected 2014-11-02 | reverse complement strand
ATACGACAACACTATTAAATATTTATATGAATAATAGCTATCAAGAAGCAGTATTTATCACCCTATTTGTCGTCTATTTGTCGTAGATATTTAAAAATATTATTCTAATTAATTGTTATATAGAAGTTTATATTTGTTACAAACATTCTGTATTGGAAAGTAATATACACTTTAAACTCTTGTTCTTTTATCGTAATTAATTCATAAGTCAATAAAAATAGATGTTAAAGTAATTTTAGAGTCAAATAGATATTGAACTATAATAATCACGGAGTTAATATATTATGGGTTTTGTCACATTGAACTATCTAAACCAATAAAATATAAAAACTACTATTTTTAATTTCTATTTCACTGTTCGCAAGCTATAAAAAGAGTTTGTTTTAGACGGAATTGTATTTTGTTTAGTATTTCATGAAAAAAGATGAACAATAATGAGTTAAATGTTATAAATTTACATGAATTTAAAAAACAATTTTAATTATGAAAAAATTTATGTTTATTATCACAACAGTGTTATTTATGACATTTTCCGGAAATGTTGTAGCACAAGATACTGTAGTGGATATTGCTGTCGGAAATGAAGATTTTTCAACCTTAGTTACAGCTTTGAAAGCTGCAGATTTAGTTGGAGCATTAAATTCAGAAGGTCCCTTTACTGTTTTTGCACCAACAAATGATGCATTCGCTAAGATTGATTCAAAAACTTTAAACTCATTACTTGAGGTAGAAAACAAAAAATCATTGGCAAACATACTAACCTATCACGTTATTTCAGGTAAAATTGTTGCATCTGATGTTGTTGCTGCATTAAAGAAAGGTAATGGTTTAGTTGAATTAACTGCTTTGAATGGTCAAGTTATATCAGTAATTGAAAAAGAAGGGAAAATTTGGCTAAAAGATTCAAATGAAAACTATAGCGAAATAACGTCAACAGACATTATGGGAAGTAATGGTGTAATCCATGTTATCGATTCGGTCGTTATGCCTAAATAATACTTAAATCACTTTAAATTTTTATTAACCTCTTAATTAATTTTAAGAGGTTTTTTTTTAACCACAGGCATAACATCTTTTGTGAGTTATAGGATTCCTTATCCTAAATAAAACATTCATAATGAATATAGAATGGCTTGGAGTTTTTGAACATCAAGAAAGATTATATTATTAATTTAGCTGAATGAAAAAGAAGTTACTACCTTATATTTTGATACTATTATTTATTAACTGTAGTGATATTGAGATAATTGAGCCTGAAGAGGTTTGTATAGATCAAAATCTCGCTGATGAAGTAGTTGCTTGTTATTTAATTTATGCTCCTGTTTGCGGCTGTGATGGAAATACATATTCAAATGATTGTATTGCAGATAGTATGGGTGTCTTGAACTATCAAGAAGGCGAATGTATTTAACTAATTAAAAAAAGTATGGAATGGTACATCAAAAATAGATGGTGGGTATGGTCAGTAACTTTTATTTATATTGTTTACAGAATTGTCACTAGTTTATACTACTCATAAATGAAACTATTAAATAATAGCAAAATTAAAGAACAAATTGCCCTCATTAACTCATGGCATATTGATAGGGGTCTGCTTTGTAAAGAAATTAATTTTAAAAGCTTTCGAGATTCTATTGATTATATAAATAAAATAGCAGTCATTTCTGAAGAAAACAAGCATCATCCCATAATAACTAATAATTATTTGTTAGTAGCACTTAAACTAACAACACATGATGTTAATGGGCTTACACAAAAAGATTTTGATTTAGCAAAGCTTATTGATCAAATCAGGCTATAAAGAAATTACTTGAAGATTTTTCCAGTTTACTTTAATGCCCCCTCCATCATGAATTTGAAGGGCAATTGATCCTTTTCCTTGACCAATTTTTTCATCCTTCAAGGAGATCATTTCAATATCATTTAACCATGTGTCAATTTGATTTCCAACAACTCGAATGCGCATCTGATTCCACTCTCCCATCTTAAGGGCTTTATCTTTTTCTTTCGCTGGTTTTATTAACCAACCACGACCGTAAGATTCATAAACACCACCGGTATTACTTCCGGGAGGGGCAACTTCTACTTGCCAACCACTTACTTTAGTTCCCACAACAGAAGAACGAATAAACACACCGCTATTTCCATTTGCTTCTTGTTTAAATTCAAGGGTTAGTTCAAAATCATCATAATATTTTACTGTAGATAAATAACCATAAGCATTGTCCGGCCCACTTTCGCAAACTAAAAGTCCATGATCTACATACCATAATTCAGTCCCATGAATATTCCAACCCTCTAGGTTTTCACCATTAAATAATGATTCTTGAGAAGCTACAGTCTGATGTAAAGAAACTATAATAAAAAGTAAGATAAATTTGTTCATTTATTTAGATTTTGAATATTAAATATATGTAAATTTCATTTAAATAGACGCTGTTGTTTAAACATAATTTTTTTAGTAAATTTGATATCTTCAATAAAAAATTATCATGACCTTTCGTCTGGCAATATCGATGTGCACACTCATATATTCAATGATTCATGCTCAAATAAATCCTGATCTTATTGACATTGTAAGAGACTCTTATGGTGTTCCTCATATATTTGCTGCTACAGATGCAGAAGTTTCATACGGTTTAGCATGGGCACATGCAGAAGATGATTTTACAACCATTCAACAAGGATATCTTGCTGGAAATAACATGCTCTCTATAAATATTGGGAATGCAGGGTTAGGAGCGGATTTTATTGCACAATTTATTGGCTCTGAAGAATTGTTTAACGACCGATATGTAAATGAGATTAGTGCTGAATATAAAAAAGTTGTGAATGGTTATGCTGCTGGATTAAATAGTTATGCAACCTCTCACCCTGAAGAAGTTTTAGTTAAGGCACTTTTTCCCATAACACCAAAAAAAATGATGCGGTATGCACAATTACAATTGTTTATTTCTTCAAAAGGTGATCAATGGGTTCAAAGAATCGTAAGCAATCAATTAATCTATGATTTTAAAGTGGAAGAAACCCCAAAAGGATCAAATACTTTTGCATTTAACAGTTCAAAAACAAAAGATGGAAGTACCTATTTAGCTATTAATACACATCAACCTTTAGACGGTCCTGTTTCATGGTATGAAGCGCATTTATGTAGTGAAGAGGGCACAAATATTTTGGGTGCCCTTTTTGCCGGAACTCCTAGTATTCTTATAGGTGCAAATGAAAATTTAGCTTGGGCACATACAGTAAATCAGCCAGACAAAACTGATGTCTTTGCATTAGAAATGCACCCGAAAGAAAAATTAAAATATAGAGTAGATGACGGATACCTAAATCTTGAATTAAAAAAAGCAACCCTTCAACTTAGATTTCTTGGTATTCCCTTTAAGATTTCAAAAAAGTTTTATAAGAGTATATATGGACCAACCTTAAAAAATAAATCTGGTTATTATTCAGTAAGAACCCCCGCACTGTATGAAATAAGAGGACTTGAACAGTGGTGGCGAATGAATAAAGCTTCAAACTTTACTGAGTTCTATAGTGCGCTTAAAATGAAAGCATTACCTGGATATAATATTGGATATGCAGATAAAAATGACACGATTTTTTATATCTCAAATGGTCTTATTCCTAAAAGAGCAAAAGGATACAATTGGGCTGATATTGTCCCTGGAAATACCTTAAAAACTCTTTGGAAAGAAACCTATGACATAGAAGATCTTCCACAGGTATTACAGCCAAAGTCAGGTTATATATATAATGCAAATCATACTCCTTTTAAGTCAAGTGCTGAACATGATAATCCTGACAAAACACAATTTGATTCAGCAATGGGCTTTGAAACATATGATAATAATCGCTCTACCCGTTTAAAAACACTAATAGATCAGTATGAGAAAATAGATTATTCAGACTTTAAAACCATAAAATACGATACACAATATCCAAAGCCATATGCCTTTAGCTGGATGGATATTAATCATTTAGAACGTTTAGAGGCAGAAAATTACCCCAACTTAAAAGTGTTAATTGAACGATTACAGCAATGGGATCGTAAAGCAATTGCATCTTCATTGGGCGCAGGAACCTTTGCTGTTTTTTATGATCAATTACGTCCTTTTTATCAAGATTTACCAGAACCTAAAATATTTCCTCCTTCCATTCTTTTAAAAGCATTAAATAAAACGAAAACATATTTATTTAAACACTTTGAGAGCTTAGAAGTTTCTTTAGGAGATTATCAAAAATTAGTAAGAGGAACAATAGAACTTCCCATTTTTGGATTACCTGATGTAATCACATCAATGGCCTCTCGCCCCTTCAAAGACGGAAAGGTTAAGGTTGTAAGTGGAGAGTCATACATTGAACTAGTTCGGTTTAGTGATAAAGGAACCGAAATAGAGTCTGTTATTTCTTATGGAAGTTCTGATCGCCCAGACTCTCCCCATTATAATGACCAAATGGAATTATATGCAGGCTTTAAAACTAAAAAAATGAGTTTGGATAAAGAAACTGTTTATAAATCAGCGAAGAGAATATACCATCCCAAATAAGCGAAACTAGAACTGATGTGCAGCAATAGCTTCACTGTACACAGCTTCATATTGACTAATTATAGCGTCAATATGAAATAAACTTGCTTGCTCCTTTGCTTGTTCTTTAAATTGCTTAAGCTTAGTATCATCCTGCAATAATAATAAAGCATTTTTAGCCATCCCATCAAGGTCACCTACGTCAGATAAATAGCCTGAAAAATTGTCTTTATTAACTTCAGGGATTCCTCCAGCATTTGAGGAAATCACAGGAACTTTATTCGCCATAGCTTCAAGAGCAGACAAGCCAAAGCTTTCTTTTTCTGAGGGCAATAAAAATAAGTCGGAATAACAAAGAATTTTATCAATTTCATTACTGTTACCTAAGAACGAAATAGACTCGGTAAGACCTTTTTCCTTAACATAATCCATTGCCTTTTGTTTTTCTGGCCCTTCCCCTACCATGAGTAATTTACTGGGTACCGTTGGTAAAATATTTTCAAAAATTTTAATTACATCTTGAATCCTTTTTAAGGGTCTAAAATTACTTATATGAGTAATTATTTTGTGGCTTTTAGGGGCTAAAAAATCTCGCTTACAGGGCATTACTTTTGATTCTATTTTTTTGATATCAATAAAATTGGTGATCACATCAATCTTTGTCTTGATATCAAATAACCTAAGGGTGTCTTTTTTTAAACTTTCAGAAACTGCTGTAACCCTATCAGAATGATTAATACTGAAAGTTACCGCTGGGCGATAAAAAGGATGACTTCCAACTAAAGTAATGTCTGTTCCGTGTAAAGTGGTAACAATTGGAATGTGGAACCCTTCATCAGCAAGCATTTTTTTTGCCATATATCCAGCGTAGGCGTGAGGAATAGCATAATGCACATGTAATACATCAATTGCATGAGCCTTTACAACATCTACCAACCTACTTGACAGTGCTAGCTCATAGGGTTGGTATTTAAAAAGAGGATAATCTGGTATTTCAACTTCATGAAAATGAATATTGTCGGTATTTAAGGTTTCTAAACGAACCGGTTGATGGTAAGTAATAAAATGAATAGTATGACCTATTTTAGAAAGGGCAATTCCCAATTCTGTGGCTACAACTCCACTACCGCCAAATGTTGGATAACATACAATTGCTATTTTCAAAAGTTTATCTTTAATTAATTAATGCCTTATATAATAAGGCTTGTATTCGCGTTCTAATATTACTTTTACTAAACCTAAAATCATCATTAGGGTAGGTTCTATTTGCTAAAATAACAATTATAATTTCTTTATCAGGATCAGTCCAAGCATAGGTTCCAGTATATCCAGAATGTCCAAAACTTACTTTTGAAACACACCCACAGGTAGAGGAATTTTTAAGATCAAAATCTGGCTTATCAAATCCAACTCCCCTTCTATTGCCTTTTTCACAATAATAACAGGTGTTAAAAAGATTAATCGTTTCTGGCTGTAATAGCTGAATACCATTATATCTTCCTTTTTGTAAATACATTTGCATTATAGCCGCTACATCTTGTGCATTTGAAAATAAGCCAGCGTGTCCCCCTACACCATTTTGCATAGCAGCCCCCATGTCATGTACATAACCTCTTAACTCCTTGTGCCTGAAATAGTCATCAACTTCACTGGGTACAATTTTTGAAACATCAAAACGCCCCAAGGGTCTAAACCCTATTGTGGTCAATCCTAAAGGATCAAAAATTTCTTGGTTAAGAAACACATCATAAGGTAACTTACTAGAAGTTTCAAAGTATTTCTTTAAAATATAATAAGGTAAATCTGAATATTTATATTGAAGTGAATCCGTTAATTTACTTTTTTTTATTTGAGTGTAAAGTTCATTCTCAAAATCAGTTTCTAAAAATAAATCTTTAGCCACTACTGAAGCATATTTTATAGAGGATTTTGTTTTATATTTTTTCTTTTTTGGGTACCCTTTTTTATTAAGAGTTTCTTTATAAAAAGGAATCCATGGCCATAACTTTGCATAATGAGAAAGCATTTGTTTGAGGGTGATATTCGACTTATTACTTTCTTTCCATTCGGGTAATAAAGTTGCTATTGTAGAAGAAAGCGTTAGAGTTCCAGAAGCTACTTCTTTCATTACCAAAGGAAGAGTTCCAAGAATTTTAGTCAAGGACGCAATATCATATATATCAGTTGATTGAACGGGTTTTTCTTTTTTGTATGTATGGTATCCTATATTTTTTTCATAGATTATTTTACCTTTTCTAGCGGCTATTATTTGCATTCCTGGAGTCATCATTGAATCAATAGCCATTTCTGCTAGGGCATCAATCTCCTTAAGCTTAGCTGAATTAAAACCTAAGCTTTCTGGAATAGCATACCCTAGACGGATACCCCCTTGTAAATCGATTCCATCTCCCTCTTTAAAAATATTTGAAACCTTTACGGGTAATTTTCCTGTTAGATGTTGAGCACCAAAAATAGCATCCGCACTTAATTGTTGTGCTTCCTCACTATTTTGATAACTCATAATAATAGCATCAATTCCTTTTATAGAAGAAATAGGTTTTAAAGCATATGGCTTTACAAAAACATCTAGAATGACTGTTTTTTCCTTTGCAATTTTTGAAATAATCTTTAGCTGACGAGAATTAAAATCTGAAGACTTCCAAGGGTTGGCATTAGAGCGATGAAAACTAATAACTAAAGTGTCATATACTTTTGTTTTTTCAAGAACATTGGGAACTGTTACCTCCTTAAGTAAAGGAACCGATTGATATTTTTGTAGTTGTTGATTGAAAGCTAGAGCAGAATCATCCCCTAAAGCAATATGTGCGATATGATGCTGTTTTTTTAATGGTAAAATATTATTTTCATTTCTTAGCAAGGTTAGTGCGTCCCCAATAGACTCGCTATATAATCTTTGATCTTTAACCGTATTTAGGTCCTGGTATAAGTTTAGAAGGTTAACGGGTTTATAATCTGCTAATCCAACTTTATATTTAGCCCTTAAAATTTTTTTAACTGAATACTCTAAACGAGGTTTAGTTACTTTTCCTTTTCTGTATGCTGATACAATTGCTTTTATTCCTTTTGGAATATCATTTGAAATAAGTAGTAAATCATGGCCTGCTAAAAAAGCTGTTAAATCAATATTTTCGACTTTAGAGTATTCTGAAACTCCTTTCATGTTAAGTGCGTCAGTAATAATTAAACCCTTAAAATTCAATGAATCCTTTAGAAGTCCCTGAATAATATCTTTAGAAAGTGATGAGGGCACTCCTTCGTTTGATATACTGGGTATATTTAAATGAGCAACCATAACTGAAGACAACCCTTCTTTAATAAGTGATCTATAGGGAGCCAACTCTATTGAATCGATTCGCTGGGCACTAAAACCAATTGTAGGTAGTATTTTATGTGAATCTTGTGAGGTATCTCCATGTCCTGGGAAATGTTTCCCTGAAGTTAAAATACCCGCCTGGTGGTGGCCTTTCATGATAGCTGTTGCCTGACGAATTACGAGCTCTTTAGAAGATCCAAAAGATCGATTCCCTATGATAGGATTGGCAGCATTTGTGTTAATGTCTAAAACAGGACTAAAACTATAATGAATGCCCAATCGTTTTTCTTGTTCCCCCATTCGATTTCCAATGGCTCGAAGTAAACTAGTGTCTTTAACTGCACCCAAAGTCATTGGCCAAGGAAAAGCTTTGATTGAATCCAATCGCATTGCAACGCCCCACTCAGCATCCATTGCAATAAGCAAGGGTGTTTTGGATGCAGCTTGAAAATTGTTAAGCCATTGGGATTGCTCAACCGGTCCTCCAAGTGAAAAAACAAGTCCACCTACTTTATGAGTTTTAACCAAATTTAATGAAAGTTTATAATGAGAACTATCTTGTTCAGAAAAAACCATTGGCATGAATAGTTGTCCAACTTTTTCATAAAGTGACAGGCTTTGATATACACTATCAACCCATTTTTGTTGCTGGTGAGATTCAGCTTTGGTTGCAGCTAGAGGGTCTATTTGTTGTCCATTAGAAAATAATGGAAGGCAAATAAAGAGCCATAAAAAAAAATTTAATGTAATTCTCATTTAATCTAAAATTGGCAAGTCTTAAATAATTGTTTCTTATATAATTTACTTCATAAATCGACTGTGCCAACTCTCTGAAGCCGGAATTTCCCAAAATTTTTCATAATCCCCTTTTGTGTCAACTAAATTATTAAACACTATAGTTTCTTTAGTAACCGCTTTTGATTTTACCATTTTCCTAAAATCACTCAAATCTTTGTGAACAAAATAATCACCTTGCTTAAAAGTAACATTCATTTTGTCAAGTAAACTAATTTCAAATTGTGTTTCTAACTGCTGAATCATTCGAACTGAACTATCAATAGAACAACCACTTGCCTGAACAGTCTCTTGATCAACCCCAAGGACAATAAAGCGGTCATATGGAAGATCAAAAGAAGCTTCTAGTCTTACATTATGAGCAGTCCACTGGCTTAGAAAAGAGGTAAGTATTTCTTTTATTTTAAAAATTTCATCATCCCGAAAGGCCCTATTGGAAGGGTATATCCATAAGCGTGATTCTGCTGATAACTTTGCGAAAGGAACTACCATTATTATAAATCGTTAGCAGTTGCAATTAATTCTGCAACATCCATTACCTGAGTATTTCCTTCTTGAGCCTTATTTTTAATTCCATCAGTCATCATCGTATTACAAAATGGACATGCTGCAGCAATAATGTCTGGTTGTGTCTCCATAGCCTCTTCGGTTCTCTCAATATTTACTTCTTTATCTCCAGCTTCTGCATCTTTAAACATTTGAGCTCCTCCAGCCCCACAACATAGTCCTTTAGATTTACATGACTTCATTTCCACTAATTCTGCGTCAAGTTTTCGAATCAATTCACGTGGAGCCTCGTAAACATTATTAGCACGTCCTAAATAACATGGGTCATGAAACGTAATTCTTTTTCCTTTAAATTTACCACCTTCAATAGTTAGGGTTTCTTCTTTTAGAAGCTGCTTAAGAAATTGAGTATGGTGCATTACGTCATAATTTCCTCCCAATTCAGGATATTCATTTTTAAGGGTATTAAAACAGTGTGGACATGTAGTAACTATTTTTGTAACGTCGTAAGAATTAAGTGTAGTAATATTTTGTAAAGCTTGCATTTGAAAGAGAAACTCATTTCCAGCCCTTTTTGCAGGGTCGCCTGTACAAGTTTCTTCTGCACCTAAAACAGCAAAAGAAGTGCCCGTTTTATTAAGGATTTTAACAAAAGCTTTGGTAATTTTCTTAGCTCGATCGTCAAAACTTCCTGCACAACCTACCCAAAAAACAACATTTGGTTTTTTTCCTTCTGCATGAAGTTTTGCAAGTGTAGGTACATTTAACATAATTTCTTAGGTTTTAGTTTGACCATCATCAAAAACTTCAATAGTCATTTCCTTTTCTACCAAGTCAGTAAATTTACCATTGTAACGAGTTGCTTTTACAAGATGGTTATCGATCCAATGATAATTTCCACCGCGTGGCTTACCCATTAATAAGCTATGGTACTTAAACCCATTCTCTTTTAACCATGTTTCAGTTACGCCACGATGAGATTCAACTCTTGAGGTGAAAAAACAAATTAAGTGACCCTCATCAAACCACTTATTTAAAGTATCTAAAGCGTCCGGATAAATATTTGCGGTAGCCATTCGTTCTGGTTCTTCATTAGGAATGTCGTCACAAATAGTTCCGTCAATATCGATTAAATAATTTTTAATTCCATCTGGAAGTACGGGGCTTACAACTTCTCCTGATTCTACTTTTTGGTGTAAATAATTTTCTGCTTCTTCTCGTTGCATTTTAAATAGTTTTAATTATTCGTCTGCCCACTGCAAACGATCTTGATTACTAAATGGCCAAGGAGCACCATTATTTTCTATATTTCCCATCATTGAATTTAGCTCAGCAGGTGCTGCTGATTGCTCCATAACTAAATACTGTCGCATATCCATAATAATGGATAGAGGATCAATTTCTATAGGGCATTCCTCCACACAAGCATTACAAGAGGTGCACGCCCACAATTCTTCTGGACTAATATAATCGTTTAATAGCTGTTTTTGATCTAATTTAAAAACACCTTTGTTACTATTAAGGTTATCCCCTACTTCTTCAAGACGATCGCGTGTATCCATCATTATTTTTCTTGGAGATAATTTTTTGCCGGTCATATTAGCTGGACAAACACTGGTACATCTTCCGCATTCTGTACAACTATAAGCATTCATAAGCTGAACCCAGTTAAGGTCAAAAACATCACTTGCTCCGAATTTATCTGGAACTGTGTTTTTACCCTCAGGAATTAATAAACTAGGGTCCATCATGGACTGAACTTCGTTCTTAATATTGGCATCGACTGTAAATTTACCTTTTGAATTTAAATTAGCATAAAAAGTATTCGGAAATGCAAGGAGTATGTGTAGATGTTTTGAATAATATAGGTAATTCATAAAAATAAAAATTCCTGATATGTGAAGCCACCAAAAAGACCGTTCTAAAAATCGAAGATTTTCTAATGAAATTCCCTCGAAAAGAGGTGCTATAAATTGAGAAACTGGAAAACTTCCAGCCTTTATGTAATTAGCTGGGTCAAGGTCTTGTAATATACTATCAGCGGCATTCATTGACAGAAAAAGGAGCATTAACACAACTTCAAAATAAAGAATAATGTCGGCATCTAGCTTAGGCCATCCTTTCATTTCATCTTTCAAAAAGCGTTTAATCTTCAATATATTTCTACGGGTCCAAAAAAACACAACCGCAACTAATACTAGAAACGCTAACACCTCAAAAACAGCAATTAAGAAAGAATATATACCCCCTAAATAAGGAGCAAAAAGACGATGTTTACCTGTTAATCCATCTAAAATTATTTCTAAAAGTTCAATATTAATGAGAATAAAACCAACATAGACTATAACATGCAAAGTTCCTGCTATAGGGCGGCTCACCATTTTGGATTGACCTAAAGCAACCCGTATCATATTTTTCCAACGAAGAGAACGCTGATCATTTCTATATAAATCTTTTCCTGAAAAAATATTTCTGCGTATCCGATTAAGATTTCTAAAAAAAAGAGCAAACGAAGATGTTAGCATCATAGAAAACAAAATATTTGGAAGGTATTGTATCAAAATTATTTTTTAGGTGTAGTTTTATCTTTTTTTCCAAAAATTGAGAAATGAACATACTTTTTTGGGTGTTCTTTTAAATCTGTTAAAAGCGATTCTAATGCTTCAGAAGATTTTAATAACTCCGTATATAATTGATCATCATTAATTAATTTTCCTGCGGTACCATCTCCCCTTTCAAGAGTGGATAAAATATTTCTTAAGTTATTAGATGCAGACTCCATGTTTTTAAATGTGGTTCCCAACTCAAGCTTGGATAAAGAATCTGTTAACTTAACTAAATTTCTTGATGTTATTTCAATGTTCCCAAAAGTAGAAGAAAGCGAACGTTCATTTGAATTAATAAGAATACTCATACTTCTAGAAAGACTATTAATGTTTTCGACACTTTCTGTCATTCCATTTAATGCTAATTTTAAATTGTTTTGTGATTCATAATTCAAAATGTTGCTAACTCCAGCAAAAAGAGAATCTGCAGAGCTTAAAAGACCTTCTATTTTATCTTGTAAAGGAGCAATTTGTTGATTCACCAACTCTGTCAAGCCAGGTTTAATGTCTGAAGGAAGAATAACTCCATTTTTTATAGGGTCACCATCATATTTTGGAAGTAAAGCAATTGCCTTTCCTCCAATAAGACCTGGTTCATATATTTGAGCTATACTTTGAGATGAGAAAGTAAGATCTTCTCGTACCGTAAATGAAACTTTAATTTCGTCATAAGTTTTATCAAAATTAATCTCTGTAACCTTACCTACAGAATAACCATTAATAGTCACTTTAGCCCCTGGAATAAGTCCCTCAACATCATTGTAAATAGCATAAAGCTCTATTTGATTGTCAAACAATGAAGTGCCTTTCAAATAGTTAAATCCAAAAACAAAAGTGCCTAAACAACCTATAATTAAGATTGCTGTTTTAATTTCCCGTGAAAATTTCAAAATATAATCTGGTTTTGATGCATCACAAATTTAAAAATATTTTTAAGACCCACCTCATTTTAGGAGACGGAGTGCCTCACTAATTGTTATTTTTTTATCCCCATTAAAAGCAACAATAAAAGCGTTTGAATACCCTTTCTTTTTTACTTCTTTCAAAAAACGTTGAGCTGCTTTATAGTTAGTAGTTTTTTCATAAAAATAGCGATATAAATTAGCTTTTTTTAGTTTAGAGATTTGACGTAGTCCTTTAAAATTATAAGGTTTTGTTTTTAAGTTTCTTTTACTAGCAGCTATCTGAACTTTAAAAGTAATATTACTAAATACATTCGTTTTTACTGGTTTAATCTCTTGAGATATCTCAAATGTAACTAACTCTTGAATACTAGCTTCTCGAAGGTATTTGTAATTAATAATTGCTTTTGCAATTGCATTAGACATATTCAATTGCCCTTTTGATGAATTCAAAAAAGATCCTTCAGATTTATTTGTTAAAAATCCAGTTTCTACTAATACACTTGGCATATAAGTATATTTTAAAACCACAAAACCCGCCTGCTTGACTGTTCTATCTTTACGATTTAAATTACTTACAAAACTTTTTTGAATAGCACCTGCAGCTTCAATACTTTGATCTAAATAGGTTTCTTGCATCAAGATTAGACTAATCACAGACTCTGGATCATTTGGGTTAAATCCATCATAATTCTTTTCATAATCGTCCTCCAAAAATATTACTGCATTTTCTTTTTGGGCAACTTTAAAGTTTCTGTCATTTGCGTGCAGCCCCAGTACAAATGTTCCAGCTCCAAAAGCTTTGGAAGAAGTAAAAGCATCGCAATGAACCGAAACAAATAAATCGGCATCGGCTTTGTTAGCAATGTTTGCACGTTGAATTAATTCAACAAAAACATCAGTTTTTCTAGTATAAATCACCTTAATCCCTGATAGTTTCTCTAATTGTTTTCCGATTTTTAATACAATATTAAGAGCAATTTTCTTTTCAAAATATCCATTTCCTCGATTACCAGAATCATGCCCTCCATGACCTGCGTCAAGAACAACTACAAAGGGTTTTTTTCTATTTTTTTGAGCAAAAACATTAGAGCTTGCCAACATAAAAAAGTAAACTATAAAGGTAATTTTCAAAACCTTATTAAAAAAGTAATGAATACACTTACGAGAATAAGCTAAAAAATATTGATGCATCCTATAATTATCATTAATTTTGGTCGTTTAAACCAAGTACAACAAATTTAGGGTTTATCGCTTTGCAATCAAAGTTTTATCATGTAGCTTGTTTACTATTTTTCTTAGGAGGGTTAGAATTGCATGCACAAGACACAACTCAAAAAATTAATGATAAAATACTTTTAGACAGTATTAGTAAGCTTAAAAAAAAACCATTACTTCTCTCAAAAGTTCGTTATACTGCAAAAGATTGTGTGCGGATTAATCGAAAGGAAAATAAGCTTATTTTATATAATGAAGCAGAACTTTACTATCAGGACATTGAACTCCGTGCGGGTATTATAATTTTAGATTACAAGACCAATGAAGTAAATGCGGGCCGAATAGAAGTTGATTCTGTTTTAGTTCAATACCCATTTTTCAAACAAGCTGATAATGAAATAAATCCCGATTCTATTCGTTTTAATTTTGATACTCAAAAGGCATTAATCTGGAACTCCAAATCCGGACAAAATGGAATGGATATTTTTGCAGCACTCACAAAAAAACAAAATGACTCAGTATATTTCATAAAAGACGCTAGAGTAAGTACTGCTGGAAAACTGGTAGGTGGTGATGATGAAGGCGGAATTGATTATTATTTTAAAGTTCGTAAAGGGAAAATAATTCCTGGAGGAAAAATTATATCAGGACTCACTAATATGTTTATTGCTGACGTACCCACACCTGTGGGTATTCCTTTTGCTTATTTTCCGTCATCCCAGACTCAAGAGTCTGGATTTATTATCCCCTCCATTGGAGAGAGTAATCTACGTGGATATTACATTCAAAATGGTGGATATTATTTAGCACTCTCAGATTATTTTGACTTTACACTTATTGCTGATTATTATACTAACGGGAGTTATGGGTTTAGGGGTGATACTCAATACAACAGACGCTATAAATATAGAGGGAAATTTAGTTTTCGGTATGAAAACCTTATTAATGAAGCCCGTGGACTTCCTGACTATTCAAAATCTACTGTTTTTAATATTCAATGGAATCATTCCAAGGATGCCAAATCTAGTCCAAACTCTACCTTTTCTGCCTCTGTAAATTTTGGTAGTAGTGATTATTACAGACAATCAGTAAATCAGCTAAACTCTCCAAATTTTCTGAACAATAACTTAAGCTCTTCTATTTCTTATTCTAAAACATTCCCTGCAAAACCGAGGGTAAATGTTTCTATTAATACGGCTATGTCTCAAAATTCACAATCAAAATCCGTGAATCTAACTCTCCCTACACTTCAAGCAACTATGGAGCGTATTTATCCTTTTGCACCAAAAGTTGGGGCTAAAAAAGGATTTTTTCAGAATATTAATTTCCAATATTCTGGACGTGGAGAAAATAGAATTATTACAACAGAAGAAGCTCTTTTTTCGCCTACAATGTTTGACAATGCTAAAACTGGAATGAAACATAGTATTCCTTTAAGCACCAATTTTAAAATAATCAAATACCTGAGCGTCTCTACTTCTGTTAATTTTGAAGAAGTTTGGACGCAAAACACTATTCGCTTTAATGATTTTAATAAAGAAACTCAGCAAGTTGTAAAAGATACAATAAACAATATTGGAGCTTTCAGACAATATAGTTTAAGTGCATCTTTAGGAACTACTATTTATGGAACTGTAAATTTTGGCGAGGATAAAAAAATTCAATCAATCCGTCATACCCTTCGCCCTTCTATTAGCTATACAAACCGACCAAGTTTTGAACAATACTACGATACCTATATTGTTGATGCAGATGGAAATACTGCTGAATATACGCGCTATCAGAACAGCTTATTTGGTGTGCCAGGAAGATCATTGTCAAATAATATGGGGATTAGTTTAGGGAACAATTTTGAAGCTAAAGTTCGTGATAAAGATTCGACTGCTACAGGACCAAAAAAAGTGGTTTTATTAAATAACTTAAATATTACTACTGGGCATAATTTTGCAGCTGATTCACTCAGGTGGAGCCCTTTAAGAATGAGTACTGGGTTTAGTCTTTTTAAAGATCAAATGTCTGTAAACACAGGAGGAACCTTCGATCCCTATGCTCTTAATGAACAAAATGTTCGCATAAATACGTATAACATAACTAATGGTGACGGTTTGTTGAGACTTACTAGCGCAAATGTTAATATGAATTATTCTTTTTCAAGTAGGCAACTTGAACGTTCTGGTGATAAAAACAAAAGAGCAGAAGAAGAATCAGCCTCAAGTGGTGGTCGCGATGATGATCTTTTTGGAAAAGCTGAAGATTTTACTGATCGAAGACTAACAGACACAGAAAATACAGATCCTCCACCCAAATACCCTAGCTATAGGGCTAAAATACCTTGGGATTTAAAATTAGCTTATTCCCTTACCTATAATAATTCAAGAAATCAACGAGAATTTAGCAACAACTCATTAATGTTTTCTGGAAATATTGAACTAACACCTATGTGGAAAGTTGGACTTTCTTCTGGGTATGATTTTAAAGGTGAAGGATTTACTTATACTCAATTACGTTTTGATCGCGACCTTAAGAGCTGGAGGCTAAATTTTAGCTGGGTACCTTTCAGCGATAGAGCTTCATGGAACTTCTTTATAGGTATAAAATCAGGATTATTAAGCGATATAAAATATGAAAAGCAAAGTGAACCAAACCGCTCCTATTGATTTAAAATTATAGTATCTTTAAATCAACCTAGTTTTTATGAAAAAAGAAATAATCACAACACTCAATGCTCCAGCACCTATAGGTCCATATAATCAGGCAATTAAAGTTGGGAACACTCTCTATATTTCAGGTCAGATCCCAATTATTGCTAAAACAATGGAACTTTTTAATGGCACAATTAAAGAAGAAACCGAATTAGTTATGCTTAATTTAAATGCAGTATTGGAAGCTGCAGGTATGTCCTTTGGGCATGTCGTAAAAACAACTATTTTTCTTAGTGATATGGAGAATTTCGGAAAAGTAAATAATGTGTATGGAACATATTTTGACAACGATACTGCACCAGCACGTGAAACAGTAGCTGTAAAAACATTACCTAAAGATGTACGCATTGAAATTTCAATGATTGCAGTGAAATAGAAATTTTCAAGAATTAAGTTCAATTAAATTTTTGTGAAAATTGACCAACTCATCAATTGGACGTTGAACAATTATTCCCATTGACAAACCATGAACTTTTAAGGCACGTTTAATCTCTTCTTTTAAGAAAAATGATATTGAGCCAATAAAGTGTATTGGAATTTCTCTTGCGTCATCAAATTGAAGGATTTGATGCTTTATGAAACGATCAAGACCTTTTGCAATAATGTCTTGGAAAAGAGGGACCTCTTTATGTTTGATTAAAAACCGTGAGAAGGTCGCTAAATAAGTATTTGGATTTTCTCTCCGATAAATATTTTCCTTCATTGTATCTGGAGAAAGATCGTATTCCTTTTCAAATTCTAAGGCTAATCCCTTGGGCATTGTATTGAAGTAATAGCTTCTAATTAATTGTTTTCCGAAAAAGTTACCACTTGCCTCATCCATAAGTATGTACCCCAGAGAAGTTACTCGTTGTTCTATCTTAACACCATCAAAATAGGTGCAATTTGAACCTGTTCCTAAAATACAAACTATGGATTTTTCATTGGGCTTAGCCGCTGCATATACTGCTGCATAGGTGTCTTCTTTGATTGTAATTTCACTATTAACAAAAATCTCATCAAATACATTTTTTATACGTCGTTGTGGTGAATCTACACCACAGCCAGCACCGTAAAAATATAAATGTGTTACTTCTTTTCGATTTTGGTATAAATCAAAATTATTAATCATTCGTTCCTTTAATATAGCACTAGAAAGAACTTGCGGATTAAGTCCAAGAGTTTGTGTTGCAAACAACGTTTCTCCAAATGTATTAACAGCAATCCAATCCGTTTTTGTTGATCCACTATCAACTACTAAAATCATAGTATAGTTTTATTATAATTTATTGATATGCTTTGCCAAATCGATCAATTTGTTTGAATAACCACATTCGTTATCATACCAAGATATAATTTTAAAGAAACGAGAATTCAATTCCATTCCAGCACCTGCATCAAAGACTGAGGTTCGTACATCTCCAATAAAATCTTGAGAAACAACTGGTTCATCACAATATCCTAAAATATTTTTCATTTCATTACTTGCAGCATTACGCATTACCTGTTTAATTTCTTCATAAGAAGTTTCTTTCTTTAATTTGACTGTTAAATCAACTACAGAAACGTTGGCTGTAGGGACACGAAATGCCATTCCGGTCAGTTTACCCACTAAGTCAGGTATCACTTTAGTAACAGCTTTTGCTGCTCCCGTTGAAGCGGGCATAATGTTTAGCAATGAACTTCTACCTCCTCTAAAATCTTTGCGTGAGGGACCATCAACGGTAAATTGAGTTGCTGTTGTAGCATGAACTGTTGTCATTAAGCCCTCTTCTATTTCAAAATGATCATTTAATACTTTAGCGATAGGTGCCAAACAATTTGTTGTACATGAGGCATTAGATACTATTTTATCTAAAGCAGATGCCTCAGAATGATTTACTCCCATCACAAACATTGGAGCATCGGGAGAGGGAGCAGAAATCACAACTTTTTTAGCGCCACCATCAAGATGTGCTTGTGCCTTTTCTAAAGAAGTAAAAATACCAGTACATTCTGCAACTACATCAGTATTTAAATCACCCCAACCAATTGCTGAAGGATCTCGCTCTGCACTTATGCGAACAGAATGACCATCCACAACAAGATTGTTTCCTTTTACCTCAATAGTACCATCATAAGTGCCATGCACAGAGTCATATTTTAACAGGTAAGCCAGGTGATCAATATCTAATAGATCATTTACCCCCACTACTGTAACATCATCTTGTTTCATTGCGGAACGAAAAACGAGTCTTCCAATTCGTCCAAATCCATTAATTCCAATTTTAATTGCCATATTTAAATTATTTGTTTTTAAAAGTTATTATACTGAGAGTATCTCTGATACTCGGATTAAATTTTTATTGATTTTTGTTTTACCTTTAATTGATGATTCTAAGGGAGTTAAAATCATTTGTGAATTATCAATTCCCACCATTACATTTGACACTCCTTTTAAAAGCGATTCTACTGCATACACTCCCATTCTTGAAGCTAGCACACGATCAAAACAACTAGGTCTTCCTCCTCGCTGCATGTGTCCTAAAACAGAAACTCTTACTTCATAATAGGGTAAGTTTTTTTCTACATACTCTGCAATTTCAAAAACATTTTTGCCTGTTTTATCTCCTTCTGCAATAACGACTATACTGGATGATTTACCTGTTTTTTCACTTCGCTTTAAGGATTCCAACAAACGATCTAAGCCCATATCTTCTTCGGGAACAAGTATTTCTTCAGCACCTGCTCCAATACCCGTGTTTAAAGCAATATGACCGGCATCCCTCCCCATTACCTCTACAAAAAATAAGCGATTGTGAGAGATGGCTGTATCACGAATTTTGTCAATCGCATCAATTACGGTATTTAAAGCTGTATCGAATCCAATAGTATGAGTTGTTCCATGAATATCGTTATCAATAGTACCAGGTATGCCAATAACAGGAAAATTAAATTCTGAATTAAAAATCATTGCTCCAGTAAATGATCCATCTCCACCAATAACAATAAGAGCATCTATTTTATGTTTTTTTATGGTTTCATATGCTATTATACGTCCCTCAGGAGTTCTGAATTCTAAGCATCTTGCTGACTTTAAAATAGTACCGCCTTTGTTTATGATGTTATTTACACTTCGAGCATTCATAAGCTTAGTCTCATCATCAATTAATCCTTGATACCCTTTATAAATTGCAACACATTCCACGGAAAAGTAGGACGAAGCTCTAACCACTGCGCGAACAGCTGCATTCATTCCTGGAGCATCTCCTCCGGAAGTTAGTACTCCAATGCGCTTAATTTTTGTATTCATTATTTATATTTCGTTGTAAATTTAATCAATAATTTTAGAGTGTAACTTAGGAGGTTTGATTTTATTTTATTCTATCCATTTAAGATTTAATTTTTTTTAACAAATTCAATTAAGTCCGATTTTTTAGTATTAATTTTTGAAATAATAGAATCGATTTTGGGCTTTTTTTCAGACGATATTTTATAAATCAGTTCTTTAAATGTCTCAAAATCAATATTATAAGAAATTCCTAATCCTTGGGTATACCCTAACTCATCCCCTATGTATCTAAATTCATTTTCTTTATTAAAAACCTTAGCTCGAAGCGTTCCTTCATCATTTAATATAAAATCTATTTGAACATTTCCCACAACTAATGTTTGCTCCACCCCCCCAACAGGCACACCAATCTTCCCATTTAATAAAATTTTATCACTTATTTTTGTTGAAAGGGTGAATCCCAAACGATCTTCGGTTGCAATATCTAATAAAACACTTTTATCTCCTTGTAAATAGTCAATTCCAACTTTTAATTTATCATTTTCCTCACCAATTAAATCACTAAAAATATCTGAAGCTTTTTGATATAGATTATTTGTAATTCCTTCCATAGAAACACTTACTTCATTAATGAAAATACCTTGAGATAATAATGAAAGTGCTTGTAATTGACTCCTTTGTGGGTCTGCCAAACGATAATTAATTTCAGAAGCCACAATACCACTTGTATTGGGGAAATTAATCTCAAAAACTGGGTTGTCAGGCTTCAATAAATTTCCTTCCAGACGAATTAGTACTTCTGTAGGTATTTTTTTATTAAAACTTGGATTATCTAATAATATTGCTGGATTTGCTCCACCAGGAACATCATAAATTGCCTCTAAATTCATTTGTGCCTCTAATGGATTTCCTTCCCATACAATTGATCCTCCAGATTTTAGATTAAATTTTTTATCAATAACTCCAAGATTCTTAAAGTTATATATACCATCGAAGGTTATGAAATCACCCCATATATTAAATTTTCCATTAGTGTTGATTTCCATAAATAAGTTTCCAGCACCTCTTCCGTTTAAATAACTTCCTGTTTCTTTATCAATAACAATTTCTACTTCCGCCTGATTCGTTACATCTAAATCAAAATTCATTTCTACCCCTCTTATTTCTTTTATTACTAATTCTTTAGATTTATCTGAGATTACTCTTTTCTTGCTTTTATCGATAAAACTGATAAATGAAGTGTCAGATAAGCCATAGTTTTCTGCCCAAGGAATTTTAATAGAGGTCCCAGATTGAGTACTGCCCTCTAAACTTATTTTAAGATTTTTAGTGGGTCCATCAAGACGAACTTGTCCCTCAAGGAAGCCTTTTCCAAAAAACAATGCCTCAGGAGTTTGTGTAGTATTTAACAACAACATTTTTTCTGAAGAAATACTCAAATTTGTTTGCCAGTTTTTAAAATTACTGTGTGAAAATGTACCATTCAAAATAGCTGATGTTTCTTCTGAAGAATCAATCATCAAAACATTATTAAACATGAAGAATTGATTATTTAGATCTATATTAGTTTTCTGAATGGTATAATTTAAATTTAAAAATGGAATATAAAAACCTCCTTTTTTAAAATTTAATGAGCCGCTATGTTTTAAATTTTCTAATGCGCCCCAAAGCTTTACTCCTCCAGTTACTTGTCCAGAAAAATTCCTTATGGCATCTCTTCCAAAAGGAGATAAAAAAGCGAGGTCTAAATCAGAAAAATTTAGATCAAAATTCAAGTTTGGTGAATCTAGACCATTCCAAACACCACTTAATGTAAATGATTTCTTAGCATTATTTATAACCTCTGAATTTACAGTGTAAGCATTTATAAGGGTATTCCCAGATGTGTTTAAATTAAAATCACCTAAAAATTGATTATTTATTTTCAATGCTTTAATTGCGCCTGAAAAAGAAAGTTTGTTTTCTAAAGGTGATCGTTTTATATGAGAAGTTATCGAAGTGGCACCCTCTAATTTAAGAAAAGGTGAAAAAGAAAGTGAATTTTCCAAAAGTACTTTTTTAGTTATTAAAGAAAATTCAAAGTCGTTTTTATTACGATGACTGCCAGAAAAACGAATGGTTTGATTACCAGAAACAGCATTGAAATCTGATAATTTAATTTCTTTTGTATTTGCAGAATAACTAAGTTTCTGAAGTGGATCATCCAACGGATTAATTATCCAAACATCATTTCCTATTAGTAATTCAGACTTTTTTAGTCCAAAGAATGAAACACCATCATCTGATTGAGTATTATAAAAATTTATCTCAAAAGGTATTTTTGTTTTTCGATCTTTTAAAAATTCTGATCTAAAATATAGAGTGTCACTTAGTTTTGTGCTTATCATGTTAAAATCACTACCAGTATAATATTCATGAGAAAACTCCTCTATACTTAAAAAAGTATTATAAATTGGATTGTTGGTGTCAATCTGAAAATGAATATTTTGAAATTGTATGTCATTCCACCGCATTAACGGAGCATCTAAAATAAACTGTGATCGTAATCTATCAGAGGCGATTTTACCTTTTAAAATTATATTTTTCGAAATTGAAAAATCAGGATATAAAGCATCCAATACCTTTTGATGAATTTTTAAATCAAACCTTAAATACTGTCCTTTAGATGTTACTTTAGGTTCTAAAAAAGGATACACCTGATGCAATGCATTTTGAAATAATTTTGAAAGCTCACTTAAATTAAATTCTCCAGTTGCATTTCCGGAAATACAGTCTGTATTGGAAATTGATATATTTGTTTTATTATCCTGAAATTGTTTTTCAATAGAAATAGGATTTAGATCTACTTGCTCAATTTCGTTAATAATACTGGCAGATGATATTCTAAGTTTTCCTTCTAAGTCATCTATATTTTTTCCTTTTAGGTTTGCTAACACAACGCCCTTAAAAACTCTTTTTCCTTCTCCTAGTCTAATTCCAAATTTATTTAGATTAACCTTTGAAACATTGGCTAAAATAGTGTACTCAGGAGTATCATTTTGATAATCAAAACGTACGTCGCTTTTCAAAACAACTGGTTCAGATTTTATTGTAAACGTATTCCTTAATTGCTTATTATTGTAAATACCTTCAAATTCAATATTATCCCAGACTTGTTTTGTGGATGATAATTTCGTTTTAGTTCCTTTCCATGAGGCTATAATAGAATTATTTCTTTGAAAGTCTCCTGTGAAAAGAAGTGAAGAAGCTAGTGTAATTTGTGTGTTTTGTCCCGTGACTGAATCTAGTGAAAGTTTATTGATTTTTAGAGCTAAATCTACTTTACGATTGAGTGCTTTAGTACTTATCAATCCCTTTCCTAAAACACCGGCTAAAGAAAAGTCTCCCCAAGTATTTGAGGAAACTAGTGCCATTTTAAAAGAATCTCCCTGAGAAGATAATTCACCACTCATTTGAAGCATTCCCATGGTTTTTATTATTTTTTTCTGCACACTAGATAAAGTTTCTAAATCTTTAAAAGATTTAGGTGAAAGTTTTAAATCGTGTATAATTGCAGACCAATTGGTTTCCTGTTCTTCAAAAAAATGTAAAAAATTCAAGTCACCACTAAAGAATAACATTTCATTTTGGAGTAAAATCTTTTGAAATGATAAATTATTCAAACTTCCTGAAGCAGTTAATGAAATTTCATAAGGTTTCTCATATACATCTTTAATTTTGTTTGGGAAAAGAGCATTAACATCTAAAGTACTATTATCAATACTTAGTGCAATCTTTACATTATCATTAAAGTCTTGAAATGAATTGTTTTTACCCAATAAAGACAAAGAACCTTTAACTTGAGTCTTGTCATTAACAAGATCAAAAAAAGGTAAAATTAAAGTTCCAGGCGAATAGTTTACATTACCTATAAACTCAAATTGTTTTGACTTTGAGGATTCAAAAACTCCCTTTAGCATTTTTAAATCAACATTAAAACTATTTAGTTGGTATTTAAAGTTTTCAGCATAAAGATCAATGCCCTTAATATTTATGTTATTTGCTCTAGCTTTATTTAAATCAACATATTGAAAACGTGACTTTGAAACAGTAATCTCGGATGATTTAAAAAATGCAACTCTTTTTTTATTATTAGACTTCTTTAATTTATTTAAAAATACATTTAAAGAATTAGAAACTTCCATAGGGTATTTTTTAATATTTAAAAAGACAGTTGAAGTCTCTATCCTATCAAAATTAAAATCATTATTATTTAACTTTCTAAAATCTTCAATAGAGGTTGATATGTCCTTTACAAATAATAAAGTGTCATTGTGATGATCAAAAACAAGAAAGTTTGAGAATTTTAGTCGACCACTCCAATTAAAACTTACTTTATCTATCAGTACTTCTTGTCCAGTTCTATTCTTTAAACCATTTGTAAAAGACTGTACAAGTTTGGTTTGAAATCCAGGAAAAGAAAACAAACCTATAACCACTAGAAATAGTGAGAGAAAACTCACTGAAATTATGACGATTATTTTTCTTAACTTTTTAATTGTAATCTTTTACTTTTGTAACGTTTTTAAAATCAAATATTGTCTAAAAAACCTCTCATATTAGCTATTGAATCTTCCTGTGACGATACAGCTGCTGCTGTTATCAGTGGAAGAAAAATTTTATCAAACTGTGTAGCTAACCAAAAAATTCACATCGCTTATGGAGGAGTAGTTCCAGAATTAGCCTCTAGAGCACATCAATCTAAAATAATTCCTGTTGTTCAACAAGCTTTACAACAAGCAAATATCAACAAAAAAGAGCTAACAGCAATTGCCTATACACAAGGTCCTGGACTTTTAGGTTCATTACTTGTAGGAAATGCCTTTGCCAAGTCACTTGCTCTTGCACTTAATATTCCGCTTATTCCAATTAATCATATACAGGGACATTTATTAGTTCATTTCATTGAAGATGAAAGAATACAAATCCCTAACTTTCCATTTTTAGGAGTTATACTTTCTGGTGGACACACACAATTAGTGCATGTCCACGATCATTTTAATATGAATATTTTAGGTACCACATTAGATGATGCTATAGGAGAAGCTTTTGATAAATGTGGAAAAAGAATGGGCCTTCCCTACCCTTCTGGACCACAAATAGATAAACTTGCGGAAGAAGGAGATCCTCATAAATTTATCTTTCCAATTTCTAAATTATCTAATTATAATGTTAGTTATAGTGGAGTAAAAACTGCATTTATAAATTTCATTTCCAATAACGAACAAAAGAATCCTGATTTCATCATAAATAATTTAGTTGATTTATGTGCTAGCCTTCAGTATACTTTAGTTCAGATTATTTTAAATAAAATTGAATTAGTTGCTCGTGACAAAAACTTAACTGAAATTGTTATTGGTGGTGGTGTAGCTGCTAATACTGAAATTAGAAAACAATTACAAGATATAGTTGTGAAAGAAGACTGGAAACTGAGCCTTCCTCCCCTTGAATACACTACTGACAATGCTGCAATGATTGGAATTACAGCCTATTATAAAATTTTGAAAAAAGAATACGGATCTTTAAAGGATTCTTCTAACGCACGTTTAAAATTTTATTAATGGCACTTTTTTTTGATTCTATAATTAAAGAAAACACTCAAGAGTATATCTTTAGTCGGGAAGAAAGTAAACATATCGCAAAAGTAATAAGAAAAGTTCCTGGTGACTTGATATCTGTAACTAATGGGAAGGGACTCGAGTGGAAGGGAATTTTAAGTTTTGTTTCTCCTCAAAAAACAATAGCTAGCTTTAAAACTTTCGAACAACATCCCCCCAAGAAATACCAGATTCATATTGCTATAGCTCCCACAAAAAATAATAATCGAATGGAATGGTTGATTGAAAAATTAACAGAGTTAGGTGTTAGCTCAATCACTCCAATACTTTGTGATCGTTCAGAGCGTAAGATTATTAAAAAAGAACGTTTTGAAAAAATAACGATTTCAGGATTGAAGCAATCCCAACAATTTCATCTTCCTAAGGTTAATGAAATGGTGTCCTTCAAGAATTTTGTAATCGCTTCTAAAGAACAAGAAACCTATATTGCCCATTGCGAAGAAAGCCCAAAAGTAAATTTAGATACGATATCATTCAAAGGAGCTTCCCAAACTATAATGATTGGTCCAGAAGGTGATTTTAGCTCTCGCGAAATAAAAGAGGCTGTAATGGCTGGAATTTTAGCAGTAAGCATTGGAGCACAAAGATTTAGAACTGAAACCGCGGGTCTTTTTGCTTGTCACACTATTTTTCTTAAACAACATGTAAATACAAAACTTTAACTTCCTTATCTTTAAAATATGAATGCTAAAGAAATTACAAAAGGAATCGTTTGGGCAATTCTCCAACTTTTTGCTATATCCATACTTTTTTGGTTGTTATTACAACTTCAAATACTCATTATATATATTATAATTGCCGGAGTCATAAGTCTTATTGGACGTCCTATTAGTAAATTTTTAACCCATCGTTTACGATTTAAATCACTCTTTGCAACAACCCTAACTCTTTTAATGTTATTAGGTGTTTTAATTAGTATTTTTTCCTTGTTTGTACCTTTATTAATTCAGCAAGGTGAAAACTTATCCTTGTTAGATGTAGAAAATTTAAAGAAAACTATCGAGACCCTGATTCAAGAAATTAGTGTTTATTTTCAGTTAGATAATAGCTTTTGGCAACAGCAATTAGCGGTTGATAATTTATTCCAAAATGTTAATTTTGGATTACTTCCAGAATTGTTTAATCAAATTTTAGAAATCCTAGGAGGCTTTACAATTGGACTTTTTTCAGTCGTATTTATTCTTTTCTTTTTCTTAAAAGACAGTAAATTACAAGATAGTATGATACTGACTCTAGTAAACGACAAAGTATCAGTACGTGTGAAGAAATCAATTGATAAAACCAAAAATCTTTTGTCTCGTTATTTTCTGGGATTATTACTACAAATAACTATTATACTTATTATTTATAGTGTTGTATTAGCTGTTTTCAAAGTAGAAAATGCATTCATTATTGCTTTTTTGTGTGCACTTTTGAATCTAATACCTTACTTAGGCCCCATCATAGGTGGCCTTTTAATGCTACTACTAACAATGAGCAGTTTTATTGGTTCAGACTTTAGTGATGTTATTTTACCCAAAACCATCTATGTTATGATTGGATTTACTATTGGCCAATTAATCGATAACTTTTTTAGTCAACCCTTAATATTTTCCAATAGTGTTAAGTCACATCCGCTAGAGATTTTTATAGTTATACTTGCCGCAGGAACACTTTTAGGTCCTATCGGAATGATCATCGCTATTCCATTTTACACTACTCTTAAGGTAATTGCTCAAGAATTTTTGTCTGATAATAAAATCGTGAAATCACTTACTAAAAATTTTTAATCTCTACTTTATGAAAAATAATCTTCTTTTCTGTCTACCCTTTCTTCTATTTTTTTTTTCTGTTCAATCACAAAAACTTGATCGGACTGAAAAGAAAATCATTAAAAAAGTAGAGCTCTTAAATGCTAAAAGTATTGATTTTCTTGAAAAAGTAGTAAATATTAATAGTGGTACACTCAATAAAAAAGGGGTTCGTGAAGTTGGTGACATTTTTAATGAAGAATTTAAATCAATTGGTTTCAAAACACAATGGATTGATATGCCTATGGAGATGAATCGAGCTGGTCATTTTTTTGCGAATATATCAGGTAATAAAGGAAAAAAACTACTCCTCATTGGTCATTTAGATACTGTTTTTGAGGAAAATAGCTCATTTCAGCAATTCAAACGATTAAATGATAGTATTGCTCATGGTCCCGGTGCTAATGACATGAAAGGCGGTGATGTAGTTGTTTTATATGCATTAAAGGCATTAGCAGATTTGAACTTACTTAAAAATGCTGATATAACTGTTGCATTTACAGGAGATGAAGAGAGCACAGGAAAGCCACTAAGTATTTCTAGAAAAAAACTAATTGAAGTAGCTTTGAAAGCAGATATTGCACTGGGATTTGAAACTTCTACTGGTTTTGATAATGCAACAATAGCAAGAAGAGGAGCATCTGGATGGAAAGTAGAAGTCACAGGAAAACGTGCTCATTCTTCTGGAGTTTTTAGTGAAAATACAGGTGCTGGATCGATTTTTGAAATGAGTCGAATTTTAAATTCTTTTTATGAAGAAGTACGGGGTGAAGAATACTTAACCTTTAACCCAGGAACTCTTCTTGGAGGTACTTTTGTTGATTATGACTCTAAAAAAAGTAGTGGAACAGTTTTTGGAAAAACTAATGTAGTGGCACAGAAAACAATCGTCAATGGCGGTCTTCGTTTCATTTCTGAAGAACAAAAAAAAAATGCGCGAAAGAAAATGCGTAAAATAGTAAAGCAAAATCTTCCACAAACAAAAGCAACTATAATTTTTACAGACAGTTATCCAGCGATGGTGCCTAGTGAGGGAAATAAATTATTGTTAAATATTCTAAATGAGGTAAGTCTTTCCCTAGGACATGAAGGAGTCACTGCATATGATCCTGGAAAAAGAGGAGCTGCTGACATTTCTTTTGTAGCTAATTATGTGGATGGTTTAGACGGTCTTGGAACCATGGGAACAGGAGCACATACGCCCAAAGAAACAGTCAATTTAAAAACAATGAATGCACTAATTCAGCGTACTGCCGTATTCATTTATCGTTTAATAAACATGAATTAGCAGTAGGTATCAAAGTTTTTCTTTTGAAGGCTTAATGCTACTTTAAACTCTTTTATAAGCTGATCAATTAATTTTTTTGTGGGCTGCACATCTTGAACTGAAGTTACCCCCTGCCCTGCCGACCAAATTGTTTTCCAGGCTTTTGCTTCGGCTTTGGCAGCATCTAACTCACTTCCAAAATCAATTTTCTTCGATTTACTCCAAAGATCTTTAGTAATACCCATTGCTTCAAGACTAGGCCTTAAAAAACTGGCATTCACTCCAGAAACTGCAGCAGTGTAAATAATATCTTCTGCTCTGCTATTAATAATCATTTCCTGGTATGCTTCATCTGCCAAACTTTCGGTCGTATTGATGAAACGTGTACCCATATAAGCTAAATCAGCTCCGATTTGTAATGCAGATGCAACATCGTTTCCATTGCTTATACATCCAGAAAGTAAAATTGTTTTATGAAAAAACTGTTTTATTTCATTTACTAATGCAATTGGGTTTAAAATTCCCGCATGACCACCAGCGCCTGCAGCAACGAGAATTAATCCGTCAACACCAGCCTCTGCAGCCTTTTCAGCATGACGCCTTTTTATAATATCATGATAAACTAAACCTCCATAACTATGTACGGCATCAACCAAGTCTGATACTGCACCTAATGAAGTAATAATTAAAGGTACTTGATGCTTCATACAAATTTCCAGATCTGGCTGAACTCTGGGGTTTGTTGGGTGAACTATTAGGTTTACTCCAAAAGGAGCAGCTTTCTTTCCCGTTTCTTTTTCAAAAGATGCAAGTGCTTCTTTTATTTCAATAACCCATTCTTCAAACCCTTCTGTTGTTCGATGATTTAATGCAGGAAAAGTACCTACTACTCCATTTTTACAACATTCAATTACTAATTTAGGGCCTGATATTAAGAATAATGGAGCAGCTATAGCTGGAATAGAAAGATTATTTATAAAATTAGGTTTCATATTTATTTTTTAATTAAAAGAGTCCATTCAAAATCAAATGTAGATACAACAACATTATTCTCATCTACTCCTGAAGCTTTAAGCCAAAAAGTTTGTGGTGTATCCACTTTTTTCAATTGTTCGATAGCCTTTGATATTTGATCTTTAGCGTCACAAGAAAAAGTAATTCTACCTTTTGCTTTTTTAGTAAAATTAGCTTTATTATTTAGGACCAGCATAGAAACTTTGAGCTCAGAGCCTTGCACCTCTTGCATTATTAAAATACCAGTTGTTAGTTCTGCTGCCATACCTTGAACAGCCCAAAACATTGATTTAAAAGGATTTTGATTAATCCAACGATGAGTAACACTAGCTTTACAAACTTTTTCTGTCAAAGAGGTGATTCTTACGCCACACCACCAAACTGATGGTAGTTTGAGAAAAGTAAATAGATTCAGTTGGAAGTTTGAAAATTTCATCAATTTTCTAGAAATGTTAGAGGATCAATATACTCTAAATCAAAAGCATCTGCAACCTCTTTATAAACTATACTGCCATTTACAATGTTTAATCCTTTAGCTAGAGCTTTATTCTCAACACAAGCAATTTTCCATCCCTTATTTGCTAGTTCTAAGGCATATCTTAGAGTTGCATTAGTTAATGCTGTGGTTGAGGTAAATGGAACAGCTCCTGGCATGTTTGTTACTGCGTAATGAATAATACTTTCTTTTATGAAAATAGGTGAGTCATGCGTGGTGGGTTCACTGGTTTCAAAACATCCACCTTGATCGATCGCTACATCAACTAAAACAGTTCCTGGAAGCATCGTTGAAAGCATTTCTTTTCTAATTAATTTTGGAGCTTTAGATCCAGGAATTAAAACGGTTCCTATTATTAAGTGTGAACGTCGAACTTCTTTGTCAATTGTATGAGCTGTGGAATATACTGGAGTAACATTGGCAGGCATAATACTTTCTAGGATTCGTAATCGATTTAAATTAGTATCTAAAATCGTGACATTAGCTCCTAATCCTGCTGCCATTCTTGCAGCCTCTGTTCCAGAAACGCCACCACCGATTATTAAAACATTAGCTGGTTTTACACCTGTAACACCACCTAATAATATTCCAAGACCTCCCTGAGGTTTTTCTAAATATTTAGCTCCCTCTTGAGTGGCCATTCTACCAGCAACTTCAGACATAGGAATTAATAGCGGTAAGGTTCCCTTATCTTCAACTGTTTCATAAGCTAAACAAACTGCCCCAGACTTAATCATTGCTTTTGTAAGTTGCTCGCTAGACGCAAAATGAAAATAAGTAAACAATAATTGATTGGGTTGAATTAATTCATATTCTTCTGCTATAGGTTCTTTTACTTTTATAATCATATCAGCTCCCTTATAAACAGAATCAATTGTATCAGAAAAAGTACACCCTACTTTTTCAAATTCAGTATCTGAAAAACCACTTAATTCTCCAGCACCGCTTTGAATATTAACATTATGACCTGATCTAATAAGGGCTTGTGCTCCAGCTGGGGTAAGGCCTACTCTAGATTCATGAGGTTTAATTTCTTTCGGAACTCCTATTTTCATTTTATATCAACTTTAAGTTAAATATATCTATTTATAAAAAATAAAAAAATTTTATCGAAGATATAAATTTGAAGAACATTCTATCATTAATCAAGTGAAAAGTGAATTCAAATTTATAACTTGTATGGAACAAATTTTAACTTATGAAATATTTTAACAAAACAAGGACCATCGAGCAAAAAGTAACAGATCGAGAAATGATCTATCTCTTAGAGCGTCAAACAGAATTATTAAATGACATTCTGATTGAACTAAAAAGGCAGAGATAAAGAATAATTTTTTTAAAACATTGAAAATAAAAAACCTTCTTGATTACTAGAAGGTTTTTTTGTTTAATAAAAATGTGAACGCGACAGGATTCGAACCTGTGACCGTCTGCTTAGAAGGCAGATGCTCTATCCAGCTGAGCTACGCGTCCTTTTATAATTTTATCAATACTTCCCAAAGGTTTTTACTTTTTAGTTTA
>Ga0307995_1000369_pt1 | contig 31739 bp, 29 predicted proteins | sample EllFjometagen262_FD_203132 | JGI IMG/M metagenome (GOLD analysis project Ga0307995, IMG submission 203132) | Marine microbial communities from Ellis Fjord, Antarctic Ocean - #262 | ecosystem: Environmental > Aquatic > Marine > Unclassified | place: Southern Ocean | collected 2014-11-02 | reverse complement strand
AGTGGACGATGACCCCTGAACAGCCTCTGATCATTGCCGGCCCCTGCAGTGCAGAGTCGGAGGATCAGGTGATGGCTACTGCCATTGATTTACGCAAATCCGGGCATGCATCCATTTACCGGGCTGGTGTTTGGAAGCCCCGCACACGACCTGGGGGATTTGATGGCATGGGAAAGGTTGCATTGGAGTGGCTGGTGAACATGCGAGAAGCCACTGGCATGCCCTTCATGATTGAGGTGGCGCGGAAGGAGCATGTGGAAGCAGCCATCAATGCAGGGGTGGATGCCATTTGGATCGGCGCACGCACCACCGTGAACCCCTTCTATGTGCAAGACATTGCACAGGCCATTCAAGGTCATGACATCCCCGTCATGGTCAAAAACCCCATCCATGCAGATGTGGGCCTGTGGTTAGGCGCCATTGAGCGATTGGAAAAAGTTGGATGCACCCAGATTGCGGCCGTGCATCGGGGGTTCTTTGACAGCCACAGCGCACCCTACCGCAATGACCCTAAATGGGAAATCAGCTTTGAGCTCAGGCGCCTTGCCCCTGACCTTCCCATCATCTGTGACCCCAGCCACATTGCGGGCAAGCGAAGCCTTGTACCACAGGTTGCACAAACTGCCATGGACCTTGGAATGGACGGTCTGATGGTGGAGGTGCATTCTGACCCGGACCATGCCCTGAGCGATGCGGCACAGCAACTCACCCCCTCCACATTCCACCACATGATACAGTCCATCACCGATGAACGCCAACGCATCCGGCGTGACATAGGACCAATGATTGACCATCAACGCAAGGCCCTGGACAGGGTAGATGAAGCCATGGTCAAGCTCATGCGCGAGCGCATGGCCATCGTGAATGAATTGTCCCAGATTAAAGCAGAGCACGGTGCAGGTATTTTCCAAATGGATCGCTGGTTTGATATCCTGGCTAAACGAGGCGATCAAGCCGTGCAGTTAGGCCTAGATAAGGCCTACATCGAAGCCCTCTTTCAAACCGTACACAAATACTCTGTGGAACATCAGACCAAGGTCTATCAGAGCAAGCGAAAGGGATAATCAAGCGTAGGTGCTAATAAAAAAAAGGGTTTTTCTGCGCCTTTTTATGCAGCAATCTAAATAGGCAGTGGCATCATCATGTCTTATTGTACTTTTTACAATTAACATTTTATGCCTACATTTATTGAAATATATAAAAACAATAACATGAAAAAAAATTACTTTATAGGTATACTTATTACGGCATCAACCTTGTCATTTGCGCAAAATATACCCGTAGACTTTGAGACTAGCGGCTACGGAGCAAGCTGGACTTGGACTGTCTTTGAGAACTCTACAAATCCTTCTTTACAAATTGTTGCAAACCCGGATCCTACAGGCTTAAATACCTCTTCAACTGTAGCTAGATTTATTGCTCTTCAAGCAGGAAACCCCTGGGCAGGATGCGAAACAATGCACGGTTCAGATATTGGCACATTCAGCATTGACACTTCCAACAGCATTATCAGAATCATGGTTTGGAAAACCAAGATTAGTGACGTAGGTATTAAATTGGTAACTTCTTCTGCTGCCTCATTAGGAGAAATTAAAGTAGCTAACACATTGATAAATCAGTGGGAGCAATTAACCTTTGATTTTTCTGCACATATTGGAGGCCTAGCTTACGATCAGTTAGTTGTATTCCCTGATTTTGTAGCTCGTTCAGCAAATGATACCATGTATTTTGATAATGTATTTGGTGACGCTGCCTACTTAGGTAATGACGAAATATCAAGAAATACAACCACTGTTTTCCCAAACCCCACCAACGGCATTGTTACTGTTAACTCTGATTCTCGCATTGATTTAATAGCATTATATAGCATCGAAGGAAAATTACTTGTGCAAGCAAAAAATAGCACTACTTTGGATATGACAAGTTTTAAAAGTGGTGTGTACATTCTTCGTTCAATAGAAAATGGCATCCCCACTAATCATAGGATACTAAAGAACTAGCAATTATAAATCTAAAGGAATCGCCCCTTAAAACCTGGCTGAATCAAGCAAGCCCGGATCCTACTCATCTCGAAGCATTGGCCTCAGAATTGAGCGGGAACAGCGCATTGGCGACCTTCCTTTTGCATCACAAGATGCGTACCCTAGAGGATGTCAAGGGTTTTATCCATGGCACGCCGCTCGCGCAAGTCAACCCTTTGCTCATGGCAGACATGGACAAGGCTTCCCTGAGGTTGGCTAAGGCCAGAGAAAGCAAGGAACATGTCATGCTTTTTGGCGATTACGATGTGGATGGGACCACTGCTGTTTCTGTAGGCAAGATGGCGCTGGATCAGGGCGGCTGGATCCTATCCACTTACATCCCTGATCGCTACACTGAGGGCTATGGTCTATCCCAACAAGGCATCGATGCGGCATTGGAACGCGGAGCCACCTTGATGATTACCCTTGACTGTGGCATCAAGGCACATGACTTGATTGGCCAAGCCCAATCGAAAGGCATGGATGTCATTGTGACAGATCACCATCAACCCGGCAAGGATCTGCCGCCGGCCTTTGCCGTGGTTGATCCCATGAGGAAAGATTGTAACTACCCTGAAAAAAGCTTGAGTGGCTGTGGCGTAGGGTATATGCTGTGGCGCTCTGCTTACGCAAAGGCAGGTCTCAACCCCCATGATTTGGATGAGCTGCTGGATCTGGTGGCAGTGAGCATTGGCGCTGACATGGTGCCCATCCTTGGGCTTAACCGGTGGATGGTTAGGCAAGGCTTGCAACGGATTAACGAGCGATCTCGGGCCTCCCTGCAAGCACTGCTACAAGGCAGGCTAGACAAGGGACCTGTCAACCTTCAAGACGTGGTTTTCTCTATTGGACCACGCATCAATGCAGCTGGAAGAATGCACCATGGTCACTTGGCTGTGGATTTACTTTGCACCCCAAACCCTCAGCTCCTGAACGATTTGGGGCAAAACATTGAGGCCTTCAATGCGCAGCGACGCTTGACAGAACAGCAGGTGCTTGATGAGGCCCTAACCATGGCTGAATCATTCAAAGATGATGTGGCTTTGGTGCTCTGCAAAAAAGGCTGGCACAAAGGGGTATTAGGGATTGTGGCACAGCGGCTTGTTGAGGCCTTCCATAAGCCTGTTGTGGTGCTGACTGAACACGAAGGTGTGCTGGCTGGCAGCGCAAGGACTGCTGATGGGCTAGACCTATACCAAGCCCTGGATGACAGCTCATCGCATTTGACACAGTTTGGCGGCCATCGGGCTGCCGCGGGGATGACCTTGCTTCCAAAAAACCTTCTAGCATTCAGGCAGGCATTCAATGAAGCGGCTGATCATTTATGGCCGGAAGCGAAGCGTCAACCCTCACTTCACATTGATGCCTTGTTGTCCGTGAAGGAGCTCAGTGTGGAACTTTGCACCTTATTGGAACGCTTGGAGCCATTTGGCATGGGCTTCCCCAGTCCCTTGTGGGGGCTGCAAAATGTGCGATTACAAAACATCAGTAAACCCGGCCAAGGCAAGCATCTCAAGGCAGATGTGGTTGATCCTCAAACCGGCGATCGCGTGTCAGGTATTGGTTTTAACATGGGGCATCTCCCATGGATTGAGCAGGCAGTTGATGTGGCCGTTCACCTGGAATGGAATCACTTCCGGGGCAGTCAAACGCGACAGCTTCGCTTCGTAGATTTGCAGCCACATGGGCAAGGATAAACTCAGGAAATTCAAAGCCATCGATGGCTACAAGCATGTACTTCAACCAAGCGTGGATGAGGTCCGGGAAGGATTTCACATGCGAGGCAAGTGGAACACTGACTTTTTCCCCAGCAATCAACCCTTGGTCCTTGAGCTTGGCTGTGGTGGTGGCGAGTACACCGTGGTTTTAGCGCAGCGTGATCCCAAGAAAAACTTCCTAGGCATGGATATCAAGGGTGCACGACTATGGAAAGGTGCAAGCCAGTCCAAGGAAGAGAATTTAACCAATGTGGGATTCCTTCGCACACGCATTGAGTGGGTTGAGCAATGTTTCGCTCCCGGTGAGGTTGATGAAATATGGATCACTTTCCCTGACCCGCAAATCAAGTTTCAGCGCCGCAAACACCGCATGATTAACCCCGATTTTCTTGCCATTTATCAGCGGGTTCTCAAACCAGGGGGATGCATTCATCTCAAGTCAGACTCTGAGTTTTTGCATGGCTATTTGCATGGACTTATCAGCAGCATGGGCTTAACGATTCATGAGACCTACCACGATCTGTACGATCAAATCCTTGAACAGCCCATGCATGAGGCTTTAGCATGCAAGACCTTCTATGAAAAGATGTGGCTTGAGCAGGGCAAGGCCATTACCTACCTGAAATTCAGTTTCCCATTGGCCAATTGATACCTTTCCTTGCATAACTTGACATCATGCCACTTCCAGAGGACTTTTACGATCGCGTCTATGACATTGTGCGCCAGATTCCATCAGGCAAAGTTGCCAGCTATGGCGCCATCGCAAGAGCAGTGGGTGCTGCTGGGGCAGCTAGAACTGTTGGCTACGCCATGAATGCTAGCCATGGCAAAGCTGGTATTCCAGCCCATCGTGTGGTGAACCGCCTTGGCTTGCTTTCAGGCAAGGCCCATTTCCCCGGCATCAATGCCATGGAGCAGATGCTTGAAGCGGAAGGTGTTGTCATCAAAAATGATCAAGTTCAAGACTTTGACAGTCACCATTGGGACCCCGTGAAAGAGCTGGGCATTGACCTTGATGACTTGGGATTATGACACAGGATGAAGCCATCTCCTATTGTGAATCTCTGCCCCAGTCTGAGGCTAGCTTCCCTTTCGACGAAACCACCCTTGTTTTCAAAGTGGCCAATAAACTATTTGCGCTCTTTTCCCTGGATGGAGAAAACCGGATGGCTTTGAAATTTGACCCCGATGAACTAGAAAAACTCAGGGAGTCTGAAGCCTGCATCACCCGCACAAGCTACCTCAGCCCCAAGCATTGGGCATCTGTGATGCTCAATGACCTGGACAACATCAACACAGGTTTTGCATGGATCAACGATTCCTACAACCTCGTTATTCATACATTGCCTAAGAAAATTCAATCTAACTACCCCCTTCTGTCATGACCAAACGCCTGCTTGCCTACTTCCTTCAAGGATTGATCTATGTCGCGCCCATTGCCATCACGGTTTATGCCGTCATCAGCCTACTCCAAGGGCTTGACAGCATCATTCCCATGGACATCCCAGGCCTGGGTTTTGTCATCCTTATTTCAGGCATTACAGCCATTGGGTTCATTGGTGAGTATGCCCTCAAACTGCGGATAGTCAGCCTGGTGGACAGGTTACTGGAACGCATGCCTCTGGTGAAAATCCTTTACTCCTCGGTCAAGGACTTGACCAAGTCGCTCACAGGAAAAAAGAAGGGCTTTGATGCACCTGTTCTTCTCAAGCTATCGCCAGATCATGAAGTGAGGCGTGTGGGTTTTATCACCGATGAGCAGCTCAGCTCCTTGGGGAGCCCATCCAAAGATCTTGTGGCTGTTTATGTTCCACATAGCCTGGCCATATCTGGTCAACTATTCATGGTCCCCAAGGAGTATGTGGAGCCACTCGATGCGTCATCTGCTGACGTGATGAAATACATCATTGCAGGCGGGGTGGCTTAACTTTAGGCGAACCCAAAATAGGTTGCGTTTTCACCGACCTCACTCAGCAATCCTCAATATTTAGGAATCACTCTTAAGCGGTATTGTTCAGTGTTTACTGTACGCTTGTTTGGGATTGCAAGAGAGCCCAGTATTCGATTTAATCTTTGAATGGTTCTTTAGATTTGAAAAAAAAGATTAAATTGTGTTCAGTAAATACCTTACAGCTGTTTGGGATTGCAAAACATTCTCAAGGGCGCAGCGCTCCACAGTATAATTTCAAATATTTGCCAGTAATTTTATTTATTGGCGTTTTTTTGATTTCTAATATTCGCCATGCAGGGCGGGAACGCATACGTCCCCGCCCCGCACAAGCCTAAGCAGAGCCAAAAGCAAAAGAGCCACTTCCCTAATGCATTACTCCACTCCAAATTTTGACGAATTTTTATCAAATATTTTGTTAATTCATTTTGTTTATATATTTTTGTATAACGTTAAACATAATGAATATGTTCTCCATATCCGAACTTCAGCAGTTTTTAAAAGCTCTCTATTAGGCCAGTTTAATTAATCTTTCTTTATCATGAAAACTATATTGATAATAGGTGGCACAGGTTTAATAGGCAGACAGCTTACTAAGCTGTTGACTGAAAATGGTCATCAAGTTCGATGGCTCACCCGAAAAAAAGACGCAAACGAACCCACTCCTCAATTTTTATGGGATTGGGAAAATAAAAAAATAGAAACCGAAGCATTAATTGGAGTAGATGCTATTATTAATTTAGCTGGTACAAGTATTAACGGTAGAAGATGGACTAACAATTATAAAAAGAAAATTTACGACAGTCGGATTCGGTCAACGGAATTTATTTTTGAAATTTTATCAAAAGAGAAACATCAGGTTTCCACATTTATTTCAGGCTCAGCTGTTGGATTTTATGGAGCCATAACAACTGATAAAATATTTACTGAAAATGACATTCATGGAAACGATTTTTTGGGAAACACTTGCTTTGATTGGGAGCAAAAGGCAAACCGATTCTCAGAGTTAGCAATAAGAACGGTGATAATCAGAACAGGAATTGTTCTGTCAAAAGAAAGTGAAGCATTTAGAAAAATTATTTTCCCAATCCGCTATGGACTTGGTGCAGCATTGGGTTCAGGCAGTCAGATATTTCCATGGATTCATATTGCTGACCTTTGCGGAATAATGATGAAATCTGTTTCTGAAGAAGCCATTCAAGGTACTTACAATGCCGTTGCACCGGAACAGGTTTCCAATAAAGTAGTTAATGAAAGTTTTTCAAGAGCCTTAAAAAAACCTTTTTGGTTGCCAAATATTCCAGCAATCTTCATTAAAATATTTTATGGTGAATTAGCAGATTCGATTTTAAATGGAAGTAAAATATCGTCAGCTAAAATAATAAATAATGGTTATGAATTTCAGTTTATGACTTTATTAAATGCTTCTGAAGAATTAATTTAACGAATTGTTCTCCGCTGAAGTTCTCCGAGATGCCTATAACCTTAGTCATCCAAAAAAAATCATTTATATGACAGATGGCGGGAGCGAAAACATAGGTGTAGTGGACGCCCACTTATTAGATCTTGATTTTGATGTGACCCATTGGGTGGCAGGAAAGAGCATTCGAGCATCAAATTCTATGATCGAGCGTGTCTTTCATACATTGAAAAATGAGTTTGGCCTGGTTCATTGTGCTCGTGACGGTGAACACCTCGAAAAAATACTGTACCATACTATCGAAGCATACATGGATCGCCCTCATTCGGAATTAGATATCTACTCCCCTCGTGAAGTAATCATGGGTAAAAAAGGATGGTTCGATAAACGAAAAGCTCTTGATGAGTCTGCCAAACTACGCTATATTCAAAATAAAGAAAGCATGTGTAAAGCATGTTCTTGTTCGTCTCCCGATCTGTGCAAAGGAATAACCTTAGAGTGATCGAGTGTAACGCATGTTTCACTCAAGGGTACTTATAGATCCAATAACTTGATCTTTAGTTTGTATAGTACGACTATGATAACTAAAAGTTTAATCAAAAAAACCAAGCCTTTGACTTGGTTTTTATTGATTAAAAGCGGAGAGAGGGGGATTCGAACCCCCGATAGAGTTGCCCCTATACCAGCTTTCCAGGCGGGCCCTTTCAACCACTCAGGCACCTCTCCAAGGGCGGCAAATATACTCTCAAAATCACCGATTTCCATTGGTTGTGTTCATTCCATGCACAACAAGCTGAAAGCAATGACAGGTGGAATTGACGTACATTCAAGACATGGAATTAACGGCAAGTATCAAGGCGTATTGGGGAAAGGCCATGCCCATCAAAGACTACCTTGAAGACTTATTGACTACCATCCCCCAGGAAGGCAGCCCTTATGGCCAATACATCCCAATCAACCAACAAAGAGTGAAGCGGCTTGTTTCACGAATCAAACTAACGGCTGAAGCTGAGTCCGCTGCCATCCAAGCAACAGCAGGAACCAAATGGCTTATTTTGAATGAGCATTGGTGTGGCGATGGTGCGCAAATTGTACCTGTCCAGGCCGCCATTGTTGCGGCAAGTTGTGGGCGCATCGAGGCCCGTGTATTGTTTAGGGATGAAAACCTTGAACTGATGGATCAATTCCTGACCAATGGTGGCAGAAGCATTCCTAAAACCATCCTACTGGATGATGCATTCACAGTGAAGGGTTCATGGGGCCCTCGGCCAGAAGAAGCTGCAGACCTTGTCAAGCGAATCAAATCTAATTCTGCCATTGCACACACCTATTCTCACGAACTCCACAAATGGTACGCAAAGGATCGGCAAATTGCCATCCAACAATCCATCATTCAGCATTTGACCCTCACGCAATAACCTAAGGAAGATGATGGTACTTTCACTCAGAGGATTATTGTACCTTCTTGATTATGAACATATCCGGCGAACCAAAACTATTCAAAAATAGTGATGGGGTAATTCAAACCACCGCACAGGCACTCTTGTCAGTACGAACCTTGAATCCTGAATTGAATCATTTTCTAAGTGGCTATCCGTGGATTGGACTGAACAATGACGGCTCTCGTCTGTTATCATTGGGTACAACAAATGCCTATGCCAGTATAGATTCAATCTTTGAATCCAATAATCACATTGATTTATTGATCAAGAAGCAAACTCAGGTTTTCCCAAATTATCGAGATTATTTTGATAAAGCCATGAGAAATTGGGTTCATGAACCAGCACCATTTGACTATGCCTGCGGTATAATCACTTATGCCCACCCTTTATCTATGGGGCGAATCAAGATCTCTTGCAAAATGCCTGAGGGCTTGCATTTGTGGCCTTCAATTTGGTTATTCTCAAACAATCCGTCAAGCGCAAAAGAAATTGACATCATTGAAGCATACACTGGAAGCTTGAACGGCATTGGAAGTCTACCATTGTCTTGCAATCAACTCAACACTTACTGCCATACAGGGTATGCAAACCTATGGCTTGATGGCGGAATTGGTGTTGTCCCAAATTCAAATAGCAATAACACCAAATACCAGCCTGTTTCAGGTCAAATCACACCTTCAATGGTCAATGAACAAGTAGATTATGAATGCTTGTGGACTCCCGAAGGTTTGCTGGTCTATTACAATGAGGTGTTAGTTTGGGTGGTCGTTTTCACCAATCATCAAGATTTTCAATTTATCAAAGAGCCTAATGGGACAGCGAACTTGATTATTGAAAACAAGCCTTACTCAAATTCTGATTTTTACATAGCCAATACCAAGATTAATGCTGCGGACTCAGGGAAACGAGATCAACCTTCACCTGGAAGTAATGAATTCATGAGATTTAGTTGGTTTGAATACGAACCGTGGAATGGTGAGTACCCAGGGGGAGAAAGCAGCTTGCGCTCCTACCTCCTTAATCATGGAGAATTACTCAATACAACATTTACCAATTTAGACTTTTTAGGTTTGTCGTATTCTGAATTGATCAAACCATGAAACCGCTAGATTCTGTCTTTCCATGGGCTCTTCTGGCTCTTGTTGGATGCCAGCACATTGCTTTGCCGCCAGAGCCATTGGACTGCACAGCGTCCCCCTTCAGGTTGTACTGTGAAATGGGGCAACCTGTTGAGTATTATGGCAACACCTACCGCTACCGTTGGGTTGATGTCCCTGACACCCTGCCTCCAACTTCAGATCCAAGATTACTCAGGCTGAATGACACCGTCATATGGCTTGATACCATCTTTCAAACCAAAATCAATGTGATCTCTGATAGCAATTTATCCATCACGTATTCATACACTGACAAAGCACTCTCAAATGTTATCGACCAAAACTATAACAAGCCAATCAATGATTTGATTAGGCAAAAATTTCGCATATTCCAGGCAGAATTCCTGTGGCCAGGTCGAATCCCTGTTACCGTTGATAACTATACAGCGGCGTATGGCTATGATGATTGGCCCCTATTTACCAATACCTCCGTATTCAGAGATACCGTCGGGAATGAAGACCACGCTGCAATTCGCAACTACGCATCTGGACCACGTGAATCAACCTTCTTTTCACAAAACGGGCGACAATTCATCAAGGTCATAGATCAATTAAACCATGATACTTACGATGTTGGAAGCAATCAATGGACCGTCATCGGGCCCTACCGCTACACCGTTGATGGCGCCGTCTTTGTCGGCTATTCAACCAGCTTTTAATTCAAGGCTTTCCGCTCTCCGCAGAGGTTGTCAAGAAAGTGCTCTGTGAACTTTTTATTGTCAAAGCCTTGGCCTAAAAGCCACATGGTCTTCACCAAGGTGGCCTCCAAGGTCATGTCTCCTGCTGAAAGCACACCGGATTGTCGCATCATGTCAGACGCAGCATAATCTGGTTGAGACACGCCGCCATTTTTGCACTGAGAGGCGTTGATTAAAATCAACCCATTGTCCTGCGCTTCACGCAAAAGCTGGTTGAACCAGAGCTGATTGGGGGCATTACCTGATCCATAGGTTAGCATGACAATGGCCTTGCGCTTGGCACCAGAAAATGCTGCACGCACAATGTCTTCATCCATGCCGGGGAACAGGGTGAGCACAGCCACTTTGGGGTTGGTCTTTGTGGCTAAAGAGAATCCCTTGCCTATGCATGATGCCTGGCCATTCTGAATCAAGGCATCCTTGTCAATGTTCAACTGCACACCAGCAATGGCTAGTGGTTCCCAGTTAGGGCTATCAAAGGCATCAAACGCCTGAGAAGACTTCTTGTAAACCCTGTTACCGCGGTAAAGCTTGTTCTCAAAATACACCGACACCTCTTGGATGGTTGCTTCGTTATCAGCCTGAAGCTGAGCCAGCTCCAATGCCGTCATCAAATTTTCTCTGGCATCTGATCTCAACACCCCAATGGGCAGTTGGCTTCCGGTGAGAATGACTGGCTTACCCAGGCCCATCAACATGAAGCTCAATGCACTGGCTGTGTAGGCCATGGTGTCCGTCCCGTGCAGGATCACAAAACCCTGGTAATCCTTGGATCTGGCTGAAATGGCCTCAGCAAGCAATGCCCAATGTGCTGGCTGAAAATCGCTGCTATCCATCGGATCCCATAGCTCCAACATATCCACATTGGCTTCCAATCGTTGGATCTCTGGCACCCGAGAGAGCAAGGCGTCAAAGTCAAATGGGCGAAGTGATCCTTCGTCATTTTGCACCATCCCAACCGTGCCTCCGGTGTATATCAACAGCAGATTCATGGCTGAAAGATACGCCGGGCATTGGCCGTTGTGATGGCGTCCACCTCCTCCAGTGTCATGTTGAGGTTGTCTGCAATGTGCGTCGCCACCAACTTGAGGTAGGCAGACTCATTGCGCTTGCCACGATGGGGCGTGGGCGCGAGGTAAGGGCTGTCTGTCTCTAAAACCACATGATCCAAACCAATGTTTTTCAGCACAGCTATCACCTCTGCGTTCTTGAAGGTTGTCACCCCGCCAACACCAATCGTTAAACCCATTTCAATGCATTCCTTTGCAATCTCAGTTGATGCAGTGAAGCAGTGAAGCACCCCTTTCAATTCAGGGCAAGCACGCTGCCTCAAGACATCCATCATCGGTTCCCAGGCATCCCTGACATGCATGCTGAAAGGCTTGTTGTAGGTGATGGCCCAATCTAACTGGCGGTGAAGCGCAGCAAGCTGCTCATCCAAACTGTCCTTGTCCCAATACAGATCAAGCCCAATCTCACCCACTGCAATGAACTGAGTGGGGTCTTTCTTCCACATCGCCTCATAGCGATCCAAAATTGCCATCCAATCGCCCTTCACATCACAGGGATGCAATCCCAGCATGAGTCGAATCTGATCAGGGAATTTTGCCTGAAGCGCCTGCATGCGAGGCAAGCTTTCCTCATCCACATTAGGCAAGAAGCAATGGGTCACGCCAGCATCTCCTGCTCGTTCCATCACCGCGTCGATATCTGCCGCCAAACGGGGACTATCCAGGTGGGTGTGGGTGTCAATCATGACTTACAGCTCAAGTGCTGTCTTCACGTCGCCGCCCATCAAAAGCTCCACCGGGTTTTCCAGGGCCTCTTTGATGGCAACCAAGGTGCCAACAGATTCACGGCCATCAATGATGCGGTGATCATAGCTCAAGGCCACATACATGATGGGGCGAATGACAATTTCACCATCCACCACCATAGGGCGCTCAACAATGTTGTGCATGCCAAGGATGGCGGACTGAGGCGGATTGATGATAGGCGTTGACAGCATGGATCCAAAGACCCCGCCATTGGTGATAGTGAAGGTGCCACCCGTCATCTCATCAATGCTGATTTTACCATCCCTGACCTTGATGGCCAGCTGCTTGATGTCCTTTTCAACACCTGAAAAACTGAGTGAGGCGGCATCCCTGACCACGGGAACCATGAGACCTTTCGGTCCACTCACGGCAATGGAAATATCCACCGTATCAAAGGTTACTTGATCATCGCCATCAATCATGGCATTGACCGTTGGGTAAAGCTCCAGGGCCCGAGTTGTGGCCAATGTGAAGAAACTCATGAAGCCAAGTCCAACACCGTGTTTTGTCTTGAATTCCTCCTTGTATTTTGCGCGCAAATCCATGATGGGCTTCATGTCAACCTCATTGAATGTGGTCAACATAGCCGTCTCATTTTTCACCGTCACCAAACGCTTTGCAATCTTTCTTCGCAAAGAGCTCATGCGTTTTCTCGTGACATTGCGTGGATCACCAGAGCCGGCAGTTCCCATGGCGACCTTAGCCTGAACAGCATCTTCTTTGGTGATTCTGCCATCCTTTCCACTGCCAGTCACTGACAGGGGATCGATGCCCTTCTCTGCAAGGATCTTCTTAGCAGCTGGGGAAGCAATCCCTGCAGACTTGGTTGAGGTAGGTGCAGCCGTCGGCGCTGGGCTAGGAGTGGCCACAGGGGCACCTTGACTCTGGCCCTCAGGCGCTTTTGCTGATGTGTCAATCTTGCAGACCACCTGGCCCACAGCAACCACCGAACCAGGCTCAACCAAGAGCTCAATGGTGCCAGACATCTCTGCTGGCAACTCCAAGGTGGCCTTGTCAGAATCAATCTCTGCAATGGCTTGGTCCTTGGTGACATAGTCACCAGTCTCAACCATCCAATCAGCGATTTCTACCTCAGAGATGGACTCGCCAGGCGAGGGAACTTTCATTTCAAGAATCATGATGAGGGGCTTTGAGTGATGCGTTTATTGTTCAAATGTTTGGGTCACAACCGCACGCTGGATAGCCAGGGCGGCTTTGTTGGATCCTGAGGCAGAAGCTGCTGACTCAACGGGAGCGACCAAGATCAATGGCACAGGGAATTTCCAGTTCATGAAGGTCCAAGCACCCATGTTAGCAGGCTCCTCTTGCGACCAAATAACGGCTGCCTTTGGGTACTGCTTCAATACCGACCGAATGGCCGCCACGGGAAGGGGGTAAATCTGTTCCAAGCGAACCAAGGCTGTCCTTGTGTCCTTGATCTTCGTTCGTTCTTCAAGAAGCTCATAGTAGAGCTTGCCAGAGCAGAACACCACCCTGTCAATGCCTTTGACCGGCAGGTCATCAGCAATCAATGGCTGGAACGTTCCTTCAGCAAAATCCTCCAAGGTTGAGGTGGCAGCTGGATGTCTAAGCAAGCTCTTAGGGCTCATCACCACCAATGGCTTCCTGAAATTCTGATGCATCTGCCGGCGCAGCATGTGGTAATGGTTAGCCGGAGATGTCGTGTTGCAGATAAACATGTTGTCATGTGCGCAAAGCTGAAGGAAGCGCTCCAGCCTGGCACTTGAGTGCTCTGCACCTTGTCCCTCATAACCGTGCGGCAACAAAAGCACCAAGCCATTTTGGGTTTTCCATTTGTCCTCAGCTGAGGCAATGAATTGGTCAATCACAATTTGTGCGCCATTGGCAAAATCGCCAAACTGTGCCTCCCAGATAACCAAGGTGTCCGGGCTGGTCATGGCATAGCCATAATCAAAACCTAAGACAGCATACTCTGAAAGGTGGCTGTTGTAAATGGCGAATCGGCCAAGCTTTTCAGGGACTTGGTCCAACAAGCAGACCTCTTCCTCTGAATTTTCAACCTTCAAAATCGCATGGCGATGAGAAAAGGTGCCACGCTCCACATCCTCGCCGGATATTCTGACATGAAAGCCCTCTTGCAACAAGGTGCCGTAAGCCAGCATTTCACCCATGCCCCAATCAATGGCATTGCTTTCAAAGGCCATGTCATGACGCCCCTTTATCAGCTTGACCACCTTTTTGAAAAAGGTTTTACCCTCAGGAAGGGTCGTCACTGCCTTTGCCACACCCTTGAGCGCTTTCAAGCTGACCTTGGTGTTGGAAGGCAGCCATACATCGCCAGGCCTGGCGGCCGGGTAAGGCAACCACACCTCTTCCATGAAGGGCACAATGACGTTTTTCTCAATGCCCTTGGCCTCATCAAAGTGACCCTCGAGCATGGACTTGAACTCCACATCCATTTCCTTCACCAGGTTGGCGCCAGCCTGACCTTCTGCAATCAATTTAGCGTGATAAATCGCCAATGGATTGGGGTGTTTAGCAATGGCTTTGTAAAGCTTTGGCTGTGTGAAACGCGGCTCATCACCTTCGTTGTGTCCATATTTCCTGTAACACAGCAAATCAATGAACACATTGCGCTGCCATTTTTGTCGGTACTCAATGGCAAAACGCATGGCGTGAATCACTGCCTCCACATCATCCCCATTGACATGGAGAACAGGTGCAAGCACCACCTTTGCCACATCGGTGCAGTACGTTGATGAGCGGCCATCGATGTAATTGGTGGTGAAACCCACTTGGTTGTTGATGACCACATGGATGGTTCCTCCGGTGCCATAGCCGGCAAGGCGCTCCATTTGAACCACCTCATAAACCACGCCCTGGCCAGCCACGGCCGCATCACCATGAATAAGGATGGGCAATACCTTGTCTCGAGACCCCTCATGCTCGCCATTGCCCTTAGCTCGGGCAATGCCTTCCACCACAGGGTCCACTGCCTCTAGGTGCGATGGGTTGGGGGCCAAATTTATTTTCAGTCGCTTGCCATTGTTCAACAGTCGATCAGCCGTGAAACCCAGGTGGTATTTCACATCGCCATCGAAATTGTCATCCATGAATTCTTTGCCCGAAAACTCAGAAAATACCTGCGAAGCAGGCTTGCCCATCAAGTTGGTCAAAACATTGAGCCTGCCGCGATGAGCCATGCCAAGCACCACTTCCTCCACCCCGATTTCAGAGGCGCGCTGTAGCATGAAATCCAAACCAGGAATCAAGGACTCCGCCCCCTCAATGGAGAAGCGTTTCTGCCCCACAAACTTGGTGTTCAAGAAGGACTCAAAGGCTACAGCCTCATTCAATTTTCTGAGCGTGTGACGCTTTTCATCCACCGTGAGTACAGCCCGGTTGTCGTTGGGGTGTACGCGATCTTGAATCCAACTGATGACCTTGGGTCGCCCGCTGTACATGTACTCCATGCCAATGGAGCCGCAATAGATAGCCTCTAAATGCTCAATGATTTCACGCAAGGGTGCGGGACCCGACATGCCAACGTTTACCGCAGCTTGGAAATGGCTGTTGAGATCCTCCTCTTTGAGGCCATAGTTCCTGATGTTGAGATCTGGTCGGTAACTGCGACGTTCACGAACGGGGTTGGTCTTGGTGAACAAATGACCGCGAGTTCGGTAGTCATTGATCATGTCCAGGACATCGAACTCCTTAAGCAGCTCCTCGGGCACCTGCTTGTCTTCAAGGTCCTCACTGTAGGTTGATCGAGAAAAATCGTAGCCTTGAAAAAAGGCACGCCAAGAGGGCTCAACGCCATCTGGGTTGTCAAGGTATTGTTCGTAAAGTTCTTCGATGAAAGCACCGTGTGCAGAACCCAGAAAGGAAAAGCGATCCATGGAGTAAAATTAGTGACAAATCAAGGGCCAACAGCTTATTTCTCGCGCTGATAAATCCACAAGGCCATGGCGCGCAGATCCTCAATTGCCAAATGCATGGATCCAGCCTCATCCAAGGCTTCAAGGGCAGATTGGTGATAGCTTTCCCTGAGGCTTTCCGCATGGTCAAGACTGCCCAGTGAACGCATGGCTTGACAAACAGCCTTCACGCGAAGCTCATCTGTCAATCCCTCACCCGGCATGACTTGTCCATCAAGGCAGCCATTGAGGTGAATTTGCAGCACAGTTTGCTTGTTTTGAAGGATGTCACCACCCACTTGCTTGCCAACAATAGATGGATCCCCGAAGGCATCCAAAATGTCATCGTGAATTTGGAATGACATGCCAAGTGCCAAGCCAAATTGGTAAAGGGCTTGAGATTGGCTCGCTGAAGCACCCGCGCAGAGTGACCCCATTTCCAGGGAAGCCCCTACCAAGACAGATGTTTTTTTTCGTATCATCTGCAGGTACTGTGCCTCAGAAATAGCCTCCAGGCCTTCATAGTCGATGTCCAGTTGCTGTCCTTCACAAACCTCCAAGGCCGTGCGATTGAACACCTTCATCACTGGCTGCATGACAGCCTGTGGGAGCTTAAGCAAAGCATCAAAGGCCATCACCATCATGGCATCACCGCTGAGGATGGCAGCGCTCTGTCCCCACTGCTCATGGACAGTGGGTTTCCCCCGACGCAAGGGCGCCTCGTCCATGATGTCATCGTGAATCAGCGTAAAATTGTGGAAGCGTTCCACCGCGTGGGCAGCAGGGAACGCAGCGGATGCCGGTTTGCCAATCGCTTCAGCGGCCATCAAGGCTAACACCGGACGCAATCGCTTGCCATCCATGGACATGATGTAGCGCTGTGGCGCGTACAAACTATCTGGTTGTCGGTTCCACTCAGGGTCGGAAAAATTGGACTCCAGGTCCTTCAAGAAGACTTGCCTGAGTCGCTTAATCGCCGGTGCTTCAATCTGGCTCATGTCAGCAGAGGTCATTCAAGTATTTGCCATAGCCGCTTTTCATCAAGGGCTTTGCCAGTGCTTTAAGCTGGGTTGCGTCTATGAACCCTTGGCGGTAGGCAATCTCCTCAATACACCCAACTTTCAAGCCAGTGCGTCGTTCCATGATTTGAACATATTGACCAGCCTCCATCAAGCTTTCAAAGGTGCCCGTGTCCAGCCATGCTGTACCTCGGTCCAAGATGCCTACATGCAAATCACCATTGGCCAAGTAATGCTTGTTCACATCGGTGATTTCATACTCGCCACGGGCTGATGGCTGAATGTTGGCAGCCACCTCCACCACTGAATTGTCATAGAAATACAAGCCAGGGACTGCGTAATTGCTCTTGGGCTCAGCAGGTTTTTCTTCAATGCTCAATGCCAGGCCATCCTTGTCAAACTCCACCACACCATAGCGATCTGGATCACTCACCGCGTAGGCAAAGACCACACCACCTTGTGGATTGACACTGTGTGCCAGCAGGTTGCCCATCTGACTTCCATGGAAAATATTGTCACCTAAAATCAAAGCCACAGAATCCTCGCCGATGAAGTCCTTGCCTATCACGAAAGCTTGCGCAAGTCCATTAGGGATTTCCTGAATTGCATACGAAAACTGGCAACCCAGTCTGCTGCCATCACCCAACAATTGCTCAAACAAAGGGGCATCATGCGGTGTGCTGATGATGAGGATTTCGCGAATGCCTGCCTCCATCAATGTCGACAAAGGGTAGTAAATCATTGGCTTGTCATAGATTGGCATCAGCTGCTTGCTCACAGCGTGGGTCAATGGATGAAGTCTGGTTCCGGAACCGCCGGCGAGGATAATGCCTTTCATACGTCGTCTTCTGCTAAATCAATTAAAATGTCCTTGAACTCCTCTGCACTTACCCGCTTGTCCATAGACATCAGCATGGAAGGCAAAAGAATCAAGTTAGTGAACATGGCAAAGACCAAGGTAATGCTCACAAGCAAACCAAGCGCTTGGGTCCCGCCAAAGGATGAGGCTAAAAAGATTAAAAAGCCAGCAAAGAGAACCACCGAAGTGTAGAACATGGAGATGCCGGTCTCTTGAATTGCCTTGATGGCTGCGTCGCGAATGCTTCCGCCGTTGAGAACCAGCTCCTGTCGGTAGCGGGCCAAATAGTGCAGGGTGTCATCCACGGAAATACCAAAGGCAATCGAAAAGGTCAACACTGTTGATGGCTTGATCGGGATCTGAAACCAACCCATCAGGCCTGCAGTCATGATCAAGGGAAGCAAATTTGGGATGATGGAAACCACCACCATGCGTGGGGCTTTGAACAGGGCTGCCATCAGGGCAGAAATGATCAAAATGGCTAGACCTAAGCTCAACAACAGGTTGTTAATTAGGAAATCTGTGCTGCGCATGAATAACACAGAGACACCACTCAGTGTTACACCTATCTCATCGGTGTCAAAGGACGCCTCTGCAAGGGCATCAACATCCTCGAGTAAAAGTACCATGTCCTCGTGCATCAGATCTTCTATCTGAATAATGATGTGCAACTTGCTTTCATCCGCATTGATAAGGGATGATGCCATGGTCGAAACTATGGCAGTATCTAACACAGGAAGGACATCCACAATAGCCCTCCGCTCCTCCGCTGATGGGAGCGTGTAGTCATCGGGGCTTCCCCCCATGTAGCCTTGTCGGCCAAACTTCAACACATCCACCATGGAGAATGGTCGACTCAGGTGGTCCAGTTTCATGATGGCTTGTTGGAACGCATCTACTGACTCCAACACCTCAGTTGACCAAACCCCGCCAGGCACTTTGGTATCAATGATCACGTCCAAAGGCACCACGCCACCCAACTCACGCTCAAAGAATCGCACCTGTTGTACCATGGGGTCTGCCTCGCTGAAGTCTGCCGTAAGGTTGCCCGTGGTTTTCAGTCGAAGCATCCCCGCTGCGGTAAGCACCACAATCAAGAAGGCAGACAGATAGGTCCACTTTCGGTGGTGCATGACCACTTTGATCAGCCAATTGATCCATGATCGGACCCATCCTTGATTCAAATGCTCATAATGCCGATCCGATGGCTTAGGCAACCAAGAGTACAGCACAGGAAGCAAGGTGATCGACGCAGCAAAAACCACCAAAATGCTCAAAGATGATCCGATGGCAAAATTGACCAGCGGCGTGGAGCTGGTGAAGATGAAGGTGGCAAAACCCATCGCGGTGGTCACATTGGTCAACAAAGCCACGCTGCCGATTTTATTCACGGTATGATGCAAGGCCGGCAATACTTCTTTGTCTACAGCATACACTGAATGGTATTTGTTGATGAAGAATATGCAGTTAGGCACTGCAATGACAATCAACAAGGGCGGGATCATGCCACTGAAAATGCTTAAGTGATGGCCAAATATGCCCATGATACCAAAGGTTCCAGCCAATCCCACGCCCACAACGGACAAGGCAATGATTGCAGATCTAAGGCTTTTGAGCATCAACAGCATGATTAATATGGTCACAATGCAGGTCAGAACAATGAACAAACTGATCTCTGACTTAATGCTCTGAGCATTGCTTAATCGCAAATAAGGCAATCCCGACATGTTCACATCAATGCCTGTGTTGCGCTCAAATCGCTTGATTTCTGCAGCAAGCTGATCCAGCAAAGCAAAAGCTGCAGTGCTGTAGTTTGCGTGGTCGGAAATGGACACCATCATCAAATGGGTGCGCCCATCATCATTGCGGAGCATGCCACGGTAAAATGGTAAATCCTCGTATTGGTCGCGCAAGGCAAAGCCCTGTCGAGGCGATTTCACAGGGCCTACCATCAGGGGGAAAGGCTGCATGGCCTGGCCCTCAGCCTCGTCCATGTACAGATCCAAGGCATTGTGTATGGAGAGCACCGAAAGGACCTCTGGGGTGCTTTCAATGCGCTTGGCTAAGTCATGCCATTGGTTCAATACCGACGGGGTAAAGAAGGACTCATCTTTGGCGCCCAACACAATCAGGTTGGCGCTTTGGGTAAACTCCGATTGAAAATCCGCATACTCCACCATGGCAGGATCCTCGTCTGGCAGCATTTTAGGCAGGGTATAGGACACAGCTACATTGCGGCCCATGAAGGCCATGCCTGCGGTGAAAATCACCCAAAAACCAACCACAAAAAGTCGGTTTGACATCAAGAAAACTGCAATCCTAGCCCACATAGTTGGCAAAGGTACTGACCGAAGGCTTGCCTAGGGTCACAAAATCTCTTTAGGGTAAATGATCGGCCGACAAGGCGCGGCATCATTATCGATAGCTGCTACCTGCAGGTTCAATGCGTACGCTCCATCTGCAACGGATGGCGGAATGTGAATCAACTCGGTGATGGTGGCTTCATGGCGTGCTTGGCGGCCGGCATTCACCTCGTTGGCTGACAAGCCCCAAAAGGCACGATGTGCCGCCAATGCGCCGCCATCTTCCTCTGGGTCAATGCTGGGGCTTTCCGTTAGCAACTCTGTGACTGACTCACTGGCCAACCAAGCCGCAGCCTCCGGATGCAAATAGGGCCAATTGCAGTTGCTGTGGTCACGTTTGCTCACATCCATGGTGGACGGCAAGGTTCTCAATGCAATGGCGCGATCCAGGGGACCATCACCCAATGCGGATTGGATGTCTGACAGCGTGATGCAAAGGCCATGATCTTCACTGCCATCAACCGTGACAAGGGTCAAGGGAATCAACAGTGGCCAACGCAAAAGATGGATAGGGTGATCGCCTTTGCAGACATGACCTAGGGTTTCTGTGTGGCTGCCATGCGCATGGGGGTTCAAGGTCAAATCGGTGAAATTCACCGACCCACCAAGGTCAACAGAACCCTTCCATTCTCCTAAAACCACCGGTTTTTTTTGCATGCCGCCGATGTACCAGGCCCTTGCCAGGCCTTCCATCACTGGCAGGCTTAAATCGATGCCTTGTGGCAAATCTGCGGGTTGTTGCATGGCTTAAAGGTCGGTATTCTCGGTGATAAACCCAGCAGCAGCAATGGCATCTGACCACATCATGCCTGCATCGGTCAATTTCCATCGGTCTTCCAGGCGAAGCATGTGGCCTTTAGCAATGGCATCTGACCACAAGTGATCCAAGGTCTCAGCCCATTTCCCTGCATGACTTCGCTGGAACCCAAGGTCGGTCCGAAGGCCTGTCATCAGTTGTTCATTGCGGCGTTCGATTGGGCCTAAAGTCTCCAGCTCAAAACCCGATGAATCTCCCGCTTTCATGGCCTTGATGTACATCGGGTTGTTGGCTACATTCATGCGCCGTTCCCATTGCCCATCAAAGGAGTGCGCCCCCGACCCAATGCCCACATAGGCCTCGCCTCGCCAATAAGCCGCGTTATGGCTGGCTTCAAATCCAGGCTGGCAGCTGTTGCTCAACTCATAGGTCAACCAGCCTTGCTCCCGAAGGTGAGATCGGTGCCACATGAAGTCTTCCACACTTCGCTCATCCATTGGCTTTGAGATTTTCCCTGAAGCAATGTCTGCATGCAAGACTGTTTTGTCTTCCACAGTCAGGCCATAGGTTGACAGATGCGGTATATCCATCGCCAAAGCTTGCCCCACCTGATCCTGCCAATAAGCCAGGCTTGTTTCAGGGAGGCCATAGATCAAATCCATGGTGATGTGACTGAGTCCCGCATCTTGCAAGCGTTTGATGGCATCGACAGCTTGGCTGGCATTGTGTGCGCGATTCATCCACTGCAGCTGGCTGTCTTCAAAGGACTGCACACCCAAGCTGATGCGGTTCACGCCAGCTTGTATCCATTGGTCAATGGATCGGTCATCAACGTCTTCTGGATTGGCCTCCAAGGTGACTTCAGCGCCTGCTTGCAATGGCGCATGGCTCGTTGCTGTGTCTATCAAGGATTGAATCTGCCGCGCATTCAAAACCGATGGTGTGCCACCGCCAAAATACACAGTTTGCCAACTGTCAACCTGGTCCATGCGATGGGCCATTTCCTGCTTCATGGCATCGACCATGTCATCCATGGTTTTCCACGAGGTGGAGAAGTGGAAGTTGCAATAGGTGCATGCCTTGCGGCAGTAAGGCACGTGGATGTAGAGGCCCTGCCCCATCAAGTCAGCGGAAGTTCAATCCGAAAGGTGCTCCCCAAACTAGGGCTGCTTGCAATCACCGACAGCTTACCGCCATGGCTTCGCTCAACAATGCGCTTGGCCAAGGAGAGGCCCAACCCCCATCCACGGGTTTTTGTGGTGAATCCCGGTTCAAATACCCGGCGGCGCAGAGACGAGCTCATGCCCTTGCCATTGTCAGTGATGTCAATGACAAGGTGATCTCCCAGCCTGACACAAGCCAATTTGACTTCACCGCTTTCGCCCTCCAGGGCATCCACCCCATTGCGAATGATGTTTTCTAAAACCCAACTCAGCAGCACTGGCTGCATGGCGATGTCAGGTAAGTTGTTTTCACATTGGATGTCCAACTTGACCGATTTAGGCAAGCGTTTAGCCACATAGCTTGTCATGCCTTCAATGACATCCTTGATGTTGCCTGGCTCTCTGGCATCTTCTGCGCCAATTTTTGAAAAGCGATCCGCAACGGTTTGCAAGCGGTTCACATCCTTGCGGATTTCTGACAAAGCCTCTGCGCTGTGTCCCTTTTGTTCAAGCAACTCAATCCAACCGTAAAGGGCTGACAAGGGGGTGCCTAGTTGGTGGGCAGTTTCGCGAGCAAGACCTGTCCATACCCTGTCCTGTTCTGCTTTTCTTGCCCGGGAAAAGGCTGCATAAGCTAAGGCTACATAGCAAAAAATAATCGCTAACAACAATTTTGGGTAGAGCCTGAGTCGCTTCAAATGGAGGGACTCATCCTGGTAAATGTATTGGTTCACGCCGGGCAGGACCTCAAGGGGAATCGCATCTGCATAGGCCTTCATGACCTCAAGTCGAGCCTGTTGACGGCTTGTCGTGCTGTCACTGATTGCTAAATTCCTTGTGCTGATCACCTGGTCCTGATCATCGGTCAAAATCAAGGGAATGGACTGATTCATTTCCAAGATGCTCGTGGCCAAGGTTAGATCTGTGCCTGGATCACTTTGTGTGATTTGTTCCACGGACTGAGCCCATAAATCCACGCGTCGCTGCTCCTCCTTGCTCAATTGACTGGCCAACTGTTCCGTGTATATCCATGTCAGGACACCAATCGCCACAGCCAGTCCCATCAGTCCCACTTTCACATTTCCTTTGCCTGTCATCTTTCCTTGATTGCATGCAAGGTAACGGCTGCCTCCCCTTCCTTGTGTCTATATTCAAGGTATCTTTGTTTCAAACAAATCAAAACCCATGAGAACAGCCCTACTCACCCTAGCCATTGCAACCATGGCCATTCCAGCTCTGACCAACAATGGTGGCGCTCCTGCCGGGAAATCAGGCTCGCCAAAAAGCAACAACGCGACTTGCAACACCAGCTACTGTCACAGCGGCCCAACGGTAAGCACACAAAGCATCTCTGTGACCACTGACATCCCCACAGATGGTTACGTGGACAATGGCAGCTACAGCATCACTGTGACCATGACTGACGGCGGCACAAGCGCGCCAAAAATGGGTTTCACGGCTTCCGTAGAGGACGCATCCAACCATCAGGGCACCTTGTCTGCAGGTACAGGCTCACAGATCCAAGGCAACAATTATGTCACCCACACATCCAGTAGCACCAGCTCATCCAGCGGTTCCAACAGTTGGACTTTTGGATGGAATGCCGGCACGGCACCAGACAATACCTTGATTTATGTGGCTGGTAACTTCGCCAACAACAATGGGCAAAATACCGGAGATGTGATCGCCAGCATGTCCATGGGGTTGACGCGCAGCCATGTCAGCTTGGACGAGCCCCTAGGCATGACCATGGCCATCATGCCAAACCCTTCAAGTCAGTGGCTGAAAATTGACGCAACATTTGCCACAAGTGACGGCACCCTCAGCATTACTGACCTTCAAGGCCGCTTGATCAGCTCCCAGACTTGGACAGCTGCAGACGCTGCAGGCAAACTGATTGACGTGCGCGACTTAGCCAACGGAACCTACTTGTTGCGTCTGAGCATGCAAGACGGCCAGTCCATCGGGCAACCTTTCATTGTTCGCCACTAAACAACACCTTAGCTATGGGAATCGCTTTTGGCACACAATTGGCAAGGCATGTAGGCATGAAGTACCTTCTGCTTGTTGCCTTCCTTGTTTCAGGGTTCCATCTTGCCGCTCAAGACAGCGACTTGAACTTTTACCTGCGCTCAGGAATCAACTTCAACACCAGTTCATTGGGGCTGGATTCTGGACTGACCAGTGCTGGCCAAATCCTCAACCAAGAGATCCCTAACAACGGCTACCACCTAGGCTTTTCCTTGAGAGAGTACAAAAATGATGGGCAGTTTCTGGCATTGGACGCTGGCTACCATGAAACCTCTTTTGATCTGGTTGGCATTGACCCCAATGGCAACCCTGTCACCCAGACATTGACCAGCCAGACCATTCAGGCTGCAATCAGTCCAGGCTTTCGCTTGTTTCGATTCATCCGCGCTCAGGCTGGCATCAATTGTATCTTTCAGCTCAATGAAGACTTTCAGTCCACGTTTGACAGCTACAAGCTGGGCTATCGGCTAGGCACTGGTTTGGATTTTGGAAATATTTCCATTGACGCCATGTACATTGCCTCTTTCATGTCAACCAATGGCACATGGAATAACATCCCTTTGAGCAGCAACACATCCAATTATTTATTGAGTTTGAGCGTGAAGCTTTGAGTTTGGCACGCCTTTTGAAATACTCTTGACCGAGAGTCCTGCGTTTAGGTGATTTTGTGTTAATGTTTAGTAGTAGTCTCTCGACTAAAGCCCTGTTTCGACAGGGTTTTTTGTTGCCCGCAATCCAGGCAACCTGGCGCTATGTCAAATGGATGTACACATTCTTTGGCTCGGTGAAAAAACGCAAGGCTTCAAAGCCACCTTCCCTTCCTACACCACTGGCCTTCACGCCACCAAAAGGTGTTCTGAGGTCCCTGACAAGCCAACTGTTCACCCAAACAATCCCTGCATGCACCTCGCTGGCAACCCGGTGGGCACGCTTGAGGTCGTTTGTCCATACCGTGGCACTCAGACCATAGGTGGTGGCATTGGCAAATTCCAGCGCCTGCTCCTCGGTATCGAAGGGCATGATGGTGACCACGGGGCCAAATATTTCCTCTTGGTTGGTCCTGCAAGCCATCTCTAGTCCGGTGATGATGGTGGGATTCACGTAGAACCCGCCCTTGGCATCACCCTCCATTGTAGGGCTTGACCCACCACATTCCACCGTTCCACCTTCATCGATTGCCAGCTGAATGTAGCTGAGGATTTTGTCCCTGTGAGCTTGTGAAACCACAGCGCCAATCTGCACCCCTGGTTGATCCGGCGGCCCGACCCTGAGCTGCTTGGTCTTAGCAACAAAAGCCTTCACAAAGCGATCATAGATGGGTCGCTCCACCAAGATGCGGCTGCCACAGAGGCAGATCTGCCCTTGGTTGGCAAAGGAGGATCGCATAGTGGTGCTGAGCATGGTGTCAAAGTCACAATCCGCAAACAGGATGTTGGGGTTCTTGCCGCCCAATTCCAAACTCAATTTCTTGAATAGGGGTGCAGCAATCCGACTGATGTGCTTGCCGGTTTCTGAGCCACCCGTGAAACTGATGATTGGCACCTCAGGATGGCTGACCAACTGCTCACCAACGCCGGGTCCCGTGCCATGGACAATGTTCAAAACGCCTTTAGGGAAGTTCACCTCATCCAAAATTTGAGACAGCAAATAGGCAGTGGCTGGCGTAACCTCCGAAGGCTTTGCCACCACCGTGTTTCCCGCAGCCAGAGCTGGGGCGATTTTCCAAGTGAACAAGTACAGGGGGAGGTTCCAGGGGCTGATGCATGCAGCCACCCCAATGGGTCGACGCAAGGTGTAATTGAAGCCTTGATCACCCATGTCATGGGACTCACTGACATCATGCAGAATAGCCGTCGCATAAAAGGCAAAATTGTCTCTGGCGCGTGGGATATCCACAGATTGAGCCAGCTTCAAAGGCTTGCCATTGTCCGTGGATTCTGCTTGTGCCAGCTCGTCCAATCGTTCATTGATGCCATTGGCCACAGCCATCATGTGCTCGCTTCGTTCTGCAGCTGTCAGCTTGGACCAGGAGGGGAAAGCAGCCTTTGCTGCCTTCACTGCTGATTCCACATCTGCTTGACCGCTGTCGGGAATGCTGCCATAAACCTGACCCGTTGCAGGGTTCACATTGTTCAGTGTGCGTCCAGAACTTGCCTTTGCAAACTGGCCATCGATGTAGTTGAGAATTTCCATTGACGAAGGGGGTTGCGGCGGGTTATTGTCTGGATTAGTTGATGAGATGCTGGGTGGATTCAGGTGACCTACAAGGTGGGGGTCCGCCCACCATCCACGGGAATGTTGATACCTGAAATGTAGGCTGCTGCAGGTGATGCAAGGAAGCAAACAGCTTCTGCCACCTCCTCTGCTTGTGCAAATCTTCCCATCGGAATCTGGTTGAGCATGGCCTGTTCCACTGCCTGAATGGGTTGGCCGCTTTGCTTGGCCTTGTTGGCAATGATGGATGACAAGCGCTGAGTCATGGTTGCGCCAGGCAAGACATTGTTTACGGTGATCTGCTTAGGACCCAATTCCATTGAAAGGGTTTTACTCCAGTTCCCCACCGCGGCGCGCACAGTATTGCTCACGCCAAGGCCCTTCAATGGCGCCTTCACCGACGTGCTGATGATGTTGATGATGCGACCATAACCCAAAGCCTCCATGCCTGGCACAAGGGCTTGAGCAAGCTGATGGTTGTTGATCAAATGCGCATTGAAGGCAGCCAAAAAGGCGCCCATATCAGCGTCCACAATGGGACCTCCAGGAGGGCCGCCGGTGTTGTTGACCAATATTTGAAAAGGGGCATCTTTTGCAACAGCTGACACGGCGGACAGCACCTCGCTGGGTTGGCTGAAGTCAGCAACAATGAAGCTGTGTGACTGGCCGTGATTGCAAGCGAGTCCATCACAAACAGATTGAAGGCGCTCAGGGTTGCGTGCCAACAAGGTGACTTCTGCGCCCCGCTCTGCCATGAGCTCTGCCACAGCTTTACCTATACCTTGACTGCTTCCCCCAATCAAGGCACGCATTCCTTTGAAACTATTTTCCATGGCATAAAGGTATGCCGCCTACCTCAGAATCAGAATATCTTGGTAGTCCACTGTTTCGCCAGGGCGATCTGACCAATTGCCCTTGTGCCATTTGATTTCTGACCATCCTGCATCATGCGCTTGCGCTTGCAGCCATTGCCAGGGGTAGGCCACATTGGCCCCGTCCACATCTGCATCCATGTAGAAGGCACCATGGCGAGGGTGCTTGAAGGAAAAGTCCCTGCGTTGATTAGCCGTGGAGTCCTCGTCCAAAACGAAAAAGGTGAAATAGGCAGAACCGCCCTTGCGAATGACCCGCCGGCTTTCTTGCAAATAGCGAATCACCACATCTGGACCCATGTGGGTGAAGACTGATGTCGCAAGGGCAAAATCGAATTGCGCATCCCCATAAGGGAAGGAAAAAAGGGCCGCATTCTCACCCCCGTCGGTGTACAAATCGTTGCGAAGGGGGACATGGCTGAATTGAAAATTGGGGCAAACCCTGCTGATGCGATCCTGACACTGTTTCACGGCATGTGGCACAATATCAAAGCCTCGAAACTGGCTGCTTGGCAGGAGGTAGTCGGTGAGCGGGATGGCCATTCGGCCTAAACCTGACCCAATATCCAAGACATCGTGCTCAGGCAGCAAACCGCCCAATTTGATGAAGAGTTCCTTGTGAATCAGCCCGTTCTCCAGGAAGTCGCCACCGCCTGTAAAAACCTCCCCGCGCAAAGGCAAATCAATGCCGTGGTATTGTGGGCGTCCTGTTGCCAAATTCCATAAATCAAAAGGCAGGAACACCAAGCGCCTGGCCCATCGACGCCAAGTTGGCGGCAACCAATAGTAAGCTCGTCTAAACATGATTAGCCCTTCATGATGGCCTCAATCTCATCGACCTCTTTTGCAATGTGCTTGGTCAAATTGATGTGGCCATCTTCTGTGATGACGATGTCATCCTCAATGCGAATGCCAATGCCTTCTTCTGGGATGTAAATACCTGGCTCACAAGTGAACACCATGCCTGCCTGCAAGGGGCTGTTGTCCCAGAGTCCGTAATCATGCACATCGAGCCCCATGTAATGGGACGTGCCATGCATGAAGTATTTTTTGTAAGCTGGCCAGGCAGGATCTTGCGAGTCAACATCGGACTGGCTGATCAACCCCAGGCCAATCAATTCAGTGGTCATCAACTCACCGACTGCTTCATGGTATGCACCCAAGTTGTTGCCCGGACGAAGCAAGGCAATCGCTGCCTTCTCCACGCGAAGCACGGCCTCATAGATCTCTCGCTGACGCTTTGTGAATCGGCCATTAACCGGGAAGCATCGTGTTACGTCACAGGCATAATTGCCATACTCTGCACCCACATCAAACAACACCAACTCACCGTCCTTGCAGCTGTCATTGTTTTCAATGTAGTGGAGCACGCAGGCATTAGGGCCTGAACCAATGATGGGTGTGTAGGCAAATCCGCGCGAGCGGTTGCACAAAAATTCATGCATGAACTCTGCCTCCAATTCAAACTCCATGACGCCAGGCTTGAGGAAGCGAAGCACGCGATCATACCCTTTGGTGGTGATGTCTGCAGCCACTTGCATGACCGCAATTTCCTCCGCTGACTTGACTGCACGGAGGGCATTCAAAGCAGGTGCTGAACGCCGGTAACTGTGGTTAGGGAAACGAGCGCGCAAGGATTTACCAAAGCGTTCCTCACGGGTCTCAACCTCAGAGCTTCTGCGAATGTGCTCATGGGTCAACAAGTACACATGATCTGCCTGAGCCATCACTTCCTTTAGCACTTTATCAAAATCCTCCAACCAATAGACCTGCTTGACCTGACTCACCTCAGTGGCAGACTGCTTGTCCAGTTTTGCTCCTTCCCATACAGCAATGTGCTCATTGGTTTCTGTGAGGAAAAGCATCTCGCGATGCTCTGGTTTTTTCGCGTCAGGAAACAGCAGCAAAATAGCTGCCTCTTGATCCACGCCAGACAGCCAGAATAAATCGGTAGCCTGGATGAACGGCACATTGCCATCAGCCGATGTGGGGTAGATGTCCGATGCGTTAAAAAAGGCCAGAGAGTTGGGATCCATGGTCGCTGTGAAACGGTCACGATTCGTTGTAAAAATGTCAGAATTCAAGCGGTGGTACTTCATGTGGACGAAGATAAGTCCTTTTCAATGGCAACTTGGTCACCGGAGGCACCTCACTTACTTTTGCTCAAAGACTAACCAACCCTTGACACCATGGCCGCAACTCGTGGACTTTTTGGATCTTCCCTAGCTAGAAAATACTGGATGGCACTGACTGGTCTTTTCCTGTCATCCTTCTTGATCATCCATTTGATTGGCAACCTGCCAATCCTCTTTGGGGAGCAAGAAGCATTCAACCTCTACGCTGCATTCATGACCAGCTTTCCGCCCATCAAGGCTGTGAGCTACCTGCTCTATGGCAGCATTTTATTGCATGCCATTGACGGCCTCTTTCTAACGCGGCAGAACAAGGTTGCTCGACCGGAAGCTTATGTGTCGTACAATGGCAAAGCCAATGCAACATGGGCCTCACGAAACATGGGCCTGCTTGGCATTTTCACCTTGCTCTTTCTGATCATCCACATGCGCTCATTCTGGTATGAAATGCACTTTGGCCATGTGCCAACCATGGACATCGAAGGGGAGCAAGTGAAGGACCTTTACACCATGACCATTGAGGCATTCCACCAATTGTGGTACGTGATCCTTTACGTGGTTTGCATGATCATGCTAGGCTTCCACCTTTCCCATGGCATGAGCTCTGCCTTTCAGACATTGGGACTCAACCACCCCAAATACACGCCCGCTATTGAGAAGTTGGGATGCTATTTTGCATGGATCATGGCCCTTGGTTTTGCCATCATTCCTGCGTATGTCTACCTCCAACATTTGACCGCTTAATCCACCATCATGCTAGATTCAAAGATTCCTAAGGGAGCCCTCGCTGACAAGTGGACCGACTACAAATCCTCTGTTCCGCTCGTCAGTCCAGCCAACAAACGAGGCATTGAAATCATCGTGATTGGCACGGGACTCGCGGGTTCTTCTGCTGCTGCCTCACTGGCAGAACTTGGCTACAAGGTCAAGGCTTTTTGCTTCCAAGACAGCCCACGTCGCGCGCACTCCATTGCCGCCCAAGGTGGTATCAATGCTGCAAAAAATTACCAGAATGACGGTGACTCTGTGCACCGCCTGTTCTACGACACCATCAAAGGTGGCGACTACCGCAGCCGCGAAGCCAATGTGCATCGCCTGGCTGAATGCAGCGCCGACATCATTGACCAATGTGTGGCGCAAGGTGTGCCCTTTGCCAGAGAATATGGCGGCCTACTTGACAACCGTTCCTTTGGTGGCGTACAAGTATCCAGAACCTTTTATGCAAAAGGTCAAACCGGTCAGCAATTGCTGCTGGGTGCTTACTCTGCCCTATCTCGCCAAGTGGCAAAAGGCAATGTGACCATGTACACTCGCCACGAGATGGTTGAACTTGTGAAGGTCGACGGCAAGGCACGGGGCATCATTGCTCGTGACCTGGTCAGTGGTGAGCTTGAACGCCATTCCGGTCATGCGGTGCTTTTGTGCACTGGTGGCTACAGCAATGTCTTCTTCTTGAGCACCAATGCCATGATGTCCAATGTCACTGCTGCATGGAAGGCACACCGCAAAGGCGCCTACATGGCCAACCCCTGCTTTACGCAGATTCACCCCACCTGCATTCCCGTCAGCGGCGAGTCCCAATCCAAGCTAACCTTGATGTCGGAATCCTTGCGAAATGACGGACGAATCTGGGTTCCCAAGCACAAGAAAGACGCAGAGGCCATTCGGTCTGGCAAACTCAAAGCCACCGATCTGAAAGAAGCCGATCGCGATTACTACCTTGAGCGACGCTACCCTGCCTTTGGTAACCTAGTTCCCCGTGATGTGGCATCCCGTGCCGCCAAAGAACGCTGTGATGCAGGTTATGGTGTCAACGCCACTGGCCAAGCAGTCTACCTAGACTTTGCAGCTGCCTTCATGCGCTATGGTCAGGAAGAAGCCAGTGTGAAAGGCATCAACAACCCAAGCCAGGATGAGCTGCGTTCCATGGGAGAGAAGGTCATTGAGAACAAATATGGCAACCTGTTTCAGATGTACGAAAAAATCACGGCTGACAACCCCTACAAGACCCCCATGATGATCTACCCTGCGGTGCACTACACCATGGGTGGCATATGGGTTGACTACGACTTGATGACCACAGTGCCCGGCTTGTTTGCCTTGGGAGAGGCCAACTTCTCTGACCATGGCGCCAACCGCCTAGGGGCTTCTGCCTTGATGCAGGGATTAGCTGATGGCTACTTTGTCATTCCTTACACCATTGGCAATT
>Ga0307995_1000366_pt1 | contig 31814 bp, 29 predicted proteins | sample EllFjometagen262_FD_203132 | JGI IMG/M metagenome (GOLD analysis project Ga0307995, IMG submission 203132) | Marine microbial communities from Ellis Fjord, Antarctic Ocean - #262 | ecosystem: Environmental > Aquatic > Marine > Unclassified | place: Southern Ocean | collected 2014-11-02 | reverse complement strand
AATTATATTGAACTGTTTTACAATCCAACACGACGCCATGGAAATAACGGTGACTTGTCACCCATGGAGTTTGAAAATAACTATTTTAGGAACCAAGCGGGTGTCTAGAAAACTGGGTGCGTATCAAGATGAGTTAATGACCGCCAGCCATGGTCGATCTTATCCTAGAGGAGCTCTTATATTTTTTGACATGGATTGTGAGCCAAAATCTGGTGATAGGATAATATCAATTGATACAGAGACTCTGTCAGCAGTATTCAGGGAGTATGTTGTATCAGGCTCCGTTAGTTACTTGAAACCGCTGAATGAGCGTTATCCCATTCAAGAGTTTACAGAACCAACCACCATAATCGGCGTTGTTGTTGGTTCGTACATAGCAGGATAAGATGGCGCTCACACTCCTAAAAGAATATTCAAAACCACATATACATGCACCTGAAAGCACCCTTAAAAGCGCCCAAAGAAAAGTCAGAATTTTTCTTCTAAAAATGACTACTGATAAATGCTATATTTTTCGTAGTTATAGTGAGATTTGGGGCCACTACCACAGCTTTTCGTAATTACCCGAGCCTTTATATGTATCGCCCGACAATGTGATTTTTTTAGTAAGTGTAATAATAGTAGAATACTCATCATAATTAAGACTGGCTCCATATAGCTCAGGATAACTGCTTTGCAAATATCTGTAGAGCATCGTTTCAAGGGGTTCAGTGGGGCCCTCTTGGATAGTAAACTCTGCGAGTAAAATCGTCTCCATAAATGTGTCAGATTGTGCCAAAAAAGCCTCAAGGTTAAATCTCTGGCCTGTCATAGTGACATCGATCCAATGGTGCCACGGAAGATCACTGCCTCGACGCCTTAAAGTAATAGTAGTGTCGCCGTCAATGTCCTCAATTCCATTGATGCTTTCATTAGCTACTACAACTTTTAAAGCATGCACCTCATACTCTAGCATTGGTATTACGTGGCTAATCAAATCGTTAATAGTTTTCATAAAGCCATCCTCGTTTGTTCATAATGTAACACTACAGACACCCAGACTGTCTACTACCAGTGTTACCCTCTTCAATGCAGCAGTTGACCCCTACCTAAAACTCATAGCTAGCGAGATATTGAGCTTCATAAATACCCCTATTTGTAAAAGCCGACCTAGTACCTTTTGTTTTTTTGGCTTCTAGGGTGGCAAGGGTATTTATCGAGTGCGAAATTTCGTTAGTTATAAAAGATATTAAATGACAGCTGCCATAAAACTTGCTCTATTTAAGGCCTAATAACATTCAACTTATAGCTGAGTTTTTAATCATATGGGCATCTATTTTGTAGAATAAAATCTACTACTTTTTAGTCATATTTCACTAGGTATTTCAATGCGATTATATATTACATGTATTTTTTAGTTGACATCTAACATATTAGATGTCAATTTATGGAATAAGTAATTAATGAGAGTTCATGAACATGTGGTTTTTCAGTGTTCAAACTGATCGCTTGATACTCAGGTTGTCATGATAACTCTAAATTTTCTGGACTCCCTATGTTTCAATCATTTCAGCCTCTAATTGAGCTAAGTAATGTGAGCAAAAATTTCGGACCTAACAGGGTTCTCTCAAGGGTGAGTTTTGACCTATTGCCTGGCGAGATTCACGCTCTTGTTGGCGAAAATGGCGCTGGGAAATCGACTACTCTGGGCCTGCTATATGGTTTGTTGCAGGCCGATACTGGTGAAGTTCGTATGGAAGGACGGGCGTTGGTGATCAATAGTACCGCACATGCACAGGACCTAGGCATCAGTTGTGTTTTTCAGGAACTTAGCCTCGCTGGTGAATTGTCAGTGGCTGAGAACATTTATGCGGGGCGCACTCCGTCGCGCTATGGCTTTATAGATTGGCCGAGGCTTAAAAAACAAGCTGAAGAATTACTTTCTGAATTTGATGTCATAATCGACGTCTTACAACCGGTCGATAAACTACCAATTAGTACGCGCCAAGTTGTTGAAATAGCAAAAGCACTGTCTCTGAATTCAAAAGTTCTATTGTTGGATGAACCGACATCGGCGCTGGCTCCCGACGAGGTGAAATCTTTATTTGCGGTACTTAGAAAATTAGTAGCAAAAGGCATAGGCATTATTTATGTCAGTCATCGCATATCAGAAATTTTTGAAATTTCTGATCGTATAACTGTACTAAGGGATGGGCGTAAGATTAGCACGCTACCTGTCAATGGAACCAATCACACCCAAGTGGTTAGTGACATGATTGGGCGCAGCGTTTCTGAACGGACTGACCATATTTCGAGCTCCCGTGGCGAAGTTGTATTAAGTGTGGACGACCTCACCCTCGAAGGCGAATTTAAAAATGTATCATTCTCTCTGCACGCTGGAGAAATTGTAGGTCTTGCTGGCTTAATGGGGTCACAACGCGGTCAGATTGCAAAAGCTCTCGCTGGAATTATCACTGGTTGTAGTGGCCAGATGATAGTTAAGGGAAAGTTAGTTCATTTTCATTCACTTATTGATGCTATGAAGGTTGGCATCGGTTACGTGCCCCAAGAACGCAAAACAGATGGTCTATTTCTTGATTTATCAGTTCGCAGCAACCTAGTTGCAGCTAGCCTAGAGAAGCATACTAAGTTCGGGTTAATCCGCCCTACATCGGCCTATCATACTACCGAAAAGGCAATCAGTGCATTCAGTGTTAAAACGAGCAGTCCAGATGCTCCGATACGCTCACTGTCTGGTGGTAATCAACAGAAAATAATGCTGGCTAAATGGCTAGAAACGCAGCCAGATATCCTGATCATAGATGAGCCAACCAAGGGAGTAGACGTTGGAGCCAAGTTTCAAATCCACGAAGAATTGAGAAAATGTGTCTCTGAGGGGATGGCTATTTTAGTGGTCTCATCTGATTTTCCTGAGCTCCTAACATTATCTGATCGAATTATCGCAGTTCATGAAGGCCAGGTAGTTGGGGAAACCAACGCTGAAGACGCAACAGAAAATAGTATTCTCAATCTTGCTATGGGTGTTACAACCATTCAAGCACAATCTATAAAGGCTAACCAGAGTAAAGTGTCATGAACTCTCCCACTTCCGACCAGTCAATTTCACCTGAGCCATTAAAACCAGCGCCGTCAACAATGTTACGTAGAGTTCTGAGCAGCATTGTTAGTACACGAGAAGTGACTCTGATAGTACTTATATTAGTAATTATTGTGACTATGTCATTCATGTCACCCTATTTCCTGTCTTTGGATAACTTTCGCGCCGTCGCTGTAGGAATGGTGCCGACTGCGGTAATAGTTATTGGCATGACTCTACTACTCGCATCAGGAGGATTCGATCTCTCAGTAGGATCAGTGATGGCCCTATCGAGCACAGTTGTCGCAATGCTGCTGTTGGCTGGTGTGGCTATTCCAATCGCTGTTATTCTTGGCCTGATACTTGGTGCCACAGTAGGCATGTTTAATGGTTTGCTCATCACTAAGGTTGGCATCAATCCCCTAGTGGCGACTCTTGGTACGATGTCACTTGCCCGCGGTATCGCTTTGGTTCTGACTGAAGGTTTTTCAGTGAGCAACCTGCCTAAGGAGTATGGGTTTATTGGAAAGACTTCTTTTGCAGGGGTTCCCCTGATGGTTGTGACTGCCCTAGTACTCATTCTTATTTTCGATCTAGCAATGCGCCATACGCGCTTTTTTCGGCAACTATATTTTATAGGAGCCAACGAAAAAGCAGCCTTACTCTCTGGTATTTCAGTCGATAGGGTACGTATTACTGCCTATGTTCTCACAGGCATGCTGGCAGCTCTAGCGGGAGCAATGTTAGCGTCAAGATTAATGACAGGTACACCTACAGCCGGTAACGGACTCGAACTTCAGGTTCTCGCTGCGGCAGTTATTGGTGGCGCATCGCTACGTGGTGGCGAAGGGACAATTTTAGGGGCTTTTCTTGGCGTTATCTTTGTCGCCCTTATTAATAATTCAATGATAATGCTAGCAGTATCAATCTACTGGCAAATGATAGTGACTGGCACCGTTCTAGTTACTGCTGTGGCGCTCGACATGATGGTTCGTCGAAGAGTGTCTTGATTTTAAACTTTTTAATCAATTTTTAACCCTAAGGAGTATTGTGATGAAAAAAATAAAACAAAATAGACGAAAATTCCTAGCAGCAGCAGGAAGCTTGGGACTTGCAGGTCTAGCACTTCCTCAGTTGTCTAGCACAGCTATGGCTGCCGGTCGCGGAAAGGAATACGTTTTCCTCTCGTGCGTAACCCAGGTACCATTCTGGGTTGACCACCGTAACGCCATGAAAGACGTGGAAGAGTTGCTAGGTGTCAAAACTACATTTACAGGCCCTATCGATTTTGATACCGCTGCGCAGGCGCGCCAGTTAGATGAAATTATTGCGCGTCGACCGGCCGGCATACTCATATTCCCTGGCGATCCAGCTGCATTGGCTCCTGGAGTAGAACGAGCTGTCAATGCTGGAATTCCAGTTACAACCTGTACTGGCGACATGCCTAACAGCGTGCGCTCCACTTTCTTTGGGATTGATGGCTTTGCCGCTGGCAAAGTTGGCGGAGAGCTACTTGCTGAGGCCATCGGTGGGCAGGGTAAGGTAATATTAGGGACATTCCCTGCTCCCTCAGTACTCGATCGTGTAGAAGGCTACAAAGCAATATTTAAAGAAAAGTATCCCGATATCGAAGTTGTTGATGTGGTTAATGACCGTGCAGACCCAGCTTATGCACCAACTGCTTATCTTCAAGCCCTCCAGGCGCACCCAGACGTCGTCGGCATTGGTGGCACTGATGGTGACAGTGGCAAGGGTGCCGCTATTGCGGTGCATGAAGCAGGTCGCGTAGGTAAGGTTAAGATTGTTGCCATGGATAGGAACGACGATATGTTGCCGTATATTGAAGATGGCACCATCTATGGTGCTGTTGCTCAAAAATCCTATCTTGAGGCATTTTTGGCTATCCACATGATGCATTGGCAAAACACCGATGGAATAAAGGTACTTCCAGATTGGAAGGCAGCAGGGATAAATCCTCTTCCAGACTTTGTGAATACAGGCGTAATGACCATCACGCGTGAAAATGTAGCACAGTTCAAGCACTAAGCCATGGCGTCACACCGAAACAAATCGTTGTGACGCTTTTTTCCTTAATGGGTACTATCATGACGCCTTCAGTGACTTGGCAAGAGCATTACCTAATCAAAGGTGATTTAACGCTTGTACTACTCCCAGGAATCGGTGGTCGGCTTATCGATATTCGTTTCCAAGGACAGTCGTTGCTATTCAATAACCCTGACCTCTCACTTATTCAATTTAATCCTAATGAATTAGCAGAGTTACCTACGAAAGCAAAGCACTTTCCCTTTCCACTATGGGGTGGCGAAAAAACTTGGGTTGCACCGGACAATTTATGGCCCTCAGGTGCACCATACCCGCTACTTGATTCTGGTTCCTACGAATTTGAATGGATCGACTGCCACTCAGTGAGCATGACTAGCCTAGTGTGCCCAATCAGTGGTCTGAAAATAGTACGTACGATTTCAATTTCTTCAGATAAGGCGGCAACGTGGTCGATACATCATTCTCTGAAAAACTGTGGTGAGTACACACGCTATTGTGGTGTCTGGTCGGTAATGATGGTTCGCCGACCTGTAACAATTTCCTATGCGCAACCTACCGATACACAGATAAACACATTATTTGGTAACCATAGCGGTTGTATAGAAGCAATGGATGGATATACCGCTATTTGCTGTACTCATGCGCAGGAATTTAAAGTTGGCGTTCAACCAGACCAACCTTCCGCTGACTGCATGATGTTGCTGGGTGGTGATCGTTTTTTACTTAATTCGTTGTTAGTAGATATGTCTGCTCCTAATTTTTATGCACATGGTCACGCCTTGGAGATCTACAACTCTGGCCACTACGACTATGCTGAACTCGAATGGCACAGCCCAGCAAGACACTTAGCACCAGGAGAGTCTATAGAACTTGAAGTCAGCTTCGACTTGAGTCGTATGTAACTCACTAACCGGGTCACTTATCCATACATTATATAAATTAATCCAATCCTTGAGAGAGTCTAAAATGATACGTGTTCTAATTACGGGTGCCAGTGGTCACCTTGGCCGAAAACTATTCGATTATCTAGAAGAACGGGAAAATTACGAAGTTATTGGCTTCGATATATGCTGTGGGGACCATTCCCATATCCACCATGCCGATCTCACCAAATCGGGCACATGGGAAAAATATTTGGAGGGCATTGATGTGCTGGTGCACCTGGCTGCTGACCGCGAACCGACCGCGAGCTGGGAATCAGCTATTAATAACAATATGAATGCAACTTTGGACCTTTTCCATACTGCGGTAAAAAAGGGGATTAAACGTGTGGTATTTGCGAGTTCGAACTGGCTCCATGGTGGCTATAGATTTTCCGATGAAAAACTTACGCCAGCACTGGCACCATTTCCAGTCAATGCCTACGGTGTGGCAAAACTATTCGGCGAGCGCGCAGGTCATTATTTCTCCACTCACCACGATTTGTCTGTTATCTGCCTGCGTATTGGGTGGACTCAATGGACGCATAATAACCAGCCAGGCGAGCACATGGGTATGGGGCGTTGGGGCCAGGAAATGTGGTTAAGCGATGATGATTTTATCAGTGGAGCGGAATGCGCCATCGTGGCTCCTAACGTACCTTACGCGGTCTTAAACTTGATGTCAGATAACCAAGGCATGCGCTGGGATATCGAAACTACCAGAAAAATTATTGGTTATAAGCCAACAGGCCGCGCCATTCCCTATGTCCCACTGTTCAAGAATCTTCAATCCTGGGTATTTGGCGTGCTGGTAATTAGACTACCTCGTTTTTTTGCAAGAAAAATGAATGGGTGGTGACGCACCAACCTACTCAAGGAAGTCTAACAACACCTCAAAAAATAAATTTGCATTTAACATTCATTTTCGTATATGATATCTTATATATCAGATTTTAGTAATTTGAATCAGTTATGATAGTGTAGATCACGCCACGTATACAGTAGAAATGAGAGTGCTATGCAACAAGCTAAATTGGTTCTGGATTGCGCGAACCTACACGGGGAGAGTGTTTTTTGGAACCCTATTGACAAATGTGTCTGGTGGTCGGATGTGCATGGCCAGAAAATTTGGTCCTATAGCCCAGCCCTAGACAGGTCAGACGTTTACGATATGCCAGATCGGGTTTGTAGCTTCGCACCCCGCGCTTGTGGTGGTTTTATTATGGCGTTTGCTGATCGTATCTCACTTTACGACTTAGCAGTTGGAGAAATGAAGTGCCTCTCGCAGTTTGAGCCTGATAACCCTAACACTCGCTTAAACGATGGCCGCACTGATCGACAGGGTAACTTTGTCGTTGGAGGCATGAACGATGGGACGGGTGAAGCAAATTCCAGTGTCATCCGGGTTAGTTCTGATCTCAGCATTACGACTTTACTCACTGGTGTCTCTTGCGCTAACTCTACCTGTTTCAGCTTTGCAGGCGAAACTATGTTCTTTGCTGACACCCCAGACAGCGAAATCGTCGCCTTCGACTATGACAGTTTAACTGGGAGCCTAAGTAACCGCCGTGTTCACGCCTCGTTTGCCAATGAACCAGGTCTTCCTGATGGGTCTTGCATTGATTCAAAAGGTGGTGTGTGGAATGCGGAATGGGAAGGCCACAGAGTTGTCCGAGTCGCACCTGACGGCGATATCGATCAAATTATAGATGTACCAGTCTGGAAGCCAACCTGCTGTGCGTTTGGCGGAGAGGACCTGGATACTCTTTTCATCACAACATCATGTTTGATGAGCACAAGCGATCAAATTTTTTCCGAACCAGGATCAGGTGGGCTCTTTGCTATCAAAACCGGTTTTCGGGGTCTGATCGACCAGCCATTTGCTGGATAATTTTTAATAATGGAGAAGTATATGAATATAAAAATCAAAAATCTGCTGGTCCACGCTGTTGCTACTGGAGTATTACTATCCTTTGGGGTATCCGCTCAGGCTAGTGATTACCCCACCCCTGTACCTTTGCAAGAAGGCGCACAAGCATCAATGGATACTATTAAATCGATAAACAAAACATTCCGTATCGCATATATGCCTCCAGCAACGGAATTCAATTACTACATTGCCATCGGAGAAGGAATCAAGGAAATTGCGGCCCAACAAGGGGTTGAGGTCTTCATGCTAGCGCCCCAGAGTGGTGCTGACATCAATGGTCAAATGGGAATGATCCAGGATGTACTCACCCAGGATGTTGATGCCATTATTTATGGTACACATGATGAATTCGCTGCCGCTCCTTTGATAAAAAAAGCAGTGGATAAGGGTTTGGCCGTAGTTATGATTAACTCAGATATCCCAAATTTCCCCACGCCTATTCATGCTGTGGTCGGTTACGCACAACGCTCAGGTACACACAAAATTGCCGATTGGGTAATTGATAGAGCAGCTGGAAAAAACCTCAAGATTGGTATCGTCGAAGGTCAGCCAGGCTATCACTCGACGGAACGTGTCGGTGGATTCTTGGATGGTATTGAAGGACATAATAATCTCGAGGTAGTTGTCTCAATCGATGGTAAGTGGAACGTTGAGGGTGGTAATACGGCTGCGATGGACATCTTGCAATCACACCCCGATCTAGATGTGATTTTTGCTGCTAATGATTACATGGCCATAGGTGCCACCTTTGCTGCTAAAGCACTTGGACTTCGCGATCTCATCATTCTTGGAAATGATGGCGACACTTCAGGTCTAGAAGAAATTGCCAGTGGTAATTTGACCGCAACGGTTAACACAGAGCCGTTCGTCATGGGCCAAGTTGCAATGAGTGCCACACTAGACGCACTAAACGGTGAGTTCGTCGGTGGTTGGGTCGAAATCCCCACCACAATCGTGAGCAAAGACAATGTAGTTGGTGTTTTGCAGCAACCTGACAGACTCTATCCTAAGCCTTCAAAGGAATACTAAACGGTTCTTGACATTAACTATGGCTGTGCGAGGCCAATCTGGCCTCGCCAATACGTGGGAAAGGAATCATGAGTAATAACCATAGGCCACTTTGGGAAGTCGTTGGCCTAAGCAAATCCTATCCGGGAGTTCTTGCCAATGACAATATATCTCTACAATTGTTTGAAGGGTCTATACACGGGCTTCTCGGTGAAAATGGCTGTGGCAAATCGACGCTGATCAAAATGCTGTCTGGTGTGCAAAAACCCGATGCTGGTGAAATACGATGTCAGGGACGTGTCGTTGAGTTCCGGGATCCAATCGATGCCAGCAACAAAGGTATAGCAACTGTGTTTCAGGAGTTTTCGATCGTGCCAACGTTGGCGGTCGCAGAGAATGTATTCCTCGGAAAGTTACCAACTAACCGGTTTGGATTTATTGACTGGCGGGCTGCTTATAGGCAAACCGAGGAGATTTTTGCCGAGATGGGAATTGAAATTAAACCAGATGCCATTACAGGTGACCTCTCAGTTGGAGAGCAACAATTAGTAGAAATTGCCAAAGCACTGGGCGCCAACGCCCGTATGATCATTCTTGACGAGCCGACTGCCGCCCTCGGTATGGCTGAGATTGAGAGTTTGCATCAACTGCTTCGGCGCATGAAGAAAAAGGGTTGCGCCATTGTCTATGTTTCCCACCGCCTTGATGAAGTTGAACGTATTGTTGACGAAGTGACAATTCTACGCAATGGGGCCGTTGTGCGGAAAAGTGGCGAGACGAAGATTGATGTTGATGATATCGTGTCCGCAATGATAGGTGGGGAAGTGTCTGAACATTACCCAAAGGTTGATAACACTCAACCCGATACAGTGCTAGATGTTCGCAAGATTGGCACTAAAAAGGGCGTTTTTGATGTATCTTTTACACTCAATAAAGGTGAAGTACTGGGGCTCGGTGGTGTGCTAGGTTCTGGACGCACCGAAATCGCCCATGCCCTATTTGGTGTCGACAAACTTACGACTGGCGAAATACGTGTCCACGGTGAGGCCGTGCATATATCAAGCCAGATTGATTCGATCCGCGCAGGCCTGGCATTGGTGCCCGAAAACCGTAAATTTGACGGCCTGTTTTTCAATTTTGCTGCTAGTGGCAATACCACTTCGGCCAGCCTAAAATCACTTTCCAGCATGGGTTTCCTCAACCTTAGGAAGGAAGCAGAACTCACACAAACCTATATCCGCGAGCTTGAAGTGTCTTCGCAAGCCGACGAGAAATCAGTAGGTCTTTTATCCGGTGGTAATCAACAAAAAATCGTGATCGCCCGTTGGCTTGCCTCGGATGCTGATATTTTGATTTTTGACGAGCCCACTCAAGGGATCGATATAGGCGCAAAACTTGCCGTATATAAGCTGATCAATACTCTAACGGCACAGGGTAAATCAATTATATTGATCAGCTCAGATCATGACGAGCTACTGGCAATGAGTGACCGTATTGCAGTGGTGAGTCATGGCAGTATTTCCAGAATCGTGAACGCTGCTGAGCTGACACATAGTGACCTGGTCCAAGCTTCGGTCGATCACTCACTTAATACTTACAAGGAATGTATTTAATGAACCGCATATTTAACGCCCAGTTATTTGGACCCCTTGTTGCAATGATTCTGGTTGCGGTTGTTGTCGCTAGTACCACAGATCGCTTCCTCACCACTGGTAATTTGTCTAACCTATCTCTGCAGGTAAGCATTGTTGCGCTGATAGCAATCGGAGCGACGATTGTCATCATTGGCGCTGGTATTGATCTCAGTTCTGGGTCGATGGTAGCTCTGCTCACAATGCTCCTTGCAGAAATGGTTAAATTCCTACACGTGCCACTGCCATTGGCTTTACTTCTCGTCCTGGGGTTCGGCGCATTACTGGGGTTGACCATCGGCGTAATTAGCGCCTATGGGCGCATCCCCTCTTTCATTACCACTCTGGCAGCATTGATCGCCCTGCGCGGGGTTGCGCTAACGTTTAATAACGGTTCGCCAATTTTCTCACTGGATCCGATGCTTGAGCCTGTATTTTATGGAAGGATGCTAGGCATTCCTTTACCGTTTTTCTATGTCCTTGGCTTCTTCTCGCTCGCTACTATTATGATGAACTTTACCCGTTTGGGGCGAGAAATTTATGCTGTGGGTGGAAACCCTGCTGCTGCCGCACTTTCTGGTATTAATGTGCGCCGAGTGCAGACATACACCTTTGTCATCGCTGGGATCATGACTGCTGTCGGTGCAATTTTAATGTCGGCCCGTCTCAATTCGGGATCGCCGAATTATGGCCAGACTCTGGAATTACAGGCCATCGCGGCAGCGGTTGTTGGAGGTGCCAGTCTGGCAGGTGGGCGTGGCAACATATTGTCAACGTTGATTGGCGCGCTCACTATCGTATTAGTTCAAAACGGATTGAACCTCAATGCCGCACCTTCGTCTGTACAAAACATCGTCCTGGGCACAATCATTCTTGCCGCGGTTGGAATCGATATGTGGCGCGATGAGCTGTCTAGCAAAATTAGTAAATTGTTCTCAAAGACAGCATCCATCAATTAAAAGGTAATCCCTATGGATTTAAAACTTACAGGCAAGTTAGCTGTTGTAACAGGCTCTGCTTCGGGCATAGGCAAAGCTACTGCGCGTGCCTATCTGGAGGAAGGCGCGCGGGTTGTCGTTAATGGCCTTACCCAGCACGAAGTTGACGCCTGCATAGATGACCTGGGTTCATTGGGCGAAGTTTACGGTTTCGTTGCGGACCTTGCAAAAACTGAGGAAGCGGAAGCCTTGGTTGAGTTCGCACTTGGTTACGGCCCGATCGATATTCTAGTCAATAACGTTGGAATATTCTCAGTGAAACTGTTCGAAGAGGTTACCGATGACGAGTGGGTGAACTATTTCAATATTAATGTACTCAGCGCCGTACGCATGGCGCGATGTGTATTGCCCAGAATGCTCGCGCGCGGCGAAGGAGCAATTGTTAACCTATCCAGCGAGGCCGCCGTAAAACCGTTACCACAAATGGTGCATTACTCAGTAACAAAGACGGCGATTCTTGGGCTGACACGAGGTTTAGCTGAACTTACCAAAGGAACAGAAGTTCGGGTGAATTCAATCCTACCTGGCCCTACCTGGACTGAAGGTGTGCAGGCTTACTTTCGGGGTCTGTCAGACAAAAAGGGGGAGCCCCTCGAATCCAGTATTGAAAACTATTTTAAAAGTGATGAACCCTCATCTTTGATTCAGCGCTTTATTAAACCAGAAGAAGTCGCCAAAATGATTATATTTATTTCTTCTTCGATGGCGGCTAATGGCGCAGGATATCGCATTGAGGGCGGAATTATCCGCAGCATTATCTAATTACCAACTAAACTACAGGAACTTAATATGGCAGCACTTACATTCTCTCACATCGGTATTACCGTAACCGATCTAGAAAAAGCGGTTGAGTTTTATCAAAAGGCATTTGATCTTTACCTGATTATGCCTCCAACCGAAATCAAAGAGGACGATAGCGCCATTGGAGTGATGTGTGATGACGTTTTCGGCCCAGGTTGGGGATCTTTTCGCATCGCTCACCTTTCTACTGGTGATCGCGTCGGTATTGAGTTGTTTGAATTTCCAAATACAATTGAGGAAGACCGGCCATTCGAATATTGGCGCAAAGGTTTGTTCCATTTCTGCTTGCAAGATGAAAACTTAGAAGAGCGCGTGAAGATTATTGAATCACTCGGTGGCAAGCAGCGCATGGAAAAAGTTCGCCACTACTACCCTGGCGAAAAACCATACCGCATGGTTTATTGTGAAGACCCATTTGGCAATATCATTGAACTTTACAGTCACTCTTACGAGCTGACTTATTCGTCGGCGGCATACGTCTAATTTTCTTCAAGGGTCGTCAGGTCGAAGTGGCTGAACGATCCTTTTGTGGAACTTGTCAAAAACACACTCCTACCTAAGATAGATAGGAGTGTGCACTCTTAGTATATAAAAAGAGCAATAATAGGATAGCTTCTGAATGTACTATTCAGTGGGCGGCGCAGGCAACAAAAGTAGCGTTAGTGACCACAACAAAACTGCCTGGCAGTAGATGATTATATAGAAGATTGCTTTGACTCAACCCAACTTACAATGGCTCTAGCCTATTAAGGAGATCGCAATAGTATTTAATTTTTTGCTCTTTAAAAAAAGCACCTACTGCTGTTTTTCTGCAGGTAGTATTTGTCCAGACTCGTCAAATTCCATCGGTGACTCATCACCATCAACTCTGAGGTTTTCATTATTTTCCATATCTTTCAACATTGATGGTGAAACCCAAATACGATGTAGCTCAAGAGTGTTTTTTATTCGAACAATACGCACTGTCTCAGGGGCGATCCGGTTACAGGTTTTTAAGGCCACTGCAATCGCTTCTTTATCATTATTCATTATTAGAGGCAGTTTGGCTGGATCAAGGATGGTTGCCGTGATTGCATTGGTGTAAATAGCACAAAGGTCAATCTTTTTTAAGAAATGACGCGTCGAGACATCTGCTAATCCGATACCAACACCATTACCGCGAGACTCAGGGGTAAGATCAAGAACAACTATTTTCTGAATTGTTGGTGCGTCACCAAACCCAGGCAGGCCAGATCCTGGCCGACCAGTTACATTTGGGTCCATCCCTTCGCCACTGATATTTTTTCCAATTTCATCAATGATGAGCACATCGATTCGTGGAAACATTAAGCGGCCTATTGATGCTTTAGCCACTTCCAATAACTCTTTCTCACGCAACAGTATTTGTAGGGGAGGAATAACCTCCAAGTGCATTAATTTATCAAAAGCATTCTCAAGAATGGCTAATCCACACAGTATCGGTAGCTTTTCAAGAAGCACTTTTGCTGCATTTGGTAAAATTTCGTGGAATCGATCAAAGCCATGCTGATGCAGAGTAACTGCCCCTTTATGCTTGCCAAGGCCTATACACAACATCTTAACCAAACCGCTCTCGTAGTTCGCTTTAAAATCGGCATGTGGTTTGATTTTGTTGGCGATAATAATACCATCCGCTTCGGATGCAAACCGGTCAATATAAAGTGGAGTGCCGTCGTTAAGCTGCCCAACCTCGACCACCTCCATTGAGGCACGGATACAAGCACCTGTACTCTTTTGAGTTATTCCATAACTTGAGAGGACCTTGATTTGCCCCTCAGCAGTTGCACCACCGTGACTTCCCATAGAAGGTACAATAAATGGTTTTGCACCACGCTTTTTTAGTTGACCGACCAACGTACTAACAATTTCTACCAAACCATCAATACCGCGGCTACCGACAGTTATTGCTATAGACTTACCAGAGATAGAGCTTGCAGGAAGCTTTTCCAATTCAGAAGAAAGTGTAGATGCGATGTCACCAAGACTCTCACGTTTAAAATCCTGTTCAACGGGTATTAATGGAGGAAAAGGATAGTCTAATCCTCCCTCGATATTCACTTGAATTTTTCCTATATCCATAATATCAATACCAAATTGCAGGGAGTGTTAGAGACAGTGCTGGGACGTAGGTTATGGCTAGCAAAAGAACGATCATGCCCACAAAAAAAGGTAGTATAGCCTGCGTTAGTCGCTCGATAGAAACACCAGAAATACTACTAGCAACAAATAGATTCACTCCTAAAGGAGGGGTGCAGAAACCAATTGCCAAGTTTACAGTCATAATTACACCAAATAGGATTGGGTCAATACCAAGGCCTAGTGCAACCGGGAGTAGAATTGGAGTCATAATTATGATCGACGATATGGTCTCCATAAACATACCAATCAGCAGTAAAATGAAGTTGATTAGCAGCAATACAATAATCGGATTGTCAGATACATTTGTCAGCCAAAAAGCAAGGTCTGCCGGAACCTGCTCAATCGTAATGAGGCGCCCAAACGCCGTAGCCATGATGACTAGTATTAAAATTGTGCCACTTGTTAGCGCACTACCAGTAAAGATTTTAGGCAGTCCAGCAAACGTAATGTCCTTATAAACAAATAGGCCAATAAAGAGGGCGTACATAACAGCTACCGCCGCAGCTTCAGTTGGCGTAAAAACACCTCCATATATACCACCAAGGATGATAATAGGAACAATTAAGGCCCAGATAGACTCACGCAGTGTGGCGCCAATCTGTTTAGAGGAAAGCCTGTCTTCGGCAGTCACCACATTGTCATCATTACGCACAAGATACCGAGCAATGGCCATAAACAAAACTGCAAACATAAGCCCTGGGATCACTCCTGCCAAGAACAGCTTTCCAATGGAAACCTCAGCAGTGACCCCATATATGATGAATGGGATACTGGGCGGAATCATTACTCCAATCATACCTGCAGAGGCTGTCAGCGCGCTGCTGAACGAGCGGCTATAGCCAACTTTTTCCATTTCAGGTATTAGGTTGGAGCCAATTGCGGCAACTGTTGCTGGCGCGGAGCCTGAAATCGCAGCAAAAAAGACACTGGCAAGCACGTTCACATATGCAAGCCCAGCTCGGATATGTCCTACCAATGCATAGGCGAATGCTACGAGGCGACGTGACATCCCCCCGTGTTGCATCAAATCACCCGCGAGCACAAAAAGTGGTACAGCAATTAAGGGAAACGAGTCGGCTCCGGTCACAACTGAACGTGATAACAGCACCAAAGGAGGTGCTCCATCCACGAAGATCATGACGATCATGGTTGCAAGCCCAAGGCATATACCAATTGGTACGTTTACCGCCAACAATAAAAGCAATGTGAAAAATAAGATTGTAGCAGTCATAGTTCATTACCTAAACTAGGATTACGTGCTGCTCCAAAATTCACTAAAAAATGCTGTAGCACACGAATAAATGACAAAGAAGCACCAACTGGAGCTGATGCATACAAAATAGGTATCGGCAAACCAAGAACAACAGATGTTTGGCTTGCAACAAATGGGAGGTTTATCAGTTTTATACACTGGTAAACCAGAACGGCTAAAAAAATTAGAATCAGCAAGTCAACAATGGCATCCAGCCATATCTGAGCACGCACCCCTAGCATATCCCGAACAAAGGTAATGCGAACATGCTTTCGATGCAGAAAGGCATAACTTGTAGCGAGCCAAACGAACCATACAAATATCCACAGAGTTAACTCCTCACCCCATGAAGTTGAAGCATTAAGAACGTATCGCATAAATACATTCCCCGAAATTAGTAATACAATAATCGCCAACAGCAAAGAGGCCAGAGCTCCTTCAAGGTTTCTATCCAACCACCGAACAACTGCCATATTTTCCTCCATTAATAAGAGAGTGGCCGAGCGAACTAGGGATTCGCCAGCCACGGTAGGTTAGTGCGTTTTAATTGCCTGATGCAGACTTTACTGCTGCAGCCCAAGCATCATAGGCCTCTTCCCCGACAGTAGTACGGTACTTACTACGTACGCTTTCAGTTTTATCTACGAACAGCTGCAATTGCTCGGTACTTAGCACAACCACTTGAGTGCCTGATTTTTTGATTTTCTCAAGTTGCGCGGCCTGTTCACTATTAACTAAGTCCTGCTGATAAGCCTCAGCTTTTTCCATAGAATCGAGCAATAGAGCCTGGTTCTTAGAAGATAACCCGTTGAAGAAGGACTGGCTGATTACCGGTATATACGTTGTGAATACATGACTAGTTAAGGATACATGTTTTTGTACTTCGTAGAACCGTTGAGAGTCAATCAATGCAATAGGATTTTCTTGGCCATCTATAACGCCTTGCTGAAGTGCCGAGTATACTTCACCAAAATTCATTGGTGTAGGATTAGCACCCAGCGCGGCAAAAGTATCAACATGAGCGGGTACTTTCATAGTACGCAGCTTTACACCTTTAAGATCAGCAGGTGAACGAATTGGACGTACATTATTCGATACGTGACGCACTCCGTTTTCCAGCCAGCCAAGACCAACTAAACCTTGATTGTTAAGCTTGCTTAGCATTTTGTCTCCCGCGGGACCACTCAACACTTTTAACGCTACATCTTTGCCTGGGTACATGTAGGGCAATTCGATTACTGCAAAAGAAGAATCCCAGCCAGCAAAGAATGATGATGGCGATACTGCCATCTCAAGCACTCCTGTTTGAACTCCTTCAATCATTTCACGATCAGGACCCATCTGAGATGATGGAAATATTTGTACGTCAAACTCACCATTTGAACCCTGCTCAACAAGCGTCTCAAAATGAAGTAAGGCACGGTGCATGTGGTACTTATCATTGGCTCCATGACCAACTTTAATGACAGTCGCAGCTTGGGCTTGACCAAGAATTAAAGTCGCTCCAATAGCGATCGCTATTTTATTAAACATTATTAAACTCCTCAAAATATTATTTTTAATTAAGACTATATGTCATGTAAACCCTATCAACATAAATCTAATATCTTATATACCAGATTAGAGATGGCACTGTAAAGAAAAATCGAGTATATTTGTTTGAATATATAATTAATATCAGCTTATCCGCAACATGGAACTCGATGCAAAATAATCAAATAAAGCCAATAGAGCGCCCTCAATCCTTATGTGAAAGCGCTACCCAAAATATTCGTAACGCCATCATTCAAGGTTATTATCAGCTAGGCCAACCCCTATCTGAAGCCATGTTGGTTAAGACTCTGGGTATCAGTAAAACACCTATCCGCGAAGCCCTTTCAATTCTCAAAGTAGAAGGTCTGGTTTCTGTGATCCCACAAAAGGGTACATTTGTATTTACCCTCAGCGCCAAGAGAGTCGCTCAATTGGGGCAATATCGATATTCACTAGAATCGACTGCTATTGATATGGCGATGACCACAAATTCTGAAATTTTGGTGTCTAAGTTGTTTGAAATATGTGAAAGCATGCAATTGGCTCGTCAAAAAGAAGACATCACAACATATTTGCAGCTGGACACTGACTTTCACCAAGCTTTTTTCGACCACTCTGGCAATACTTATCTTCAAGATGGATATCAGTTCATCAATGGCAAAATTGCAGCTCTTCGAACGCATCTTTCTACCCACCCAACCCACACCGAGAAATCGTTTAAAGAACACCTTGAAATCACTAATCTGCTGGCAAAGGGCAATGGTAAAGCGGCTAAGACTATACTCAACAAACACACTACACGTGGTGAGCGTAGTTACTCTGAATCAATTAAAGACATTGCAGTGTCTGATCAGCAAACCAAACTAGGCAGAACAATTAAACGAGGGCAATGAATCGATGGACTTGCATCTCGAACCACTAGGGGGGATCTCAGGTGACATGTTCATTAGCGCAATACTTGATTGCTGCCCAGAACTAGTCACCGAAATCCCCATTGTTTTTTCTACAATGGGGCTCTCAGCGAACGTCAATACATCTTACGTAAAGCATAAGGATCACACACTTAGCGGGTCACGATTTACCGTAATACCAAAAAAAACTGTTCCCCAAGACCACTTACACACTTCTTTTCGAACCATCAGAAGGATTTTACAAAAATCTGGGCTCTCATTAACGGTTATTGAACGGGCTACTGATATATTTGCCAAATTAGCGGATGCTGAATCGCGGGCTCATGGTTGCCCACCAGAAGATGTAACTTTCCACGAAGTCGGTGCTTGGGATTCCATCGCAGATATTACCTTTGCTGCATTCCTCATTGATGCGGTCGCAGCTAATAGCTGGTCAGTATCTGCAATTCCGTTGGGCTCTGGCCAAGTCAGTAGCCAGCATGGCATATTACCAGTGCCTGCACCAGCAACCCACTTTCTTCTGGAGGGGTTTGTAATGGTTGATGATGGCCACCTTGGTGAGCGTGTGACACCTACTGGTGCAGCAATACTCAAACACCTTGAACCAAGCTATGGAGGCCCATCTACACCAGCAAAACTAACTCGTTCAGGCATTGGATTTGGTACCAAAACGTTTGAAGGTATGTCAAACATACTACGTGTAAGCCAATTTGAACCCCATATTTCCCGCACTAATACTGAACAAATATCCGTTATAACCTTTGAAGTAGATGACCAGACCCCAGAAGACCTAGCAATTGGCATTGATAACTTGCGACACTTAAGCAACATTATTGATGTTACTCAAAACGTCGTCTTTGGTAAGAAGGGGCGTCAGGCTATGCAATTACAAGTCCTTTGTCTTGCCGAGCATGAGTCGCAAGCCATGGATGCATGTTTCAACGAAACAACAACTATAGGTATTCGATACCACCGGGTAAATCGACGAATACTGAATCGGACAGAAACACTGCATAAAGGCATTAACGTTAAAACGGTCATGCGTTCTGGAAAGTTGACGGCGAAGGCTGACATCGATGACGTTGCCCAAAGCGCTACCTCCCATAATTCTCGAGTTGATTCTCGAACTCGCGCTGAAAGCTCTGTGCTTAAGAAATTAAAGTGAAGCCAAAAAATGAATCAAAATGATCTAAGCAAAATTTTAACCAAAGGAGGCCCCGCAGCCATCGCAGTTAGCGGTGGTGTTGACAGTATGACACTTGCTTGTGTAGCAGGTCGACATTCTAGTGGCTTCGAGATGTATCACGCAGTATCTCCCGCAGTCCCGTCGTTGGCAACTGAAAGGGTGCAGCGCTATGCTCAGAATGAAGGCTGGACCTTGCATCTTATTGATGCTGAAGAATTTAATGATCCCTCTTATCGCGCAAATCCTGTAAATCGTTGTTATTTTTGTAAATCAAAATTATATAAAAAAATCTCTAGCAATACTTCTTTGCCTATTTTCTCTGGTACTAATATGGATGATCTTAGTGACTTTAGACCTGGCCTGAAAGCCGCGGAAGAACTGGACGTATTTCACCCCTTTGTAGAGGCTGGTATTGATAAATCAGCGATTCGTGAAATTGCCCGAAATCTAGGGCTTTGGGACCTGTCAGAATTGCCAGCGGCACCGTGCCTTTCTAGCCGAGTGGAAACAGGTATTCCTATAGAGCCTGTGGACCTTTATTTGATCGAACGAGTGGAGACCCTACTCTCTAGCCATCTAGGCCAAGTAGATTTGCGTTGCCGCATCCGCAATGATGGCGCGCATATTGAAGTTGATCATTCGGTTCTTTCAATACTTTCGCAGGAAAGTATTGATCAAATTACTAATGAGGTTCAACAGATGTTAACTCCCTCTGCGAGCAAGGTTAGAATCACACCCTATGTAAAAGGCAGTTCCTTTATCGGAGAGAAACACTAATGTCTTTTGCTAAAGCAATCATTCTTGATGAACAGCGTAACGACCGTTTAGGTTTTGACGAAGCTATTTTGTGTGCCCAAAAAACCACCGAACAAATTGCTCAGATTGTCCAGATGAGTCGTGTAAGTGGTCGAAGGTTGTTTACTAAACTCGATCATCAGAAATTTAACGATTTGCCAGAAGAGGCAAAAAAACAATTACATTACCAAGCAGAATCTAAAACTGCCATATTGGGAGCTAACCTTGACTTAGACAAGCCTGTAACAATAGCCATTGTATCTGCAGGTTCTTCTGATGCCCCAATTGTTGCTGAGGCACATGCAACATTAAGTTACTACGGCGAACCTAGCCTCGTAATTGGTGATGTAGGTGTTGCTGGAATATGGCGGTTGCTGGAAAAAATTGAGGTGCTCGAGTCCATGTCAGTCATTATTGCAGTGGCTGGTATGGATGCAGCATTACCCACTGTGTTGGGAGGATTGGTGCCTGCCAGCATAATAGGGGTGCCTACATCAACTGGGTATGGTGTGGCGCGTAAAGGTGAGACAGCACTAGCTGCAATGCTTACCAGCTGCGCCCCAGGTCTAACAGTTGTTAACATCGACAATGGCTATGGAGCGGCCTGTGCAGCACTTAGAGTAATCAATACATCAGCCAAAAATAGAATTCAACCGCCTGCATAAATAGCATTAAAAACCTTAGAGTGAACATTTAAGTCAATGAAGCGTGGTCATCCAGTAACCTGAGCATTAGGATTTATGAAAGGCTAAATAAGTGTCTTGCCTCAGTCACGAACTCAACAGCGTTGCGGTAGGTTTTTTGGGGAGGGTCTCCTGCCCGATATAGTGCTGACCCTAACCCAAATCCAGTCGCACCAGCCTCTACATAAACTCTCATAGACTTTGGCGCAATGCCCCCCACTGGCAGCAATGGAACTGAGGGTGGCAGTACTGCACACATCGCCTTAATTCCGCTAGGCAACACCATTTCAGCAGGAAATATTTTGAGCACATGAGCACCCGCTTTTAGTGCTGAAAATGCCTCAGTAGGTGTTGCAACCCCTGGAGCCCAAATGGCGCCACCAGCAAGAGCCGCCTCTCCCACTGCCGCATTTACATTTGGAGCCACAACCAAACGCCCACCGGCATTCAGCGTACGCGTAACATCATCTTGGTTAATCACGGTGCCAGCCCCAATCATGGCTACATTACCAAAAGCACTTGTGGCTATTTTAATACTTACAAAGGGGTCTGGAGAATTGAGCGGAATCTCAATTAAGCTAAAACCAGCATCGATGAGGCTCTCAACTGTTGCCAATACCTCATGAGGCTGAATGCCTCTGAGAATAGCGATTAAGGGTAATTTTTGATAGCAATTTTTAAAACTTATCATGTACTAATCCTTGTTGAAGCGCCAACTCGAAATGGCCACGTGCTACCATTCCTTGCTCAACCACAATCGTAGATACCCCCATTAGCTTTAATGCATAACAATATCGTTCAGCGAGGTCCCCTTGGCCAATAATCTTGATGTCCTGAGGCCCCTTTCGAGACTCAAGAGCACCACGAATTTCCTCAGCAATCAGTAATCCAGACAAATAGTCTGAGACTTCTTCTTTAGGCATAAGCTCAAATAAGGGTAACGTTCTAACAGAAAATAGTTGGTTCAATATAGAGCCCGAGTTAGAAGCACGATATGTGACGCCTTTAGCAAAAGACTTAAAACTCACAGCTTCAACTAACAACTTGCTGAGAATTGATTTGTACTTAAGTAGTGCATAAACCTCCCCTGTCATAAAAGTCTGGAGTTCAATAATCTTACTGTCTTTCACAGTAACCCATTTGCTATGGGTTCCAGGCAGTAGAAAAGTACCATCACCACCATACTGGTAAATTTGGCCAATTAACTCAGTTTCTTCTCCACGCATTACGTCTGGAATTGACACCCGACTGGCAGTGGCTAGTCCAGGTACAAAATGAAGCCTTCTTCCTAATCTTGTTTCGTGAATAGTTATAGCTGATGCGATTCCTTGCATACCTGCTGGTAAGGGTAAATAATCAACCTCAACCCACCCATTTCTGCTAGTTATCATTCCTGATAATATGATTGGGAGTAACGGGTAAAGGCGCAACCATTCACCAACAAATCGTTCGAATACTGCTTCAAAATCGTCATCTTGGATGTTCAGAATACCCTCGTCAGAACTAAGGGTGTCGACTACATTTCCCTTCTGATCAATGAGATAGGCACGAAGTGAACTGGTCCCCCAATCCACTCCTATTAAAGCTGGGCTTACTGGCATTAGTTAGATTCTTCCAAATTTTTCCAAGAGGTCTTCTACTGTCTTTCCCTGTGATACCCACTTGCGAGTTTCCTCTTCACCCGCAGCTAGCTCAAGGGCTGACTTGACGATCTCTTTGGCTTTTGATAGTGGAATTACGACCACGCCCATTAAATCAGCAACGATAAAATCACCTGGATTTACCACAACACCACCGCATTGAATCGGCACATTAATTGACAACTCTTCTTTCCGCCCAGAGAACATTGTATGGGTCCCACGAGGCGTAATCGCGCGCGTCCAAATAGGCCAGTCAATGGCTTCTAATTCGTCAGTGTCACGTCCCGCTCCGTCTACAATCATGGCGCGGATTCCACGATTCTTTGCCAATCCACCCATCAGCCCGCCACAGACTGAAGTATTTAAGTCACCACCTGCATCAACTACAATCACATCACCAGCCTGGCCCATTTCTAGTGCTTTCAGTGGGTCGACTAGGTCACCCTTGGAAAGCTGTACCGTTACAGCTTGACCTGTCACTTTTGCACGAAATGCTGGCTTTATACCACTGTCCATCACACCGGTACGGTATTGAACATCAGCAAAAACTGCCGTTGCTGAGTAACATTTTATTACTTCATCAAACTGTTTAAGCAATTCCGGGCAGCGTTCAAATTCGTTGTATTCTTTAAGCATTGGATTTTCCTCAAAATATTGGTGGTTAAGCCCGCTAGACGCGGGATATGAAATTCACTGGATAATGTGGTTTTTCGCCAGTTAAAACACGGGCCACCTCAGAAGCAGCTGTTATCCTGGCAGTCATTATAGATTCTTCAGAATAGTAAGCGGCATGTGGGGTAACAATCACGTTAGGCAAAGTAAATATAGGGTTATTTTCTGGAGACCAGTTTGCAAGTTTTGCAGGTTCTTCTTCTGGGTCATCCAGCCCAGCTCCAGCAATAAGACCGTCACTTAATGCAGTGTAAAGCGCTTTGTTGTCGACGGTGGGTCCACGCCCAGTGTTAATGATGAGTGCGTTCGGTTTCATACACGTAAACTCTTCAGTTGAAAGAAAGTGTCTCGTATCTGCGCCCATCGGAACTTGCATCATGATGACATCAGACTTTGATACTAGTTCGGCTTTACTAACCAGCTTGGCACCAGCAGCCTTAACGACATCTGGCTCTATGTAAGGGTCATAAACAATCAAATCAAGGCCGAAAGACTTTGCTCTAGTGGCAATAGCCTGTCCAATTTTACCAAAGGATACAATTCCCATAGTTTGACCGTGTAAACGATGCACTGGTTGGCCTGACTGCCAACTCCAGATACCTTTGCGCACAGCTTTGTCGTAATTGATTATTTTTCGCGCTAGAGTTAACCACAAAGCAATGGCATGATCAGCCACTTCCTCCGTACAATAGTCTTGTACATTAGTAACTAAGATGCCTTTTTTAGTAGCAGCCACTACATCCACAATATCTACACCAATACCATAACGTGCAATCACCTGACATTTTTCCATGCGAGAAATCGTATCAACACCAACTCGTGCATATTGATTTATCATTGCAGCGCAATCTTTGGCCACATCAAATAAATCTTGTTCTGATTTAGCTTGAAGCGTAATAACCTCTGCCCCTGCCTTTTCTAGAATCTCAGTTTCAATGCTCACATCACCATAATCAAAATCTGTAATCACAACTTTGGGTTTATTCATCATCAGTAGTAGTCCCCTAATTCCATTGGGTGGGTATTGATATATCTAATATACCAGATATATCACACCAGTCAAGACGAGAGATAATATAAAGTAGATAAGGTAAATGCAGAGCGTTTTTAATGTAGGTTAAAATTGGAAACGGTTTGTGCCGACAATGCGATTTAAAATAAAATAAATAACAACAGCTTAAAAATTAGTAATTTAAGTAGTTTGAAGTAGTTTTTACATTGGCGGTAACAACTGTGAATTAGTTTGTGTATTTGCTTATCATTAACCCCTCCTGAAGATAAGCACCATGAACCAAAAAGAACTATTGGCCTTTGCTAAAGAAGCCACCAAAGGTATGAAGACTGAGAAAGACCTCAGTGACTTAAGCCGTATGCTCAAGAAAGTGACTGTTGAGGCTGCGTTTGGTTCAGAGCTCGATGTTGGCTATATATTTAAACAGTTACCCACCATTCAGTTTTTTATTCGGTAGCACCGATGTCCATACAAAACGCTTTGCCTCTTTATAATTTACATCAGTGTTCCTTTTTTCCTATCTTCAGGATCAATTGAGCTCTGAAGGCCTTTCCTGTAATTATGGCATTTTTGGACTAGACGAATGGCATATATGGGCCTTGATTAAAAAATAACGGGTTAACAAACCTACCTTATTTGTTAGCTGTTCGATCTTTTCCTCAGGTTTTTTATATATTCTTATCGGATGGATAATAGAGCGGTAAACAATGCGGCAAGGAGTCGAAGCGCTTGCATGACATCAAGCTGACAGGCAGGTGTTGGATGCAACACCTTATTTGCTGCAGTGGTTAAAAAAAATCGTAGCACACATTTACACCGATAAAACCTATTTATCTACCAAGGCCATTAGTATTATCGGTTTTATCGGTGCAGAGGAGGGCTACGATTTTTTTAACCATTGCAGTAGTCTGGGTGCTTAAAATAGTCGGTCGCTGGTCTAGTGGCGCCACTAACTACCTTTTGAAGGTGCCCATGCTCGCATAGTTTATCTAAGGCTTCGTGCACCTGGTCCGTTGTTGTTAGGCCTTGCCAGTTGCGGTTGTTAATCGCACTTATACGGAAAGGGCTAGGCAGGTCATGCAATCGTTTCTGCAAAGCCTTCCCACTATCAATAGGGCCGTCTACAAGCGCATACACTCTCCTTGCGTGGCTTTCTAAATACTCGCACCATGCCAATGCTTTGTTTGCAGACTGTATGCCTATGCTTCCTCCTGGGCTTGAGTCTACCGCGTGGATAATCAAGGCTAGGCTAGGGAACAAAGACACATATTTGGCTAGGTGGGATTCTAGCTGTGGGGTTAGCGTGCCACTTCTAACTAGCTTTTGATTATTGTCGTACCAGGTATTAAACATCCTCTGTGCTTCTGGTGAGAATCTTAAGATGTTAGGGTTGTGTAGTTCTCCTGGTAGGTCATCCAACATGGCAAATATTGAGGTCGCCTTCCTTAGTGCTTCTTCATTAGGTGGCCTATCAACATGGGTGTATGGCTGGGGATCTGGGTAGACCATAAGTTGAAACCGCTCAATTAGTCCATCATCTCCTTTGCCCTCTTTCTGGGCTGTTAGGTAAGGGATTAACTTCCCAGGTTGAATACCTCCCATTAAACTCAATGTGGCGCTCTCTATTCGTTGCGTGCCTCTTCCGATACGGTCATAGGTAAAGCTACCAGTGCCGGCCCAACACTCAAGATAAAAAGCCCTGTCACTTGCTCGGTCGGGTTTATCCAACGTATTGAGCCAGCCTGTCAATTCATCTCGGAATAATAGAACTCCCATTGGATTGCTGCCCAATAGTTCACCCAATTTTTCGACGGTCGCATCGTTCACGATAAACCGTTTGCACGCTGGCGGCTGGACAGGTTCGAAGGTTAAAGACTTGAGAAAATCCTTTTCGCCTTCTTCCTGCTTGCCTTTCTCAATCTGAATTTTTAGCTTCTTTTCGTTGGCCTTCAACGCCACCTTGGCCACTTTCGCTTGCTCACTATATTTGCCCATTGCTATGGCGTGCTTTTGAAATTCCTCAGATTCAAATGTATGTAATGGGGCCATAGCTGATGTTAGTGAGGGTGTTTTCTTAGCTGACGGGCGTCCAATAGCTGCACCCCATAGATTTGGGACCACAAGCCATGGGTCGTGCTGCTTAGGTGATATGGATAGCTTGCGCCCAATAAGAGTGGCTAGGGCTACCATAACGCCCACGGCTACATAATCAGGTGGTGAATTATCCATTCTTTCTGCTATGTCGGTTATGTAATCGCGCATACTGTCAGGCAACATTGCAGGGTCTAAAGACTTTACTGGCAATAATTCAGCTTTTAATTCCTTTGGTTGGTCCCAGGTTAATGATTCGACTACCCCTTGCGAGATACTTCCCTGGGCTTCCAGTGCGGTCCTGGGGTTGTCCTTGCCTGCCTTGAGTCCACTGGCCAAGGTCTTGCCTATTTCTTCTGTAGATAATCCGCTTTGTTGCGCTGCCTGGGTTAGAGAGTTAAACGCAAAACTGTGGTTTATTACACCACCGGCGACTAACTGCCCAATACTAAAACACGACTTATTAAATTGGTCGTTTCTAGTGCCCTGTGGGGCGGCTGCAATCGCCTGGCATTCATTTTCTAAGGCTTGCATACCATAGGGTAATGAGTCGTTAGCGGCTGCTATAGAGGCGTTAAAATCCAGCTTAGTTTTAGCGACTTCTTTTGGTTTAGCAATCAATTCCAGTAGCCAGTTTGGTAGCTCTGGTAGCTCCTCTTCTGTTGTGGTGAACTCGTACACGCTGCCATTAGGATGTATGGAAGGTGGAGCAACTACATAGCCTCCATTAGCGCGAATATCAAACCCCATGCCAGGCTTTTGCTTATTGCGAATACTCCGGCCTGCTGGGTAAGAAAAGTACAAGTGGTGGCCTTTACCTGTCTTAACCTTTGGCCCTATGGGCAATTCCTTTGCCTGGGTAGCTAAAAAAGTAGCCCATATTTGTTCGTCGTCTACATCAACTACCACAAGGTTATTAACTTCCCCTGTGGCTAGGCCAATGTTATAGGGTGCTGCTTTCCAATACGCTTTTATAACCTCTTTAGAAGTCGTGGCCTCCTTATAACCATGAGAGTTAGCGGGCTGTTTACCTTTTACCCTTAGTGGGAAAATGTGCATACCTTTTGAAGCATATTCTTCTGCTTTGTCCATGAGTGTGCTTTGTAGGCTAGTCATTAGTTGCTCTCCGGCATGCGCATGAAATACGCACGCTGTCTCATAGTTTTAGAGCCACTTGTTAAAGCACCTGGTTCGCTTATGATAGTGTGGCCTTGGTCTCGAAGGTTTTTGACTATCGGCGCAAGATCAACAATATGCTGCTTAGCTGCGCAATCACAATTGAAAACATGGTGTTGATCTACGTACATGAGTTTTTTTAGAGTGTGTAATACTGCCTCAGGAAGGTAGCATAAAGAACCACTCAAACTTATACAGGCATCCTGATTTTCGACTTGCGATATATAAGGGGGAGAACTAGGCTTGCGGCTAGTATGGGTTTTGTTATAATTATCACTGTCTAGGTGAATAGGGCTGCTCTGTGGGGTGGCCTTTTTCATTTAAACCACCTCTCTAGTTGTTGTCTTCTGTTGGTTAGCGAACTGATCCATCCACTCATTCAAAATCATTCGGTCATAAATAACCTTGCGGCCTATCTTCCGGTAGGTTGGTGCTGGAACGCCAGCCAGTGTGCCAGTTACTCGTGATACCCTCATTGTGGATGAACCAAAACCTAAGTAACTTGCTGCACCGTGAGTATCACAGTACGGACTAGGATAGTTGGCAGTGTTAAGGTGATGATTTTTAGTAATATTCATGGTCGTGACTCCTGGTTGATGACAACGACTATTACATACAAATATCAGGTTGTATTTCAGTGAGAACTTGAAGAAATATATGGCAGCTTCTCACTTGACGCTATTGCAGCCCATAATCTATAGGCATGCAAAAACCCCATAGGCAGGCTGGATGGGGGGAAATGTACGATTATTTTTAGATGGAACCTAATATGGAACTAGATTCAATAGATAGCTCGCTATTAATTTTTAATTATAGCTAAGTCGTTGATTTATATGGCGCGCCAGGAGTGGACCAAACTGAAGGTCATTGCCCAACGGAAGAGCTAGAAGCCCCTAGATACAAGCTATTGTAACCTTACCACTGCGTTTCAAGCCATTCAAGAGGATCTTTGTGGTTCTCAGTTTGGTTCACAGTTAAGCAAGCCATGCATTGCAGCCTCTAAGGTTGTGGTGTGTGGCTTACTTCATTTCTATTGATAACCGACACGCCCAATCTCCATAGCCTCCCACGACGCCACTCCTGTGATCACTACATGACAGTTCTATAGGCTGTTATCGTCAACCGATCTCAGATGCCACAAGGGGTGGACACAGAGGACTTTCAGCAGGTGATGTCATCATCAGTATGATAGATTTTAATGGCTCTACGGACCCCTTGTGGCTTCTGGGATGGGTTATCAGTTTGTACTGATACTGCAGTCCTTTGCGTGTCAGATCCTAGACTCGCTGATGGCTTACCTAAGGGCCGACAAGCACCCTAACATCACCAATACACTGGCTTAGGTTTGTGTTGTAGCGCCTCTGAGAGAGCCTATTTGGGCCTCGTACGGGTACTTTTGATGGTGGTTATTTCATGATCAACCTTTGATATCAGCTGGGCTGTTTGGTGGATCAGGGGGGTGTTGAAAGTTATTCGAGTACCCTAATATTACGGGTGTAACTGATGTGTTCTTGAGACCAGTTACACCACAGACTTCCGATGAACTACCGCTACTTGGGGATCCATCGCTGTGGCTGTGCTAATCATGGGGTTCGTGGTGGGGGCAGGTGTTGGGGTTATAAATTTAACCCACCCATAGGTCATAACTCATACCGTTTTCAATTGTAGGAAGTAGGTTTGTCCTGTTCTCAGCACTGTCTGCAATTTCTGCTAATACTCGCCCACTTGTTTTGCTCTGGCCCTCAATAGTAGATGTATAATATGTTAGACCGCCTTGGTCAGGTGCTCGTCCCAATACATTCCGGTAAAACAAATCGACAACAGCCTCAATATCATTGCCAATGAGGTATGAATCATTGGTAGTGACATTATAGAGAGTCTGAAACTCTGCGGACCAAACAAACTCTTCAGCCATCTGCACAGCACTTGCACCATTATCTGCACGATCAATCCAATACCCAAAGCCAACTTTGTCTGGAGTTCGGTTAAAGGCAGCTTGATAGGTACGGTAAATACCACCAGCACTGTTAGCACCGTCAGTGTCGAGGGCTAAGGATAGATCATAGAACTTTAACCTCTCAATTGAGGTAAGTTTGTTCGCACCCGATGCTAGAGTTGTAATGTTTAATATGTCTGAACTGAAAAACATGATGTATCCTGTGCTTATCTCATCGATCGAGCACGTATCGATACCACCGTTACCGTTGATAGTGTCATTGCCACTTGAAAGTCTTATTAAATTATTTAAATTGTTGCCGGTTACGGACACGCCATTGGAACCGTACCCATTTATTGTTTCAATGTGTTGATCGTCTCTTAGGTTATAGCTACCTGAGACCCAAAGTACGTCGTTGCCTTCATTTAACTTCTCGATAACATCATCATTTTCTGAGTCAATAACATACACGTCATCACCCAATCCTCCATAAAAAATGTCATCTCCTTTTCTAAAGTCCTTATCCCAGTCAAAGGTATCGTTCCCCAACCCTCCAACTAGTATATCGTTACCATCGCTGCCATTTATGAAATTATTTAAATTGTTGCCGGTTACGGACACGCCATTGGAACCGTACCCATTTATTGTTTCAATGTGTTGATCGTCTCTTAGGTTATAGCTACCTGAGACCCAAAGTACGTCGTTGCCTTCATTTAACTTCTCGATAACATCATCATTTTCTGAGTCAATAACATACACGTCATCACCCAATCCTCCATAAAAAATGTCATCTCCTTGCCTAGTACCTTGATCCCAGTCAAAAGTATCGTTCCCCAACCCTCCAACTAATATATCGTTTCCATCGCCGCCTTGGAGCTTATTATCAATATCATTACCGAGCAAGTAATCAGAGCCGCTTCCACCTGTTGCATTTTCAATTAAGCAGTCATAGGCAATTGATAAGTTATCTCTTCCGTCATATGAAACACTACGCCCTTTATAACCTACAGGCACATCGTAGAGAAGGCTTGAAAAACTGCCTGGCAGAAGACTAATCGTGACATCTGTATCAAAAGACGCTGCAGAAATCGTGTCATTACCAGCGCCATCCCAAATAGTCTTATAAAATGGAATTTTTGAATCAAAACTATAAACATCATCACCCGAGTTAAAGTTATTATTTGCCCCATATATTTTTTGCACAGCCAATATGTCGAATATCATTGGTGTTGAGTTATAGACATCATAGAGCTGCCATCGATTATTTACTAATTCAACATACGTATTGTCTTTTCTGTCTGTGTATGACATTAGTGTATATTTGGTACTTTCATATACAGTCGGTAACTTATTTTCTCCCTCGAATGAGTGAGTAAGGCCTAGTGTATGTCCACTTTCATGAAGGAGAGATTCATAATTGTAAGAGCCAGCACCCCAGTTTTTATCATCGTCTGCATAATCTGCATTTATCCAAATATCACCGCCTGTAGAGTAATAGTTATTTGGTTTATAAGCCCAGCCCCAAGAATCTTGAAGGCCATCGGCAGATGAGAATGCAACTCGAATAACTCCCACATTAGAAGAGGTTTCATTAATTTCAGAAAAAGTTATATTTGCAACACTGCTCCATTTAACAAGGCTATCTCGAAACGCATTTTGTTCAACTTCATTTAAATTAAAATGAAATTCCGCATCCAGTTCTCCCTCAACGCTGTATGTAGATGCAGACCCGTCTGGACCTAAAAAACTTGCTACATCACGCGTTGTCCAAGGAAAACTATAAGATAAAGTGACAGCCTCTTTTGAAGAAGATTGCCACCACTTATAATCACCAAGAATCGAATCAATTGTTATGAGGCCCGTGTAAGTGATCGCTGTAGTAGGGTATCCACTCTTTGGTCTTGCCATATATATTGCCTTCTAACGGTTTCACGCCTACTTATATGCAATCATCCTAATTCAATAATTATCATACTGCAATATACCTAACAATTGTTCTGAAAATTAGGATAGGCAGGCAACATATTGACATTAGCCACCGAAAAAGAACGTAACACCTCGTTATCAAGTCGCCCTATACTCTGAAACAAAACCTCACATCTAATACGCCTTCACCATGATTTCCTCCAGTCTCTTCATATGCTGCTTTTTAACTTAAAATGAATCATGCAGCGGTAGCATCGTAACGCACGGGCACCCAGCACTAGAGGATCCCATTGTAGTGGTCAAGTAAAACTGGCCACGGTATAAGAGACAAGGTTGTACTTTGCCTCTGCTTTATTTGGTGGCAAGCCACCGTTATGTTGATGAGGCCTATGCTGGCTATAATACCCAACAATATA
>Ga0307995_1000361_pt1 | contig 32177 bp, 33 predicted proteins | sample EllFjometagen262_FD_203132 | JGI IMG/M metagenome (GOLD analysis project Ga0307995, IMG submission 203132) | Marine microbial communities from Ellis Fjord, Antarctic Ocean - #262 | ecosystem: Environmental > Aquatic > Marine > Unclassified | place: Southern Ocean | collected 2014-11-02 | reverse complement strand
TAAGCTAGTTAAGATAGATCTAAATTCTAATTACATGATAGTAGAAGATTTTGGTAACAAAAGTTATTGTGATATTTTGAATAAAACAAAAAAACCATTAAAATATTATAAAAAAATAGTAGATACTTTAATTAATATTCAGAAGATTAAAATTAATTCTAAATCACATAAAGTTATTAAAAATAATTACTCCAAAAAAATACTAACTAAAGAAAGTAACCTTTTTTTTCAATGGTATGTTCCTACCCATGTATCTAAAAAAAAAATATTATCATTCACTAAAAAAGCAAAGAAGGTTTTGTCAAAAATTTTTACTCAAATTAAAGGACCGAATACATTTTTCGTTCATCGTGATTTTCATGTATCTAATTTGATGGACTATAAAAAAAAAGTAGGAATAATCGATTCCCAAGATGCACTGTTGGGTAATCATGCCTATGATATCATGTCATTAATAGATGATGTTAGAATTAAGACTTCTACAAAATTAAAAAATAAAATTTTTAATTATTATGTTTCTAGAGCAGGTAAAAAATTAGCAATCAATTCAAAGACTTTTCAAGATGATTTTGATATTCTTTCTGTTCAAAGAAGTTTGAAAATTATTGGGATTTTTTACAGACTGTATCTGCGAGATGGTAAGAAAAAATATCTTAGTTTAATTCCGTATACTTGGTCTTTGCTACATTTAAGACTCAAAAACCCTATTTTTCGAGAATTTAGTAAAATATTAAATGATTATCTTCCAACAAATAAGAGAAAGTAACACTGAATGTTAATCAAGAAAGCAATTATTTTAGCAGCGGGGTTTGGAAAAAGATTGTTACCTTTAACCAAAGAACGTCCCAAACCTTTATTGGAGATTGGTGGAAAAAAATTAATAGAATATTCCATTGATTTATTGCGTGAAAATTACATTACAGAAATTATTATTAACTCACACTATTTACATGAAAAAATATCAGAATTTATAAATAAAAAATATCCTAACATTTCCCTTTCCTACGAAAAAAATATTTTAGATACTGGCGGGGGTATATTGAATGCGATGAGTTTCTTTGAACAGGAAAATTTTTTTGTTTTAAATAGTGATACAGTTTGGACTAGAAGCTACTCTGATGATTTGCATAAGTTAAAAGAAGTTTTTAAAAATGGGAACAGTAAAGCCGCTCTTTTATTAGCACATAAAAAAAACAGCTTTGATAAAAATTTATCTGGTGATTTTAGTTTAGATAAAAACAATTTACTCAATAAGAGCAGTAATGATTATATTTATACAGGATGCCAATTGCTTAACCCTAATATTTTCAATTTAAAAAAAGAGGGAGATATTTTTTCTATGAATGAAATATGGAATGATTTAATTGCACAAGAAAGTTTGAATGGGTGTTTGTCTTCACGCTCTTTTCTACACGCCACTAACTTAGAAATTTATAATCAATTGATTAAGATAAAGACTATTGATTCGTAATAATTTCTTTAGATCGAGCCTCATCAAGATATTTAAAACTATTTACCCTCAAGCTATCCATTTCAATAAAAATTGGATTTCCAGTTGGAATTTCTAACTTTGTAATCATTGTATCAGAAATATTAAAAATTTTTTTACAAATAGCTCTTAAGCTATTTCCATGAGCGGAGACTAAAATATTTTTTTCTTTCTTCAGCATAGATTCTATCTCTTTAATATAAAAAGGAACTGCACGGTTATATGTGTCTAGCAAAGATTCTGAATTAGGAATTAATTTTGGATCAATATCTTTGTAAATTTTATTATGAATAGGGTGGTTAGGATCACTTGGGTCTAGATCAGGAGGGGGTGTTTTGTAGCTTCTTCTCCAAGTCATGACCTGTTCTTCACCATACTTCTTGGCAGTTTCAGCTTTATTTAGTCCCTGCAATCCACCGTAATGCCTTTCATTTAGTTGCCAAGCCTTTGTAGTAATTAATTTTTTTTGATCGATTTCTTCTAAAATAATTGCCAGAGTATTGAATGCTCTTTTTTGAAAGGAAGTAAAAGCTTGTTCAAAGTTAATATTTAATTGATGAATGAGTTGACCAGACTCTTTAGCTTCTTTCTTGCCCTGTTCTGTTAGTTCAGCATCATACCATCCTGTAAACCTATTTTCTAAGTTCCACTGACTTTGACCGTGTCTTACTAATATTAAATTTGCCACTATGATAAATTTATTTATGCCATTTTTGAAAGATCAGCAATGATTAAACATAAAATTCATATTTATTTGCTTTATAATAAAAAAGTGATTCGAAAAAAACAATTAATACTTTATTTTTTAACTCTTTTAGTAGTTTCAGGTTGTAGTTCTATACCCAAGAACACTTCGAATGCGTGCTCTATTTTTTCTGAAAAATACTTTTGGTTTAAGAATGCGCTAGCAACAGAAAAAAAATGGGGAGCTCCTATAGAGCTTCAGATGGCCATTATAAAAAGAGAAAGTTCTTTTGATTGGTTAGCCAAACCAGAACGAACTAAAATATTTAAGGTTATTCCTTGGAAAAGACCTTCTAGTTCTTTTGGATATTCTCAGGCCGTTATTGGTACTTGGGATATGTATAAGAAAGATACAGGAAACGATCTAGCGTTAAGGATAAGATTCAAAGATTCTTCAGATTTTATTGGTTGGTATATACACCAGACGAACAAAAAATTAAGAATTAGTAAAAAAGATTATTATCGCCAATATCTTGCTTACCATGAAGGTTGGGGTAATTATAAAAATTATAAGAATAAAACAAACGTAGTTTCTTATGCAAGAGAAGTAAGCTCTCAAGCTCGAAAGTACAAAAGGCAATTAAAGAAATGCAAGTCTAGATTAGACAGGAATAAATTTATCTTTTTTTAATTATTTAGCTTTTAGTTGTTTATTGAGCTCAATTTCTACAGCATCTATTCTTTGAGTATTTTTACTTATCATCAGGTAGATAGAAGGAATCACATATAAAGTAAAAAAAGTAGAGAAGATCATTCCTGAAAAAATCACGACTCCGATGGTTAGTCTGCTTGCTTCTCCTGGTCCAGAGCCTAAAATTAGTGGAAGTACACCAACAATGGTTGATAGAGAGGTCATTAAAATTGGTCTTAATCTTACCTTACAAGAATTAAGAATTGCTTCTCTAATATTCTGACCTTCCACTCGCAATTGATTTGCAAATTCTACAATTAAAATTCCATTTTTTGCGGATAGTCCTATGAGGATTATCAACCCAATTTGGCTATAAATATTTAATGAGCTACCAGCTACGAGTAGTCCAATAATACCACCAAAGATAGCTAATGGTACAGTAAGCATAATTGTAAATGGGTGTTTCCAACTTTCAAATTGCGCAGCCATAGAAAGGTATGCAGTCAAAAGAGCTAAGGCGAAAATTAAATAAATGCCAATATTAGTTTTTTGATATTCTTCCGATTCTCCCTTGTAGGCAATCTTTGCTTCTGCAGGTAGTTTTTCCTTAACTACTTGTTCCAGGTATTCTAATGCCTCAGCAAGGGTATATTCACCAGCTAATCTCGCAGAAATAGTCACAGCTCTCTGTCTATTAAATCTATTTAAAGATTGTGGAGCGGCACCTTCTGACAATGACGTAACAGATGATAATGGAATTAATTTTCCATTAGTTTCAGATCTAACAAAAATCTTATTTATTCCGGAAGAATCAGACCGGTTACCTATGTCCGATTGTAAAACTATATTGTATTCTTTTCCATCATTTGTAAATTTAGTTACATTCCTAGAGCCAAAAAAAGTTTCTATTGATTTCCCAATAGAGTCTATGGATATGCCAAGGTCTGCAGCCTTCTCATTATTAATTTCTACTTTTAACTCTGGTTTAGTTATTGCATAGTCATCTTCAATACTATTCAAGCCAGGATTTTTTCTAGCTTCTGCTTTGATAATTTCCTTCCATTCTGTAAGTTTCTCGTAGGTATTTCCCAGCAAAACAAACTGTACTGGCTTACTAACACCTCCGGAACGAATTGATTGAGGCATTACTGGAAATGCTAAAATACCAGGCACTTTAGCTATATCTGCGAAAGCAGACCTCATAATTGTTTGGCCAGATCTTTTTCTTTTACTCCAGTCTTCCAACAGCACAATAATGAAACCAGAATTAACTTGTTTTCCGCTACTTCCAAAACCAGGAACACGTAATAAGAGTCTTCGTATTTCTCCCTTACCAACCTTCGGTAAAAACTTTTCTTCAATTTGCTCTACTTTTTTGGAGGTAAAATTAAACCCGGATCCGTCGGCAGCTTTAATAATTACAAAGAAAACACCTCTATCTTCTTTTGGAAGTAATTCTTTTTTGGAAATAGTAAATAAAAGAAAATTGGCACATAGGACAAAAATTAGAAAAATAATAATACTTTTTTTTCTTGATAGAACGTATTCTAATGTTTCAGAATAAAAAGCTTCAAACTTTCTAAAGTAAGCATTAAATTTTTCAGTAATTTTAGGTTTATTTTTTTTTATTTTTAAATATTTTGATCCAATCATAGGAGAAAGACTCAAGGCGACAAAACTCGAAATAATAACTGCAAAAGACATGGTAATGGCCATTTCTAAAAACAACCTTCCAATCAATCCTTTAATAAAAATTAAAGGAAGAAAAACTGAAACTAAAACTAGTGTTGTTGCTATTATAGCAAACGCTACTTGCTTAGAACCTTTATAGGCAGCAATTAGAGAGGTTTCTCCTTCTTCCATTCTTCTATAAATATTTTCCCCCATCACAATTGCATCATCCACCACTATTCCTATGGAGATGACAATTGCCATCAGGGTAAATAAATTGATACTAAATCCAGCTAAATAGATTGCTAGAAAAGTTGATATAAGGCACACAGGAATGGCAACGGCGGGTATAATTACTGCAGTTAAATTTCCTAGAAATAAAAAAATTATTACAATTACTAGAATAACAGCAATAGTAATTGTTTTATAAACCTCTTTAATGGCCTCTCCAATATAAGTTGATCTATCAAAAGACACTTCCAAGCTTGAACCTTCAGGTAAAGAAGGAGCAATTTCTTTCATCTTTTCTTTTACTAGTTTCGCAACTTCAATAGTGTTTGCTGTAGATTGCTGATAAATACCCAGTCCCACAATTTGTTTTCCATTTCCTTTAAAAAGGGTACTAGTATTTAAAGCTCCAAATTCTAACTTGGCAACATCTCTCAACTTAACCAAAGATCCATCATTATTTCTTTTGAGAACAAGGTTCTGATAATCTTCAATTTTTACATACGCTTTTTCTACTTTAATAATTAAATCCATACTCTTGGATTCAATCTTTCCAGCAGGGAATTCCACATTTTGTTTTTTAAGAGTGCTTTCAAGTTCCTGAACAGTAATATTCCGAGCAGCCATTGCTGTTGGATCTAGCCAAATTCTAAGAGACAATTCTCGTTCACCACCTAATCTAATTTGTCCTACTCCTGGAACGTTAGAAAAAGCATCTTTTAGATATCTGTTGGCATAATCTGTTAGTTCCAAATCAGACATAACTGCACTCGAAAAAGAGAGCCACATAGTGGTTGTTCTTGCAGCGGAAGCTTTAAAAATTTGGGGTGGTTCAGCTTGATCGGGAATATCGTCTACAATTCTTGCTATTCTTTCTCTTACATCATTTGTTGCAGTATCTAGATCGATTCCTAAATCAAATTCTAAATTAATAGTGGATCTTCCGTCCTGACTTTTTGAATCAACTGTAACCACTCCAGGAGTTCCACCAACTCGATCTTCAATTTTTTGAGTAATTTGAGAATCAACGATAGAGGCAGAAGCCCCACTGTAATCTACACGAATGGATACCTTTGCAGTCTCAACATCTGGAAGTTCTCTTAAAGGAATTTTATTAAAAGTAACAATACCAAATAGAACCAAAACCAAACTAAGCACTGTTGCAAATACAGGACGTTTAATAGAAAGATCTGTTAAAAACATGTTATTTTATTGTTTGTGAGATTTTTACTTTTCTTTTGGGTCTGACTTTATTGGTGCCTTCTGCTAAAACAATCTCATTCTCTTCTAATCCAGAAAGTATTTCTATCTTTCCTTCATTTCTTCTACCAATTTCCACTTTTGTTTTTTGAATCACATTGTTTACAATCTTATAAATAAATTTTTCTTTTCCTTGGATTAGCAGAGCTTCTTCGGGAACAGATAAAGACTGCTTTTCACTAAAAACAACTTTAAGATTTAACAGCATCCCAGGTATTAATTTTTCATCTAAATTATTAATCTTTGCTTGAACTAAAATAGATCTAGTAGTTGGGTCTACTCTCGAGCTAACAGAGCTTATAGTGCCTTCAAACTTTTCTTTATAGGCATCTGTTTTTACTAGAACTTTTAACCCTTGTTTAATTACTGAAACATAATTCTCAGGAAGTTTAACATCCACTTTTAAAATTTTAATATCATCAAGATTAGCGATAATAGAATTTTCACCACCTAAAATCCCAGGAGTAATTTCTCTTTTTCCTACTCTACCTGCAAAAGGTGCGATGATGGATTGCTCATTAGCAAGCCTTGCAATTTCTGTTCCTTTTTTTACAAACAGATATTTATCAAAATCGATAGAACTTATTAGATTGTCTTTTTTTATTCTTATTGAAAAAGATTGATTGGCAATAGCAGTACCAAAAGTATCAATCTGATCGTAAAATGAAAAGTATGAAACTTTTGTTGCAATAACTCCGACAGGAGCTCTTTTTGCTTGTGCGATTTTTGCTTGAATTTTTTTTCCAATAAATGCTCTTCCAGCAATTACAGAGACAATTAGAAATGTAACAATACTCAAAAATAGTATTATTTTTTTTTGTACTTTCATTTATAAATTTTTTTTCATTAAATTTTTGATCTAATTATCACCGAAACCAAGACTTTGTAATCGTGATAATTGTATGTAAAACTGAGTTTTTTAGGAAAGTAGACCCTCTTTTGTGGCCCATTCTGTCCACGACCCATCATAAATGTTAACCGGCTTACCATTGATGATATTAAACGCTTTTCCTATAACGCATGCGGATATACCCGAGCCACAAGAGAAAACTATTGGTTGGCTCTCATTAATTTTTAAGGATTTGAACTTTTGTTCTAAGGCTGGTTTTTTTAAAAAACATTTTGAATCGGGATCAATACACTCATTCCAAGGTAGATTTATACTATTTGTAATAGAGCCACTCCGTAGATTTTTTCTCGGTTCAGCATCTGTGCCTTCAAATCTACCTTTGCTTCTTGCATCCAAAATTTGAAAAGAATGATTAGAAGTATTTTTTTTGATATCTTCGTATGTTTTTAATAAGGAATGACTTTTATTAACTTTAAAAGTTGTTTTGGAGTATTTTTTCCCCTTTCCTGATTCCACCTCTTTTTTTTCTTTACACCATTTTATTAGACCGCCATCCAAAATTGAAATTTGGTTATGTCCATAATAATGAAACATCCACCAAACCCTTGGTGAGCTAAAAATACCAAGGGCATCATACACAATAATATGATCTTGATTGGAAATTCCCAAATTAGAAATCATTTGTGCAAACCTATCATCAGGTAAAACCGTATGAGGAAAAGAGCTTTTTTTATCGGAGAACTCGTCAATGTCAAAAAAAATAGATCCAGGAATGTGGCATGCTTCAAACTCCATTTTTCCAGATCTTTCACTATTAGGCATGTGCCAGGAACAATCCAAAATTTTAAGATTATCACTCAGTAGGTTTTTCCTTAACCAATCAGTATTAACTAATCCCATATTTTTCTTTCATTTTTTTATTATAGTGTTGGTGATATTCTTCTGCAGTATAAAATATAGAATGCTTGGTAATTTCTGTGACTACTCTTCCATTATATTGTTTTGTATTTATTTCAGATTTAGATTCTTCTGCCTCTAATCTTTGAGGATCATTAAGATAAAATATTGCTGAACGATACTGAGTCCCAATATCAGGTCCTTGTTTATTTAGGGTAGTTGGATCGTGTATGGTCCAAAAAATTTTTAACAATTGCTTATAAGATATAATCTTTGAATCAAATTCGATTTCAACTGCTTCTGCATGATTAGTTGTTCCAGAGCAGATCATTTCATATGTGGGGTTTTCAATATGTCCACCAGTATAACCAGCTTCTGTTTTTGTAACTCCAGGTGTGGAATCAAAAATTTCTTGCACTCCCCAAAAACAACCTGCAGCTAAAATGATTTTATTCATTCTAAAACACTTATACTAAGATCTTTAATTATGGTAAAATAAATCTCAATGTTGTCTTCAAATCAAATAGGCGCGGTATATATGGCCATTAGTGCTGTAAGCTTTTCGATCATGGATATTTTAGTAAAGATCATGTCTGCTAGCTATCCCACTGGAGAAATCGTTTTTTTTAGAGGTCTTTTTGGACTCATTCCTATTTTTTTTATTATTCCAAGAGAGAGATATAAAAATCTTTTTCAAACTAAAAAGTTAAAAATGCATTTGGCTAGAGCTTTTATAGGAACCTTTGGAATGTTATGGATTTTTTTAGCAGTTAAATATTTACCTATTGCAGAAGCTATAACTATTACCTTTGCAGCCCCAGTTTTTGCAACTATTTTTTCGATGATTATATTTAAAGAAGTAATCAAAGTATTTAGATGGGTAGCTATTATTATTGGCCTAGCTGGTGTTGTAATTATTTTAAAACCAGGAACGGAATTATTTACAATATATTCCCTTTTCCCTTTAATGTTTTGTTTGTTCTTCGGAATCATAGCTATTCTGATTAAAAAGCTATCAAAAACAGAGCCTGATTATTTAATCGCAACTTTCTTTACTTTAGTTATAATTTTTTGTGGATCTATCTCATTATTCTTTGAATTTAAAATGCCTACGGCCCTTGATTTTATACCTCTTGTTTTAATTGGAATTGCAGGCTCTGCTGGAAATATTTTTTTAACAATGTCTTTACGTAAAGGCTCCATTTCAGCGGTTACTCCGATTAAGTACCTTAGCTTGATCATAGCAACTTTTGCCGGAGTACTTATTTTTGATGAGATTCCTTATTTTACAACTTATTTAGGTGCAGCACTTATTATTGCAAGCTCATTCATTATTTTTAAAAGAGAAGAGATCAAAAATAAAAAAACAATTATTGCTAGGCAAGTATAATGAAAAAACCTAAATATTGGAGTTTAGCCAAAAAAACTTTATCTAAAAAAGACAAAATAATTAAAAAAATTATTGCTACTCATAGTGGATCTTTGGTCTCTAGGAGCGACCCCTTCTTCTCTCTTTGTAGATCTATTATTGGTCAACAGATATCCGTACAGTCTGCAGATTCTGTGTGGAAAAAATTCTCTCACAAAGCAAAAAAAATAATTCCTAAAAATATTTTAAAACTCTCCAAACCTCAATTATCTAGCTGTGGTTTATCAAGACAAAAAATTGAATATCTTAAAATTTTGGCTAAAAAATTCGTTGATAAAAGCATTGATATTAAGAAGTTAAAAAAAATGGATGATGAGGAGGCCATTAAATACCTCAGCGAAGTGAAGGGAATTGGACGTTGGACAGCTGAAATGTTTTTGTTTTTTAACCAATTGCGCCCAGATATTTATCCAGTTCAAGATATTGGTTTGCTCAAAGCAATATCTAAAAACTACAAAACAGCATACCCCCCGCCTCAAAAAAAAATAGAAGAGCTTAAAAAATTATGGTCTCCTTACGCAACAGTTGCCACTTGGTATATGTGGAGAAGCATCGATCCAGTCCCTGTTAAATACTAGACACCCTCAACAATTTCCAAATCTCTTTCTGTTGTATCTTTTGCAAGAGACCATGCATCTTGGTATTCTTTAGAATTGTAGCAAGTAATGGCAGAATCATAATTAGGAAACTCCCATATTACAGTTCGAGGAATGTCATTTCCCTCTAGGGTTTTGTATTTGCCACCTCGTACCAAAGGTTTTCCACCATGATCTATAATAGCTTTAGTTGCATTTTTTCCGTAATCCCCAAGGTTTTCTTGGCTTTCTATTTTTTTATAAATTGCGATCCAATATCCTTTCATGTAAAAACTCCTCTTTTTAAGTTAAAATCATTTATGGTAAAAAAACTTTTAGTTAATTGGGATGATTATAATCACACCGTAGAAAAACTTGCAATTCAAGTTCATGACAGTGGGTTTAAACCAGATTTATTAATTGGTATAATGAGAGGTGGAGCACCAATCATTGATGTTTTAAGTAGAATTTTTAAAATCAAATGTGCTTATCTAGCAGTTGAGTCTTATAGTGGAGAAGACTTGGAAGATCAGCAGGGACAAATTATTTTTTCTAGAGAGATGAGTTCAACTGTTCATTCCATGGGTGGGAATATTTTATTATGTGATGACCTGTCAGATACAGGAGTAACTTTAAAACAAAGTATTGCATGGTTAGAAAAATACCCTGCAATCAAAGATAATATTAAAGAAATTAGAACAGCAGTTCTTTGGAAAAAATCACACTCTACATACGAGCCTGATTACTGTGCAAATAAATTAGATGATAACCCTTGGATTGTTCAGCCCTTTGAAAATTATGAGCTTTTATCAATTGAGGAAATTAAGAAAATTCATTCTAAATCTTAAGAAATAAAGGGGCCACCCCAAAGAGCAGCCCCTTAAAATTTATATAGCGATACTGATAGTTCCAAGTATTGCTATTAACCAAATTGCTGGCGATACCCCTTTAACTTTTCCACTTCCTAACTTAATTAAAGCATAAGAAATAAAGGCCAAAGCCATTCCAGTACTAATACTATACGTTAGTGGCATGGCAATCATTGCAATAACAGCAGGTGCAGATTCTCCTATGTCATCCCATTCTATGTTCACAATGTTCTTCACAAACAAAATAGAAACATAGACTAAAGCTGCGCCATCGATTTCTTTAGGAAGGGATGTTGCAAGTGGTGCAAAGAATAAGCATAGCAAAAAACAAACTCCTATAACTATAGAAGTCATTCCTGTCTTTCCGCCTTCTTTTACCCCAGCTCCCGATTCAACGTAGCTCGTTACATTCGATGTACCAAGCATAGATCCAGCAACAGTTCCAACACTGTCTGAAAGCATTGCTCTCTCAATATCTTTTACGTTTCCTTTAGAGTCAACTTTACCAGCAACATTTGCAACTGATGTAAGCGTACCTGCAGTATCGAAAAAATCTACAAAGAATAGTGTAAACACAACAGTGATCATGCTTGCAGATAATGCTGCACTCAGATCAAAAGTCATTAAATGTGTCATTGGAGGAATAGCTCCGACCACACCATTAAACTTTGCAATTCCAGAAACCCAAGCAATGATACTAAAGACCAAAATACCGATAATAATATTTCCTTTTACTTTTAGTTTTTCTAAAATAATCATAGATACAAATGCAAAGCATCCAAGTAAAACGATAGGGCTTTTTAAGTTTCCAAGTGTCACTAAAGTTACAGGATGATCTGCAGTCACTCCCATGATTTCAAATCCAATGATAGCTAAGAACAATCCAATACCCGCACCAATTCCTAACTTCAAACTTCTTGGTATGGAATTAATGATCCAAGCTCTTAAAGGTGTAAGCGATATGATTAAAAAAACCATACCCGCTACGAACACAGCACCTAACGCTTCTGCAGGTGAATAGCCCATGCCTTTACATACTCCAAATGCAATGAATGCATTCAGTCCCATTCCTGGCGCAAGTCCAATGGGCCAAGTTTTTCCGTAAAAGCCCATGATAAAACAAGCTAAAGCTGCAGCTAAAATAGTTGCTGTAAATACTCCACCAAAATCAAAACCACCGTCTGATAAAATTAATGGATTTAAAAACATAATATAAGCCATGGTTAAAAAAGTTGTAAACCCGGCGGTTACTTCTGTTTTAAAGTCTGTCTTGTGTTGTTTGTAATTAAAATATTTTTCTAACATTTGATCTCCCTTATTTAAAAAAGCTATAATCTGATTCTACGAGGAATTTATTTAAATTTTAAACTTTACCTCAAATCATAAAACCTTAGGTTGAAAAAAGTAAAATTCATTTGAATATTTCTATTATAAATTGCATAGTTTCTTAATGGACAAAAATTTTTTTGAAAACAAAAAAGCAATAATTATTTTAGTGGCTGCGTCGCTAGTTGTTTTCATTTCAATGGGAATAAGACAAACATGGGGTTTGTTCTATAGTTTTTTTGAGACAGATTTAGGATTTACTAGAACACAGTTTGGTTTGGCTATTGCTGTTCAAATGGTTTTTTGGGGAACCCTCGCGCCTGTTTTTGGTTTCCTAGCTGATAGGTTTGGACCAAGCAAAGTAGTTGCTTTTGCTTTTCTAATTTATATTTTTGGTGTCTACTTGTTGGTTCAAGGACCAAAAAATGTTTTTGAGTTCCAAACTAGTTTGGGAATCTTAGTTGGAATTGCATTAGGGGGAACTGCAATGTCTGTTCCTATTTCAGCTGTAGGAAAATTTTTTTCAAATAAAAATAGAACTATAGCTACCGGCTTAGTTACAGCCTCAGCTTCAATCGGTTTTTTTTTACTGCCTATGTTTGCAAAGTTTTCCAATGATACATTTGGTTGGCAACTCACTTTGGAATATTACATTTATCTTCTTATTTTTGGACTTTTTTGCTCACTATTTCTATTAAAAAAAGAATATGTAGATGAAACTAATAATCAATTTACCAGAGATCAGACTGCACCTAAAGCTGTACAGGAAGCTTTCCAACATAAAGGCTATCAATTATTAACAGCTGGCTTTTTTGTTTGTGGTTTTCAGATTACTTTAGTGGCAACGCATATACCTGGCTATATAAAAGAAACGGGCTTGCCAGACTGGACTGCCGCAGCAATTCTTTCCTTAATAGGAGTATTTAATATTTTTGGTACATTAACTATGGGATACCTCTCTTCCAAGTATAGTAAAAAAATTCTTCTAAGTTGGCTTTATTTTTTAAGAGCAATTGCACTTATTCTATTTTTATTATTTCCATCTTCTATTTATGTGGCACTTGGATTTGGAGTTATTTTTGGACTTTTGTGGTTAGCAACTATTCCACCTACCAATGGAATTGTAGCTCAAATTTTTGGAACTAAATACTTAACCACTTTATTTGGAATTGTTTTTTTTAGTCATCAGATGGGATCTTTTCTAGGAGCATATCTTGGTGGGTATTTTTATGATCAGTTTGGAAGTTATAATTATGCTTGGTATTTATCAATATTACTTTCGGTTTTTGCAGGTTTAGTACATTTGCCTATTGATGAAAAGCCCATTGTTCGGGTTGCACCAATTAATTCTTAATATTATTTTTGATTATAAATAGAGATAGCCTTTTTAAGTTTATCCATAATTTCGTCGATATGTTTCTTTTCGCAAATAAATGGAGGTGCTAAAATTAATGTGTCTCCAGTAGACTTTAAATTAATTCCATTTTCATAACAAATTTTAAAACATTCAAATCCAGCTCCAGCAACATGTCCTTTATTTTTTAAGTCAATAGCACCCAGCAATCCATAGCCTCTAATATTTTCTACTCCTTCTAAGTCTTTAAGAGAAAATAAGCTTTTTAAAAAATAAGGAATTAAATCTTGAACTCTTTTAAGAATATTTTCTTTTTCAAAAATATCTTGTACAGCCAAACCAGCAGCGACAGCGGCAGGTATACCGGAGTAAGTGTATCCATGGAAAAGTTCTATGGTATCTTTGGGCGCTTTATCAACAATTGAGTTGTATATTTCGTCTTTAACTACAACCACACCCATGGGCATAATCCCATTAGTAGTTGCTTTGGCTAAAGTCATTATATCGGGAGTGACATCAAATTCTTCAGATGCAAACATAGAGCCTGTTCTAGCCCAGCCAGTTACCACTTCATCAAAAATTAAAATTATTTTATATTGATCACAAATTTCTCTTAGTCTTTTTAAATATCCTTTTGGAGGAACTATAATGCCAACCGATCCTGAAATCGGCTCTACTATGCATGCTGCAATACTATCTTCCCCATGCTCTTTTACAAATTTTTCAAGATCGTTTGCTAGCTCTATTCCAGTATCTGGCTGACCTTCTACAAACTTATGATCAGACAACTGAGTGTGTCTCATACGCAAAACTCCAGGCATCATAATATTATCATAGCCTTTAATATTATTCGGCATACCACCCACCGACATCGCCCCAATATTCATTCCATGATAACCTTTTTCTCTACCAACAAAACGATAGCGTTTTTCGTTTCCATTTAATCTATGATAAGTAAAAGCAATCTTGATAGCGCTCTCTACAGCAGTAGAACCACAAATCGTATAAAAAATTTTATTTAAACCATCAGGAGTTTGGCTGGCAATTTTAGTTGCAAGTTCAAATGAGCCACCAAAGCCCTGGTGAAATGGCTGACAATAATCTAATTGCTCCAGTTGTTTGGTAACGGCGTTAATAATCTCTTTTCTTCCATGACCAAGCGGGTTGCAATATAGGCCAGAACTAGCATCAATTTGCGATCTTCCTAAATGATCTTTTAAGTAAACTCCTTGAGCACCAACAATTAATCTTGGATTTTCTTTAAATTCTCTGTTTGCAGAAAATGGCATCCAGTGCTCATTTAGTGAATTGGGAATTATACCTTCATTTTTTTCCATATTAGTCATAACCAGTCTTGTATAATGAACACTCTTGTAGAATTATTAATATCCATTAACAATCAAAAAATACAGTATAATTAAATATGCAAATAGACACAAATTCTCTCATTGTTGACAAGGAGCAGTTAATTAATTTTTTTAAAGATGGCTCCAAAGCTTCTGGTTTAAAAATAGGAACCGAGCATGAAAAATTTTTATTTAATATAAAAACTAAAAAGCCTATTGGATATCAGGGACCGCAAAGTATAGAAAAAATATTTGAATTATTAGAACAAAATGGCTGGATTCCTATTCACGATGAGAAAAGTGTTGTCGGTTTAAAAAAAAATAACAAAAGCATAACATTAGAGCCGGGACTACAAATAGAACTTTCTGGAGAGCCGCTTGATAACGTCCATGAGACCTGCAAAGAAGTAAATGAATACCTAGATGAAATGGTGGAGGTTTGTAAAAAGCTCAATATTGGTCTGGTAGGAAATGGTTTTAATCCCAATGCTACTTTTAATGAAATATCTAAATTACCAAAAAAACGTTACGATATTATGCGCAACTACATGCCAACAAGAGGTACACATGGGCTTGATATGATGCATCGTACTTGTGGAACTCAAATTAATTTAGATTATAAAAATGAAGAGGATTACAAAATAAAAACAAGAGTTGCTACCTGCTTAATTCCTATCGCACTCTCTATCTTTTCCAACTCTCCTTTTACGGAATCGAAATTAAACAATTACTTATCCTACCGCTCCTTTATTTGGCAAAATACAGATCCGGACAGATCAGGACTAATTGATTTTTTTATGAGTGATGAAAACAGTTTTGAAAAATATGTAGATTTTGCTTTGGATGTTCCTATGTATTTTGTCACAAGAAATAACAAAATATTAGATGCGAGCGGTGAAAGCTTCAGAAATTTTTTAACAGGTGATTTAAAGAAAATACCAAATATTAAGCCAGACCTCAAAGATTGGGAAGCTCATATTTCCACTATTTTTCATGAAATTCGTATAAAAACATATATGGAGATTAGGTCTGCAGATTCATGTTCTTGGTCGGGACTTTGTTCTATACCTGCCTTTTGGACCGGGCTTCTCTATGACGAAGAGTCACTAAATCATGTTCATGATTTAACCAAAGACTGGAAATTTGAGGAAGTAAACAATGCTTATTTAGAAGCAGCTAAAAACGGTCTGAATACCAATATGCGAAACGAACCCATTTTTGAGCATGCTAATAAATTTATTGAAATATCTAAGCAAGGGCTGGTTAGAAGGGGCATTAAAAACAGGTCCAATAAAGATGAATCTATTTTTTTAAACGAAATACAGGAAATGATTAAATCAAGAAAAACACCTGCCACCATGCTAATAGAGAAATATAACTCTAGCTGGAAAGAAAATATAAACATTTTATTTGATGAAGAAGCTTTTTAATATTGCCATACAAATGGATCCTTGGAGCACAATTAATCCCAAGGGAGACAGTACTTATAGCCTGGCATTAGAAGCTCAAAAAAGAGGACATAAATTATTTTGTTATTCCCCTAGTAATCTTTCTTTAGAAAACAATAAAGTGAACGCTAAAGGTAATTTTTTTATTTTAAACTCAAATAAAACTAAATTTTTTAGCTTAAAAAAAATAAAAAAAATGAACTTAAATTCAATGGACGTCGTTTTAGTTAGGCAGGACCCTCCATTTAATATTAATTATATTACAGCAACTTATTTACTAGAAAAGCTATCAGACAAAGTATTAGTTATTAACAACCCAAAACATATTCGTGACTATCCTGAAAAGCTATCCATGTTTGACTTTGGAAAAATTATACCTCCCACCTTAGTTTCGAGTGATCTTCAGGAAATTTTACAATTTAATAAAAAAAATAAAATTTCAATTATAAAACCACTTTATGGAAACGGAGGGGAGGGTATTGAAAAGATTGATTCAAACAAAGCTAGAAACAAAAAATTAGTAAATAATTTGCTAAAGAAATATAAATTGCCCATTATTGTTCAAAAATTTATTAAAGAAATAAGCTTAGGAGACAGAAGGATTATTTTGATTGATGGTGAATATGTAGGATCCGTTGCTCGCATACCAGCTAAGAATAGTATTAAAGCCAATTTTCATGCGGGTGGTTCAGCCAAAAAAACCAATTTAGTGTTTCGTGATAAAAAGATATGCAGTCTACTTAAGCCTTTTTTGAAAAAGAAAGGTTTGTTTTTTGTAGGGATCGATACAATCGGAAATTATTTAACTGAAATTAATGTAACTTCACCCACAGGAATTCAGGAGATTAATCAGCTCAACAATATTAAGATCGAAAAACTATTTTGGGATAAGATAGAAAAAAAATTAAAAAAAAATAATTAAATTATTATTGAGAAGTTATTTTTAAGCAAAAGATATAATCCAAAGCAATTTCATTTAAATAATCGTACCTACCACTAGCTCCACTATGCCCTGCATCCATGTTCATTTTTAGAAGTAGTAAATTATTATCTGTTTTATAATCTCTAATTTTAGCGGTCCATTTTGTCATTTCCCAGTATGTCACTCTTGGATCGGTTACACCACCAGTGATTAACATATGGGGGTATTCTTGTTTTTTTACGTTATCGTATGGTGAGTAGCCTCTTATATATTCAAAAGCTTCTTGATTATTTTTCAAGTCACCCCATTCTGGAATTTCAGTAACAGTCAAAGGCAAATCTTCATCTAGCATGGTGTTGCAAATATCTACAAAAGGTACTTGGGCAATTATTCCTAAAAAAAGATCAGGTCTTTCATTGGATATATAGCCCATCAGCAGACCCCCTGCAGAACCACCTTGGGCAATAATTTTTTTCTTAGAAGTGTATTTTTTTTTGCAAAGGATTTCAGCACATGCAATAAAATCTAAAAAAGTGTTTTTCTTTTTAAGAAGCTTTCCTTCTTCATACCATTCTTGCCCCTTTTCTCTCCCACCCCTTATATGAGCAATTGCATATACAAAACCCCTGTCAATCAAAGAAAATCTACTGGTAGAAAAAGAATCTGGGATTGTAATTCCATAACTTCCATATCCATAAAGTAGCAAAGGATTAGATCCATCTAACTTCAAATCTTTTTTATAAAAAACGGTGATGGGGACCTCAGCTCCATCATGAGATTCGCAGAAAAATCTTTCACAAGTATACAAATTAGAATCAAATCCTGATGGTATTTCTTGAGTTTTTTTTAAAACTTTCTCTTTGGTTTTGCAGTTATAATCAAAAATAGATTTTGGGGTAATAGGTGATGAAAAAGAGAATCTTATCCAGTCAGTATCAAACTCATATTGATCCGAAAGATCAAGCTCATAAGCTTTTTCATCAAAATGGATAGTATGTTCTTCGTCATTATCTAAATTTCGAATAACAATTTGATTTAAGCCATCAAAACGCTGAAGGTATATAATCCACTTTTTAAGAATTAAAAAATCTAAAATTAAAATATTTTTTTTATATAAAATAAACTCTTTCCAATTTTCCTTGGAAAAACAAGTATCTTCACAAACCATGATTTTAAAATTTTTACACTCATTGTAATTTGTTAAAATGTAAAAATGACCTTCACGATGGTCTATTTCATATTCTTCTTTTTCAACTCTTTTAGAAAATAATTTAATAGAAGCATTTATTTGAGATAGATCTTTGGTATAGTATTCACTAGTTTGATGATCTGCAGTTCTAATGAGTAAATATTTTTTACTTTGGGAAATAGATACAGAACAGAAAAAAGCAGAATCTTTTTCTTCAAAAATTAAGATATCTTTTTTATAATTTTCACCAATTTTATGTTGAAAAATTTTATTAGGTCTTTGATTACTATCTAGCCCAATGTAATAAATGAATTGATTGTTCGTATCCCAAACAATCTCCCCTGTTGTATTTGGTATATCTTTAGTGATAACTTTTCCTTCTACAAGATCTTCTACAGAAAGTAGATAATTTTCACTTCCATTTTTATCAATATTGTAGGCAATATATTGATGGTCATGGCTATGACTAATAGAGCCTATGTTAAAAAATTTTTGACCAACAGATCTTTTTTGAGCATCAAAAATAACCTCAGTTTTACCAAGGTTTGATCTTTTGTAACATGGGTACTCAGACCCTTCGGCATATTCCACAAAGTACGAAAAACTTCCGTCCTTAATAGGAACAGACGAATCCTTGTCTTTAATTCTTCCTTTTAGTTCTTTAAAAATTGTTTGTTTGAGAGTTTTTTGGTCTTCTAGTTGACTGTCAGTGAATTTATTTTCTTCATTTAAATAATTTAGCACTTCAGAATTTAAAACCTGAGGTTTTTGCAAAACTTCTTGCCAATTATCTTGTTTAATCCAAGCATAATCATCGTTTAATTCGTCGCTATGAATTTTAATGACTTTTGTTTCCTTGCGAAGTTTGGGTGTGGTATTCTTCATTTATGAATTTTTTATTTTTAGGTATTGTTATTTTTTTAACTGTATATGGCTTTTTGTGGTTGATGGCCAATGTTGAGTCCAAAGCATTTTCTACTTTTTTCAGACTTTCTACTATTTGTATATCCATCTTAGCTATTATTGTTTTATTTTTTGTGGGTAGGTATTTGCTATCACTCCCATTTTTTGCCTTAATACTTGGAGCTTTAAAAAAAAAAGTGTTTAATGTTTTTAATATTGTTTACTTATTTAAACTTTTATCTTCTGCAAAAAAGCAAGGTCCATCCTTTTATCAAAAGTCACAAGGAAGCAATTCTTCTGGCATTAGTAAAGAGGAAGCTTTTCAGGTTTTGGGAGTTAAGCCAGGTTGCAATAAAGATGATATCATTAAAGCACATAAAGATTTGATACAAAGTTTACACCCAGACAAAAGCGGTAATCATTACTTGGCTAGTAAAATAAACAACGCAAGAGATATCTTATTAAAAGAATATAGTTAGCATGAGCTTTATAATAGAAACATTTAATTATTTTTTTATCAAAAACAAACTTATAGGGTTTATAATCTTAGTAGCATCTGTTTTTTTAATATACGTATTGGGCTCATTAATATGAAAAAATTTCTTATATATTTATCAATATTAATTTTCGCTATACTCATTTTTCTTAAATTTTTTTTTGATCCCATAGCAAAATCAATAATCTCAAAAAGATTATCAGTTGATACCGGCAGAGAAGTTTCTCTAGGGAAAATAAATACTAATTTTTTGAAAGGCTCTATTCAAATAAAAAATATTCAAATAAAAAATAGTCCAATATTTTCTCGAGAAAATTTGGCAACAATTTCATCTATAGAAGGTAAACTAAAATTAGATATGCTTACCTCTGGCATAATAAATTTTAGTAAAATATCGTTTGAAAATATAAATTTAAATTACGATGTCATTGTCCAAAATGGAAAAATCGCGGACAGTTTTTATTTACTGGAAGGTTTTTTAAATAAGAGTCCCAATAAGAATTCTATCGTTGAAAAATCGAAACCCGCGAAGCAAATTTTACCTGGTAATAATGAGTTAAACAAAAATAGAAAAAGTATTGATTTTGTAATTGATAGATTAATTATACCAAAAATAAACATTTCTGTATTAGCAAAAGATTTAAAGTTTAAAAAAAATATTATTTTAGACAAAATGATTTTTACAAATGTGGGAAATACTAAAAATTCAAATCATTTCAAGGATGTGATTTCTGCGATTACTACCAATATCGCTGTTAAGATTAATAACGAAGTAATTGTAGGAAATATCAAGCAGCAGTTTGAAAAAAAAATAAATAAGCTGCTAGGGAGTGAAAAGTTAAAATCTATATTAGGCAAAGATTCAGAGAAAGTAATTCAGAATTTAAAAAAATTCTTTAAATAATTTCTTTAACTTTTTCTAATGCGTCTTCAGGATATATTTTGTTCATACCCATTGTTCCATGACCAACAAGCTTTATACCTCGTGGCGTGATGGGAATAATTTTGTTTGAGTAATCGCTATAATTTGTGGGAGTATCACCAAAGAGACCGTAGGATGAAATGCCAAGCCCTGCACATAAATGCATAAAGCCAGTGTCATTTCCTATGTAAATTTTAGACCCATCTATCAAATTAATAGATTCTTTTATGCTTTTTTCACAAAGTGAGATGATTTTAATATCTGAGAATTTTTTTTTTAATTGAGCTGCCACTGGTTGCTCATCGATTCCACCAGCTATTAAAAAAGTGTATTCTTTTATTTTAGTTATTTCTTCAATTAGTTTTGCAAAATAATCAGTAGACCATTTTTTTGTAGGACCACTTCCTCCAACCCCAAGAATAATAGTGTCATTGTTATTAGTTGTTATTTTCTTTCTGTATATCTTGTAAGAAAAACTTAAGTTTGGATTGTCTAACCACTTAGCACACGATGCTTTTGATCTTTCTACAATATTTTCATTTTTCTTTAACCATCCATAAAAATATACATTTTTAACTCCTGCTAGTTTGCAGATTAGTGGATATCTAACACCATAATGAAAAATATAGACTTTTTCATATAAATTTTTTTTTATAAATTTTATAAGATTTAAATTAGATTTTTGAAAATCCTCTAGAAAAAAAATATCTTTTATATAAGGATCATGTTCTAATGTTTCTTTAGCGCATGTTCTTTTCTTGGTTAATAAATCAATTTTAGAATTAACATCGTTTAAGCAGATTTCATGAATTGCAGGTAAAAACACGCATAAATCTCCTATGCCAGGACGAGTTTGAATTATTAGAGTTTTCATTTCTTATTAATATAACCCATGCCTTCGGTAAATAAATTACTTATTTTCTATAAAGTATTTTAAATATTTGCTATTAAATCAAGCAGCAAGCTATTTGCATTTTATGGAAATTAGAAAAAATATTTTTAAACAAAAAATTTTAAAATTTGAAAAACAGATTGGTATATGGAGCTGTTTATCTAGCAATACAGTTTCAGAAATTTTATCGATAGTAGGTTTTGATTGGATCGTTGTAGATATGGAGCATTCTCCTAACGATATACAAGAAGTGCTTTCCCAACTTCAAATTATACAAGGTTTTTCTTCTGAACCAATTGTTCGCGTTCCTTGGAATGAACCAGTAATGGTAAAGAGAGTTTTAGACATGGGAGCGCAGACTATTTTATTTCCATACATCGAAGATGAAAAAGAAGCCATCGCAGCCGTACAAGCTACAAAGTATCCACCTAAAGGAATAAGAGGTGTGATGTCAGCAGCTAGAATGAATAAATATGGAACTGTCACTGACTACTATGAGAAAGCAGACAATGAAATTTGTGTTTTGGTTCAATGTGAAACTAAAAAAGCAATTAAAAATATTTCTAGAATTGCAGATGTTGAAGGAATAGATGGAATCTTTCTTGGGCCAAGTGATCTCTCAGCATCAATTGGTAAAATAGGTCAATTTGAAGACGATGAGGTCCAGTCACTCATTATGGAGGGGTTGGAGTATTGTAAAAAAAGTAAAAAGCCAGCTGGTATTTTAACTGCCAAAAAAGACTATGCCAAAAAGTACGTGTCGGATGGATTCACATATGTAGCCATTAATAGTGATACAAATTTAATTGCAAGAAGCGCGGAAAATTTATTAAAAGAGTTTAAATAAATTTTTTAATGAAAATTCAGATTTTTATAGATACAGTATGTGGCTGGTGTTTTATTGGCAGTCAAAGGTTAATTTCATCCATTCAAGAACTAAATAAAGATTTTGAGATTATCTATGTTCCTTTTCAATTGAACCCAGATATGCCCAAGCAGGGAATGAATAGGACAGAATACGTGCAAAAAAAGTTTGGAAGTTTAGAAAATGCAAAGCCTATGTACGATAATATGGTCCTAGAAGCCCAAAAAGAAAATCTACAGTTCAAGCTAAGCAGTATTACAAAAACTCCCAATACAGTGGCTTCCCATATATTGATTGATCTTGCTAGAAAAGAAAAAGTTCAAAAAGAAGTTGTCTATAATATTTTTTCAGATTATTTTGAAAAAGGGATTGATATTGGTGATGAGAACAATTTGGTAAAAGTTGGAGTAAAACATGGTATTGATGAAGATATCTTAAAAAAAGAGTTACGATCTTCAGAGAACATAAACAAAGTAAGCAAGATGGATGCAATTGGAAGAAAAATGGGAATTACGGGAGTACCATTTTATATATTTAATGAAAAAATTCTTCTATCAGGAGCTCAGCGATCAGAAGCAATACTAAAAGCAATTGAAGAGGCCCAGTGAAAATAAAAGCAAAAACTAAAAAGAAAAAGATTAAAGTTTCTAAACCTAAAAAAACAAAACCAGTTCGTTTCAAAAAGAACACTAAACCGGTAAAAACTAAAACGAAGAAGAAAGCTCTTCCTAAAAAGAAAAAGATTAAAGTTTCTAAACCTAAAAAAACAAAACCAGTTCGTTTCAAAAAGAACACTAAACCGGTAAAAACTAAAACGAAGAAGAAAGCTCTTCCTAAAAAGAATAGACTATCATCTACAAAGAAATTACAAAAAAAACTTCTTCCTATTATAGAAAAAATCAAGTTATCGATTTTTGGCCTCTTTGGCTTGAAAGATTTTGTTGCCAAAAAATTTAATGAGATCGAAGATTATTTAGAGAAAAGAAAAGCTAAGAAAAAAAAGGAACGAGAAATTGCTAGAATCAAAGAAAAAAAAGAACAAGAAAAACAAAGGATTTTAGAGAAAAAAATAAAACTAAGAAATTCAATTTTAGAAAAAAAGAAAAAAATTAAGGAGAAAAAAGAGTTACAAAAAATAAAAGTTAAAGAAAAAAGAGAAAAAGAAATTTTACGAACTAAAGATAGAAAAGAAAAAGAAAAAATTAAGTTAGCCGCTCAAAAACTAAAGATCAAAGAACTTCGTGATAAAGAAAAGCAAAAAATATTAGAAGAAAAAATTGCTGTTAGAGGTCGAATTAAAGAAGAGAAATTAAAAGAGCGCCTCCTTAAAGAGGAGTTAAAAGAAATTAAAAGAGAAGAAAAAAACAAAATTCAATTTTTAAGAGATTCTTTAAAAGCTTTAGATCCCAGGCTAGTTAAGATTAGAGAACAATTTCAGGCAATTAAAGCAAAGAAGAGAGAAGAAAAACTTAAAGAAGCAGAAGTTAGAAAAGAAGCTAGAGAAGAGGCAAGAAAAATACTTGAAGCTCAAAAAGCAGAGGAATTATTAAAACAAAAAGTTGTTAGTAAATTAGAGCGTTATTCAAGGAATATGAAGTCAATTGTCTTTCAGATTAACAAAAGATATTTGACTTTAAGAAGAACCCCTTTGCGTTTTGTGGATCATATAGCCGAGAATGGAGAGTGTTTTATAAAAAATGAAGATGCTGTGAATGAAGATGAATATTTAATTTTATTATTTATCGAAGGAGAAAATGCCAAAGAAAGATTAAGAAAAAAAATTACACTAGAGGATAAAACAGATCTTGCTGAAACAAAGTTATTTAAGCCCAAAAATGTTTTTGAAGCATCTGATTATATGATTGATAGATTAGCTAGAATGTTTGAAAAAGAACGTCAGTTAAAAAAAGCTAGCTAGTTTTTAATTTTAGTTTTCACTGAACCTAGAGATTTAATTTCTCCCTTAAATAATCCTGTTTTCTGAATAGGGACAACGCCCACTGTAGATCCAGTAAAAACTAGAAAATCTTTATTCAAATCGATTTTATTTTTTTTAATTTTATTCAAAAGCCAAATTAATGATTTTAAGGGGCTACCGTAAACAGTCTTCGTATTTCCATTCGCTACTTGGCCACTTTTTTTATTGTAAAGACTAGTAGCTAAGTTGTTAAATTTTAGTTTTTTAAATTTTTGTTTTTTACCTATAATAAATTTTACATTTGCACCAAAGTCACTAATTAAATCTCCCAAATAAGTTAACCCCTTCTTTTTTTGTCTATATCCTACCACCTCAATACAAGGACCCATATGACTGACAACAGAAGATACATTTTTTTCAGTAATTTTTTTTGAGTTTGAAAAAAAACTTTTTTTAACTTGGTAAAAAACTTCTAGCTCTATGCCTAAAGTATATTTATTAATTTTTACAGATCCGTTGCTTTTTAATAAATTTTTTTTAAAAATTGCTGCACAAAAAGGCTCTCTCTCACCTAGTTTTTTAAGCATAGGCTTTCCAGTTCCACCAGCTTTAAAACCTATAACTGGAGATGTAATTAGTTTTTCACACTCTGTCCTAAATTTATTTGCTTCACTAGATTTTTTTGTAAATTTAATTGGAAGCGGAGCAATCAGGGTACCCTTGTTGAAAGCACTGGCAATTTTTTTAGCGTACCTGGTTGATTCTAAAGACATATTTCAAAAATTATATTGTTTTTTTTAAATAGCAACCATTTGATTAAATCTTATTTTTTTTTTCTATAATTTTTTTCATCAACGTAAGTGTTTCATGACTAACATGATGCTCCATACCTTCAGAATCTTGTTCTGCAATTTTTTTTGAAACACCTATTTTTATTAAAAAATTATAAACAATTTCATGTCTTTTTTTGCTAACTTTCGCTAAGTTTGAGCCAGAGCTTGTTAAGAAAATGGATCTATAAGGCTGGCTTTTAACTAAATTATTTGAATTTAATCTTTTTAAGTTTTTGGTTACCGTTGCTTGAGAAACACCAAAATATTTTGATAGGTCAGAATTTCTTGTTTCTCCATTCTTCGTTGTTATTTCAAGTATTGCTTCCACATAATCCTCCAGCATCTCTGTATTATTCTGCTTTCTGCTTTCTTGGAAATAGTTGGTAGTACTATATCTAGTAGTTTTTTTAATCATTAGTAACAATATATTACAAAACACAAATATAAGCTAGTATTGACCTAATTTAGCTTATGCTATATGTTTTAGCCATGTCTAACTTTTTAAATAAATACTAAATGGTTGAATTGGCTCTAAAAGTAGTAAGGTATTTACCAAATTTTAGATTAGCTAAATTGGTCTTATTCTTAGTACTAATATTTTTGGCCTTAAACCCAAATACTCGAGTTTGGGTTATAGAATCATCTAGTGAAGCTTTTATAGCCGTCACTTCTTTTGTTGCAGCAACTATTTATGTTTTCTATTATTTTGAGGTTAAGAAATACAATTTACAATCTTTCATAACTAAAAACAAAAAATTCGAAATATTAATTGCTTCATTTTTGGGTGTGATACCCGGTTGTGGTGGTGCTATAATGGTAATGACACTTTATGTCAGAGGAGTTGTTTCATTTAGCTCTGTAATTGCAACACTAGTCAGTACAATGGGTGATGCTGCATTTTTATTAATAGCTTCAAATCCAAAAGCAGCTTTGATTATTCTTCCTGTGACTTTTGTTACTGGTATATTATCGGGATATACAGCTTTATTATTTGAAGATAAAATCTCCCCAACCTTAAACTCATCTCATAAAGATATTGAATTTGGAGAATTTCCAGAAAATAAAATTCCAATTTTTTTTTATAAATCTTGGCTATGGTTAATTCCTCCTGCTATAATTTTAGGATTAATTAATGCTTTGGGGAAATCTACAAGTTTAATTTTGTTTAACATTGATTGGGTTCTAGTTTTCAGTTGTTGTGGTGCTTTATTTTGCTTTTTAATGTGGCTTTGCAACCCGCTTTCCGACATACAGATGGCAGTTACTTCCCACAAAGAAAAAAGCTCCAAAAAAGTTGTAGATATGACATGTTTTATAACCGTTTGGGTTGTAGTTGCTTTTATTTCTTTTGAAATAATTAATGGATTTACGGGAGGACAAATTTTTGAAAAGCTAAAAATTTTGGGTCCCTTCGTTCCTTTGATTGCAATACTAATTGGTTTTATACCAGGATGTGGACCTCAAATTATGATTACTACAATGTATTTGGGTGGTCACATACCAATAGCTGCACAAATTGGAAACTCAATCTCTAATGACGGTGACGCTTTATTTCCAGCATTAGCAATTGCACCTAAAGCAGCAATTCTTGCAACCCTCTACAGCGCAATTCCAGCAGTGATAGTTGCTTATGTTTGGTATTATTTTATTTAAGCTTCACCCAAGCTCGATGGTAAAAATTATCTATATTTTTCTGAATTAAATGCTTTGCCGTATTATCAGCCTCTTCTTTGCTATTAAAAGGACCATAAATAGTTTTTGTTCCCTTGTCTAAAGTAGCAAAGTCATTTGGGTCTTTATGATCTCCTTCTATAACAATAAACTGACTCATATTATTTTTTTAATTTTTTTTTTGTTTTTTTCGATAATTTTGGTTTTTTGTTAAGACTTCTATCTTTTCCTGATTTTCCTGAATAACGCTTACTCATCTTTAGTCCCTAAAATTTGTAAATTCTACAGGTCTACCAATATCAATTCCATTAATAACCTGCATAGTTTCTTGCAAGTCATCTCTCTTTTTTCCATCTACTCTCAACTCTTCTCCTTGAATTTTTACTTGCACTTTCATTTTGGAAGCTTTTATTTGTGTTATAATTTTTTTTGCACTTTCTTGATCTATGCCTTCTTGTAAATCACTTGTTTGTCTTTTTGAATTTCCAGTTGCATCCTCAACACTTTTGACTTTTACAATTCTTGGATCCAATTTTCTTCTAACCAAATGACTTATAAACAAGTCGTTTATCTGATTTAATTTCATATTATCAGGAGCCAAAATAATAATTTGCTTTTCCTTTTCTTTAAATTCAATAGCTATATTTAAGCCTCTAAAATCATATCTAGTGTTTATTTCTCTCAAACAATTAGATAGAGCGTTATTCAATTCTTGAAAACTTACTTTGCTTACTACATCAAAAGTTGGCATGAATTGTAGATAGCATGTTTTTAAAAAAAAAGAAAATATTAGAGCACTATTGTTAAAGACTCAGTCCAAACTTTTTAAATTTTGGTCTAAAGCTATAAAACAATGAATTATGATTGCCGGTATCTTTTTTAATGGTTTGTTGCCAGAGGTGAATCATCTCATGTCCTAGTGTAGTAAGAAATTCTTTTTTATTTTCATAAGCTGGTTGCATTTCCAGACAAAAAAATCTTGTACCTTTTCTTATAGAATAATCTTCTACACACTGACCCCAACACCCATTCATTCTCTTTATTTGCACATCATTGAAAGGGTTAAGCTCATCTTTAAATAAAGCTTTATTAAAAATATTAAAATATTTTTTTATGTCTTTGTAAGTAGTTTTGTAATTTGCTTTTAAATTACAAGACTCTCTCAAAATGCGTTTTTTGATACTTACAATTTTTTCTAGTTTTTTTTTCTTTTCTTTATTAGTCATTTTTCTATCTATTGGACGCTGGGTTATACGCTTTATAGATAACAAAGCTATTGTTTATTTATGACAAATCATTGGTCAAAATAAGCAATGTAAAATTTAATTTTGAATTTAAAGAGATTTTCTTTTCTTTTCGCTGTCTGTTTTGAGCTGACCGCAGGCTCCAAGAATATCTTCACCTCTAGACTTTCTCAATGTTACTATGTGTCCAGATTTTTTTACTTTTTCGTAAAACTTTTGAACCGTTTCACTGTCAGATGGCTCATAACCAACTCCGGGCCACGCATTAAATTCTATGAGATTTAATTTGCTAGGAAATTTACTCATGAGTTTGACCAATTGTTGAGCACAGCTATCGGTATCATTAATATCCTTTAGCAAGACATATTCTAAAAATATTTTTTCTTTATTAATTTTGCTATAATAAGAACAGCTTTCAATTAAATCTTTAATTTTAAATTTTTTATTAATTGGCATAATTTTCTCTCTTAATTCATCTGTTGGTGCATGAAGAGAGAGAGCAAGATATGTTCCAATTTCATCGGCAGCTTTCATAATCTCATTTGAGATTCCTGCAGTAGAAACGGTTATTTTTTTTGGTGAATAATCTAGCCCATTACGTTCTCTAAGAATAGAAATAGACTTTTTAACATTATCATAATTATAAAAAGGCTCTCCCATTCCCATATAAACAATATTGGTTATTTTTTTTTGAGACCCCCAATCATTTAGCTCATCTTTAGCTACAAGAATTTGATTAATAATTTCGTGTGTAGTTAAATTTTTAACCATTAATTGGGTTCCTGTATGACAAAACTTACAATTCAATGTACACCCAACTTGCGAAGAAACGCACAGTGTTCCTCTTTTTCCCGAAGGAATAAAAACGGTCTCTACTAAATTATTGTCTGAAAGTTTTAGCAACCACTTAATAGTTCCATCTTTTGAAATTTTTTTTTCTGCTATATTTGTTCTGTTAAAATTAAAATTTTTTTCCATGTTATCTCTTAGCTCAGAAGATATGTTGGAAAATTTAGATGTTTCCCTTAATCCTTTTTTATAAACAAATTTCCAAATTTGGTTAGTTCTCATGCTAGTTTTTTTTTTCTCTAAGGAAAAATTACTAGAAATAAAATCACTTAAGTCAGAATAGCTGAGATCATAGAAGTTTGATAAATTCATAAATGATTTATTGTTTTAGTTAAGATTATGCTCTTACCAATTAATTATACTACCGTTCCAATTGAAAAATAAACCAGAATCGCTCGCTTTTAAACCCGCTATCACTTCCGTGATATTTTTTGCAGACTCTTCATTGGATTGGATTTTTAAATTATCTTTCTGAAATGGTTTAGAAAGCTTACTGGTCACAGTTCCTGGATGAATAGCAACGCAGATTGCACTTTTATTTTTCATTTTCAATTCAATAGAAGCTGTCTTTATCATTTGATTTAATGCTGCTTTAGATGCTCGGTATGAATACCATCCACCATATCGATTGTCAGAAATAGAACCAACTTTGGCAGACAGAGTTGCAAAAATAGATTTTTGATCTTTATCTAATAGAGGTAAAAAGTGTTTCATAATCAGGGCAGGACCCATAACGTTAATTTCAAAATTTTTTTTCATAAAAGTTAAATCAATATTTTTATATGTTTTTTCTGGCATTTGATTTTGATCCTCATCATGTAAAATTCCAGTAGCATCAAATAATAAACACAATGATTTTTGTTGGCTTTTGATAAAATCAGCAGCCTTTTCAATGCTAGACTCGTTAAGCAAGTCTAATGGAGGGTTGGATGATCTGCTTAAGCTTATAATATTAGTAAAATTTTGATTTTTTAGCCCTTTTATAATTGCAGAACCAATGGACCCTGTTCCGCCAACAACTAGGGCAATATTTTCTTTATTCATATGTCGCTATAATACATAAAAAAAATGAGCCGCAAAGCTAATCACGGCTCATTCAATTTTATAAAGTTACTTATGCGTTTAACGCTTGATCAATATCAGCAATAATATCATCAGCATGCTCGATACCAATGGATAGTCTTACATAACCAGGTGTCACACCGGCAGCTAGCAAGTCCTTTTCACTTAGCTGAGAGTGTGTAGTGCTTGCCGGATGAATAGCTAAAGATCTAGCATCACCAATATTTGCAACATGGTATAAAAGTTTCAAACTATCAATAAACTTTTTCCCCGCTTCTTTGCCACCTTTCACCTCAATACCCATTAAGGCTCCATTACCACCTTTGAAATATTTTTTAGTTCTTTCTCCAATTTCACCCTCGTGAAGAGTTGAGTAAATTACTTTTTCTATTTTTTTGTGTTTTAATAAAAAGTCTTTTACTTTTTCAGCATTTTCACAGTGCTGTTTCATTCTCAAGGTAACAGTTTCCAGCCCTTGAATAATCTGCCAAGCGCTTGTAGGACTAATTGCAGAACCTAAATCTCGTAACAGAACTACTCGAGCTCTTATGATGTAGGGAATATTTGCTCCTGTTAGTACTGGCACAGCATCTCCCCATACAGCTCCATGGTAAGAAGCGTCGGGTTGCCAAATATTAGGTTGCCTTTCTTTATCTATAGACCAATCAAAGTTTCCAGCGTCTACTATAATTCCTCCAATAGTAGTTCCATGGCCACCAATAAATTTTGTCAAAGAATGCATGACTATTGCAGCACCATGATCTATGGGTTTGCAAATCACGGGACAGGCTGTGTTGTCCATCACCAAAGGTATACCTAGCTTTCTTCCAATATCTGATACTTCTTTAATTGGAAAGACTCTTAGAGACGGATTGGGTAAAGTTTCCGCATAATATAATCTCGTCTTATTGTCAGTGGCCTTAGCAAAGCTCTCGGGATCTTTTGGATCTGCATATCTCACTTCAATACCCATTGATTTAAGAGTATTGTTAAAAAGATTTACCGTTCCTCCATAAAGGTCTGTAGACGCAACTATATTATCACCTGTACTACATAAGTTTTGTACCACAAATGCAGAAGCTGCCTGACCCGAACTTACACAAACAGCAGCCACTCCGCCCTCAAGAGCCGCCACCCTTTCTTCCAAAACGTTAGTAGTTGGATTTCCTATTCTAGTATAGATATTTCCAAATTCCTTTAATCCAAATAAATTTTCTGCATGCTCTGCTGAATTAAACTGATATGAAGTCGTTTGATATATTGGCACGGCTACAGCAGTTGTGCTTTCATCTCTTCTGTAAGTCCCACCATGTAGAGATATTGTTTCTGGGTGTTTGCTCGTGGTTGTCATGTTATTCTCCTTTGTAGTCGGTTAATCGACTTTAAGAACAGACCATTGTTTGGAAGTTCGGCTTAGCTGATAATTAGTCCGCAAGCTGTATCAAATCGACATTATCATTATATGCAAAGTAGTTATTTTTTGCAAGATACAAAGAAATAAACATAACCGGTGCGTCAGTTGGTTTGTTTTAAATATAGGGTAAAAAAGTTATAAAGGGCCATGAAAAAAATCATTTTAACATTATTAATTACCGTAATGGCATTTTCAGCAAATTCCGAATCTAGACTTAACAAAATACTTAAATCAGGTGAACTGAGAGTTGGCACAACAGGAGACTGGGATCCCATGAGCTTAAAAGATCCAGCTACTAACAAATATAGAGGTTTTGATATTGATGTTAGCACAGAGTTGGCAAAGGATATGGGTGTAAAAGTTAAATATGTACCAACAGATTGGAAAACGATTGTTTCAGGAATTACTTCTGATAGGTACGACATTTCAACAAGTGCTACGAAAACTGCGAAAAGAGCACTGGTAGCTGGATTTACAAATTCTTATTATAAATATGGAACTGTAGCCCTAGTCTTGAAAAAAAATATTAAGAAGTTTCCGACTTGGGAGTCTCTAAATAATAAAAATGTCACTATCGCAACAACCTTAGGAACCTCTCAAGAGGAGATGGCAAAAAAAATATTTGTTAAATCAAAATTAAAGTCCATTGAAGCTCCTGCTAGAGATTTTCAGGAAGTCTTATCAGGAAGAGCTGATGGTCATATTACTAGTTCGACTGAGGCTAATAAATTAGTTATTACATATCCTCAGTTAGCAATTGTTCCAGATGGCGGCAAAAATCCTGCGGTTTTGGCTATACTTATCGATCAAAGCGATCAAGTTTGGTTGAATTATGTCAATCACTGGATTGAAATTAAAAAGGCCGTTGGCTTCTTTGATG
>Ga0307995_1000360_pt1 | contig 32182 bp, 58 predicted proteins | sample EllFjometagen262_FD_203132 | JGI IMG/M metagenome (GOLD analysis project Ga0307995, IMG submission 203132) | Marine microbial communities from Ellis Fjord, Antarctic Ocean - #262 | ecosystem: Environmental > Aquatic > Marine > Unclassified | place: Southern Ocean | collected 2014-11-02 | reverse complement strand
CCATGATTTGTTCCATGAGTTTCTTTTTAAGATTAACAACTTTGACTTTACCATCTGTTGGATCTATGCATTGAATAGCATATGCCCAGCCACATTTTAAGTCAGGAAAGAAACTTCTTACATGATCTGTTTCCTTGTTGTTGAATGTCTCTGTATTACGGTCGAAGGCTAAACATTCCATAGGAATATTTTTACCGTTCTCGCCCTTAATCCAATAAACATATCTTGGTAGTATATCTCCTACAAGTCTGAAGATATTATCTCCTTCTTTGTATGTATACTGGTCTATTGAGGATTTTTTAGCACTCCCCTGTGCTTGATTAAATTTTAATGCCATCTTATGTTCTCCATTTAGCGTTATCTTCAAATAGAAAGTGTACTAGACCATTCTCTACTCGAAGCAATCTGTTGCGATATACTATCGTTGTCGTAACAGGTAAGTGTATCAACTCTAGTGTTGACTCACCTGTTTGTTTGTAATTAAAATAATTTCGGTAAGAGGCTATTGCAATATATTCTGCAGCCTCTTTATTACTATAATTCTTTCTTTCAGCGAGCAGTTGCCTAGGATTTAGTAAGAAACTATGTCCTACAAAACTTTTACCGAAGTATTTATAAGTCTTGTCTTTCCTGCTAGCTGGAATTCTTTTATAAGTTAATAAATGAACTATAGTGAGTATTGAAGTGGAATCTCCATTGGTCTCACTATTTATCTTTTCCCAATTATATTTTATCATATATTATAACAATTTTTGAAACCCATGTCAAGTAGTATTTTTCGGAGGTCCTTATAAGCTTGATATTTCATACCCCTGCTTGAGGTAGTATCCTAGTCTAAGACTAGCCTGTCTCTTTGCGGTTTTTCCTATTAAATTAATGTCTACTACTATGGGTTGTTGTTTGCCCTCATAATCTCTTATTATTCTTCCAATGAGCTGTGTAAGTAACGGCTCGTTATTTACTGGTGTTGCGAGTATCAAACAGCTTAGAATGTTTAAGGATATACCCTCAGAGAATATAGACTGTGTCCCGTACAGGACGTCTTTATCTTCAAAAATCTGTGCTATTATGTCTGCTCTATCTTCGTGATGGACTTTGCCCGTCACACAAACTGCGTTACTACCAGTGAGTTCCGCGCAGTTCCTGAGGAAGTCTACTCTATCAGATACCACTAACACTTTGTGACCTTTGGCAGCATATGATGCCGCCGCCATTGCCACAGAATGTTGGTATTCTGGGTTGTATGCTAACTCATTAATTCTATTCGCCCAAGGTATATTATTCCCGTCCATAAAGCGTATATCTATCGGTAAGATATGCACTTTAGGCATCATAAAGTTTTCCTTCGGTGGTTTCATTACATTGTTTCCAAAGTAGTCGCGGAAGACAACGTGTCGCCCGTCCTTACGTTGTAATGTCCCTGTCAATCCAATCTTATGTCTAGCACAATTTTTATCTACTATTCTAGAAAATGACCTAGCACTCACGTGATGCATTTCATCTAGTATGAGAGTGCCAAACTCTTGTCTTATCTCGGGAATCTTCCTATACAAACTTTGTATATTCCCAATTACGACTGGACTATCTATTTCAAATTTACCACTGCCTATAATTCCAGGCGTGATACCAAAAACCTTCTTTACTTCGTCTTCCCACTGCTTTCTTAGAGCTAAAGTATGGGTTATTACTAGGGTTTTCTGACCTAGCTTCGCAGCTATAGCAAGACCTGTAAATGTCTTACCCCAACTTACCCAAGCGTTAATAATGCCGCCGTCTCCAATCTCGTCATATACTAACTGCTGGCTCGGTCTTAATGTCATATTAAACTCGGGGAAGTCTACTGGTACTAGTGTTCTCTTATCTAGAACCTCGTGGTCTGTCGGGATTAGGTCTATTCTGCCCACCGGTATAGCTACTAGTCCCTGTCTTATCAATGCCATATTTTTTATAATGAGTGGTGGGTCACCGAACTTAAACGTGGGTATGGCATACGTAAGCTCGTCGTCAATCTTTTTTTGTTGAGCAGGTAGTACTTCTAAATATATTCTGTCACTAATAACTGCTTTCATAACTTCCTCTAAATTCCTACAATGATATTATACATTATAAGGTATACACATATTAAATTTGATACTACTATAAAAGTGCGTATAACCGCTATAGTATTTTCATTGGCAGCATCATATCCATCTTCTTCGTCGAAGCTACCCAAAGCATGTTTCCATACTTCCCATTTTGTTTTCATATCTTTCTCCAAGAATTCTTTTTCTTCTTGGTACTAGTATCATATAGTAGCCAAGGAGCGCCGTCTCTGTAGAGCATTCCTGCCCATGTTTCACTACTTGCCAGAGGTCTGTCGATATCAAAAGGGTAGGGACAATCTTTTATCCATAGGACACTTGTTACAATTCTTTGGTCTACTCTTACTATCTTATGATACTTTAGTTCTGCTTTTGTGCTTTTAATTTTTCTAAAGAAACGACCCGTAGTATCGATATAGTACTTACCTTGATGGTCAAGTAATGCTCTAATACTTTTAATCATTGACTTTAGAGGGTATATGCTTTTCATAGGAGTTTGTAGTCTCCTCATGCCAAGCGTTCTTCCTTTCATATTAGTATCATCTAATATTTTGTTTTCTATCCACAGTAATCCATCTACAAACATTATATCGTCTGTATGTAATACAAAGATAGGGAATTCTATTTTATCATAAATCATACTTGGCTTCAAACTTCCCAAAGGAATAGTCATCACCAACATCAAAGTCACAACCTACGGGAGTTCCTGGGATACTAAATCCTCTGTCTTGTTGTATGAACTCTTGTAGCTTTTCTGAGTATGCTTCTACTTCTGATTCTGGTACTTCTGCTAAAATTGAGTCATGTACTAGAGCAAAGATTCTTGCTTTCATACCAGTACTCTTGACGAAAGCATTCATGTCAATAGCACCCAGTAAGTTTATATCAGAGGCTACAGATTGAACTAAGAAGTTCATACCCGATCTAACCTCATGACTTTGTATTCCTTGATTGTCAGAGTTAACATTTGGTAGTCGTCTCTTTCTGCCTGTCGCACCATAGATAAATCCATTATCCATAATAAACTTACTAGATTGATCGATCCACTGCTTGAGCTTGAAGAACTGTTTAAAGTAATCGTCAATAACTTCTTGAGCCTGACTCTTAGTAAAGGGTTTCCCCGAGTCAGCTGTGACTTGCTGAGATATTTTATTTGCTCCAGCACCATACATAATGCCGAAGGTAACAGCCTTAGCTGCTTGTCGTTGTGTCGGATAGAACTCTGCAATGTCTTCCGCCTCACAAGGCAAATTAAATACTAATTTGGCAATACTGCTGTGGAAATTACCACCAGTCTTAAATACTTCCATTAGGTTCTTGTCATCAGCAAGCACAGCAGCAACATAAACTTCTGCGGTTGTTAAATCCATTGCAACAATCTTATGCCCTGGTGAGGCTTTGATACAGCCTTTGACAATAGGATTGTCTCTAGGGATTTGTTGCATATTCATTTTACCACTAGAAGATAGTCTACCAGATGTTGTGCCGTGCAGGTTGAACCCTGTACGCAGTCTGCTATCCTTATCTAATTGTGGATATATTTTGTCTAAATAGGTATTCTTAATTTTAGACTTCTGCCTAATACTAAGAATGTGTGCAGGTATTTCGTGTTGTTCTGATAGTTCTTTCAACACCTCGGCATCAGTTGAGTCTGCACCTGTGCCAGTCTTTTTGCCTGTAGGCTTTAGCCCGACAAAATCAAACAGTAGTGACCTAAGCTGCACAGTGCTGTTTGGATTAAATTCTTTTTCTTTTACTGTCTCGAAACTCTTAACTGCTGGGAACTCATATAGTTTTGCAACTGCTTCATCTATATTAGTTTGCATTAAGTCTCTGCCTTTCAGTAGCCTTAGCTTGTCGAAAGGTACGCCATTGTCTTGTATATCTGTCAGCATCCTACAGCCAGGTATAAGTATATTCTCATACACGCTGAATAGCTTTGAATTCTTTCTTACTAAAGGATAAAGCTTCTCAAATACTAATAATGTTACTACTGCATCCATCGCTGCATATATCTTCATAACATCAAAAGGAATTGCACTCCATTGAAAGTCAGCTTTAAGTACTCTGTGCTGTTTCTTGTAGTCGTTAATCCAGTCATACATAGGCTTCTCATAGTCGCCGTATGCAGTATGTTCCATAGCTAATTGCTTTAGACCATGACCACCTGGCACTTCGTCTAAACAATAATGTAGTAACATAGTATCCTCGAACCTAGGGAAAGTAAAGTTGAAGTGATACTCGAAGAACGCCAAGTCAAACTTAGCATTGTGAAAGATAATTATCTTCTTGTCGAATAACTCTTGTAGCAGTTGCTCTGCTTTCTCGTCTACACACTCGGTATCTATATAAGCTCCGTGGTCTTTCTCATAAGAAATACTCATACCAAGCATATGCCCATCTCTAGGGTATAGTCCTGATGTTTCGGAGTCAAGCCCTACGTACTTGTTAGGGTGATTGATAGCTGCTTCTAAGAACTTGTGGAACTCTTCTGTGTCCTGAATACCATAACACTTATCTGTATCAAGAGACATTTGTTTTAAGTCTCCATTAATATAGTCTATGATATTTTTCTTACTCTTATCCCACAGAGGTTTAGCTTCTGGTTTGAATGACAACATAGCAGGGTTAATTACTGGTAGAAACTTATCGTCTACACACTTACCACTATACTCAGTTATAGAATTTGCACTAGTATAGAACTTCAGTGCTTCTGATCCTACTACTATTATCCACTCGTACGCATCTATATCTATATCGATATCTACATCTGCTTTAAGTATCTTTTTCTTTGTGTGGTCTGAGCATAGAGCATATCTGTCTATCTCGAAATTATTGTCGAATCTATCCTCCCAGTTAGTTCTACTGGTCTTAGATTCTATTAATGCTATATTTGTCATTGGTGTTCCTTTATTATTATATATATTATATCAAATTCTCAACGCTGTGTCAAGAACTATATAACCTTTTCCTAATGTCTGCTACCTTAATCTCGGGTAGTCCGCCTGGGTCTATGTGATTTCCTAGATTTACATTTCTAGAGGTTAGTCCTACTCTTTCTGCTAACCCTTTTACTTCTTCGGCAGCTGTTTGTCCTGCCTCATCTCCGTCAAACATGATGTCTACACCTTCTATGTTCTGCATTTTTAGTATTGCTAGCTTGTCTGCATCTATGTTTCGTGTTCCGAAACAACAGATTGCATTTGATAAGCCTTTGTCATAAAGATTAATCATGTCAAATATTCCCTCTACTAGAATAACCCTACCTTTGATAGGGCTAACCATAGAAGGATAAAGTGGTAGCTTTGCCTGTGGAGGGTAGATGAGATATTTGGGTATCTCAGTCATGGTCATATGTCGACCGTTGAAAGCTACCACCTTTCCTGTTATATCACGAACGGGAAATACAACTCTTCCGTTGAAATGCGATTCGTGATGCATAAAAGCCTCAAAGTGCTTATATGTTTCTGGTTTGATTCCCCTCCAGTTGCCCACGTATGGGACAAACCCTTTAGGGAAGTCAAAGCCTATACTTGCTGAGCGTTTTTCGTCTATAGATTGTTTCAACTTTTGTCTCTTAATCTCTAGGTAGTTTGCTGCAGCGCCAAAATGTTTGAAGACGTTACCTCTGAAACCACAAGCAAAGCAATTAAATATGCCAGTAACGTTGTCAATACGCATACTAGGATTGCCGTCCTCGTGGTCAGGGTTTAAGCACTTAACTAAAAAGTCTCTTCCTGAAACTTTAAACTCAAGGCGTTGCTCTTGTAATAGTTCATCTACTCTCATACCAATTACTTATCCCCAGTATCACTACTGTTAGTATTGCTGTTAGCAGAAGCACTAGAGCCTCGTCTGTTAACAACATCTCTCTTCCATTTTAGTTCTTCACCGATATCTTCATACTCGGTCATTAGTGTTCCGTCTACATCTTCGGTCTCTTTATAATAAAGTGATTTAAATACTACTTCTTGTGTTTGAAAGTAAATAGCAATAGCTTTACTTCTAAACTCCTTATCAGGCCAAAGATAAAAACAATTATGGTAATCCTCTAAAAATCTATGAATTGTTATATTCACGTTAAAGTCTGGATACTCTTTCTTTAGTTCTGCCACTGCCCTTATTCTTTGACTTCCTGCCAGTGGATACCATTGCTTCATACAAAGCAAAGGATTTTTTATACCATTATCTTTTATACTTAACATAAGTATTTCATTCAATGGTACTCTCATTATATTATCGGCAACCTGAGGTTGACTTAATATAAAGTCTGTAGTTACCTGCCTTACTTCGAAGGGTGGTACTCCTACTAAATTTGCGGACGTGTGCCCTATTCTATCACTTGCCACGGTGGTCTGCTATCCATTGGCTAAAAGCCTGTAATAAAGTTTTAGTTTCGGGTGCTTCTCCTTCTGTCCACTTGCGACCCCCTGGCTTATTCTCCTCGAACTTTCGTACTCCATTGTTATAACAAGTCTCAATAATTCCATCCTGCCCTGAGATGTAAGCAACCTGCTTACCCCATGCTTCTGCTTCTAGTGCTTGTGCTTTTCTTTTCATCATTTGTGTGTGTTCAGTCATTATTTTTGTCCCTCTATAAACTCTGTCCACCTGAAAAAAGCGCCTCTAATAGAACAGTAATACCAACCTGAATACTTGTGCTTATCTATACTGATAGGGCTACTGATGTAGTACTTAGCCCCTTTAATTATTTTAAAAGTCATTTATTTCTTCTCCTGTAGATAGGCTGTCTTTGATTGCTTCTCTTTCTTTAGGATTCATGGTGGACTGCGGGCCTATCTTTAGTGTTTCCCAGTCCATTACACTAGTGAATCCTTCCATCTTGGCACTTCTCATTTTAGTACAGTTAAAAGTAATGGCTTCATCTTCTGGAGACCACGTTTCTAATGTAAAGGCGGCATCTGCTGCATCGAGAATACCTTTTGCAAACCTTGCCTCACCTGTATTATCGGTTTGGTAAGGAGCAAACACAGGAATCTCATACTCCTGTGCAATACTTTTCAGAGTCTTACTGACTTCTATCTGCTCTGTCCAGTCATATTGTCCACTCTTTGAGGGAACATTGGAGCGTTTAACTTGATTTAGATAATCAACTACTATTACTCCATAATTTGATTGAGATACTTTACTCTCTAGTTCTTGTCGTATTCTAGAAAGGCTAAGTACTGGGTCATACACTACATCAATCTGTCTATCTCTATGTAAAGGTCTTGTCTGTAGTTTTTTGTGAAACGCGTCAAAGTCTCGTGTTTGTTTGAAGTCTGGTATTAATAACTCTCCGCCTTCAAATCTTCCTGCCCACCAGTTTGCTACTCTATCCCACTCAACAGTTGTTAAGTTTCGTGTAGCTAATCTAGAGATAGGAATACGTGCGCCTAATGCACACATTCTTTGTAAAATGGAACGACTATCCATTTCTATTGTAAAGTACATAGCACTCTTTCCTTGCTCATAAACATTGTTTGCAATGTTACAACAAGTAATAGACTTACCAGCACCTCTACGACCACCGACTAGTATTAAATCTCTAGGAGAGAATTTAAGTGCTTGGTCATACTCATCATTGAGTCCTAGCGGTAGATATTTTTCAAGGTCTTTTTCTGAATCAAACAAAGGTATTGTTTGCATACTTTCTTCTGGAGCTTTAAGGTCGACTCTTTCTCCTACGTCTAAAACAATCTGTTGGATTGCTTCTACGTTCTCTTCTGCTGAAGATATTGCTACGGTTTTATCAATAAACTTATCTAGTTCACCTAGTATTTCTACTTGTGTATACTCATTTTTGAGATACTCAAGCAGCACCCACGCGTCGATATCGACCTCGACAGCTTCGATTGCGAATACTTTTTCTTGTAGCTTCCTATCGCGAATGGATAGTTTAAGATCATCAAAAGAGGGGAGAGCACTGAAATTTTTAATGTGAGTATCTATGACCTTGTGTAAGGACTGATACTCGGCACTAAGATAATTAACTCTAAGGTTTCCCCATGAATCAAAATCTTCTTGCGTAATAATTTGCTTCAACAGAGCTGAAGTTAAGTTCAATGTCTACCCTCCCAGATAAAAAAGAGCAGGAGATGATTCTCCCGCTCAGAATTTGAAGGAACTGGGAACCCGCGAGGGGAACCCTGTCCTTACAGAAAAGAATTAGCTAGAAGCTTTTTCTTTCCTTGCAGCGCCATCATAATCAGCACAAGTTAAACCACGTCTTGTCAACATAGTTTTTACGCCTCTTACAGTTTTGCCAATTTCGTCAGCGATAGCTTCAACAGTCATGCTGTCAATATCACCAACTTCAGCTAAAGGATCAGCTTTGCTAGAACCTTTAGTTTCTTTTTGCTTAGGAATAGCGTTAATATCGCCACTTCTTAGCAGGCTGAGTGCCTTTCCTCTGATAGAGTTAACAGATTTGCCTAGGGCTTCTGCGATTTCTTCAACAAAAGACCCACCATTTACCATAGTAGTAAATGTAGCTTCCTCTTCGGGAGAGTAAGTTCTAACAGCTTCAGGCTTTTCAGCAGGTTTTACATGACCAGTTAATTCCATTGATAGAATTTTGCCCTGTATTGATTTAGCAGAGAAATGCCCATCTTCGAAAGATGATGCGATGTCTGCATATGTGTATTGTCCTGAGTTATCAGATACAAATTGTGATAAAGTAGCTTCTTGGTCTTCAGAGAATGTTCTATTCGATACTGAAGATGCAAGTTCTACGTCGTGACCCATTTTTCTAAGCTTAGACGAGACACTTCTTGTTGAAGTTTCTAGTTCTACGGCTGCGTCAGCAACCATTGCTTGAGAAATAGGTGATGTGTTTCCAACGAAGTCAACTAGTTGAGTAGTTCTTTCGTCTGTCCATTTTGGTAATGCCATTTTGGTTTCCTATATTTCTTTTAAGTTTGTTATTATAATTACGCCCTTGTCTCGGGCTGCCTGTGTTTTAGCGGATTCGATACCACTTTCGTTTACTAAGATTGTAACATCTTTAGTCAAACTGCTTTTAACAAGATAGCCCATTGTTTCTAAATATTGTGTTGCGGCTGCTTTTGTTTTATAGCTTGTGAGTTTTCCTGTTATACAAACAACACCTTTGTCTGTGGCTGTCTTAGGTACTAATAGTTCCTTTTGTTTCCAACTGAAGGGTAGTCTGTCATATCCATTGGTAAATTCTTCGATTAACCAATCTAGTAAATTCTCTGTCGCAGTCGGTCCTAGTCCAGCTTCTTCGCATGTCTCTTCGTTAATTTCATTGATGTGTTTAACTACTGAGCATATTTTGCGAGAGGCTGTATTCCCGATTAACTTTATAGAGAAAGCTGGAAGGAGTTCAACTAAGTCGACTTCCTTACTAGCTTGTATTTCTCTTGTGAGTTTTACTGCTAATTTCTCGGATTGCAAAGCTTCTATCATTATTTCTAGGGGAAGCTCGTATAAATCATGCAAGTCATTGACCTGAAGTTTTTCTACTGTGCGAGGTCCGAGACCTCTAATCTTAAGAGTCTTTGCAAAATGCTCGATCTTTTTACTAGTCTTACCACTACAAGTAGCGTTATGACAAAAGATCTGATCTTTCTCCCACACAAGGTCTAACATACATGCTGGACAATTTGTTGGCGGGATAATTTGCTTCATTTGTTTTCTCTTAATTTCTATTTATATATTATATCAAAATTCAGGTTCTATGTCAAGATTTATTTTTCGGAAAGTCCTGAAGAATGAGGGAATCAATTTTGAAACACTCAGTGTGACCTCCAAACTTAAACATAGGAGCGTATTTATCTTGCTTATACATTTCATGTAGGTACAGTTCATGTGCCCACACATTATAAAGTGTGCTGCTCCAGACCTTCTGAATACGGATATCGTATCCTCTGAAACCCCTGCTACGCTTTATAATATGTCGCCAATCTTTTCCACTGGCTATTCCGACCTTAATGCACTCTCTAGCAAATGTCTTAGTGTTTACTAATACTATGCCGTAGAGAACTCCATCCCTGTCTTTCTCATCAGGGTTGTTCTCGAAGTATGTTTCGTTGTATATTCCTTTACTAGACAAGATAACCTAGCAAATTTCTAAGAAGAAGAAGTAATCCCGCTCCGTTTAATAATATTAAGGCTCTATCATTCCATAGAACAGCAACTATTAACCAAAGAAATACACCTACTGATGATAAGCTCAAGTCTAGAAACTGCCACCCCTCTAATCCTCTTAGAGACATGGCACTCACTATAAAGACACTTGCCACCCATTTAATATACCAGTCTAGGGTATACTTAGGTGTTGCAGATTTAAAAATTCTTGTTGAGTTTTTTAACTCATTCTCATTGTATTTCATTAATCCGCCCTTGATACGATTCGGGGTATAATTTCCCCACTTCTTATCACTTCGACCAGACAACCTATTTCTAAGTTGAGGTCATTGATGTAACGCATGTTATGTAGAGTTGCTCTACTAACAGTAGCACCATCAATTTCAATAGGCTCTAAAATAGCTACAGGAGCAACCACCCCTGACTTGCCAACATTCCATAGTACATCAACTAGTTTAGTTATAACTCCTTCATTACGCTGCTTGAGCGCATATGCACCTCGGGGGTGCTTAGAGGTATAGCCTAGAGATTTGAAATCCTCATAGCTGTCTACACGAAATACAAGTCCATCATCGGGATAAGTAGTCCAGTCATTAGACAGAACTGTATCAAATCCAAAATCAAGAAGATACTCCATATCCTTACTCCAACACTCATTCCACGATTCCTGTACTCCATAAGCTATGAAGCGCAAGTCTCTGTTGCCGAATTCTTGTGTATCTTTAAGGTTGAGAGCACCCGCAGCGTAGTTCCGAGCGTTTTTGATAGTCTTAGGAGCAACTACTTCTCCAGTAATCTGAAGCAATGCACCCTTATACTCGCCTAATGAATTAGGTACTAGAGACTTCATGTTGTCCGTGATATCCAGACCACGTTTACCATCTCCACGAGTAAGGGCTTTGTGTAGTTGTCCCTCAACATAGAGCAAAGATACAGCAGCACCATCTAACTTAGGAGAAACAATAGTCGCTCCCTTATAATTGCCGAAGGGCTGCTTATCTAGCTCGTTTGAAAATATCTTCTGTAACGAGTACATCTGAAACGCATGAGGAATTCTGTTGTCTCTGTTAAAGAAGCCAACTTCGTCATACTGAGCATATACAGCTAACTTATCAAATTGTTCATCTGACATCGTAGGTTTACCATTATAGTAATCTTCGGCTGCTTGCTGTAATACTGCTTTTATATTTTCCATTTATATATTATATCAAAAATCACAGGCAAAGTCAAGAACTAAATTCACGTTAGGTAAATTTCGTCCAAAATATCCTTGAAGTGTGTCTCTAAAATACTTTTACTCTCCGCTAGTGATAATATTTCAACTAGTCCCTCAAATAACCCTCGCGAGTTATTAAAGTCTAGCTTCATTGCTACTCCGTCCTTTGTTGGTTTGAAGTCACCATCAAAGTCGAGGTAATACTTTCTTAGATGCAGATATTCTGTATCATAAAAAGTATTTATAGTTAATTTAACTTGCTCCGTCCCCTCTTCATTTTGAGATATAATTTTTTCATATAACTCAGGGGCTTCGTGCAGCTTCATCGTTTGTTCCTAAGTATAGAACTCAAAGGTTGTATACTAGTTACATTCTTAGGTTGCAACAGGCGATAACTATCAGTATCCCAACAAAACAGTAAAACTGAATCGGGGGTTTCCTTAGCACGATTTTTCTTGCTTTGGATATACTTGTTATCGAAGTCTAGGGTACAAACATTATACTTAAGTTTTCTACTGTTTGTTGACCTATAGGTTATGATTGCGTCTCCGCAATCTGATACAGTTCTTAAGAACTCATCTTTTTTCACTATAATACTCCATTACTATTAAGAAAACTCTTTCTTTTCTAGTAATGGTATGGTATTATTTAGTGGGTTTTAGCCCTTGTTTAATGCTGTTAGAACACCTGTGAAGTATACAGAAGCTTTGCCAGTCAATTTATCGATAATATCTGCATCGATTTCTTGTCCTGCGTCAGTTAAAGCACTTGTTAGTGCTGCAGCTGCGTCAGCTTTTGATACTCTTGCACTACCTGTTGATCCGCTAGATTTAGCAGCTCCAGTAGCAGGTGACTTTTTGACATAAACGCCAGCTTTAGTAAGTATCATTCTAACTCCATTAGGTGATTCACCTAATTCGTCTGCAATATACTTTACAATTTCCATGCTAGTCTCTGGTGTTGGTTCACCTTCTTCATACATTTCTACTGCCTGTGCTTTTGATTCATCTGTCCAAGCCATTCTTCTTCTCCGTTTGTTTTTGAGGTACTCGGGCATGCCGTGGCACCAGCCCGTTGCGTCTCTCATTTGGTTATAATATCTGTCACTCATTAATATATATTATACAGAAAAATGAGTGCGTTGTCAAGAATTATTTTTTGTTTCCTAGTAGTTAAGGTTGAGAATATAATCCAGTTTCTCCTGTGCGGTAGCTGCTTTTTCTACTTGCTCATCTATCGCGCTAATAATATCAGAGTGTTCTCCAATACCAGCGGGATTTAGCAAATACACTTTGATGTTAGCGTTTGCTGCCGCTACGTCGCCTTTATACTTTAAAGTTAAAGCCTCTCTAATTACTCCGTTCATTCAGTCCTCCCTAATATGGCATGCACATAGGCTATAACAAAATTATCTCTATACCCATCATGTATGACAATCTGCCACACAAACGGAGTAATAAAAAATATTGTTACAGCATATATAAATGCGTGTAATTTATTAAATTTATTTATTAATTCGTCTTCTTCAGTTAACTGCCTGATATACCTGTAGGTACGACCTACAACTAGTATCCATGTAGCTAACCATAGAGACACTAAAAGTGTCCATAGTTCCATTCTTTACTCCTTATGCTTAAATATTTATTTCGTACTTATTTAAGTGTCTTAAACTACCTAAGTCATATGAGCATTGGTGGGCATGGTAGCCACCTTCTTTGATGTGACCAAAATACTCTGTATCAAAGTCTGTTAATTCTATCACATAAATATGATATACCTTGCAATCATAGCGAGGGTCAAATGCACCTTTCACTATTCTTGCAGGTAAGTCGTATCTAGCACTCCATACTTTTTCGCCTATATCGAAATCATCTGATACACACTGGTCTGGTAAATAGCCAACTTTCGCTCCGTTACCGCTTTCGGTACTGGGTCTTTTCTCGGGGACTCCTACTCTATCTAACAAATTGCGAACAAATGTAGTAGAACGATACAAAGCCTGAGCTATGCTAGATACGGGTTGTTCGTTCAAGAACATTTCTATCGCTTGTTTTGTTTCGTAGTCTGTCGCCTTCTTACCCCTGTTTTGAGCCTTCCTGACTTCCCTAAACTTCATGGTGTCATCAAAATCTGTCATAATACTATTAAGTCTAGTAGTATTATAGGTGATGTTAAGCATGTTACAAGCTTCTTTCTTTGTAATTGGATTATCTTGGTTAAGACACTCCAATACTCTCTTTAGATTGGCATCATCAAGTTTTTCATGGGATTTTTTTCTAATTGTTTTCATCTCGACTCCCTAATAAAATAATAGTATAATGCATAATCTTTAGCAGGTCTAAATCATTCTTACCTGCTTTCTTTCCATAGCGTTTTGCATACTTGATAATGTTACCCATGCAAAAGCCCTCGCCCATACCTGAGTCTATAATAAACTCGGTGGCTTGAATTTTATCTGTACTGTAGTGCTGGTCATACGTTCCGTCTATATAGACTTTCAACTTCTTTAGAACTTCGTCTTCGTTGAATTTATAATTTACTTCACTACTGTTAGTTTTCTTACTAAATATCCCCATCTGCTCTCACTTCCGAGCGGGCAGCTTCAAAGCCGTCTGGGTATCTCGCTTCTAGTTTCTTGATGTTTTCTTCCATCACTTCTTGAGGAGTATAGCCTAGTGCTGAGCAACCTTGTACCCAATACCATAATACATCTCCTAACTCTCTTTTTAAATGGAATCGTTCATCTTCGTTGTATTCTTTTCCTTGAAAAATAATCTTTTTGATTACTTCGGAGAACTCTCCTGACTCAGCTTGCATGCCAATGGATGCTGTGAGTAGCTGTGAAAATTCTATGTTATGTTCTGTGTGTAGCCCTGTTAGTCGATCGACTAATACCTCTGTGTGCAGGCTCTCTTTGGAGGTTGTGCTAACTACGAAGTTTGCGTAGTCATTAAATTGTTTTTGTTCTTGTACTGTCATCTGTCTGTCCTTAATGTGTCTGGTTATTGTTCTGATACCACCTGGCTAGCCAAGTGTCTATTTCTAATTCTGTCCAATGCTCTGGAAAGTATACTGATATTCTAGGCTGTTCTTGTAATTCTATTCTCATAGTCTGCGTAGTCCTCATTCCACCAATGTGGTTTATCTCTGTACTTCCAGCTAGCAAAAGTTGCTTTGTCAAGATGATAATAGTCTCTGTACGATTGTATTGGATTATCATAATCTTTAAGATCTTCTGGCATAGCCAATCCGAACTGTGTAAAGCCTACTCTTTGCATATTTACTGGCTCTGGTAATTTATTTACTACTTCGTGTATGGACTTATGTTCTTTGCCATATCTATATCTATACTCGTCATTTAAAGCATTGCCATAGCAGTGTGTCCACTCGTGGTTATCTAATGATGAGCGCGCCCATATAGTACAGGGGTGGTTATACATCATAGGAAGGTACGGAGTGACTGGTCTTTCTACTGGGGGTAGATGCTTGATCTTTGCTTTCTCAGAATTGAGTAAGTCTCGTTCTTCTTTGTTGAGTGCGCGTGGAACGAAGCCTAGAAACTGATCAATCCATATGCTAGTGCATAGTATTTGAGCAACTTCTAGAGGCATCTTGACAATATGTTTGTCAACATGGGCTTCTGCGCATTTGTCTAAATCTTCGTCTAAGTAAAATAAATTCATAATGTATTATACATAATTTTAGACACCTTGTCAAGTATTATTTTGAGTTAATCTTATCTTTTGCTGTTCCTGCGTATAGTCCAAACCAGGCTGCACCTGCTCCAACTACTACTGATATTAATCCTGACTGCTCCATTGATGGGTCAGGTAATTCCATGAACCACATTGTGCAGTAGTACAATAAAAAGATGTACACAGATAAAAATGCTCTTGGGAATATTCTCCACGCATCTATCATGTTTGACATCCATATGTACTTCTGGTAGGGATTGTCTGGCTCTTTATCGTTTTCTAAGTCCATTATTTTGGCTTTTAGTTCACCGATTTCTGAAACCATTGCCATGAATTTATTGAGGTCAATTTCTACCTCGTTGCGGCTCATGTCTCCGCTGAATTGTTCTTGGTTATTTGACATTCTATGTCCTTTACTCTCAAAGTTAAGTCTTTAATCTCTTCTTCGAGCCTTGCCCATTCGCTGGGGCTTGTGTTTGTTTGATTAGCTCGTAATGCCTTAATTCCTTTCTTTAAGTTATTAAGTCTTACTGACATCGCGCATCCATTTATTCTCGTCGCTCCATATATCTAGGGGCGTTACATCAGTTGCTAGAATCTTCACTGCTTTTTTACTAAAGTCACTATTATCTAATGCGTCTTGAATCCAGTCGAAGGGATCGCCTTCTTTTATATCTTGTGTGAATGTAATCACCACTTCATATGCTTCTAGTCTTTCCATTTGTTCTTTCCTTTCTTTGCTTTCGTTCATGGTCTTTACCCAACCATCACTACTATCCTGCCATCTTTTGTCGTTAATCATTTTGAATCTCATCATAACTAATCATACATACCTGCGTTATCTAGCTCTCTATTATGACTGTACGGAGTAGAGTCGACTGGCTTGTCTTCAGGAATAGTAAGTCCTAGTAAGTTTCTTTCTACGATTTCTTTTGATATCCGCTCGTTTAACTCTTTAATTCTAATGTAGGCTTTCTGTATTTGTTCTTGTTGTTCTGCAATTGTTTGTTTAAGTATTTCTATTTCTGACCACCAATTATTCATTTGATTCATACTCCTAGTAATCCCCAGCCATGATTGGCTATTGCATTTAACATGATAAACCAACATGTTGCCATGTGTGTTAACCACCATACTGTTCTTACTACTGCTACTCTGTCTGCTTGTTTGTCTGTCTCACCAACTTTTTCCCCTAAGCTTTTTGCCCAGAGTCTCCAAAGTCCACTCATTGTTTGATTCCTTCTACAAAGTTCTCGGCAGTGTTTTCTGCCCAAATTTCACTATGTGTAGGGTAGTATTCTATGAAGTCGGCTTTGCCTTTTTCCTTCAATATAACTCCCCAACTGCCATTTGCTTTATGTTTTATAACTACAGCTTCTTTACTGTCCTTTACAAAAGTAGAATAAACTATATACTCGTTGTTATCTTGCTGATACATTTTGCTCCCTGTATAATGTGAAAGCCTCAACAATATACTCGTCTATAGTCATATCACGCTCTTCAGCATGATTATTCATAGCCTCCCACATTTCCTGTGAAATATTATATTCTTTGCCGTCGTACTTAATTACCACTAAACATGTCCGCTTCGGCTTGACGCCTGCGAGTTAGTCCTTCTAGTACCTTTCCATTTGCTTTGTTCCATCTTAGCATTTGGGCTGGAACTCCGTCCATATCGTCAGCGTTGATTACTTTTAGTAGTGTAGATGTCCTTAAGTTTCCGCCACCTAAGTTATACACCCATGATACCATAGCATCAAATTGGTTTTGCTTGAGTGTTAGTGATACATTAACATTAATGTACCCTTCGTACTCATCTAATTCTGCTACTAACATTTCTTCGGCTTGTTGCTCTGTAATTACATCGCCTTCTTTTACGCCTTTAATATGTCCATAGCCTATAGTCCATACGCCCGCTGGGCATAGGTACGCTTCGGTCTCACAACCTTCAAATTCTTTAATCAGGTCTATTCCTGCTTTACTTGTTTTCATAGTTTTCCTATATGTAGAAGCTTTCACCACATCCGCAGCGTCCACTCTCTTTGTTGTTTGTGATTCTAAACTCTTCATTAAGCTTATCAACCACCCAATCCATTTTTGCATCTTCTAGATACTCCGAACTTAGCATATCTACTACTAAGATATTGTGGTATACCACATCATTTAAATTAGGACTTTCGGCATAACTTAAATCATATGAATAGCCACCACAGCCGCTATTACGGACTGTAAGTCGAGCACCCCAAGCATTGCTGCTTGAGGCGACTCTCTGTTGTAACATCGCTAAGGCAGTGTTAGTGATAATCATAGAATGGGCAGCATCGCTAGATACATAGTTCCAAAACATAATGACATCATAATAATCACCTCGCATGTGTCCCCGTGAGGACAATATTTTACTTTAACTACTTTAACCGCTTGCAACAAAGCACTACGATTAAAGAATCGTTTTGCATATTGCATAGAGTTTCTCCTAGCCTATTGTTATCGTCTTAGGCTTCTCTTCGTCAGGTGTATTTACCTGAAGGTTAATAACTAACATACCATGTGTGAATTCGGCATTAGATATTTCTACCCAATCCCCAAGAGTAAAAATTCGGCTAAAGGTTTTACCGCTGAGTCCTTTATGGACATAACGTTCCTCGCCAGAACTTAGTTCTTGCTTTTCTGTTCCTTCTATAGTAAGTTTATTTTTGTGTTGCTTGATATCGATGTCATCTTTTGACCAGCCAGGCAGCGCGATTTCGATGCGGTAACCCGTATCTCCAACTGCTACTAAGTTGTATCTTGGATAGTTAGTAAGAGGTGAACTCTCGTTCCTTCTAGTAAGTTCCTTATTCAAGCGGTCGAATCCAACAAATAATTTGTCGAAGTCGTTAAAGTTTAATGCTGTTAATCCAGTCATTGTTTTTCTCCTGTTTGCGTCCTTTCGGTCCGCGCTTTGAGACCCTTGCGGCGTCTCGGTTAATGTTGTATGTCTAACAAAACCCGTCCGCTGGTGGAAAGCGGAGCTCCTACCACAACCCTCAGAAACTTGGCGTTTCTTACTCGTGCCAGACATATGCAAGGTTTTGTTGTGGGAGTCCCTGCAACTCCGCTGAAAATCACATAAATTATTTAAAATTTATACTACTATTATAACAAAAATTACCACCCTTGTCAAGAATTAAATTTCAGTCCTCATCAAAGTCTATCTGTCCATCGGCTTTGAGGAAGTCTAGTGTTTTACTGATACCTTGTTTCTTACCTACTATATACATAAGATGTCCACTGCAAGCTGCTGCGAACATTATACTTATTATTTGCCAATCCATTCTACATCTCCTCGTGGTATCACTTGATACGCACCCTTGTTGTACGCTGGAGCTACAGTAAACTTCTTACTCTCCTCCACTTTCCAACTATTGTCTACAACTGTGCAGTACCCCGTGGTTTCCATACTAGGTAATCTCTTTTGTTTTTCTACTAACAAAGATTTGCTAGTGTCCGCTACATGAGCTTTCCACTCGGGTCGCTTAGCCTTCTTGTAAGCGTTTGTTTTTCTTTTGCGTCCACTTGGTGAATGACGCATACTACAATTCACAATCATAAAAGTTCCTTTATTTATTTTAATATACAGTTATTATAAACCTTTTTCAGTGCGATGTCAAGAACTAAAAAATGTTTCTTAAAATTATGTTTCTTAAAATATACAATGTACATTATATGAAACATATTTCATGAATTATCAAAACATGGGTTATAAACCATGCAAAACATTCCGAAAATACTTCTTGACATCTGGTCTCACTTTTGTTATAATAAGGGTATGGAAAAAACTAATAGATGGACTGATAAACAAGTCAAAGACCTAAAAACGCATTACGGCAAGATGGAACTCATGGATATAGCAGCTAAGCTAGGAAAAACACCATCAGCCATCACCAGTAAAGTTCACTATTTGAGGAAACGAGGCTTTACTTTCAACACAACTAGACGATGAAAAGACAAGAAAGCACACCAAATTATAACTTCGACAGAGTATTACGCAACTTTCGTAATAAAACAAAGCGCGATGGTAAACTAGAAAAACTCAAAGAGAAACAGTATTACGAGAAGCCCGCACAGAAGAAGCAAAGAGTTAAGAACGCAGCAAAGCGGAGAGAAGCAAAGAGAAATCGTGAGGAGATGTTGAGACCTCAAAGAGGCTTCGTATCGAAGTCCCGTAAAAGATGATTATCTACTCATATAATAAACTTTTTTACGTTAGATAAAACCTTCACAGAACTTCCCGCCGATGACATCCTCATAAATATACATTGCTATTTTGTTAAATGTATGGTATAATATATTCATAATTGATAATAACACTGCTAACCGATATTCATTCAATTCAACAAAACCTAATAAAAGAGTACTGCCTGAGAGACGGCTCTTCCTTAGAAGAGACTTCTCGAGAGCTAGTATCTCATTATTATTGTTGTGGCTAATGCGATTAAAGCAACTAATTAATCCACGATTCAAACTTTACTTAAGTGGGTATACTAAGCAGTGTAAGCTATTTACTACACTTCCGTTAAAAAACCAACTGGATATTCTTCCATAACTTCCCCAAACCAAAATTATTTTTAAACTATTAACTGTTACTGACTGTATTTGATTGGTACTATACCTCTGCAAACTGCGTACAATTTGCCCCTAGCTATAGAAATTTGACTGCCTCATTGCAGTTTTAGATGAGCATAGGGTAGAATAACCCCGCTACGGTTTAGTTAAGATAGTGGTAGACCCTTCAGGACTTGAACCTGAAACCTACAGCTTAGAAGGCTGTTGCTCTATCCAGTTGAGCTAAGAGTCCAATATCACTAGATTGTATCGTCATTGTTGAAGAATAGAAAGTATATACCAGCCATAACAAAGGCATAAAATAATATATCGTATAACATTAGTGCAAATCATCCCTATAGTTCATAAACTCGTCAACTGATAAAGGTTCACTAGAGTCTATCCATTCGTTATTAATTGATTCTTCTTGTATTTCTGAGCCTACTACTTCGTAATCTCTATCTAGCAGTTTATCTTCTGCTTCTTGCTCGTTCTGAGCTACAATTACTACTTCTTCCAAGACATAAATTGTCTTTTCAATCATGCCGTGGTACTTCTTAGGTACTTCCATCTATTCCTCCAATAGTATCGTGAAGATACTTTATTACTTGCTTTGGGGCTTTCTCTAAGCCCATAAGCTTACTACTGTCTATCTCGAATAACTCAGCTAATCCTAGAATTAACTGCTCTTTTGTAACTGGTGTTTCACCAGCTTTTGTCCTGTATACTTGCTTTTGGTATACACCTTCTCTACTTAGTTTACCTATTATAGATTTTACACTCTTGTTTAGATCTTCGGCTAACATATCTACTGTGTATCTACAAGGGTTTTTGACATACGCTGTTATCATATGCTCTACTTGTTTGTCTGTGTAATTTGCTGCCACTCTAACCTCTCCCACTAGTAGTACAGATTTAAGCCGAGTTTTAGTACTCTGCCACTGTTCAATGTTATACTTAGGTTACCGCCACTGCTCGCTACTAAAGTGGTCTTACCACTAGCCGATGGGCCGATCTCCATATCTGGGTTTACTATAAAGTGCAGTAAGCCATCTTCCTCATACATATTTATAGAGTTTTCTTTTCCTATTAACTCTGATGTAATTCCTGTTTTCCTTTCCATTATTTGTCCTCTGGTGTTAAGTCGAAGTCTGCATCAAAATCGATATCTACTCCAAACTCTGATTTAAATTCTACTAGCTTGTTGTCTAGTGCTTGTTTGTGAATCTTCTCCACTTCTTGAAATAGTTCTGCTACTTCACTAAAATTGCCTTCCAACTGCCCTTGTAGGTATTCTATATCGCTGTCTATAAAATCGTTTTCTGTTTCTATTTCAGCTATCCTGTTCTCTATCATCTCTAGCCTGTCTACTCCCCTATCACCCATGCGATCGGGGAACTTAATAATATTATCCTTTGGCATCGAATTCCCTCTTAGGCATACAAAAATCTATGTCTAACATGCCTGGCTCAAAGCCCTTCTGTCTAGCTTCTGAACACATCATTTCATCAACGCGTTCTTTAAATTCTTCAGCACTAGCAGCTCTGATTACTACATCTTCTTCTTTAGTGAAATGCTTATGCACTCTACCAATCCAAAGCACTCTACCTACTTCCTTGCCATCTATCGTAGTCTGACCTGATACGGGGTTAGTGGCTACTATTGCTCTTTTTACTTCATCAAAAGTCATTATACTGACTCCTTCGCATTTTTCTTATCGAATTCTTCCTGCGTGAAAAAGTCTATCTTAATACCACGCCTTACTAATTCGTTTAGAAACTTAATTCTGTGTTTTGGCTTAGTTCTAGGACTGTTAATTGCTGTGAATAGCTCGTCCTTTGCTGTACTTTTAAGCCAATAGTTTTGCCACTTCTTGCTTTTGGCTCCTGCTGTGTTCATCTTCTGCCCACGCACTCTGTTAATAATTCTCTCACTTGGTTTAAATTTAGCTGGCATTACGCACCTCCTTGTAGGTTTAGCTCTTGTTGGTCTGTGAATTTATTTCTGAACTTAGCCTTAAAGTCGGCTACTGTTTCAAATCCTTTAGTTTCGCTGTTCCAGATGTTACCTTTCTCTAGACCCGCGTTGTTAGTTTTAGTACTTAGTTGTTCTACTATGTACTCATAGCATGAGTCGTTTATAGCTTCATAATTGATGCCATACTCAAAGTTAATGCTATTGTATGTCCACTTGATAGCTTCTAGCACTAGTGTCTCAGTAATATCCCATGCATCGCATATGTAGTCTAAATTCACTTCATTGCCATAGCAAGTTTTATCAAAGGCATTGTAATACTGTAAAGCATCGCGTATCTCCTCTGTAGTAACAACTATAAATGCTACTGCGTTGTTATTTTCTTCCCATTGGGATAATTCTCTCCACATAATTCTACTCCTTATCTGCATGTGTCCATGCTTTTTTTGTTAATTTTTGTCTTGTATCGCCATCCATAAACTTATGTTTTTGGTTGGCTACGTTTTCGGGGTATACCCTACGCCATTCTATAGGCTTACTTAAATCTACTGGCTCTATCTTAGCGTCATGAAATCCATAGCCTATTGTAGGCTTAGTTTTACTACTTAGTTTATCTACTATGCAATTCCATACTTGTCGTCTTCGCGTCAGTGATTGTTGCTGGCGTTGCTTGTGGTTAGTCATTACTTACCACGCCCTGCCATTTTCTTCTCTACTTTGCGCGGAGTAGGCATTACTACTTTGACTGTGCCAACTTGAGGTTCTATCTCAACTGTGGCTTTAGCCGTGCTGAACATAGTGCCATCTGAATAACCTACCATAATTCTGCGTGTGATTTCGTTACGAGCCCACTTGCCTTCGCAGTTCTGTACACTGCGGATTGTATCTAATTCTTTGTCTGTTTTGCTTAAAAATGTTAAGTTCATATTACTACTCCTGTTCGTTGCCCTTATGTTTAATCTTCTTAGAATACTTAGTCCTGTCTGCAAATGTACGAGCATGGGCAAAATATCGTGCGAATTTGGCAACAGGGTTTGGATTTTTCCTCTTAGTATTCTTCTTTCTTTTTTTCATATGTATATTATATCAGGCTTGACAGGGATTGTCAAGAACTATTTTATGCTGTCTGAACGATGGGCATAAAAAACCCAGCACATTGGCTGGGTTGAAAAATGATTTTTTGCTTTGATGTGAGAGCTTACGCATTATCTCCTCATCTGTTGTTTTGCTACTGGCTACGTGCGGAAGCACTTATGTAGCGACTGTTTTCCCGAGCCGTAAGGCAAGGCGTCAACAACTTCTTTACTCTTTAGCTACGAACGATTGCAATCGCGCATATCTATTAAGATTTCCTCACTTTGCTACTTCCCTTACAACTCTCAGTCTGTATAGGTATTTAATTTCGCATGCCGAGACAGAGGCGAGGATTACACTTCCGTGAGTTAGTTTCTCCTTTAGGTTATAGTTTTGCCGACTAACAAGTTGGTCTTATCGCGAGAGATGATTCCCGAAGGTTCATATCGACTTATCGCTAAGTTAGTTTCCCTACTGGACTTCAGCCTAGTAGTTCACAAGGGCTCTACGCTCTAGGGCATAGTAAGTCACAGGAATCTTGGAAGGTTATTCCGCCAAGCCGCTATCTCACCGAAGCAAGACCTCATCTCCTGAATGTCCCTTTACGCGGTACAAGACGATAGAGTTTCTTTACTTTATATCAGCGTCCCTCTACAAGCCATACTGATAGTTTTCATACTTAGAATTGCTACTCCTCCGAAGATTAGTAGCTTACCTGACTGCCCGCTGCAACTCCGAAGAGCCAGTGGGGCTTACTGCTAAGCTGAGAGGATTCCCCTCACGAGATATTATAGTGTATCTACGCCTCAATCACTGTTATTGCTGTCGCTATCAACCTGCGCCCCTCCTTATAGCCATTCGGGGGGAAAATGGTTCTGAATATCGTTCAGATCACGCCCTATCAATATTTATACTCTGTGTAGGGCTAGAGTCAAAAGGCTGATGGTTGAGAATATTTCTGTTCACCATCACTTAGGAACTTATCCCGAATATATGCGGGTCTCGGTTTACCTCTGATTTAGGAACTTGTTTCTTGCTGTAGAGATGCTGGCCGAAGCTCAGATTTCTACTTGCGTTGTTGAAAGTTCGTTCCTTTGTTCTCTTTCTGATATATATATTATATCAATTTTTAACTGCCAAGTCAAGAACTATTTTTGGAATGCTGTGAATAACTTAATCGTTCTCGTTTCAGCACTCTAGAAACAATTCGTGATTATCGTGCTATCGTGAGATACCGATAGCACAATCACTTGGGGGTTCTTAGTCGATTGAGTCGACAAGTCTTTGTAAGTCTGCTTTACTAGCTTTTACAAGAGTAGGTAGTTCAATACCATAGTGGCTCTGTAGCGATGCAACCAATTCTTGTTTTCTTACTACAGGCTCGCCTGTTTTAGTAACTTTGGGTTGAGCTACATAGACACCTTCTCTTGAGAGTTTAGCTATAACGCTTCTGACTGATTTACCCATCTGTCCTGCTAGCATGTCGACTGTCTCTCTTGAAGGGTTAGCTTCGTAAGCGGCTGTCATCTGTGCTACCATTTCGTCTGTGTAGTTTTTAGGTCTGATTGCAGTATCTGCCATGTTATTTCTCCTTTGAAAATGTATGTTGTTTATTTAATTTATAAGTATATTATAAAGAGTTTTTTGTCGCTTGTCAATAGATTTCTTAATCTATCTTCAGCAATCCCTTCTTAGAGTCCGAAGCCGTATACTATTACGATTAGGACGAATAAGAATGTTATAGGGTGTGTCGCTATTACTTTAGCATATTTGCGAAAGTGTACTTGTCTGAGTTTGCACTCGTTGTTGTATTTGTTTATGTCGAATCTATTTCTCTTTTTCATACTTATATTATATAGGGCTAACTGTTATAAGTCAAGATATAGCTTACGCGGATTTATCATAAACACACGCTAGCGAATTCTCGGGGGCGGGACGCGAAATGACGCCACTTCGTGGCAAAAGTCGACAAATCAGCAAAATTGTACGCAAATCGCCCCAAATCCTTCCCAAACCCCGCATAAGATTTGTCTTGACACGCGCAACCCCGCTATGGTATAATATCCAGGGTGGGAAAGGGGATAACTTAGTTTTTGCACTCGCGAATCGGCGCAGCCTGCCGCGTACCTTAAGATTTAGTACTGAGTTTTCGCACTGGCGCAGGCTCGCTACGCCAACAGGTCTGTATTCCTGTCACTCGCCTACTGGTTTTGGGTTATGGCGGGGTTAATTCTCTGTTTTGGCTTATAAATTTGGGTTTTCGCATTGTTACTTCTGTGTTAGACGCGTTCCGATTTGATTAATTTGTGTTTTCTTACGCGTACCCCTTGACATGCGTCCCCGTTTATGTTATAATCGGCGCCGAGCGAGCTTTCGCCCATAAAAAAACCCCGCGCTGGCGATTGCTCAGGCGGGGTTGCTTTATTTTGGTACTATACTAAGTCGCTGACGAATTTGATAGTTTCGATGTTGCTTCTTTCTAGACTTTTGACGATTTTGGCGTCTACACCTTTAGCCATTAATGTTGCTATAAGTGCTTTCTTAGTGATGCGGGGTGCTTTCGGGGCAGTTGTTTCTTTTTCCATTTCTTTCTCCTTTGTATAACATATATTATATAGAGCCAATCCCTGTTTGTCAATAGGTTTAATGAAATTAATTAAATTAAATAAACAGTTGACATGCACCCGTTTCTGTGGTATAATATATTGTCGAGAGACTACTCCCGCATCGGCGCTGCGCGCTTACTTAACTTTCGCACTTAGTTTTTCAACTTCATATTCGCACTTAGGCGCAGAGCGCATGATTTCCACTTTTTCACTTTCGCACTTAGGCGCAGCGCGCGTGGCTGAATGAGAATGATAATGAGAATGATAATGATTCGTATTCAGCCGAACAGCAAAATTTTCCCGATTTTTGGGAAAGTCAAGGGGCTTCCCCAAATGAGAATGATTCTCATTCAGGAAAAGAATTACCCTAAACGCTATTTAGCGTTTAGGATATCCAAAACCAATTGGAGGTTGCCAACGTTCGTACGCTCTAGCGACGTGACGTTAAACTCTCCACCAGTTGGGGTTGGTGTAGCCATGATCTCAGCGATCAAAGCTTTTTTAGTAGGTTTTTTATTTTCCATAAGTATCTCCTTATTTAGAGGTGCTCCTCAGCACCATTTTGATTAAGCTCTTTTTCTTGCTTGCAGGAATCGGAGCATTGTTGATTCTTTTGATTAGGTCTGCTTTTGTCTCTTTCATATATCTATTATACCAATAAACGGGGCTGATGTCAACCCCTTTATGAAATTAATTCCAAAATCCCTGTGCCACCATTCTATTATATTGTCGCCTAGCTTTGCCATCATCTAGCATATTAACCTCGGAGAACATTCTCCTTTCATGGTTTACCTCAGATAACCAAATCTTATAGCTCGGCTCTTTCTCAAACAGCTCTAGCTGTTTTGGGTTTTGAATGTGGCGTCTTGCCACGTTTTTCCAGTCTATCATATTGCACCGCCTACAAAATACCCAATGCATAATCCTAAGATAAATAAACATGTATATTGGTATGCTCGAATGTTGCTTTTTAGTTCTTCTCTAGTTTTCATAATGACCTCCTCGGTCTTTTTTAGTTTATATGACTATTTTAGCATTAAATAGTCATGGTGTAAAGTGTTTATTCCTAATTCTTTTTTTAATTCATATCTGATTGTAGCGTTATCATCAAACATAATTTTATCTGAACCTTTGTATTGCTTCAGATTAAATAATCTTTTTAGCTTTGCAATTTTCATTTCTGCATCGGCTCTGTGATCGCCCTCTTTTCTGCTAAGAATCGTTTTTGCCTTGATTCCGTGAAAAGTCAAAAAATCAAAATCTGCTTTGCTTAAAACCCTAGCTGTGCAAATCCAAACATTCGCGTTAATTTTCATTAGCGATTTCATGTATTTTGCTAGAGGTAAAATTGAATCTTTAAAGATATTCTCTCTAGTAGAATCCTCAATCCATTTAGCAAGATTTATTTTGCCCTCGGCAGTACCAGTGAATCTATGGCTAGAATCAATAGTCGTTCCATCGAGGTCAAATATATATATCGGTTTTTTCATAATGTCTCCTTTGTTTAACATGAATATATTATATCAATATTAAGCCAATTTGTCAAGCTTTTTTATGCAAATAAATATAAATAAAAAGGTTGACAGCAGGGGAAAAATCGTGCTATAATGGGCTGACGTCCTTAAAAAACGGTTCGCCAGCAAAATTTTCCCGATTTTTTGCCTATTTTGCAAGGCTTATTTTTCGGCGCAAAATCGAGACCGTCAGTCTATTGTAGCATACCTATTTAGAAAATGCAAAAAAATACCCATAATAAATATGGGTATTTTGCTTGCTTTCTTGCTCTGTCTAGTGTAGGGATTTAGCCTTTCTAGGTGGGGCTTTAAAGATAGAGCCATCTTTCTTTCTTATCCAATGCTTGGGCATAGGTGCAGGATTTCGTTGATAATGTCTAAACCCTAAAGCTAAATATTTCTTTAGCTTTGCAAGTCCCCCCTTGACCATGAACCATTCAGAGCCACCATTTGACCCCACCCCTGTATCAGTAGGATTCTGCCCCTGCCATTTCCTGTTATACCCTAATTCGCTTAGGTAGTATTGGATTTGCCATTCTATAGAATAGGCATCATGTTTGCTGTCTATCTCTATAGTGTGTAACACCTGCAACCTATGATCTAAGCCAAACTCTTTTTGTATTGACCCCTCTATATCATAGCGTCTATGATGTACGTTGTTAGCCACGCCCACCTTGTGAAAAGGTTTCTTGTTACATTTCATTATATATAATGTAGTCATTATGCACCTACCCCGATTCTAATTAACATTAAGCCGTTAAGCGTTAGCCCTGTGATGTTGCCTATAGTATAGACCATATCACGCTGAACCCATGCCCTGTATTGATAGCATAGCAGACCGCAACATATACCTAATGGTAAAGACCAATGAGGGAATGAGCCTGAGAAGTGAGAGGGTAACAATGCACCCTGTACGATAACAAGACCAACAAAGCCAACCTTGTCTTCGAATTTCATGGCTGTTTTAGTCTCAATCTTTGAAACGATAACCTCTTTATCAGAGGTTAGGCGAGAGCTTTTTAAGGCTCTCAGTTGGGTAATAGTCTGTGTCATTATTTCGCCCCTCCTACAAGTATATCCTTGATTAGTAATAGGTTTTGGATGTTGGTTCGCTCTAGCGAAACAACGTCAAACTCTCCCCCTGTTACAGTTGGTGTTTCCATGATCATTTTGATCACGACCTTTTTGCTAAGGCGTTTCGCTTTAGGCTTGTTTATTAATGTTGTCATAGTATCTCCTAGACATTTGATCAAGTGCTTTATTGCCTTTGATGTAATCATTATACGCTCATTAGCCTGAGAGTCAACCCCTTATATAGATTTAAATTGCATATAGTATATAGTTTTTATATCTAAATAGTATATATAAATGCAGGGGGGCGGTTAATAGACCTTGACATTCTCTATCTGGCTGCGCTCCCCTCCACGTACGCAACTTAAGGTTTTGAAGAAATACATTAACGCAGCGACCGGTATCATAATGATACACCCGAAAAATATTTCTTGACACCGAACTTAATTTTTGATATAATACTAGCATGAGTAAAGAAATAGCAACCAAGATGAGTCCTGAAGGACTAGAGATCGCAAACAGTTATCTAGAGCATGGAAGTATTCCTGCTGTAGCGAGTAAGCTGCGTGTGAGTCAACATGAGGTAACCGATATCCTGAACAAGCGGGAGATCAAACAGTATATAGATGCGGTCTATCTAGATACGGGCTACAGAAATAGATTTAAATTAGCCGAAACCTTAGACATGCTCATTGAAAAGAAACTTGAGGAATCTGAAGAGACTCAGATGTATACTAACAAAGATATGGCAGATTTAGTCCAGATGGCTCACAAAATGCGAATGGAAGAAATTAAAGCCCAGACAGAAATGGAGAAAGCAAAGGCTATGACAGTCAAGACGCAAGTAAACATTCAAGATAACTCTGGAATGCCTTTTGGCCAAGGAAACTACGGCGAGCTGATAAAAAAATTAATGAAAGACCAATAAAGAATATATGTGGAAGAAAATAGATAAAATACTGAAGTCCGGAAGGATGGATAAGGTAATGAAAAAACAATGGGAAAAGGAAGTAAACAAAGACCCGGTAATAAAGCAGCGTACGACGCTAACTGGAAAAAAATTTTTAGGAAAAAAATGAAAGTAATTATATACGGCAAGGACAACTGCCCCTACTGCGAGATGGCTGTAAAGCTAGCAGAAAAGAAAGGATACGACACAACCTACAGAAAACTAGGAAGAGACTTTGATGGAGTAGAGATGGCTGAGCAATTTCCTAATGCAAGAACATTTCCTCAAGTTATAGTGGACGACGAGAAAATAGGAGGCTACACAGAATTTGCCGACTACTGTTCGGTACCTGACAATGGAAATATTCAATCTAATTAAAGACGTAGGAGCCCCTATAGCGGGGGCACTACTCATGGGTGTATTTATATTCATAATCATTCGACAGATTATGGACAATCTTGTAAAAGAGATTAATACAGTTAAAGGAATGTCAGGAATGCTTATCACCCGTGGAAGAGTAATGAACAATGACATAATAAGAATTGATACTAGCGTATCAGCAGCACTTGGACTTGCACCAGATTTGCAAAGAATAGCTCGTGCTGAAAATTTTGTCGAAGATGGAACAATCGACGCAAGAAGGGACTAATGATATCAAGTTGGATAAATAGATTCTTGGAGTGGTCTTTTCAAAGAACCGCAGACAAGTTAAATAAGAGAAGATAGTGGAAATAGCACAACTCATTTCAGAATTCGGTTTCCCTGTAGTTATGGCAGTTGGTATGGGGTACTTCGTGTACTTTGTTTACCAGACCATAATGCTTAAAGTAAATCCTGCTATAACGGATATGAAAACAACAATAATCAGACTTATAGACCAGATGAGGTTACTAGACCAAGATATGATTCGTTTACAAGAAAAAGTAAACACGGCTCTTGCCATGCAGGAGAATGAGAAACAAAATGAAAGGAATAATTCCCGTACTACTACTAATAGCGATAAACGTTGACGCTACAGAAATAGTACATAAATTCGGTTCACCATCGTTTAGTGGGATTAATCAATCCGCACACTATCTAACAATTGATGAGCAAGAAAGAACACGTAAAGATGCTCTGGCACAAAAAGCACAAGATGCTATTGAGAAAGCGCAGAGAGAAGCAGATAACACAACACTTGCTAAGTTCCTAAGAAACTTAGAATCCAGAATATACTCAACACTTGCGAAAGACATATCAGAATCCCTATTTAACTACGGTGTAGAAGCTACAGTGGAAAATCCTGTGTACGGAGAAATCTGGCTAGAAGGAAATAGATTAGTATGGATGAATGATGGTATAAGTATAACACTAACCGTAGAAGAATGGTTTGATGGCGTAATGATTTCATCAACTGTAATAGTTATACCTATAGGGGACTTCGGAGGCTGTTTCAATGACTGTGGCTAAAACTAGATTACATTGGTGGCCTGTAGCCGTGATTGGAGTACTACTCCTAAATGGCTGTGCTTCCTTCGGTTTACCAGAAGAGCATGCAAACTGTATGGAAGGACTTACATGTATTAAAGGACCTCAGATAGAGCGTTCTTCCTCAAATCAACTTCTAGAGCTACCTTACCCTAATAGAAAAACTGTAGTAGCGGTGTACGCTTTCGGAGATCTCACAGGTCAAAGAAAGGGCGGAGATATAGCTAGTTTTAGTACTGCTGTTACGCAAGGTGCTCAACATATTCTAATTGAAGCACTAAGAGATGCTGGTAGAGGAAACTGGTTCGCAGTTGTAGAAAGAAGTGGATTAGATCACTTAACAAAAGAAAGACAACTTGTAAAAAACACTTACGAGACTTATAATAAAGATGGAGATGGTAAAACCCCTCTCAAGCCACTACTATACGCAGGAATGCTTATCGAAGGTGGTATAGTTTCATATGACACAAATTTAAGAACAGGCGGGAATGGAGCTCGATACCTAGGAATAGGCATGAAGAACCAATACCGCGAGGACAAAGTAACCGTTGTCCTAAGAGCTGTACTAGTGCAAACTGGTGAAGTACTCTTAAACGTAACGGCTACCAAAACTGTATTATCTACTGGCGGTGGAGCAGACTTATTCCGATTTATAGAAATGGGAACTGAGCTTGTCGAAGTCGAAAGTGGGTATTCAGAGAACGAGGCTGTTGGACACGCCACAAGGTCTGCTATTGAAGCGGCTGTATATGGTTTAGTTGTTCAAGGACTCGAAAAGGAAGTTTGGGACTTTAATTACCCAAGCTTAGAGGAAAAATAATGAAAAAGATACTAGGAATATTCGCGGTATGCCTAAGTTTTTCAGCGTTTGCGGGAAATAATGATATTTATATTACTCAGACAGGTACAGGATTAACATTGACTATTGACCAAATAGGTGCTACTAACACAGTTGGTACATCTGGTGCAAGAGCAATACTATCTGGTACTTCTATGACAGTAGACATTGACCAAATCGGGGATTCAAACACCTGGTTAGCGTCAATTCTGCAGGGCAACTCATCTAGCTGGACATACAGCGTGACTGGAGATTCTAACTCAGCTACTTTAGCTGTTGGTGCTTCTGGTGATGCTAATGGTTCTGATTTCGATTACACAACAATCGGAGACAGTAACGTATTGATATGGACACAAGGTGCTAACTCTACAGCAACATCAAGTAATTTTGATGCTGTTATAACAGGTACTTCAAATAACTTGAATGCTGCTTGTGATAGTGTGGGTTGTATAAATAACTGGACAGTAAGTGGAAACACTAACGATATCGATACTGTACAAACAGGAAGTGCCAACCATGCTATTACGGTAGCTTTAGTTGGATCTTCTAATGATGTAGACATACATCAAACCGATGCTACCAGCACAAACGTTGTAAACTTAATATCTACCACTACAGGTGGAACGATAGACGTCGACCAATGCGCTTCTGGCTGTTAATACTATTTAGTTTAACACTTGATGCGTCAGAAATTGGGGAAATATCTGAACTACAGGGTAATGGAGAAATCAACAGAGTAGACTCTGAGGATTCTTTAACTGCTAAGATTAGTTCGGATATTTTCTCGTTTGATGATGTTAGAACAGGAAACGGAAGACTAGCGATACAATTTTTAGATGACTCTGTGGTGAAACTTACAGAACACTCAAAACTAGTAATCGATGAATTTATTTATGACCCAGACCCAGCGAAGAGCAAGCTTGCTCTAAACATGGCATCTGGAACAGCTCGTTTTATTACGGGCAAACTTGGATTGATTAATAAAGAGAATATCTCTATTA
>Ga0307995_1000359_pt1 | contig 32348 bp, 27 predicted proteins | sample EllFjometagen262_FD_203132 | JGI IMG/M metagenome (GOLD analysis project Ga0307995, IMG submission 203132) | Marine microbial communities from Ellis Fjord, Antarctic Ocean - #262 | ecosystem: Environmental > Aquatic > Marine > Unclassified | place: Southern Ocean | collected 2014-11-02 | reverse complement strand
AAGCCAAGGCTGATCAGCTGTTACATAAAGTGCTGCACTATCGTTTTTTTAGTGATGAAAACGGCAAAATGAATCACAACGTGCAACAAGTGGGGGGCAATATACTCATAGTAAGCCAGTTCACCTTAGTAGCAGACACTAAAAAAGGCCTAAGGCCTGGGTTTTCTAATGGTGCATCTCCAGCCCTTGGAGAGCAAATGTATGATTACTTTGTGGCCCAAGCAAAACAAAAGATCACCGTGGCCACAGGCCAGTTTGGCGCTGACATGCAAGTGAGCCTTACCAATGACGGGCCTGTCACCTTTATGTTGGAAGTTTAGGGCCTTTTAAAAGCCATCTGATTAAAAACTGGGTTGTTTATAGTATGACAGGCTATTTTATGTAAAAATTACCTCATAATACAATATTAGTACGAATACTTAGGCATGCTATACCACTTTTCCATTGGCTTACAGGGCAACAGCTACAAAGGCCTCAATAGCGCATTGACTGAATGCCTCCAGGAAACAAATTTAAAGGATTAAAACACATATGGATAAGCTCAAAATGCACAGCCCAGACATCACCCAACACAATATTAATAAACTGCTAGAGCTCTTTCCTAATTGCAAAACTGAGAAGCAAGATGATAACGGCGAGTTATGCACTGGGATAGATTTTGATCTGCTCAAGCAAGAGCTGTCTAAAAATATTGTTGAAGGGTCTAAAGAGCGTTACCAGCTTAACTGGCCTGGTAAAAAAGAGGCGTTGTTAACAGCCAATGCGCCTATAGCAAAAACGTTGCGCCCTTGCCGTGGAGAATCGGTCGATTTTGATACAACCGAGAACTTATTTATTGAAGGCGATAATCTTGATGCGTTAAAACTGTTACAAGAAACTTATCTTGGTAAGGTTAAGATGATTTATATTGATCCTCCGTACAATACAGGTAGCGATTTTTTATATGTTGATGATTTTGCAGAGTCGACAGATTATTTTCTAAAAAAATCAGGACAAAAAGATGAAATAGGGAATCGGCTTGGAACCAACACAGATGCAAATGGCAGATTTCATTCTGATTGGCTTTCAATGATGTACTCTAGATTGAGACTTGCAAAAAACCTACTAAAAGATGATGGCGTTGTTTTTATAAGTATTGATCACAATGAAAATCATAATTTGCGGAAACTTTGCGAAGAGATTTTTGGAGAAGATAATTTTTTAGCTGAGTTAATATGGCATTTATCAAGTGGCCCACAAGCAGGTCATTTTACTCGATCTCACGAATCAATTATTGCTTTCTCTAAGACAAAAAATGAACTTCCTTTTTTCAAGGATAAAACAGGAGGATCCATAAAGCACGGAGCGTTGAAAAAGATCTCCTCTGCTAACCCTGCTAGCGAAATCACTTTCCCCAAAGGGTCGATTAAATGTGAAGAATCAAATATTGATTTTGGTGATGAGCTTGGGGGTTCAGAGAAACAGTATGTAATTTCAGGAAATTTATCCTTTATTAATGGCGAACTGAAAGGTGATGTGACTCTTAAGGCTGGCTGGGCTATGAAAAATCAAGTAATGCAATGGCTTGAAGGCAAAGAAACATATGACTCAAAAGGCCAGAAGGTATTGAGATTTTACTTTAATTCGCAAGGTATTTTATTTTATGAAAAAGAGAGAGGGACGACTCATCCAAAGACTGTTATCCCATCCTCAGAGGTAGGAGGAACTAAAGCAGGGGGCGATGACGTAAAGTCGTTATTTGGTGAAAAAATAATGAGCTTTCCAAAGCCTGTTCAGTTATTGAAATTTCTTGCTGGCCTAGTCTGTCATAACTCTAGTGATATTGCCCTCGACTTTTTTGCTGGCTCATCCACCACAGCCCATGCCGTTATGCAGCTTAACGCTGAAGATAATGGTGATCGTAAATTTATTATGGTTCAGCTCCCTGAAGCCTGTAATCAACAATCCGAAGCCTTTAAAGCTGGTTACAGCACTATTGCTGAAATCAGCAAAGAGCGCATTCGTCGCGCAGGTACAAAAATCAAAGAAGAAAATCCAAAAGCGTCCGATATAGACACGGGTTTCCGCGTCCTGAAAATCGATTCCAGTAACATGAGCGATGTGCATTGCACGCCAGACTCAGTTGCTAGAGACGATCTTTTCAACCAAGTAGAGCACATCAAAACAGACCGCAGCAGCGAGGACCTATTATTCCAAGTGATGCTGGACTGGGGTGTGGATTTATCTCTTCCTATTCGCAAGGAAACCATCGAAGGCAAAGAGGTCTATTTCGTAAATGACGATGACTTAGTCGCCTGTTTCGACAAAGGCATTGATGAGGCGCTGATTAAATCCCTTGCTGCAAATGCGCCAAGACGAGTGGTGTTCCGTGATGATGGTTTTGGCACTGGTAACGATAACGACAGTGTGAAAATCAATGCTGAGCAAATCTTCAAGCAGTTGGCTCCGGCCACCGATATCAAAGCGATATAGGGGCAAAACAATGAAGATTAAGTTTAAAAGCCAAACTTACCAAACCGCAGCGGTTGATGCTGTGGTCGATTGCTTTCAGGGTCAGCCAAAAATCAATCCACTAAATTATCGTTTGGATAAAGGTGGGCCAAGTTACCGGAGTAAAAGTGGTCAACAAGCCAGCCTTGCTATCAATAGTGAGGAAGGCTTTCGTAATCCAGATATCAAATTGGATGAGGCTGAGTTGCTGCGCAATATACAGCAAGTACAAAGCCGCCAAAATTTGCCGGTAAGCTCATCATTGATTGAATTTACCCAACAAAGTAATAAGAAGCAGAGCGATAAGAAAAAAACGAGTGAGCCTGTGAAAGCTGGCTATTTGAAAAGTGCACGTGCCATCGCCCCAGTGCACTTAGATATCGAAATGGAAACTGGTACGGGTAAAACCTACTGCTATATCAAAACCATGTTCGAGATGAACCAAAAATACGGTTGGAGTAAGTTCATCATTGTGGTGCCCAGTATTGCGATTCGTGAAGGCGTGACTAAGTCATTGCAAATTACCGCAGATCATTTTACTGACAGTTATGGTAAGAAGGTTCGCTTCTTCACTTATAACTCTAAACAGCTGCATGAATTAGAGAGCTTTTCGTCAGACAGTGGCATTAATGTGATGATAATTAACATTCAGGCATTTAATGCGACTGGCCAAGACAATCGGCGTATTTACGAAGAGCTAGATGACTTTCAGTCGCGCCGTCCCATTGATGTGATCAGTGCCAATCGTCCCATCTTATTCTTAGATGAACCACAAAAGATGGAGGGTGACAAAACCCTTGAATCGTTAGCTAAGTTCAAGCCACTCATGGTGATTCGTTATTCGGCCACCCATAAAACCAATCATTTAAAGATTCATCGATTAGATGCACTGGACGCTTATAACCAAAAGCTGGTTAAGAAAATTGCGGTGCGAGGCATCAGTGTAAAGGGCCAAGGAGGCACGGCATCTTACTTGTATTTAGAGAATATCGAAATTTCAAAACAGGCACCTAAAGCCTGGATAGAGATTGAAGAAAAATTAAAGACAGGTGTGATCAAAAAGAAAAGAAAACTCATAGGCAAAGGCGATGATCTATATATTAAAAGTGGCAAGCTTGATCAATATAAGCACTATATGGTCGCGGATATAAACGCCAATACTGATACCGTTGAATTTATCAATGGCGTGATATTAACTGCTGGCGATGCCTTTGGTGATATAGATGAAGCTGTGCGCCGCCGTATTCAGATTCGTGAAACCATTAAGGCCCACCTAGACAAAGAAGAGCAGCTGTTTAAGCAAGGTATTAAGGTGTTATCACTGTTCTTTATTGATGAAGTGGCCAAATACCGTGACTACGAAGCGCCAGACAATAAAGGTCAATATGCGACGATATTTGAGGAAGAATACAAAGAGCAAATTGCCTATAAGGTAGATCAATTGTCGCTTAACCCTGACTACCACGCTTACCTAAAAAATATTCAGTTAGAAGCTACGCATCAGGGTTACTTTTCAATTGATAAAAAAGGCAAGATGGTTGATAGCGTTAAATCAGCCAAGGCAGAAAAGACACAAAGCACCGATGTTGATGCCTATGATCTTATCCTGAGAGATAAAGAGGCTTTACTGTCGTTACCTAAGCCTACAGATGGCGAAGAAGCGTTTGCTAAGAAAAGCCTGCGCTTTATATTCTCTCACTCAGCACTACGTGAAGGCTGGGATAACCCGAACGTATTTACCATGTGCATGCTTAAAAACAGCGACAACAGCATCTCACGCCGCCAAGAGGTAGGGCGTGGCCTTCGTATCTCTGTTAATCAAAACGGAGAGCGCCAAGATCAACCTTTGACGGTTCACGATATAAACGTACTCACAGTGGTTGCCAGCGAAAGCTATCAAGACTTTGTAACTAATCTGCAAACTGAGATTGCTGATACCCTAGCCGCCAGGCCAAACAAGGCAGATAAAGCATACTTTTGTGGCAAAACTTTGCAGACAGAGTCTGGTGAGATACAGGTTACACAAGTGATGGCTAACCAGATTGCCCGTTACTTGATGAAAAATGACTTTACTAATGACCTTGATGAAATCACTCCCGAATATCATCAAGCAAAAGCCGATGGCAAGTTACCTGCTTTGCCTGACGAACTAAAGCCTTATGCAGAAGCCGTTTTTAAACTAGTAGATGGCATCTTTGATGTCAGTCAAATGCCTCAGTTTGGTGATGGCCGAAAAACCAAAACTAACCCGTTAAATGACAACTTTAATAAGAAAGAGTTTAAAGAGCTTTGGAATCGGATCAACAAGAAAGTAGTTTATAAAGTCGACTTTGATTCCGATGAGCTAGTAAAAAATTCAATCACTGTGATTAATAATGAGCTTAAAGTTACCGAGCTTACCTATCGTGTAGAAAGAGGTGAACTTATTAGTGGCCTAACCAATGACACCATTCGCGCAGGTCAAGGTTTCCAAGTTAAGGAAAGCTATGACGAGCGCTCCAAAGGATCAGTTGAGTCAAAGGTTGAATACGATTTGCTAGGTAAGATAGGTGAAGCTACCGTACTTACCCGAAAAACTGTAGCCTCCATTTTATCAGGTATTGAAGACTCTCAATTTGATAAGTTTAAAAGGAACCCTGAGCAATTTATTTCAGAAGTGTCACGCCTTATAAAGGAACAAAAGGCCACTATTATTATCAATAGGCTCAGCTACGATGAAACCGACCAAACTTTTGATTCTGACATCTTCACCGCTTCGCAAAGTAAACAAGACTTTAGCAAAGCAACACAGCCATTAAAGCGCCATATCTATGATTATGTGGTAACAGACTCGAAGGTTGAAAAAGAGTTTGCTAAAAAGTTAGATGTGAGTGATGAGGTTGTAGTTTATGCGAAACTTCCAGGAAGCTTCTTCATCCCAACACCAGTAGGTGACTATAACCCCGACTGGGCGATCTCTTTTAAAGAAGGGTCTGTTAAACATGTATATTTTATTGCAGAAACGAAAGGCTCTATGTCTACCTTGGATTTACGAGGCATTGAAGGTAAAAAAATCGATTGCGCTAGAAAATTCTTTAAAAAGCTTGAAAATACTGGCTTTGGAGAAAAGATTAAGTACGAAGTGATTACCGATTACGACAAACTCATGAGCGCAGTGGGTAAGCCAGCGGCTGCCTAGTTTGGCGCCTACACGCAAGCGAGCCTTACCAATGACGGGCCTGTCACCTTTATGTGGAAGTATAGGGCGGTATGTTTAATTTTTAGACAATACAAATTTGTTGCTACACTTAATCATTAACATTAGGAGCATAAAGCATGTCAGATATTAATTATTTGTTGATCGTTACAGCGGTCTTTCTTTCAATCGCAAGCCCAGGGCCTGCTACTATTGCCATCGCTAGCACCTCTGCTAATGGGGGCAGAAAGCAAGGCTCTGTATTGGCATATGGAATCGCTACAGGAGGCCTTATCTGGTCTTGTGCAGCGGCTTTTGGGCTAAGCTCTGTAATGTATACCAATGTGTGGTTGTTTGAGCTGTTACGCTATTTTGGCGCTGGCTATTTAATATATTTGGCTTACAAATCCATACGATCTGCCTGCACAAAAGATAACATTCACTTAAAAACCATAGCGCCGTGCAGCTTAAAATTGACTTACCTAAAGGGTATGGGCTTGCAGCTTTCAAACCCGAAAGTGATTCTCACTTATGCGTCAATCTATGCCCTCTTTTTGCCAGCTGGCACTAGCCCTGCAGAGCTACTGTTAGTGATTATCGCCATTAGTATTATGGCCAATGTAGTATTTCAATTTTACGCATATCTATTTTCAACCACTAAGGTTAGTGCTAGTTATTTTCGTTTGCGTAGATATTTTGAGTCTGTATTTGCACTTTTTTTTGGTGCAGCTGGGCTTAAAATATTAACCACCAATATAGACTAGCTCTCTATTGTTCGATGGCTAAGTGCCACAAAAAGTATGCTGCACTGCCTCCTCTGGCATAGGTGCAAGGGCAAAACTTTTTAGTGTTTGTTGAAATTCAAAAGGAGACTGAAGCACTTTTAGCAAGGCATAAAAGGGCTGGTAGTCGCTTTTGTCCTCGGCGGCTCTTATCACTAGCTCCACTTGGTGGTTGCGGGCAATAAATGCGGGGTTAGCTAGGTTCATTTGCTGGTAGCGCTGCTCGTTGGTTTGCTGGTCTGTGGCTAAACGCTGCTGCCATTGCTGCTGCCACACTATTAGCTCTTGCGGCGCATTAAAGGCATCGCCAAGGGTTTGGTGCTGGGCAGGTGTGGCTATTTGATCTACCAAATACCTAAAGCACAAAGTGAAATCTAGCTTGTGCTCAGCCATAATGGCAAACAGCTGCTTTGTTAATGCCTGATCGCCAGGCTGCGGCATACTCATGCCTAGCTTGTTGCTCATGATGCGCTGATAAGCTGCACCATAATGGGTAACGTAGTTGCCCAGTGCTGATTGGGCATCGGCTAATGCTTGTTCACTGTCTGTGTGTATTATGGGTAACAAAGCTTGTGCCAAACGGGTAATGTTCCATTGGCCGATGCCAGGCTGCTGGTTATAGCGATAGCGGCCTTGGCGATCTATAGAGCTAAATACCTTGTCTGGGTCAAAGTCGTCCATAAATGCACAGGGGCCATAGTCTACCGTAGCACCACAAATAAGCACGTTATCAGTGTTCATTACCCCATGAATAAAGCCAAACCCTTGCCACTTAGCAATAAGTTTTGCTTGGCGCTCTATCACTTCATTAAGCAGTGCTAAGTAGGGCTGTGGTTGCTTTATTAAATGTGGAAAATGCCGCTGAAGGCAGTAATCTGCTAGTGTTTTAACGCCATCCTCATCACCTTGCATGGCAAAATTTTCGAAGCTGCCCACACGGATATGGCTAGGTGCAATGCGGGTTAACACAGCCCCAGGTGCTGGGCTTTGGCGCATCACTGTTTCACCTGTGGCCACAGCTGCAAGGCTGCGGGTAGTAGGCACGCCTAAAGTGGCCATGGCTTCACTGAGCAGGTATTCTCTTAGCACGGGGCCTAAAGGCGAGCGGCCATCTCCGCGACGAGAGTAGGGCGTGGGGCCAGAGCCTTTAAGTTGTAAGTCAAAACGTTCGCCACTGGGTGTAACAATTTCACCTAAAAGGTGTGCTCTGCCATCGCCTAAGGTGGGGTTAAACGAGCCAAATTGGTGGCCTGCATAGGCTTGGGCCATGGGTGCTGAGCCCATGGCGGTTTGATTGCCAGCAAGCACTTGCAGGGCTTCATCAGAGGCTAGCCATAGAGGGTCTATACCTAGCTCTTCGGCAAGGGCGTGGTTATTAATAATAGGTGTCGCATTGGCCACGCTAATGGGCTGTGCGTAGCTATAAAAGCGCTCTGGTAAGCTGGCAAAGGTGGTGTCAAATTGTGGGCTGGTGGCAGGTGTTTGGGTGCTCATTTGTCGATACCTATAGGTTTTCTAGCTTTGCATAGGCTAATACTAGCCATTTACTGCCTTCGTTTTCAAAGTTCACTTGCACCCTTGCTTGGGGGCCAGAGCCTTCAGAATTGACTACGGTGCCTATGCCAAACAAAGGATGGCGCACGTTTTGACCTAAGGCAACTACCGGGGTTTCTAGCACTTGATGGCGGCCCCAGCGATCATATTTTTTGGTGGGGGTGGGTCTTGCGGTCACTGGCCTGCTAATGCTAGATTTAAGTCGCACTTCGTTCATTAAACCTTCTGGCACTTCGGCAATAAAACGCGAGGGCCGGTTGAAGGTTTCTTGGCCATGTAAACGACGGCTTTCGGCATAGGAAATAAATAGTTTTTGCATAGCCCGAGTAATGCCCACATAACAAAGACGGCGTTCTTCTTCTAAACGGTCTCCTTCTTCAAGGGACATTTTATGAGGAAACAAACCTTCTTCTACGCCCCCCAAAAACACTACTGGAAACTCCAAGCCTTTGGCTGAGTGCAAGGTCATTAGCTGCACACTGTCTTCTGATTCATCAGCTTGTTGTTCACCTGCATCAAGTGCGGCTTGGTCTAGCATGGCTGCCAATGGGGTAGTGGCCACTGGGTCTAGCTCACCATCTGGGTCGTCAGACTCTTGCACTGGGTTCCAAGAGTTGGCAAATTCTTTGGCGGCACTCACAAGCTCTTTAAGGTTTTCTATACGTGTTTGAGCTTTTTCACCTTTTTCTTTAAGGTGGTGCTGCACTAGCCCAGATTGCTGAATAACTAGATCTACCATCTCATTTAAGGACAGTTCACTGGTTTTTTCATCCAGTTGGTTGATTAGGTTTATAAAGCTTTCAATGGCATTGTGCGCGCGTGTGGGCAGTGAATTATGGCCCAGGGTTTGGTTGGTGCTGTCCCACATAGAGCAGCCTTCAGCACGGGCATTTTGGCGTATTTTAGCGACAGTCGCGGCACCTACTCCTCTGGTAGGTACGTTAAATACGCGCTCCATTGCCGCATCGTCGTTGCGGTTTTTGATGAGGCGTAAATAAGCTAGGGCATTACGTATCTCTAGGCGATCATAGAAGCGTTGGCCACCATATATGCGATAGGGCATTTGGGCACGAATTAAGGCTTCTTCTAGCACTCGAGACTGGGCGTTAGAGCGATAAAGAATGGCACATTCGGCACGCAGTCCACCCTCTTTGTGCCATTCTTCAATTTGAGACACAATAAAGCGTGCTTCATCCATTTCATTAAATGCCGCATACAGGGCGATGGGGTCGCCATCTTTACCGTCGGTCCATAGGTTTTTGCCAAGGCGGCCACTGTTGTTTGAAATAACACCGTTGGCTGCTTTAAGTATGGTGCCAGTAGAGCGGTAGTTTTGCTCTAAGCGCACAGTAATGGCATTACCAAAGTCTCGCTCAAAGTGTTGGATGTTTTCTATTTTTGCACCACGCCAGCCGTATATCGATTGGTCGTCATCACCCACAGCCATCACTTTAGCAGCCGAGCCAGACAAGACCCTAAGCCATGCATATTGAATGGTGTTAGTGTCTTGAAATTCGTCCACCAACATATGTTTAAAGCGGCCTTGATAGTGGGCCAACAAGGCACTGTTATTGAGCCATAATTCGTGACTACGAAGCAGTAGCTCTCCAAAATCTACTAGCCCAGCACGCTCACAAGCCTGGTGGTAAGCGGCATACACTTTCACCTGAGTGTCTAGCTGAAAGTCGCCATGGGTTTCTATGTGTTGTGCGCGCTTGCCTTCATCTTTGCAACCATTTATAAACTGCTGAAACTGACGTACAGGCCAGCGGCTTTCGTCCAGCTGCATTTCTTTGCACAGCCTTTTAAGGATGCTGAGCTGGTCATCGCTGTCTAATATTTGGAATTCTTTTTGTAAGCCTGCTTCTTGCCAGTGGCGGCGCAGAAGCCGATGAGCCAAGCCATGGAAGGTGCCCACCCACAATTGCTGCGTATCCAAGCCCATGAGGCTTTCTATACGAGCACGCATTTCACGTGCCGCCTTGTTGGTAAAGGTAACCGCCATAATAGACCAAGGAGACACATTTTCTGCCTCAATCAACCAAGCAATTCGGTGCACCAATACACGGGTTTTACCACTACCAGCACCTGCCAATATTAGTAAGTTTTCTTCTGGTGCTGCCACAGCCTCGCGTTGGGAGGTGTTGAGTTCATCTAAAAGGCGAGAAACATCCATTATTGTATCCGTATTGGCGTGACAATGACGCGTAGGTAATGCGTTGGTATCACGCAAATAAAGTGCTTATTTGAGTGATAAAACATCTTGGTTAACTTAGCTTATTACGCGAGTTAAATAGGCCATTAACTCAGCCCTTAATTTAACATTTATTGTAACGCCAGTTAAGGTGTAACGACAGATAAGGTTAATATCACTGATATGTTAAAGCCACTTTATATGCTGTAGGCCAACATAAACTAAAGTAGGGTGTTTTAAAGTGACTATGAGCCTGCATATACGCCTGTATGCATGGTTATCAAGGGATATACTGGCAATTGTCATTATAGGCTCTGGATTGAGCCGAAGTGGATAGGGTAGAATAGAATTAATCCCTTAATGGTTCGACTTTGCCCATGTCCACATCTAAACACGATTTATTTAAGACCATCTCTCAAGCGCACCCACAGTTGCGCAAGTCTGAGCGCAAGGTAGCAGACTATGTGTTGGAGCATCGAGAAAAAATTGTGCAGATGCGTATTGTGGATTTAGCAGCGGCAGCGGCAGTGAGTGAGCCCACTGTAGTGCGTTTTTGTAGAGCGTTAGATTTTGATGGTTTTCAAGACTTTAAGCTTAATTTAGCTCAATTTGTGGGCACCAATACCTCTTACCAGCAGTTTCGTCTAGACAGCCGAGACTCAGTAGAACAGTTTAAAGAAAAGATTTTTGACTCTACTGTGGGCAACCTCATGCGAGTAAAATCTGACCTAGATGCGGCTAATTTAGAGCAAGCCATTGCCGCCTTAGCTCAGTGTAAGCGTTTAGACTGCTATGGTTTTGGCGCTTCTGCGCCCATTTGTAGTGATGCCCAGCACAAGTTTTTTCGTCTTAATATTTCTGCTGCAGCTTATTCAGACCCCCACCTACAAACCATGGCAGCGGTTACTTTGCAGCCTGGTGATGTGGTTATTGCTGTGTCCCAAACAGGGCGAACCAAAGACTTACTACACACCACTCAGCTAGCAATGGATGCGGGTGCCACAGTTATCGCTTTGTGCCCAAGTGACACACCTTTAGCACAACAAGTGCAAATACCTTTGTATATAGACTTGGATGAAGACAAGGAGCTAAACACGTTAATGTCTTCGCGTATTACCCAAATGGTTGTGATAGATGTGTTGGCTGTGGGTGTTACTATGAAGCTAGGTGAAGACACCATGACCCACTTAAAAACCATTAAGCGCTCGCTTAAAAGCTTGCGTGTTCCTGCTAAACGCATTAAATAGCAATTCTATGGTCAAAAACTCACCCTTTTTAAAAAGTGCAAGCTTGCAGTTTAAGGGCGTAGCTAGCCATTAAAAATAAGGAAAATAGTAATGAGTTTATCTTTGGTGATGCGCATCAGCGCAGGCTATGCCGGTTTATGGGTTTTAATGATGAGTTTAGCCCCAGAGATGGTGGCCAATGACTTTTTTGGTGTGGAGCTAAGCGATGCACTTGGCGCACAAATACAATTGACCTCGGTAGCGGTCGCAGCTATTGCCAGCATGCAATGGATGGTGTCTTCATGGGCCCCAGAAGGCATGGCCAAATTTGCCCGTTTAGGCGGCATCATTTGGGCGCTGTTTGCGTTGCTTAATATGTCTCTTATCTCCTCTGGTGTGGCGCTTGATACGCTACAAAATTACACTGCTTGTGCCATCATGGCTGCGATGGCTTTGTTGTTATGGATTAAAGCTCGCTAATATGAAATTTAATGGCAATGCTAGCCGACTACAGCAAAAAATGGCTGCGAGCAGTGCAGGTGTTGCGCGGCGTCTTGCAGTAATGAATGCCCTAAATCTGCGCAGTGGTGACACAGTATTAGATGTGGGTTGTGGTGCGGGTCATTTAGTAGAAGACATTAGCCTGGCTGTTGGTGCTGGTGGAAAAGCCTTTGGGCTTGACCCAAGCCAGACCCAATTAAAGAATGCACTGGTGCGCTGTGATGCACTTAAAAACACTCAGTTTTTATGCGCTAGAGCTGACAATATTGACCTAGATAATGGCTCTTTTGATGCGATAGCATCCATTCAAACCTTAGACTATATCCCTGATGTAGATGCTACATTGGCCGAAGTTGCTCGGCTATTAAAGCCTAAATCTCAGTTTGTTAATGTGTCTGTGTTGTGGGATCACTTCAAATTTTATGGTGCGCAAGAAAAGCTCAACAACATGATGCATGAAGCTTTTAAGGCCCATTGCCCTCATCAAATGCTACCCATGGAATTGCCAGGCAAGCTAGCGAAGCACGGTATCGATCACCTGCGCAATGAGTCACTGGCATTTGTGGCGACCAAACGTCACGCAAACTCACCAGCTGCCTATGCCGAAATGGTGGTGGCTAATTTTGCTATTACTCAAGGTGTTGAAGTAGAAAAAGTGCAGCAATGGCAAGCTGAGCTAGCCCAAGCAGAAATAGATGGGCGTTTTGGTTTTACCAGTTTTCCTGTGCTTACTGTGGGCTACAAGTGTTAGTGCGTTGTTTTGTAGGTATTAAATTAATATTAATGAGCTTGAAATAGCTTGGGCCTTTGTAAAAAAAAGTAAACTATTACTGCTGGTAGTGCCATCAGCAGTGCCCCAGCGTAGAGTAGATTGTATATTAGAAAAACGTGTAAACAGATATGAAAAAAATACTCTCAGCACTTGCCCTTTTAGCCTTTGTAACTCACGCCTACGCCCACAAGCCTGTTTTAAATGAAAGCTCTACCTACCCTGCCGACGCGCCATACGTTATAGAAGAGCCAGAAATTTCCAAGGCAATCTACTCTACACTCACGGGCGAGCCTCATTATTATCGAATAGATTCGGCCATTGACTTTGATTTTTATGCTGGCATCTTGGCTGCAAAAATCGGTGAGTGCACCCTTGATAGTAAGTTTTCCTTTGAGGTTTTAGATGCTCAATTTGAAAACATATACCTTGCTGATGGTGAAGCACATACCTGGACACCATGGTATGAAGAGTATGGCAAACAATGGTATTGGAATGGCCCAGAAATTGGTGAAGAATTTTTATCTAACACGGTTTTTAAGGCAGGTGTTTATTACATAAAAGTGTTTAACCCCTCAAATACTGGCCAATATGTGATTGCTGTGGGTGATATCGAACAATTCTCCTTTACTGACATTGTGGGTTTGATTTTTTCAATGGGGGATATCGAAGATGAGTTTTGGAACCCCGACAAATGTAAAAGCAGCCAGTAATCACTCTATTTTTAAGCGGGTGCTCTCAAAGCTAATGAAAGTCCCGCGAGCTTACGCCTAATTGCTCTAACAGGTGGCTGCAATCTATCAGCTTGCCTGCAATAATGTGGATCACTTGGCTGTCTGGATCTCGCTCTAAAATGCCCTTTACTTTCAATATCGTAGCATTCAAATAAGCCTGTCTTTGCGCTCTAGCGGTGCCTTGCCATACCACTAAATTGGTATTGCCGGTTTCATCTTCTAAGGTAATAAAAGTCACGCCAGAGGCTGTTCCAGGCCTTTGCCTACCTGTGACTAATCCAGCTGCTGTGACTAAGCTTCGGTGGGGTTTATCAACCATTTGACTAGTACTTAGGCACCCTTTTAGTAGGCCTGCATTACGTAGTAAAGCCATAGGGTGCTGCTCTAAGCTTAGGCGTAAGCTGGCATAGTCTTCGGTTAGTGCATCCAAGCTGCTAGGCCCTGGCAATTGATCTGGCTGGGCTTCTTGCACTTGCCGTAGCAATGGCAGGTGTTGATGATTGTCCAATAATTGCCAGCGCGCCTGGTAGCGGTGACCACTAAAACAGGTGAGTGCATTAGCGCTAGCCAAAGACTCTAGCTGGCCTTTAGCATGGTGTAATGCCTGCACTTGGGAAAGGTCTTTAAAACCTTGTTTGGGTCTTTGTTCTAATAAGCGATGCATATCCTCTTGGCGCACACCTTTGACTTGCCGTAAGCCCAAGCGTAAGGCTAATTCTTCAGTTTGAGTAGTTTCCAAGCTATGATCCCACAGGCTTTTATTGATGCATACCGGCAGCACCTGCACTCCATGGCGGCGAGCGTCTTGCACTAGTTGAGAAGCGCTATAAAAACCCATAGGTTGGCTATTTAAAATAGCGCAATAAAACACGGCAGTGTAATGGTATTTAAGCCAAGCAGAGGCGTAAGTTAAAACAGCAAAGCTTGCAGAATGAGACTCTGGAAACCCATACTCTCCAAAGCCTAAAATCTGTTGATATAAGCGCTCTGCAAAAGCCAATTTGTAGCCCCTAGCGACCATACCGTCCACTAGCTTGTGGTGAAACTGATCCAGCTCGCCATGGCGTTTCCAGCTGGCCATAGCTCGGCGTAAGCGATCGGCCTCCCCACCACTAAAACCAGCAGCTACCATGGCTAGCTTTATCACCTGTTCTTGAAAAATAGGCACCCCTAAAGTGCGTGCAAGCACACCTTTCACTTCTTTTGATGGGTATTCAACGGGCTCTTTGCCAGCGCGGCGGCGCAAAAATGGATGCACCATGTCCCCCTGAATAGGCCCCGGTCGCACAATGGCAATTTGAATCACTAGGTCATAAAAGCAAGCGGGTTGTAAGCGTGGCAGCATGCTCATCTGGGCTCTAGACTCCACTTGAAAAACACCTACGCTATCGCCTTGTTGAAGCATTTCATACACTTTGCTGTCATCATCCATGCGGGTGATATCTGCCAAGCTAAGCTTGCGCCCATGGTGGTGTTGCACCATGTGTAAAGCGCGCCGTATAGCACTGAGCATACCTAAGGCCAAAACATCCACTTTGAGTAAGGCAAGGCTTGCCAAATCGTCCTTATCCCACTGAATAACTGTGCGATCTTTCATAGAGGCATTTTCTATGGGCACAAGCTCACTCAGTGGCCCTGCACTGATAATAAAGCCCCCCACATGTTGTGAAAGGTGACGAGGAAACCCTTGTAGGCTCTGCACCAGTTGCAAAAAACATTGGCCCACATGGCTTTGGCTATCTAGCCCCAAGCTTTGTAATTGTTCTTCCCACTTTGTGTGCTGGTCTTTTTGGTCTACATTTTTGATGAATAGCTCTAGCTGAGGTAGGCTAATGCCTAAGGCTTTGCCTACCTCACGCACGGCACTCTTAAAGCGGTAGGTGATCACTGTGGCGGCCAAAGCTGCACGATGGCGGCCATATTTTTGATAGATGTATTGAATGATTTCTTCGCGTCTTTGGTGTTCAAAATCCACATCAATATCTGGTGGCTCAGCCCGTTCTTTAGAGATAAATCGTTCAAATAACACCTGTATTTGACGGGGGTCTACGGCGGTTATTTCTAGGCAATAACACACGATAGAGTTTGCAGAAGAGCCACGGCCCTGATATAAAATTTGCTGACGTTTAGCAAATTGTACTAAGTCGTACACGGTTAAAAAAAAGTGAGCATAACCTTCTGAAGCAATAAGGCTGAGCTCTTTATCGATGATAAGAGCAATGTCATGGGGCACTCCAGCAGGAAATCGAATGCCTTTGCCTTGCTCCACTAGATGGTGCAAATAGCTGTTGGCGTCATAGCCACTAGGCACCAATTCAGCAGGGTATTCGTAGCTTAGTTGTGATAAACAAAAATCACATTGTTGAGCAATAGTGATGCTGGCTTGCAGCCATTTTGATGGGTAAAGCTTAGCCAGTTTATCTAATGCACGTAGGCTATGTTCACGGTTAGATTGTAAGGCATAGCCACAGGCATGCACTGGCATCCCTATACGAATGGCAGTAAGTGTGTCGTGTAGCATTTGCCGTTTTGGGCTGTGCATAATTACTTGCCCTACCGCTACAATGGGCAAATCATAGGCACAAGCCATGGCTTGGCAGTGGGCCTGCAAGCGCTGATCTAGTGCACTTAAACGGCGGTGGCAACCAACCCACAGGTTGTTTTTATATTGGGCGCTTAATGTGGATCCTAGCTGGTTAGTGCTGTTGGGATGAGGATTCCAGATAAGTAAGCACTCACTTAAATCATCAAAATCATCTGCATAAACTTGATATTTACCCTTTTCACAGCGCCCCCTGGCCAAGCTTATAAGACGACATAGCTGGGCGTAGCCTTGTCTATTTTTGGCAAGCACTACTAAACGTTCATAGGCTTGAGATGGATCAGAGCAAAGTGAAAACTCACTACCAATAATAAGCTTGATAGCCAACCCATGCTCTTTTTTATATTGATAAGCGCGCACCACGCCTGCCACTGAACATTCATCGGTGAGTGCTAGGGCGGCATAACCTAGCTTGCAGGCTTGTTGGAGCAATTCATGTGGGTGAGATGCTGCCCGTAAAAAGCTAAAGTTGCTCAAACAGTGTAGCTCTGCATAAGCGGCTTTAGAGCTCATGAAAAATAGCCATGTAAAAACCAGTCTTCTGCCGGGGTACGAAATAACCAGCACACTTGTCCGCAAGAATTGCGGGCAATAAAGTAGTCACGACAAATGTTCACGTTGTCCCACCAGCCGCTTTGAATACGCTCAGGGCCAGACAAAATACACCAGTGATGGTCGGGTTTATGATGCAAGGCTTTAGGTAAAGTGAGTAACAAACTAGGTCGCAAAGATGTAGTGGCCTGCTGGGTTTGGTTATGGCTTTGAGGCATGCCTTGGTAAAAGCTGCGTTCTGGGCGATGGTCATCATGCAAATACACTTGTTGCACAGCATGATCTCCTAGTTTGCTTTGTAAACGGCTGATCAGCTGTCCGCTGGTAAGCTTTCCTCCCGTAGGCTCAAATAACTGCTGCGACAAAGGCGCCCATGGTATTTGGCCTTTGGTGTTAAGGCTAATAGCAATAATGGGTGCAGGTAGTTTTAATTGCTCCAGTTTTAGTGCAAATAAAGCCAGCCAAGGCTCTGCTTTATACTCCCCATCACTACACCCTACATGCATTCGTTGTGATTCATGCTCACGGTATTCTATGCCCAAGCTTAGCCCTGCAGCTCTAAGTTGGCGAGGTGCTAAAAAGGCTTCTAGGTCGGTTAACATACGTTTTAATGGAAACTTCAAAGCAGTGCTATGTTCGATTTCATAGAGTAGCTCTAAGCGTTGGCGAAAGCGCTCAGGGGGTTGGTATGCCGGCCTACTGGGTGCGCTGCAGTCCTCTAGTTGTTGCAAATAAGTCACTAAGGTTTTGCCTAAACGCTGACCTAGTGCACAGCGGGGTAATGCTTGAGCTTGGCCAAGTGTATTAAGGCCAAGGCGCTCTAGCTGCAAAGCCAGCTTATGACCAAGCCCGGCATGCTGGATGGGTAACTGGCTAAGTAGTCTTGTGGCATCACTTTGGTGGGTTAATAAACGGTCGTTACCTGCTTGGGCCAGCACCTTTGCTGCTAGAGGGCTATGAGCACTGGCATAATGGTAGTTTAGTGAGCGTTCTTTCAAAGGGTGCTGTAGCTGTTGCCAATAAGCTGCCAGGCCTTCATATAAGCGTAGCATATCGCTAGTTTGTAATAATAACCCTTGAGGTGGGTCTAGGTATAAGGTGGCACTGGTTTGATACAAACATTGGGCCAGCTGGCTTAGCAGGCGTTGTTCTTGTTTGGCGTTATAGGTAATCACTTTAATCTGGGCACATAAAAGTGCTGCTTGGGCTAAGCCTGTGCCATGTTTAATGCCCAGCTGGCGTGCTTGTGGGTTGGCTTGCACCACCTGGTTTTTATCAACTAAAACGCAGGCATGGTTATAAGCTTGTTGATGCAACAGGCTATCTAGCTGAAGGCTTGGAAAGTATAAATAAAGCCACTGCATAGATTACTGTAGCTTAAGGGTATTAAGTGGAAACGCTTTGATGTTGTTCTTTGGCGCATTAGTAGGTTTGGGCGCAGCAACATAAGCAGGCATAGCCAAAGACGGCCACAGCTCATGCATATCTACTTGGCATGGGTGTTGTGGCCACTGGCCTTGGTATTTATGGATTTTTAGATGTAAGCCTGTGGCTAAAGGAGCAAGAGAAAAGCGCGCACTCACAGGCAGTGCACTGGTGCTAGGCTCAGCCTGAGGGTGTAGCCAAAACATAAGGGATTGGTTGTCTTTAGCAGACACTTGTAGGCGCTTAGCTTGAGGGGCTGTTAGGCTTTTTGCCCACAAAATAAGGTGGCTACAGCAGCCACTATTAAGGCTTTGTTCTGCACTCCAAAGTGCGTGCTGAGGGTTTTGACAGCGTATTAATAACGTTTGACTTAGGCTAATGCCATATTGAGCTAAAGCTTGTCCATTTAACTGTGCGGGGGGGTTAATCCACACTTGCAAGCGTGCTTGAGCTTTGGCCAATAAGGGAAATAATAAGCGTAGCTCACCAATGCCTGTGGAGCCACAGGCTAATTCTACCAAACCTGTTTGGGGCCACCCACCTTGCAGGTGGGCATCTAAGGTAGGGTAAGAGCTGCTTTGGCGGCGTTGATCTGGCCCCGTCACTTGCCGAGCGCGCCAGACTAAGCGGTCTTTTTCTAGTTGTAACAAAGCCATAATAAAATCCATAAATACTGTATGTACATACAGTAGTTTGACATATTTTTAGCTCAGGTCAAGTAGAAAAAATAGGCAAGTGTTAGCCGCTTATGTGGCTAGAAAAATAACAAGGGCTAGATTGTTCGGTATTAAATAATTATTGCTCCTAAAATATCAATTAAATACGCATAGGCAATGCCATCATTGATCCATGCATTTGACATTAATTAATAGAGGGCCTTAGCCGTGCCATTACAAGCTAGTCAAAACGTTTTTATTACCTGTGCCGTTACTGGATCTGGTAGCTCACAAGATCGCTCTGTGCATGTGCCACGTAGCCCTGAACAAATTGCAAACAGCGCTATTGATGCCGCCAAAGCGGGTGCAGCCATAGTGCATTGCCATGTACGAGACCCAGAAACTGGTGTGCCAAGCCGTCGCTTAGAGCTATATAAAGAGCTAACCGAACGCATTCGTGCCGCCGAAGTGGACGTGGTGCTTAACCTCACTGCAGGCATGGGTGGCGATATTGTGTTTGGTGATGCTGAAAACCCATTACCGTTACAGCAAGGTAGCACTGACATGGTGGGGGCGAGTGAGCGTGTAGAGCATGTACGCCAGTGCCAGCCAGAAATCTGTACCTTAGATTGCGGCACGATGAACTTTGCAGAAGCTGATTACGTAATGACCAATACCCCAGGCATGTTGCGGGCCATGGCAGAAAAAATGACAGCCATGGGTGCGCGTATTGAAATTGAAGCTTTTGACACAGGCCACTTATGGCTGGCCAAAAAGCTGGTTGAGGAAGGTTTGATTACTGACCCGGTTATGGTGCAGCTATGTATGGGCATTCCTTGGGGTGCGCCAGATGACCTGAATACCTTCATGGCGATGGTCAATAATGTACCTAAAGATTGGGTAATGTCAGCCTTTTCTATTGGCCGCAATCAAATGAATTACGTGGCAGCTACAGTATTGGCTGGAGGTAACATCCGTGTAGGTTTGGAAGACAATATTTGGTTAGAAAAAGGCGTATTAGCCACTAACGCACAGCTGGTAGAGCGTGCGGCCACTATTGCTACCAACATGGGCTCTACACTGATGACTCCAGCGCAAGTGCGCACATTGATCAAAGTAGAAAAGCGAGCGCCTTTAGCATGAGTCATAACCTAAACACAGGGTATAAAACGGCTGCGTGTATCGGTGGTGGCGTGATTGGTGGAGGCTGGGTAGCGCGGTTTTTGTTACATGGCTTTGACGTTAATGTTTATGACCCTGGCGCAGATGCACAGCGCAAATTAGATGCAGTGTTAGAAAATGCTCGCGCAGCTTTACCTCAGCTTGCAGATGTAGCCATGCCTCGTGAAGGTAAGCTTACTTTTTGTGACTCTATAGAAGCTGCGGTGGCTAACGCGGATTGGATACAAGAAAGTGTGCCAGAGCGTTTAGATATTAAACATGCAGTGTTTGCTCAAGTGCAAGCTGCATGTTTAGAGTCGGCTATTATTGGCTCTTCCACCTCTGGTTTTAAGCCTTCTCAATTACAAGAAAATGCCCTAAGGCCAAAGCAAATTATGGTGGCTCATCCATTTAACCCTGTGTACTTGTTACCCTTGGTGGAGCTTGTGCCTAGCCCTGTGAATGAGCCGGATATTATAGAGCAGGCCAAGGCGTTGCTCACTAGTGTGGGTATGAAACCATTACATGTGCGCAAAGAAATTGACGCGCATATTGCTGATCGCTTTTTAGAGGCGGTATGGCGTGAAGGTTTGTGGATGATCAAAGATGGTATTGCCACCACCACCGAAATTGATGATGCCATTCGTTATGGCTTTGGTTTGCGTTGGGCGCAAATGGGCTTGTTTGAAACTTACCGCATTGCCGGTGGTGAAGCAGGCATGGCGCACTTTATCGCCCAGTTTGGGCCTTGTTTAGAGTGGCCATGGACTAAGCTTATGGATGTGCCAGAGCTGACAGATGAGCTGATTGCTACCATTGCCCAGCAATCTGATGAGCAATCAGGGCACCACTCTATTAGAGAGTTAGAGCGTATTCGTGACAAAAACCTAATTGGCATTATGCGTGTACAAAAAGACAATAACTGGGGTGTAGGTGAGCTATTAAACCAGCATGATGAGCGCTTAAAGCAGTTAGGTTAAGCCTATGGATTATCTGCCCCAAGATAAGCTAAATCTAGTCCAGTGATAAGGTACTATTAATGCGCTTGCTGGTATGATGGGATTACACACCTGTTGTACTGGCTTATTTAATGAACACCATTCTTCCTGTTATCAGCTCAATTTTGTTAGTGATGTTATTGGGATATGGCCTTTCTAAAAGGCTACTGACAGAGCCTAGTTTTTGGCAAGGTATTTCAAAATTGGCCTACTGGGTATTATTCCCAGTGCTTATTATTCGCACCTTAGCTTACGCAACCATCAAAACAGAATTGCTCTTGCCGTTGCTTGTCATATTTGCAGTGTCACTGCTATTGATTTTGACCTATTGTGTTTGGGCTTCTAGGTTGATGGGCCAAGACGGACCCTCCACCTCATCCATCGCTCAAGGCGGTATACGCCATAATGGTTTTATTGGCCTTGCTGTGTTGTTTGATATGTTTGGTTTACCTGGCCAAGAAATAGGCGCCTTAATTATTGCGGTGCTTGTGCCACCCACCAATGTGTTGTCGGTACTTTCTGTGGGCATGTTGGTGAGAAAAAAGCAGCAGCAATCATTGTCTGCTTTAATCTTTAAAGAGCTGCTACGTAACCCTATGCTTATTTCAGTAGCTATAGGTCTATTGCTTAACGCTCTGGCTATATCCATACCCAATATACTGGATCAGTCTATGGCTTTGATGAGCCGTGCAGCTTTGCCGATGCTTTTACTTAGCATTGGTGCCACCCTTAATATCCGTGCGTTAAAAGGGGGTTGGTTACCTTTAATGGTGGCCCTTAGTACCAAGCTTTTGGTGTTTCCTGCGCTCTTGTTAGTGGGCGCCTTGTGGTTTAATCTTTCCCCCTTAGTGACCGTATGTTTGGTGGTGTTTGGGGCCTTGCCTACTGCTGTATCAGCGTATCCATTTATCCAGCAAATGGGTGGCAACTCTAAGCTAATGGCAGACATTATTACCTTACAAACCTTAGCTAGCTTAATAGGGTTAACCTTTTGGGCCAGTTTGGCAATACACATTACTGGGTTAGTGCTATGACTTTTTCCAAGCCCTATAGCTTTATACAAGGAGACTCGCCTTTACTTGTGAGCATGCCTCACTCTGGCTTACAGCTCACCCCACAAGTGGCTAGCACACTAGTGCCAGAAGCCTTGGCTTTACCAGATACAGACTGGCACATTCCCAAGCTATATGAATTCCTAAAACCCATGAATGTGAGTGTGATTACTGCTAATTACTCACGCTATGTAATTGACCTAAATCGGCCAAAAGATGATAAGCCACTATATGCAGGCAAAACCACAGGCTTGTTTCCCCACATTTTGTTTAATGAAAAGCCTTTATTTATAGCAGGCACAACAACAGATACAAACTACCAACAAGCTTGTATTGAGCATATTTGGATGCCATATCATCAGCAAATAGCCAATGAGTTAGCCCGTATTAAACAAAAATTTGGCTATGCCATTTTATTTGATGCCCATTCTATTAAAGCTCAAGTGCCTATGTTTTTTGAAGGCACTTTGCCCGATTTTAATATGGGCACCAATGACGGTGCCTCTTGTGCTTCAAAGCTATTACAAGCGGCGCAAAAATCAATGTTGGGCAGAGCTTACACTCATGTAAGTAATGGGCGCTTTAAAGGCGGGCATATCACCCGCAGCTATGGCCAGCCTGCGCACCAAACACATGCTTTTCAATTGGAGCTTTCACAAGCTACTTACATGCACGATACAGACATTTATGCACTAGATAGCAACAAATTTGCAGATGTTACGCCCCAGCTAAAAGCCTTAATTGAGGCTATTTTAGCCTGCGATTTAACCACTGAGTGAGAGATTTTTTAATGTACCTAAATCAGTCACAAGTTGATGATTATGAGCGCGATGGCGCTATTGTCATTAAAGGCGTGTTTAAAGATTGGATAGATTGCCTAAGAATTGGGTTTGATAAAGTGCTGGAAAGCCCTAGCGAACACGGGCGCGAAAATGTGGCCAAAGGTGATGCTGGGCGCTTTTTTGAAGACTACTGTAATTGGCAGCGTATTGATGAATTTCAACACTTTATTAACCATTCCCCTGCAGCGCAAATTGCCGCACAAGCCACCTCTTCAAAACGCATACAGGTGTTTCATGATCATATTTTGGTAAAGGAGCCAGGCACTGCCAAAGCCACTCCTTGGCATCAAGACATGCCTTACTATTGTGTGTCTGGTGAGCAAACAGCTAGCTACTGGATTCCTCTTGACCCTGTGACTAAAGCCAACACATTGCAGGTGGTGCTTGGCTCACATCAATGGCCCAAGCTAGTAAGGCCTACTCGGTGGTCTAGTAATGAGCCTTGGTATAATAATGATGCAGACTACATGGATATGCCAGAGATTGACGCCAAGCAAAATATTTTGATCCCACAGTTGGAGCTAGGAGACTGTGTGTTGTTTAACTTTAAAACAGTGCACGGTGCACCAGGCAACGCATTAACTAGCCGCAGAAGGGCTTTTTCTACGCGTTTTATGGGTGACGATGTGCGTTATGCAGACAGAGGTGGCCCAACATCACCGCCATTTGATGGGTTAATGCAAACAGACGGTGATAAAATGCCATTAGATTGGTTTCCTGAAGTGTTTCCAAAAGGGTGAAATAATGAAAAATAATGCAACAGGCAGCTGCTTATGTGGCGCGGTTAAATATCAAGTGACGGGGTTGTTGCGCCCTGTGGTGGGTTGCCACTGTGTGCAATGCCAAAAAACCAGTGGCCACCATGTGGCAGCCACATCTACTAAACGTGAAAGTTTTAAGCTTTTAGAAGACAGTGGCCTTAAGTGGTTTTATTCTTCTGAGGGTATTCGGCGAGGATTTTGCCAGCAATGTGGTGGTAACTTATTTTGGGACAACACGGCAATCTCTACCATTTCGATATTTGCTGGCACCTTGGATCAGCCCAGTAAATTAAAGCTGGTAGAGCACATTTATGTAGAAGACAAAGCCGACTATTATGAAATAACCGATGGGCTGCCACAACGCCCCGGATTTAGTATTACTGCGAGTATTGACCATGGCGAATAAATGCACACATTGTGACTTTAAGATCACTTCACGTAATCAACTGTGTGAAGATTACAAAAACCCAGACAAAGCTTATGGGTGCCCAGCGTGTGGCACCTTTTATATTTTGCCTAGAAGTGCTGCGCCCACCTGGAAACAATGGTTGTTGTATTTAACCTTAGGCTTTTCTGGGGGTTTGATTTCTAGCCTAGTGCAGCTAAATGGCTATAGTCGCTGGTGGTTTTGGGGCTATGTGTTATCTGTGGGTGTGGGTGTTATTGTGTTTTATATCAAGTCTAAATCGGTGGTTTTAGAGGCCTCAGGCTATCGAGTGACGCCTGACAATGACTGACTTTATTGTTCCTTTTTGTGAGCAACAAGTCACTATTATTTATGCAGACAAAGACATTATAGTGGCAGACAAGCCCAGTGGGTTGTTATCTGTGCCTGGTAAAAACCCACTTAACAAAGACTGCTTAATAACTAGGGTGCAAGAGCACTATGATGATGCTCACATTGTTCATCGCCTAGACATGGACACTTCAGGGGTAATGCTTTTGGCACGTGGCAAGGCCAACTTGTCGGCGTTAAGTCGCCAGTTTCAAGAGCGAGAAACTCAAAAGCAGTATTTGGCATGGGTGTATGGCGTGTTGCAAGAAGATGCTGGCGAAATAGACTTACCATTGCGCTGTGACTGGCCAAACAGGCCTAAGCAAATGGTAGACCATGAGCTAGGTAAGCCGTCACTAACGCGTTTTGAGGTGCTACAAAGGCAGCCTGCCACATTGCAAACCAAGGTGCTGTTAAAGCCTGTAACAGGGCGTTCTCACCAGCTAAGAGTGCACATGGCACAGCTTGGCCACCCTATTAGTGGCTGTGAGTTTTATGCGCACGAAAAAGCGTTAAAGCAGGCTCAGCGGCTACAGCTACATGCCTGGAAGCTAAGCTTTGCGCATCCCACAACGGGAGCTTTGATGACTCACATAGCCCCTGCAGTGTTTTAGCTTAAATCTTAACTTAAACCTTAGATAAGGCCAGCACACTATTCCACGTATCTTCATCTAGCTCCACTGCGCTAGGCAAAACTTTATGGGTGCCAGGAAGCCGCGCGCCAGGCTGGCTGGTGATAGCTTGTGAGATAGTATCTAGCTTGCCCCAAAATAGATCCCCAGCAACGTTAGTGGGGTCGATGATGATATAACACTGGCCTAAATCGTGAGGTTTGCCTTCAGTGGTTTTCAGAGGGTCTAGCTCAGTGCTGGTGCTGCCGCCAGTAAAAGCTGCGGCCAAAATTTCTGCCATTAGGCCAAACCCATAGCCTTTATAGCCACCCGAAGACACAAGAGACCCACCTTTTAATACAGCGTTGGGGTCTTGCGTGGCTTGACCTTCGCTGTCTACTCCCCAGCCAAAGGGAATCGGTTCCCCAGCGGTGGCTGCCATGTTGATTTTGCCAAGGGCAATGGCGCTGGTGGACTGGTCAAACTGCATGGCTAGGCCACCTTTACCATCTGGCACCGACATTGCGATTGGGTTAGTGCCAAGCACTGCTTTGGTACCACCTGGAGGTGAAACGCAAGATTTTGCATTAGTCATGCCAATGGCAATGTAGCCAGCACGGGCAATTTGTTCTGTAAAATAGCCCATTGAGGTGCAAGTGTGTGAGTGGCAGATAGCCAATGTAGCTACGCCATTAGTTTTGGCTGCCAAAAGGGCGGTGTCTAGGCCGCGAGAAAAGGCGGCTTGGGCAAAGCCTAGCTTTGCATCTACCATCACGCTTGCAGGCTTGGGCTGGTGTACTTCAGGCTCTACATCACCTTTTACGCGGCCCACTAAAAGCTGGTTGCAATAGCTTTGCAGATAAAAGAGGCCACAGATTTTGTTGCCATGAGCTTCTGCAACACGCACGGCACTAGCTACAGAGTCGGCAATCCACGGTTTTGCACCATGAGCTTGTAATGCTTTTGAAGTAGTGGCTTGAATAGTATCTAAGTCTACGTGGATAGTGGCCATAAGGGATTCAGCTATAAAATGATTTAAGCCCTGATTTTATGTTGCTTTGCCTGCATGGGTAAAGTAAAAATACCACTTCCTTGATTTTTAAATAGTCTTATGCAATTAACAAACGCCAATCTCCTTGTTGCTATTAGGCCTTTTAAAGCCAGTGATAGTGGCCAGGTACAAGCTTTGCTAAGCAATGCTAACGTAGCGCAAATGGCAGGCAATATCCCATATCCTTACCCAGAAAATGGTGCACAGGTCTGGATAGCCTCCCATGGTGCACAAGAGCGGGCGGGCACGGCCATTATTAGAGCTATTGTTAGCTTGGCAAACGGTCTGTGTGTGGGTGCCATCAGCATAGATCAAATACCTAGGGGCCTAAATGCAAGTGGGAATTTGGGCTATTGGGTGGGTGAGCCTTATTGGAATAAGGGATTTTGTGAACAAGCAGGCCATCTTATGATGGCATTGGTTGCAAAAGACTATGGCATCAAACGTTTGGTTGCGGCGCATCGCATAGATAATCCAGCATCTGGCAAGGTGTTACAAAAACTAGGCTTTAACCAGCTAGAGCCTCAACATATGACCAATCTATCTGGTCGCTATTTGTTTGGTTGCTATGAAAAATGGCTGTAAAAAAAGGGCGCCTATGAGGCACCCTTTTTACTAACTACATTTAAACTGCACTAGCTAGAAAGCTTATGAGCGACGCTCAGGACGACGGTTTGAGCGATCGTTACCACGCTTAGGGCGAGGTGTCTTAGCGCCAGGAGTGAAATCGTCAGCAGCACCTTGAGACTGAATGTTTAAAGGCTGGCTACGCACACGCACTTTCTTGAGTAGCTGCAACATTTCTGCTGGCATGCCCGCAGGAAGATCTACTGTAGAGTGATCATCAAACAAGTTGATACGACCAATGTAAGCGCTGCTAAGGTCTGCTTCGTTAGCAATAGCGCCCACGATATCACCTGGCTTAACCTGGTGCTCGTGGCCTACTTCAATACGGAAGCGCTCCATAGCAATAGACTCACCACTGAACTCTTCTTGCTTGCGTTCTTTGCGACGAGGACGCTCTTCTTCATTAAAGCCAGGTGTGTTATCACGTGAATCGCGACGCTCAGGCTTGTTGTTTTCTGGCATAGTAAGAGGGCGATCTTGCTGAGCCATAAATGCTAGGGCAGCAGCAACTTGCTCTGGAGCAACTTCACGTTCTTTCACAAACGCTTCTACTAGGTCGCTGTAGATGCTCAAATCTGGCTGTTCAAGGGCCTTGTCGATGCTCGCTTTAAACTGGTCAATACGACGCTCTTTCACTTGCTCACGGCTTGGCAAGTCCATTGGAGTGATTGCTTGGCGAGTGGCTTTTTCGATAGAACGCAACATGTTACGTTCGCGAGGCGCTACAAATAAGATTGCGTTGCCAGCACGACCGGCACGGCCAGTACGGCCAATACGGTGCACATAAGCTTCGGTGTCGTAAGGAATGTCGTAGTTTATAACGTGGCTAACACGCGCTACGTCGATACCGCGAGCGGCAACGTCTGTGGCCACTACGATGTCAATTTTGCTGCTCTTTAAATGCTCGATAGTGCGTTCACGCAGCTGTTGAGACATGTCACCGTTGATAGGTGAGGCGCGATGGCCACGAGCTTCTAGCTTTTCAGCTAGCTCTACAGTTAGAGTTTTGGTGCGTACAAAAACGATGACGCCGTCAAAATCTTCTGCTTCTAAGATGCGAGTCATCGCGTCCAGCTTACTAGTGCCAACGGCTTTCCAGTAACGCTGAGTGACGCTGTCTACAGTAGCAGTCTTAGCTTCAATTTTAATTTCTTCTGGGTTTTTAAGGTAAGTGTTAGCAACCTTACGAATAACAGAAGGCATGGTGGCAGAAAATAGAGCCACTTGACGTTCTTTTGGAGTGTGATCCAAGATCCAGGTCACATCGTCGATAAAGCCCATACGCAACATTTCGTCAGCTTCATCTAAAACCACTGTTTTTAGCTTGTCTAGCTTTAAAGTGCCGCGACGAAGGTGGTCCATCACTCGGCCAGGAGTACCAACCACCACGTGAACACCACGTTGTAGCTGACGCAATTGTCCGCTCATGCTACTGCCACCATAAATAGGCAATACGTGGAAGCCGCGCATGTCACTGGCGTAGTTTTGGAAAGCTTCAGCCACCTGAATGGCTAGCTCACGAGTAGGTGCAAGCACTAACACCTGTGGAGCTTCTAGCTTTAAATCGATGTTAGATAGGGCAGGTAGTGCAAAAGCAGCAGTTTTACCTGTGCCTGTTTGAGCAGTACCTAAAATGTCTTTGCCTTCCAAAAGATGTGGAATGGCAGCGGCTTGAATAGGAGAAGGTTGTTCGTAGCCAATGCGAGTGATCGCATTAAGTACTGGCGTAGAAAGTGCCAAGTCTGCAAAAGTGGTCATCGTGTAATCCTCTATAAATGATCGGATGACTTAATGGACACAAATATCCACAAAGCCCGCGCGTAAACAAAGCCACTCTCCCAGATGTAACAAAAAAGCCGAGATAAAATAGGAGTGATGTACGAGATCTTTTAATGAGGCAGCCACACAAAAAATGAGAATAAAGCCGCTCAATTTAAATAACAAACACACACGATAATTAACAATTATCTAATGTTTAGTAGTAAATTAAGAGGTTTTAGCCATTTATATTAACTTTGGCTCATAAAAGGGACCCGTGCCCTTTGTTCGGTATACATTGGCCTCAACCTATTTTTTAATACTTAGTATTAATCTGAGTATTATTAAAGGTACGCCAATGCCCGGCACCTGCTGGTGCCTTACCGTGCCACTTTATTTTGAAGTGTGGCCGAGATAACGCGGATGCAAGTGATATTACGCGGCGGAGTATACATTGCCTTAGCTTTATTATCCACTAAAAATGGAGGTGACACTAAAGATTGTGCACAAAAAAAGGAGCCATAATAGGCCCCTTTTTTGATACTTAAGCGTTACTGAGCTTTTAGTTAGCTCTTTAGGGCAGCAAGTACCGACTCGGCAGAGCTAACATCAAATGGATCACCACCATTGTTGTCTTTACGGCCCGGCTCTTCCATCCAATGCTCTACTACACCGTTATCAACCACCATGGCATAGCGCCATGAACGCTGACCAAAACCAACGTTATTTTTGTCTACAAGCATGCCCATTTGACGGGTAAACTCGCCATTTCCATCGGGGATAAACTTGATGTTTTTAACGTCTTGATCAAGCATCCACTTACGCATCACAAAAGTGTCATTCACAGACAATACATACACTTCATCTACGCCAAGCTGCTTTAGCTCTTCGTAAGCTGCTTCAAAGCCTGGCACTTGAAAGGTGCTACATGTAGGTGTGAAAGCACCAGGTAGAGAAAAGACCACTACTTTTTTGTTGCCAAAAATATCATCACTAGTGACATCTTGCCAACGAAATGGGTTATCGCCACCGATACTGGCATCGCGCACGCGGTACTTAAAGGTAATCTGGGGTACTGTAATTCCTGGGCTCATATTCCTTGTTCCTTTTTTGGTACTTTATTCGAGTAATTCGGCTATCTAGCACCGATATGACAGTGTGCAGCATGTCTTATTATTTGTATAATCGTTATTAATGTATTTTTTGATAGGTATTACCAATAATGTTGAGTTTAAAAGACCTTAGCTATCTTGTCGCACTGGATGAGCTGGGCCATTTTGGCAAAGCCGCCACAGCCTGCCATGTGAGCCAACCCACCCTGAGTGGACAGCTGAAAAAGCTGCAAAGCCAGTTAGGGGTTCAGCTGATAGAAAGTGGCTCCAAAAAAGTGATACTTACCCATGTGGGCCTAGAGATTGCAAAGCGAGCAAAAGCTATGGTGCTACAAGCCCAAGAGCTGGAAGCCTTTGCAAGAGCATCCAACAAGCCCCTTACAGGCCGGTTAAGGCTAGCTATTATTCCGTCATTGGCGCCTTATTTGATGGCTAAAACGGGCGCAGATGTAAATGCCTTTTTGCCTGATCTCAATATTGAGCTACACGAGCTAGAAACCCATGAGCTACTACGCCAGCTAAAAGCTGGAGACATTGATGTAGGCATATTGGTATTGCCACAGCCCCAGCCAGGCCTGCGCCAACTAAGCTTGTGGCAAGAGCCGCTTTGGCTAGGTGTGGGGCATCATCATCCATGGGCACATAAGACTCAAGTCACAAGAACCCAACTAGCAGGAGCTGAGCTTATATTGTTAAAAGAGGGGCATTGTTTGGCAGACCAATCTGCGCAGCTGTGCCAGCTAAAAAGCCAATCGCAAGCCTTTAGAGGAGCTAGTTTAGAAACATTGAGGTATATGGTTTCAGCGGGTAACGGTGCAACCATAGTGCCTCAGCTTAGTATGGATGCGTGGATCAGCCACGGGGAGGACAAAATTGCCTATATTCCCATCACTGCACCCAAGCAAGCCCGCGAAATAGGCTTTTTAGCACGCACAGGCAGTGTTTACTGGCCCTGCGTAGAAGCCCTGCACCATGCCATGGCCCAAGCATTGCCAGAAGTGTGCGCAGACACCCAAACAGTGCCTTTAGTTATTTAACTTACTCAGCGCCAGCAAACCCATAGGTAATCAAGCCAGCGCCAAAGCACCCTGCCCTGTAAGGCCTACTTTTAGGATGACAAAGCCCAGGCCGAGGCGACACGCTTTAATGGTTACTTAAAAAAGATCTGTTCTTAAAACAAACTCCAAGACAATACAACAGGTAGCTTTAGCTGGGTATGAGTGCGGCGAAACTGAGGCAGGTAGTTAGTGACATACTCACCAGCTAGTGTTTTAGGGTGCCTTAAGTGATTAAAGCGAATCTAGTCTCGGACCAAATTAAACGTAAGTGTGAGTAGTGCTTTGGCTGTAGCTTAGTAGCTGCATATGCACTGGTATAGATTGTAAAACAGGGGAGTTAGACATTAATATACTCCTGTATCTGGTTATCCATACAGTATAGCTCTGTTTTAAAAATAAGGAGCCGAAACCGCTCTTTTTTATAACAGGTCAAGTAAAAATTAAATCAACTGCTATACTTTTATATACTTATAAATTAATATTTGTACAAGAAAAGATAAGAGAGCGGCTCTCTAATATTTATTATGAGGCCAAGTGGCCTCATAAATGGACTGTTATAGCCCTAGGTAGAAAATGGAATCATTATTTAAACTCATCGAAATATACGGTGTACAGCTTTCTGCAATAGGCGCTGTAGTTACTTTCATTTTTAGTGCATACAAGTTTCGAGTAGAGCGTAATGCTAGTCACTATTGGAAAGAGTTTGAGTCCTATCATAAGTTGGTTAAAGAATTAGTGGAGCCGCCACCCGGAAATGGGGGGATATATTTAGACCGTCAAACAGCAATAATATACGAATTGCGTTTTTATAGGCGCCACTATCATCACACGTTAAGAATGTTAGATGGCCTTAAAGTTAAGTGTGACAACCTTTCATCCCCTCAACCTAGATTAATCACAGAGTTAGAGTTAACAATTGATTATATTAACAAAAAGCTAAAACAAGGCCAGCCAGAGGGACCAAAAAACCGCCGCTTCGCTCTGGTTTTTCAGCCCCTGCTGGCGGCGTTAGGTTTTAATTTGTTCACTGCCATGCGGCACGCAAGGTAAGGTGGCCCATACAGCCACAGCGGTTAATTCCTGCTTTGATGGCCATAATTAAACGTTGCAAAGAAACTGGATAAAGGTATTGTACCTGCTTGTTGGCAAATAGAGTGAGTAAGGTCATACAGATGGTAAAAGCTGGATTATATCGACATTATAAAGGCGCTGCATATCAGGTCATTGATACTGTGCGCCATTCAGAAACAGAAGAGGAGCTGGTGCTTTATCGCGCTCTTTATGGCGAAAAAGGCCTGTGGGTGCGGCCTTTGGTGATGTTTACTGAAACGGTGCTAATCGATGGCAAACATGTGCCACGTTTTGCATATGAGGCAGATTAAACCCTAGGATTACCAAGCAATAGTACTGCCGTCATAGTTAATAAAGCGGCCGCTGTCCTCTAGACTAATACTCCCCAACACAAGGCGTAACCCATTAACACTGGTTTGAGTATCAATAGAAGCGCTTGGGCCACCCATATCTGTGCGTACCCAGCCTGGGTGCAGGGCGACAACAGTGATGCCTTGAGCTTCCAAATCTATCGACAAACACTTTACCACTTGGTTTACGGCGCTTTTGGAGGAGCGATAAATGTAAAGACCATTATTGTCGGCCCCATTCTCAGCAATACTGCCCAAGCGGGAGCTCAATACTGCAAATGTTCCACGTTTGGATACAAGGTTTTTGTGTAACGCTTGTGCCAGCATCAAAGGAGCCACAGTGTTTATATTAAGTACATCCAGCCATATTTGCCTAGACACAGTGCCTAAGGCTTGATCAGTTGCAGTGGGGCCAAATGCACCCGCATTGTTAATAATGAGATCTAAGTCAATGCCACTAA
>Ga0307995_1000356_pt1 | contig 32480 bp, 39 predicted proteins | sample EllFjometagen262_FD_203132 | JGI IMG/M metagenome (GOLD analysis project Ga0307995, IMG submission 203132) | Marine microbial communities from Ellis Fjord, Antarctic Ocean - #262 | ecosystem: Environmental > Aquatic > Marine > Unclassified | place: Southern Ocean | collected 2014-11-02 | reverse complement strand
TAATTTTTTAAAGCATTTTTGTGATCTAGAGAACAGGTGTGAACCCAAACTCTTTCACATCCCATATTAAATGAGCTCTTAATTGCTTCACTTAACAAATATCCCCCTAATTTTTTTCCATAATATTCTTCTAAAATTCCAAAATAAGCAATTTCGACTTCTTTGCTTTGTTTGTTAAATAACAGTTCAAAATAGCCAGCTATTTCACTTTTATCTTTAAGGATGTGGGTAAATAACTGATCATTAGAAATATAATCTATCCAGTTTAAGTCTGTCCAAATAAGTCTATCAATCCATTGACAATTTTTACCAATATTTTTATAAAAAAATTTGTTTAATTGAAAATCTTTCAGGTCAGCAAGATCTACAGAGTAATTATCTGAGGGCTTCTTGACTTCTTTTAATTCACTTAGAGATCTTATCTCTAAATAATTTCGATAAATTTTTTCTGTCACTCAACCATTTTTCCAATTTTTTCTCCTCCAAATAAATGGAAGTGTAAATGTGGAACCTCTTGACCGCCATCTTCACTCAAATTTGTTAAAGCTCTATAGCCCTTACCTGCATCTGTTGATATGCCTAATATTTTTGAAACTTCTGTAATAGCTTTGCTTAATGCGACTATCTCTTGATCTGAGGCTCTATTGTTAAAATCATCTAAATCAATGTACTCACCTTTTGGAATAACTAATGCGTGTATTTTTTTTTGAGGATTAATATCATAAAAGGAAAGAATATGATCATTTTCAAATATTTTTTTACAAGGAATTTCTTTCCTCAAAATTTTTGCAAAAATATTGTTTTTGTCATAGCCCATTATCTATTATTCTTTTCTTCAATACCTGATTGTTTTTTTCTGTCTTCCAGCTCTTTTAAGACATCTTCAAACTTAATATCAGCCGCCTCAAGTGTAACTAATATATGATAAATTGTATCTGCTGCTTCATGAACTACATTGGACTTGTCATTTAATGCTTCTTTAAGCTCAGTAAATTCTTCTTCCATTTTATCTATACACTTAGACAGGCCTCCTGATAATAATGATGAAGTATAAGATTTGTCTTCATCCTTATTTTTTCTTTCTCTAATTGTATTTACTAAATTTAATAGATTTTCTGACATGTCTAAATCCTAACGGGAATCCCTTTTGAATTCAAATATTGTTTAGCTTCTTTAATTGAGTGTGTTCCATAATGAAAAATTGAAGCCGCTAGTACCGCACTAGCATTTCCTAAATTTATACCATCTACTAGATGATCTAAATTACCCACTCCACCTGAGGCAATCACAGGTATATTAACTGTTGAAGATATTTTAAACATCAAATCATTATCATAGCCAATTTGAGTGCCATCTCTATCCATAGAAGTAACTAATAACTCTCCTGCTCCATTATCTTCCATTTTTTTTGCAAATTCTATTGTATCTATATTTGTTTTGTTTCTCCCACCATGGGTAAAAACCTCCCATTTATTACCATTTTTTTTAGCATCTATTGCAACGACAATACATTGTGATCCAAATTTTTTTGAACTTTCAATTATCATTTCAGGATTTTGAACTGCCGCAGTATTGATTGAAACTTTATCTGCTCCACAATTTAATAGTTTATTAATATCTTCGACTCCCCTAACCCCACCACCAACCGTTAAAGGCACAAAACATTTTTTAGATGTTCTTTCAACCACGTCATAAATTGTATCTCTATTTTCATTAGAAGCTGTAATATCTAAAAAACAAATCTCATCAGCACCACCATCACTATAAATTTTAGCTTGTTCTACTGGATCACCAGCATCCTTTAAATCTACAAAGTTAATTCCTTTAACAACCCTCCCGTTTTTAACATCTAAACAGGGTATAATTCTATTTTTAAGCATCTAATTCTCTCACTAATTCGTCCAATTTAATATCACCATCGTATATAGCTTTACCAACTATTATTCCTTCAATATTTTTTAAACCTTTTGCTTTTTTAATATCATCAATTGAAGACACACCTCCTGAAATAATCACCGGACAATTAGATAAATTTGCAACATTAGTTGTTTCTTCAAAATTAGGACTTTGTTTAGTGCCGTCTCTATTTATGTCTGTATAAATTAATCTACTAACACCATAATCATTAACTTTTTTTAAAAAATCTAAAGTCAATTGATTAGAGTTTTCTTTCCACCCTGAAACTGACAAGTATCCATCTTTAGCATCTAAACCTAGGGCAATTTTATTTGGAAATTTTTGACATGCTTCTTTTAAAAAACTTTTATCTTTTATAGCTGCACTTCCTAAAATAACTTTTTCAACTCCTGCATCTGTATATTTTTGAATACTATCAATACTTCTAACACCTCCACCTACTTCAATTTTTAAATCAAATTTATTAACAATTTCTTTAATAATATCTAAGTTAATTGTCTCTCCAGTTAAGGCACCATCTAAATCAACAATATGTAAATTTTTAAAACCATGATTTTTGTATTTAGCAGCTTGATCAACCGGTGACATTTCATATTCAGTTTTATTATTAAAGTCCCCTTTAATTAATCTCACACATTTCTTATCTTTAATATCTATGGCTGGAAATATTTTCATAATTAAAGCCTAATAAAATTATCTATTATTTTAAGTCCAATTTTGTCACTCTTTTCAGGGTGAAACTGGGTTCCAAAGATATTTTCTTTTTCAACAGAACAAACAATATTTGATGAATATTCTGTTGTTGCTGAAATTACATTTTTATCTTCTGGAATAAATTCGTAGCTGTGTACAAAATACATATGAGACTTATTTGCTATATCCTTTAAAATCTTGCTTTCTTTCATAATGCTAATTTCATTCCAACCAATATGAGGAAGTTTAAATTTATTATTTTGATTATCAATCTTTGCGACTTTTCCTGAGATCCAACCAAGTCCTTTTGTTTCAGTTTCTTCATAACCAAGGTCTGCGAACATCTGTAAACCAACACAAATTCCAAGAAGAGGTTTTTTGTTAGTTATTGCAAACTCATTGAGTGTCTCTATTAAACCATTTATGCCATTTAATGCATCAACGCAGCTCTTAAACGACCCTTGTCCTGGTAAAACCACTTTGTCGCTTGATTTAATCTTATTTAAATCCGAAGTTACTTCAATATTAACTTTGTCTTTAGCAACTTCTTTAAAAGAATTTATTACAGAGCTGATATTTCCTGAATTATAATCAACAATTGTGACATTCATTAAACTTATAATGAGCCTTTAGTTGATGGAATGCTCTTCTTATTTCTAGGGTCTATCTCTAGAGCTGTTCTTAATGACCTTGCTAGAGCCTTATAACAAGACTCGATTATATGATGACTATTGTCTCCATAAATATTTTCCATGTGTAGAGTTATTCCTGCTGATTGAGAGAATGCTTGAAACCATTCTTTAAAAAGTTCTGTGTCCATCTCTCCAAGTCTTTCCACTTTTAATTTAACTTTCCATATTAAATAAGGTCTATTTGAAACATCGATTGCAACTCTTGTTAATGTTTCATCCATTGGAATCATTGCATGAGCATATCTTTTAATTCCTTTAAAATCTTTCAGTGCTTTTTTTAAAGCCTCACCTATAGCAATTCCAGTATCTTCTGTTGTGTGATGAAGATCTATATGAGTGTCACCTTTTGCTTTAACTTTTAAATCAATTAGTGAATGCTTTGATAGTTGTTCAAGCATATGATCTAAGAAACCTATTCCGGTATCAATTTTATATTGACCCTTGCCATCAATATTAACTTCAACACTAATACTGGTTTCTTTTGTTTTTCTAGAAACTTTTCCTATTCTGCTCATAATATATAATATGTATATAGGGATTAATTAACTATATCAATATTTGCAATCTACTACTTGAAGAATAAAAATTAATATCCATTTATAATCTATGACTACAATAGTACTTATTAGAAAAAACAATGAAGTGGTGGTTGCAGGAGATGGCCAAGTTAGTATGGGCAATACTGTTATAAAAAGCACTGCTGCAAAAGTTAGAAAAATTGAAAAAAGAAATGTAATAGCTGGGTTTGCTGGATCAACTGCAGATGCATTAACTCTGTTTGAAAGACTAGAAGCAAAACTTGAAAAGCATGCTGGCAATCTTCCAAGAGCAGCTGTCGAGTTAGCAAAAGACTGGAGAACTGACAAATATTTAAGAAGACTGGAAGCTTTAATGGCTATTGGCGATAAAGAAAATAGCTTTATAATTTCAGGAACTGGTGATGTGTTAGAGCCAGAGGGTGATGCCATCGGTATAGGATCAGGTGGAAATTATGCTTTGGCTGCTGCTAAAGTTTTATTAGATACAGATTTGAGTGCTGAAGAAGTTGCAAGAAAAGCAATTCAAGTTGCATCTGAAATTTGTGTATTCACTAATAATAATATTAAAATTGAAAAAATTTAATGAAAGATACAAACGTTACACCTTTTCCAAAAGAAAAAACTGAAAAGAAAGATAACTCTTTAGTTAGTTCTTTATCACCTAGAGAAATAGTTTCTGAATTAGATAGGTATGTTGTTGGGCAAAATAAAGCTAAAAAAGCAGTTGCCATTGCTTTAAGAAATAGATGGAGAAGACAAGCTTTAAAAGGTGAAATGAAAGATGAAGTTTTACCAAAAAATATTTTAATGATTGGGCCAACTGGGGTTGGTAAAACAGAAATTTCTAGAAGACTATCAAAATTAGCAGGAGCTCCTTTTGTAAAGGTAGAAGCCACAAGATTTACTGAGGTTGGATATGTCGGAAGAGATGTTGAGCAAATCATAAGGGATCTTCTGGAAATTGCAATTGCAATGGAGAAAGTAAAGAAAAGAAAAGAAGTTCATGCAAAGGCTCAAAAATTAGCAGAAGAAAAAGTTTTGGATGTCTTAGTTGGAAATAAAGCAAGCCTTGCTACTAGAGAAAGTTTCAGAAAAAGATTAAGAGATGGTGATTTAGATGATAATGAAATTGAAATTGCAGTAAATGATAGTGGCTCTCAAACTGCTTTTGAAATTCCTGGAATGCCTGGAGCAAACATTGGAATGATAAACATTGGAGAGATGATTGGAAAATCTGTTGGCAATAAACAGAAAAAGAAGAAAATGACTGTCAAAGAATCTCATGAAATTTTAATTAATGATGAGGCTGACAAGTTAATAGAAGAAGATAAAATTATAAAATCAGCAAAAGATTCAACAGAAAATAATGGAATAGTTTTTTTAGATGAAATAGATAAAATTTCAGGGAGAACAGATAGATCTGGTGGAGATGTATCTAGAGAAGGAGTGCAAAGGGATCTGCTTCCTCTAATTGAAGGAACAACAGTTAGTACAAAGTACGGTACAATTAAAACTGATCACATTTTATTTATTGCATCTGGCGCATTCCAACTAGCAAAACCTTCAGACTTACTGCCAGAATTACAGGGTAGATTACCAATAAGAGTTGAGCTTGAAGCTTTAACTAGTGATGATTTTAAAAGAATTCTTAAAGAACCAGATTATAGTTTAATCAAACAATACGTTGCTCTTTTAAAAACAGAAAACGTTGAACTAGAATTTTCTGATGATGGTATTGATGCAATTGCCAATATGGCTTCAGAAGTTAATAATACTGTAGAAAATATTGGTGCTAGAAGACTGCACACTATTATTGAAAGAATATTAGATGATATTAGCTTTACTGCAACAGATAGAGCTGGTGAAAAAATTATAATAGATTCTGATTATGTAAAACAAAATCTAGATGAGCTTGTTAAAGATACAGATTTATCTAAATTTATTCTTTAAATTTATTCTTGTTTTTAAGATAGATATAAAAAGCTCCACTGCCACCATCTTCAATCTTAGCGTCTGTAGTTTCAATGATAAATTGTGTTAAACTTTTATTGTTTTCAATAGATTCTGGAACTGAATATTTTAGTATGCTCAAATCCTTTGAAAGGTAAGGATTTTCAAAATTTTTAGATCTTAGTCCTTTGCCTGTAATCACAATTATTTTAGTAACACTTTCATCAAAACATTTTTGAATAAATTGTTCTATGGCCTTATTTGCTTCTTCGATTGTATAACCATGAAGATCTATCTTCTTAATCTTCTCGTATCTTATATTTTTTTTATGAACAGAATCTTTATTGGGAATTTTCTCTTTATTATTTAAAAAGTTTTCCCAGTCCTGTTTGTCTTTATCTGGATTTTTTATATCTTTTTTTTTTATAGGATTTTTATTAAGATTTTTTTTTTTGTTATTTAGGAAATTTTCCCAATCTTCTTTATCTTTGTCTGATATTTTCTTAATCAATTAGGTAATAGTATCAATTAACAGCCAGTTAGGATTTGATGATTTTATGTCTTTTGAGAAAACCCAAGTATCATAAACAGTTTTTATTTTCTCACTATCTCCTGACACAATCTTTTTATCTTTGTCTTTTATGCATGTAATAATTTCACTAACAAAATCTACTGTAACTTCTAAACTATCCTCAATTTTTTTATGATTTTTAATTACAGCTGACTTAATCCCTATAAAAGTTATTTCAGCAAAATGGCCTTTATTAGCTCTATCTTCAAGGGCCTCTTTAAACTGATCATAAATTTTTTTACCCAAAAGAGGTTTACTTGCTATCAGCTTGTTATCACTATCACTAAAATCTGTAATAATTGTTTCATAAGCAATTTTTGCACCTTTTAAAAATTCCTTTTGTGACACTTCATCAAATTTTTCACTAACTGGTTTTGGAGCTATATTTATTTTTTGAAATTCCTTTTCAAATTGTGGTGGAATTTTCCCTTCGAAACCAGTTTTTTTACCAAGTATTCCTCTTAGACGAAGAAAAATAAAACCAGCAATCATTGCTAAAAGAATAATATCTATGTATTCAAAACTATAACTCATAATTTAATAATATTTACTATGTTGATTAATTACAACTAGCAATTTAGACTAAGGACAAATGAACACATTTTTATTATTATTAATTGGCATTCCTATTATTGAGATTTATTTGTTTATCAAGCTTGGTTCTCAAATTGGAGCCTTTAACACGATTTTACTTATCTTTATCACGGCTTTTTTTGGCATTATCTACGCCAGATATGAAGGTTTTAACACTCTAAAGTCAGGAATGTCTCAAATGGTAAAAAATGAACTTCCAGTTTATGAGATTATTTCAGGTGCAGCTTTAGCATTTGCAGCATTACTTTTGATTTTACCTGGTTTTGCTACAGACTTCTTGGGTTTATTAATAATATTTCCACCAACAAGAAAATTGATATTTAAAAAAGTATCAATTAAACAAAAGCCTATAAATAAAAAACAAGATTTTATTAATGGGGAATTTGAAGATATAGAGGATGAAAATGATAGAAAATTTTAAAATATTAGCTGAGTTTATCAAAGATATATCCAGCGAAACACCAAATATTGAAAGCTATATATATGTAAAAGAAAACATTTCAAAATATCAATTAAACATAGATATTAACTCAAAACCTTTAAAAAATAAAATGATTGAAGTCAACACAACATTAAAATTTGAGGATAAAGAATATAATGCAACAAAATCATATTTTGAAATAGTATATGCTTCTGTTGTTAAAGTTGATGACTCAGTTAAGGATAAAAAAGAATTAGAAAAGATAATACTGTGTGATGTTCAAAATAAAATTTACCCTAATCTTGAAAAAGCATTCTTAAATTTGCTTCATAACTCAGGATTTCCAGAAATAAAGCTTGATAAGAAAATTAATTTTACAGAGCTATATGAGCAAAAGCTTAACTAAAAAAATTTTTCTTTAAACTGACTTTTAGATACTCCTTGTGTAATCTAAGCTCTTCCTCTGATGGTTTAATTATTTTTTTATAATATTGATTAATGCCATTGGAACTCATTATTGTTTTTTCGTTTTCTTTATTTTTAAAATTTAACATGGGTTCTTTTTGATCTAGAAGATTAATGTATACCTTAGCTAATAAATCGCAGTCAATAAGGGCTGTATGCTGTGTTCTTTTTGAGTTATCTACCCTGTATCTTTTACACAAAGCATCAAGACTTATTGGAGAGCCTGGAAATTTATCTCTAGCTAAAGCAAGTGTATCTACAACGTTTTCGTTATTTAATTTTTCCTTACCTAGCAATGCCAATTCGTTGTTTAAATGAGACAAATCAAATTCAGAGTTATGTATTACAAGTCTCTTGTTTTCTATGAATCCCAAAAACTCATCCACTATTTCTGCAAACTTTTTGTGGGTAGATAAAAATTCATCTGTATAACCATGTACCTCTAGGGCTTTATCGGAAACTTTTCTTTCAGGGTTAAGGTAACAGTGAAATCTATTTTTGGTTGGTATCAAATTTTCTAACTCAATACATCCAATTTCTACAATTCTATGTCCATCTCTAACAGATAGTCCTGTTGTTTCTGTATCTAGTATTACTTCTTTCATTTTATATAATTTCTTTTAGTATTTTTTTTACACTTATCTTAACAAACTTATTGGTAAAATTATTTTTAATAATATGATTAGCTTTTTTCTTTTTATAACTAAGTGGTAACTGCATTTTTTTAAATTGATTATATAAATTTAAGTTAAAATTATCTCTCTTTTTTAGTCTTTTTGTAATCTCACTTTTTTTTGACTGAACAAAAACTATTATATCACCTTTCTGGTTTAATTTATTTTCAAATAAGAGAGGGATGTCTAAAATTATGGTTTTTCTTTTTTTATTTTTTTTTAAAAAAATAGATAATTTCTTTCTAACCTCTGGATGAATAATTTTTGTAATTTTTTTTAAATTTTTTTCATTATCCTCTATTGCTTTTACAATTTGTATTTTATTTGCTGGAAATACTGAAAAGTATTTAGGTAAATTTTTTTTTAGTCTTTTAAAGCAATTTATATTTTTTTTATATATGCTTGCCACCTCTTGATCAGCATTAAAAACTGGATAACCAAAGAGTTTAGCAATATGACTTTTTCCAGAACCTATATCTCCTACCACTGCAATTTTAATCATATATTTAAAAGATTAATTGTTTCACTATCTACTTCTGGAATAACTTTATGCCAGATAAAAAAGGCTTTTTGAGCCTGATAAATAAACATCATTTTACCATTTTTTGTAATTCCACCATACTTTTTTGCATTTTTTAAAAAGTTTGTTTCTGGTGGATTATAAATTATATCATAAAAAAATTTGTCTTTGCTTATTTGTTGATAATTAATATTAATTTCGTCTTCTTCTTTTAATCCAACGCTTGTTGCGTTTATGATTATATCGAAACCTAAGGTTTCTCCCCATTTAATTATTTTAATTTCCGGAAAGTTTTTCTTTAGTTCTATTGCTTTTAATTCTGTTCGATTACTTAAATAAATTTTTCCAATTTGCATTTTTTTAAGGGCTATAATAATTGAAGGCACAACCCCACCTGCCCCAAGTATTAGAGCTTTTTTATTTTTAGTTTCTTGTTCTATTTTTTCTAAACTTAGTTTAAATCCTTCAATATCAGTATTATCGCCTATAATTTTATTATCCTTTTTATAGATTGTGTTCACTGATTGAGAAATTTCTGCTTCCCCACTTAATTCATCTAAAAAAGGTATAACTATTTTTTTAAATGGCACTGTTATATTTATTCCATGAATTTTTTCTGCTCTAATGCTAAAAATTAAACCTTCTATCTCATTATTATTTAAAAGCTTTTTTTCATAAACTGCGTCTATTTTATATTTTTTTATCCAATGATTATGTAGTTTAGGTGACAAGCTATGGTCAATTGGGTTTCCTACAACTAAAAATTTTTTTTTCATTTTATAATATTAAGGTATTCCTTAATTTTCTTAACTGGAAGGCCCATGATCGTATCTTCATCCCCTTCTATTTTCGAAAATAAATTTCTTCCTTCTCCTTCAATTTGATAAACATTATAAGCATAGAGATCCTCATCAGAAATTTTTTTCAAGTAATTCTCTAGTTCCAAAAAAGTCATTTTTTTCATAGTTAATGAGGCTTTATCCGTGTAATTCCATATCATCGATCCACCCTTCGAAATACAAACTGAACTTATCAACTGATGAGTTTTTCCATTCATCTTTTTTAGTATTTCTAGTGCCTCTGCTCTATCGTTTGGTTTTGATATTATTTCACCTTCCAAATCTATTATGCTATCTGCTCCAAGCACCATTTCCTCTGTAAATTTTTGGCTGATTTTGTTGGCCTTTAATTCTGCTAAATTTTTTGAAATTATTGTTGGAGATGCTCTTTCTTTTAGTAGGCTTTCTTTAACACTATCCTCATCCACATTAGATGGTTCTATTTTACACTGGATATTGTTTTCTTCTAAAATTTTTTTTCTCACGCCACTTTTTGATGCAAGTATAATTTCATTAACCATTATTTTTATTTATTTCATATATCTTAATTATTGATGCTGCGGTTTCTTCTACTGATTTTCTAGTAACATCAATTATTGGCCATTGGTACTTGGTAAATGTTTTTTTAGCCTCATTAATTTCTTTTTCAATTCTATTAATATTTGTATAGTTTGTGTTTTCTTTTTCTTTAAGAGCATTCATCCTGTTTTTTCTAATATCAACTAGTCGCTGAGGCTCGGTTGTTAAACCAACTACACAAGAAAGTTTTGGATTTTTTTTTAAACTTTCCGGTATTGATTTTTCGTTTACTAAAGGAATATTTAAAGTTTTATAACCTTTGTTGGCAAGATAAATTGATGTTGGTGTTTTGCTTGTCCTACTTACACCTAATAATATCAAGTCTGCTTTGCCTATATCTTCAACGAGGTTTCCATCATCATGGGCCATGGTAAATTGAATGGCTTCAATTCTTTCATAATATTCTTCGTTCAAAGCATGTTGCCCGCTTGGAATGTGAGATGCCTTTTGATTTAACAGTTTAGAAAAATTCATTATTAAATTTCCTAAAACGCTGAAGCATGGAATTTTTTTTTCATCCCCCTTTTTTGCTAAAAACCTTGCAAGAGATGTGTCAACAATTGTATATAAAATTATTGCATTATCATTTTTTTTTGCCTCTTCCAATATTTTAGAAACTTGATTTTCTGTTCTTGTAAAAAAGTAAGATTTAACATCATATTTTATGTTCTTAAATTGAGCTTTGATTGCTAAAAATACTCTATCAAGAGTCTCTCCAGTGGAGTCAGAAATAAGGTATATTTGATATGTATTACCCATGTATTAAAAGTTGATATTTAAGTATCATTTTTATCATTTTTTAAAATAATGATGTTTTTTATTTTCCACTGTAAAAACTCGTTTTTATTAACATTATTAAACACGTGAACTATTAATATACACTTTATCTAATAAAATTAAATAAAGGCTTAATTTATAAAATATAATTCACTTCTATAAATTATTAATTGTTAATAAAACATGTATAGAATGTGTAAAATAATTAATTACCAATATTCACACGCTATATAACTAATACTATAATTAAATATTTACTTATTATTATGACACCCATTCAAGAAACTATAATAAATAAAAAGACAACCAATTCTCCAATATGGTTAATGAGACAAGCGGGCAGGTATCTTCCAGAGTTTAGGGAAATTAGAAAATTAAATCCGGACTTTATTAATTTGTGTTTAAATGAAAATTTATCATCAGAGATTACTCTACAACCTTTAAAAAGATTTGAGTTAGATGCAGCGATAATTTTTTCAGATATTTTAATGTTACCGTACGGATTAAATCAGAAAGTAGAATTTAAAAAAGATTTTGGTCCACAACTAGGTCCTTTAAATTTAGATCAAATATCCAAAGTAGATGAAATTGATTTTATAGAAAAATTATATCCAGTTTATAAATCAATAAAAAAAGTAAGCGAAAATAATTTAATTAAAAACAAAAGCATAATAGGCTTTGTTGGAGCACCGTGGACATTATTAGTTTATATGATTAATAAACATTCACCAAAAAAAGAATTAATAAAAGATTTTTTTAAGGATGAGTTTTTAATAAATAGGATTTTAATAATTCTAGAAAAATTTTTAAAGTTGCATATTGACCAACAAATAAAAAATGGTGCGAGCGTGATTCAGATTTTTGATAGCTGGGCTGGTTTATTAGGGGAAAAAGATTTACCAAACTATATTTATATTCCAACACTAAATTTAGTTGATTATGTAAAATCATTGAACGTGCCAGTAATTTGTTTTCCAAGAGGAATAAAAAATTATAAAAATTATTGTGATATTATTAAACCCGATGTTGTCAATATCGACCACGATGTAAACCCAATATCTATTTGCAAAGAAATTAATATACCCGTTCAAGGAGGGCTTGATCCAAAGATATTATTAACCGATAAAGAAAATTTAAAAAAAGAAACAAAAAGATATCTAAATATATTCAAAGATCACCCATATATTTTTAATTTAGGGCACGGCGTATTGCCCCAAACAGATCCTAACATGGTGGATTATTTAGTTAAGATGGTAAAAGATTATTAAATGAAAAAAGCTATTATTTTATTTAATCTTGGGGGTCCAGATAAATTAGAAAGTGTTGAACCCTTTTTATTTAATTTATTTAATGACCCAGCGATTTTAGACCTACCAACCTTTTTAAGATATCCATTAGCAAAACTAATCTCTAATAGAAGAGCACCCGTTGCTAAGAAAATTTATTCAGAATTAGGTGGCTCATCACCCATTTTAAAATTAACCAAAGAACAGGCTGATGCTCTGGAAATAAAACTAAATCAAACGCAGGAGCAAGATGAATACAGGTGCTTCATTATAATGAGATGCTGGAATCCACGAGCCAAAGATGTGATTAAAGATGTTCAATTATATGGCCCAGACGAAGTTGTTTTAATGCCCCTGTATCCCCAATACTCTGCTGCAACATCAGGGTCTTCAATTAAAGAATGGAAAGACGTTTGTAAAAAAAATAACTACCATGTTAAAACAAGCACAATATGCTGTTACCCAACAGACCAGAATTTTATTAACGCTCATACAAAAGAGATAATAAAAAAAATTAAAGATCTTAAAAACTTTAAATTAATATTTTCTGCGCACGGCCTACCAGAAAAAAATATTAAAAAAGGAGACCCTTATCAATGGCAAGTAGAACAATCGGTTAAAAAAATAGTTGAGAGTTTAAATGATGAGAATATTGACTGGATACTGAGTTATCAAAGTCGAGTTGGTCCATTAAAATGGATAGGGCCATCTACAGAAACAATAATTATTGAAAATTCCAAAATTGGTAAGCATATCGTTTTGGTCCCTATCGCGTTTGTTTCCGAACACTCAGAAACTCTCGTTGAGCTTGATATAGAATATAAAGAAATAGCAGATGCTAATGGATGTAAAAATTATACAAGAGTTCCAGCACTTGGAATTAATGAAGATTTTATTAAAGCAATGTCGGAATTAATAATTAAAAAAAATGAATATAAGATTAATGAGAATCTTTATCCACCAAAGATACAGTGTCCATCTAATTTTAAAAAATGCCCTTGTTTAAATTATGATTAGTTATTTATTATTCAAGAGCCTACATTTAATAGCAGTAATCTCCTGGATGGCAGGCCTTTTATACTTACCTAGAATTTTCGTATACCATGTAGAAAATTCAAAAGATAAAAACACTTCTTCAATATTTAAAACAATGGAAAGAAAATTATATTTTTACATTATGACACCAGCAATGATTTTAACTTGGGTGTTCGGATTAATTTTAATTTCCTCTTTAGGTTTCGAAGTTCTTTCTGCAACTTGGATTAAACTAAAATTGTTGTTAGTGATTTTATTAACCTTATATCATTTCTATTTATCCAAATTCCTTAGTGATTTTAATTTGGATCAAAATACTAAATCTTCTAAATTTTTTAGAATAATTAACGAAGTACCAACAATATTGCTTATTTTGATTGTTTTTATTGTTATTTTTAAGCCCATCTAAGCTTGTAATAGTTTAAAGAGTATATATATTTATCATATCTTACAAAAATTTTAACCCCCCCCAATCATGAATATACAAGAACTTAAGTTAAAATCATCTGAACAATTAATCACACAAGCAGAAGAACTTGGTATTGAAAATGCTAGCACGCTTAGAAAACAAGAAATTTTATTTGCTATATTAAAAAAAGTTGCAGAAAAAGAAGAGATAACCGGAGCTGGGGTTTTACAATTATTACAGGATGGATTTGGTTTTTTAAGAGCAATGGAATCTAATTATTTAGCTGGGCCAGATGATATTTATGTTAGTCCAAGTCAGATAAGAAAATTTGGTTTAAGAACAGGGGACACGGTTGAAGGTCCTGTTAGAGCTCCCAAAGAAGGAGAAAGATATTTTGCATTATTGCAAGTAGAAAAAATAAATTTTGAGGAGCCAGAAAAAGCTCGTCACAAAATTGCGTTTGATAATTTAACTCCACTTTACCCAAATAAACAAATGGTGATGGAAGTTGAGACAACCAAGATTGAAAAAAAACCAGATTTAACTCCAAGATTAATTGATCTTGTAAGTCCAATTGGTAAAGGTCAAAGATCAATAATTATTTCACCTCCTAAAGCAGGGAAGACAATGATTTTGCAAAGTATTGCAAATTCAATTGCTAAAAACTATCCAGAAAGTTACTTAATGGTTTTATTGATTGATGAAAGACCTGAAGAAGTAACGGACATGAAAAGAACAGTTAAGGGTGAGGTAATTAGTTCTACTTTTGATGAACCTGCTTCAAGACACGTTGCTGTAGCTGAAATGGTAATCGAAAAAGCAAAAAGGTTAACTGAACATAAAAAAGATGTGGTAATTTTATTAGATTCGATCACAAGGTTGGGTAGAGCTTATAATGCCGTGATACCTAGCTCTGGAAAAGTATTAACAGGTGGAGTTGACGCGAACGCACTTCAAAGACCAAAAAGATTTTTTGGCGCTGCAAGAAATATTGAAGAAGGTGGATCTTTAACAATTATTTCAACAGCTTTGATTGATACGGGATCAAGAATGGATGAAGTTATTTTTGAAGAATTTAAAGGAACTGGAAACAGTGAAACAGTTCTGGATAGAAAAATTGCCGAAAGAAGAATTTATCCAGCAATTGATATAACTAAATCTGGAACAAGAAGAGAAGAATTATTGTTTGATAAAGATGATCTTTCAAAAATGAATGTGCTAAGAAGAATTATTAGTCCAATGGGAACAATGGATGCTATTGAATTTATTAATTCAAAACTTAAAGAAACAAAAAGTAATGCAGACTTCTTTAGCTCAATGAATAAACCGGCATAAACTATAAGTATTTAAGCTCCTTCATTTCTACACCAAAATTTTTATTAATTAGATTAATTTGTTTTTCTGATAGAAACTTTTTCCAATTACTAATTTCACCTTTTCTAAAAAACTTTCTACCATTTGCTTGCTCCCTGAAACCAAAATCTTTTTCGAGTTTTTGTAATGTAAAAAAATTTGTCGAGTTAATAGAGTTTTTTATTTTATCTTTATTTATCTCAAGTGTGTATAGTTTGTTTAAAAATATTATAATTTTATAAAAACATTCATAGGGGTCTATTATCAGATCTTCATATTTTATTATTATCTTTTCTCTTAGGCTAAAGTTTTTCCAAGAATTATAGTTTTCAGACCAGCTCCCAATAACAGAGCCGATAATATCTTCATTTTTTAAGTCATCTGAGAAGTATGATGGATTTTTACTTTTTATCATTTGATCAACAGCTTCATCAATTGTTATGTTGAAATGATGAGCAAACGAAACAGATATATCTCTAGGATCTCTAACTAAATAAATTGCACCAAGAGTATTTTGAGAATTTGTAAAGGGATACTCATTTAATTTGCACATAGCGTTATGAGTCTTTAAATAATGTATTTTGTTATCTAGGTTTAAGTATTCTTGACATGTTATCCAATTTTCTGCCGATTCTAATAAATTTCTTGGCTTTAAATTTACATTCTTATAATGTTTGAGAGCTGGAAACTGTGAGATATTTTTCAGGAGTTCAAAATTGAAGCTCCCTTCATCGTCATATATATAAGAACTTATAAAAGACCTTACCCATGTATTTCCACTCTTGGGATATGAAGCAATCCAAATAATCATAAGTATATTTTATTAAACAAATATAAAATAAGGTATACTAACTTAATTATAATATGACAATTTATGCTCTTTCTACAGGACCGGGAATATCTGGTGTAGCAATTATCAGAGTCTCAGGAAAAAATACTAAAAAAATAATTCAATTATTGACCAAAAAACCATTTCCAATCCCTAGAGTAGCAACACTAAAAAAAATCAATATAATCAATACTTCTGAGCTTATTGATGAAGGAATAATAATATGGTTTCCTGGCCCTGAGAGCTACACAGGTGAGGATATGGCAGAATTTCATATACATGGTAGCAAAGCAGTAATTGACACCCTACACCACTCCATTTCAAAGGTTGAAAATTGTCGTCTAGCCGAAGCAGGTGAATTTACAAAACTTGCATTTCAAAATGGAAAAATAAATTTACTGAAAGCAGAAAGTATTGCAGATTTAATTTCAGCAGAAACTGAAATCCAAAGACAACAAGCAATAAAAATTATGAATGGAAAATCTGCAATTAAATTTAATAGCTTAAGAGAAAAACTTTTAAAAATTTTATCACACGTTGAAGCAAAAATAGATTTTCCAGATGAAAACCTGCCCGAAGATATTTTGAAAAATATTAAAAAAATTTCCAATGAGGTAATTTTAAATATAAAAAAAATTTTAGATGATCAGAAAGTTGGTGAAAGAATCAGGGAAGGTTTTAAGATTGCAATCATAGGACCAACCAATGCTGGAAAGTCTAGTTTATTAAATCACCTTTCAAATCGAGATGCAGCAATCGTCTCAGAAATAGCTGGAACAACAAGAGATGTAATCGAGACCCACTTAAATATTGATGGTTATCCAGTTGTAGTTTCTGATACTGCAGGAATTAGAGATTCTAAAAATGAAATAGAAAAAAAAGGAATAAAGTTAGCACTTGATAAGGCAGAAAACGCAGACCTAAAGTTGATTGTTATAGATGCTAAAAGTAATGATTTTAAAGGAGTTTTGAAAGAATTGATGGACCAAAATGCAATCCTTGTAATCAATAAATCTGATCTTTTAAAAAAAGATTTAAGTCCTGAAATAAGAATTCTTGAACATGTTTTAATTTCAGTAAAAAACAATCTCAACGTAGAAGATTTAATTTTAAAAATTAAAAATAAATTAAAAAATAAATTTATCACAAGTGAGGATATTTTAATTACTCGTGAAAGACATAGGCAACATCTCGAACAAAGCTTAAATTATTTGAAAAACTTTGAAGAAAAAAATGAAGCAGAAGATTTTGATAAAGCTGCAGAAGATCTTCGCTTAGCAACTCGACATTTAGGAATGATAGTTGGAAAAGTAGATGTTGAAGAGATATTAGGCAGTATCTTTAATGATTTTTGTATTGGAAAATAAATAATACCAATATTAAAACTGTTTTTTTCTCAAATAAGCTAATACTATCAACAAATTTTATTTTTACTTAAAACTTGCTTTTTACAACATTTTTGACCCATTTTTGTCGCTTATCGTTGATAAATATAGCTTATTTAAGAAATTTATAGACATTTTTAGTGATTTTTAAGATCAAAAATATATTTAAAATAATTTAATTAGTTTCGACTCTCATCTTGTAAAAAATTTGATCAGTTATAAATTTAAATTATGAAAAATGATCTGTCATTTGAGGTGGTTATAATTGGAGGAGGACATGCGGGCTGTGAAGCTGCTGCTGCTTCTGCACGTCTTGGAGTTAACACTGCCCTATTCACACACAACATTAAGACCATAGGAGAGATGTCTTGCAACCCAGCGATAGGAGGTCTTGGTAAAGGTCATCTAGTTAGAGAGATAGATGCTTTAGACGGTGTGATGGGAGAGGTTGCTGATAAATCAGGTATACAATTTAGATTATTAAACAGAAGTAGAGGGCCTGCAGTTCAAGGACCCAGAACACAATCAGATAGATCATTATATCGTAAATATATGCAAGAAAAATTGTTAAACTACTGTAATTTAAGCATTTTTTCTGATCCTGTAATAAGATTTATTTTTAATAATAACGCTATAAGTGGTTTTGAAACAATGTCAGGTAAAAAAATTTTATGTGGTAAGCTAATCTTAACAACAGGCACATTTTTGAATGGCTTGATTCATATCGGTAAAGAGAGAACACCAGCTGGAAGGTTTGATGAGAAGCCTTCAACAGGATTAAGTGAACAACTTGAAAAATATGATTTCAAAATAGGAAGACTTAAAACAGGGACACCACCAAGGCTTGATGGAAGAACAATTAAGTATGATAATTTAGAAGAACAGTTTGCAGATGATGATCCTTACTTTTTTTCTTTCTTAACTAAAAAAAATTTAAACAAACAAGTGTCATGTAGGATGACCTATACGAATGAAAAGGTTCATAAGATAATTCAAAAAAATTTAAAAAGAAGTGCGATGTACTCAGGAAGCATACAGGGGGTTGGTCCAAGATATTGTCCTTCAATAGAGGATAAGATAGTAAAGTTTGCAGATAAGGACCGCCACCAGATATATTTAGAGCCTGAGGGGCTAAATGACCACACAATATATCCAAATGGAATATCTACTTCACTACCTGAGGATGTTCAACAAGAAATATGTAATAATATCAATGGTTTGGAAAACGTTAAAATAATTAGACCAGGTTATGCTATAGAATACGATTATATTGATCCTAGAGAGCTATTTTTAACTCTTGAGACTAAAAAAATTCAAAATTTATACCTTGCTGGACAAATAAATGGGACGACTGGTTATGAGGAAGCTGCTGCCCAAGGTTTAATAGCCGGAATCAATGCTGCGCTATCTTTTAAGAAAGAAGAGCCATTTATTTTGGATAGATCAGATGCCTATATAGGAGTTATGATCGATGATTTAGTAACAAAGGGTGTTGCAGAACCTTACAGAATGTTTACCTCAAGAGCAGAATATAGACTAAGTTTGAGAGCAGATAATGCAGACCAAAGATTAACAAACAAAGGAATTCAAATTGGATTAATATCAAAAGAAAGAGAAAATCTTTTTAAAGATAAAGAAAATAAATTAGGAATAATATCTAAAATAATGTCTGAATCATCAATATCTCCAACAAAAATAAAGAAATTTGATATTAAAATTGCTAAAGACGGTATTTTGAGAAAATCTAATGAAATATTAACCCAAAAAGGTGTTGATATGAAAAAAATAAGAGAAATTTGGCCTGAAATCCCTTTTTTTGATGTAAAAATCGATGAACAAATTGAAATAAATGCTCACTACAGAGGCTATCTTAAAAAACAAAAAGCAGATATATTAGCATTTAAAAGAGATGAAAATTTAGTTATACCTGAAAAAGTTAACTATGACGATCTTTCGGGACTATCAAATGAAGTTAAAGCTAAATTTAAGCAAATAAAACCAAAAACTATGGGACAAGCATTGCGAATTGATGGAATAACTCCAGCTGCTGTATATATTTTGTTGTCACATGTAAAAAGAAAGTCTATCAAGCTTATAGCTTAATGGAAGAAATTTTTAAAAAATATCAATTACTAAAAGACCAAAATGTTCCACGTGAAACATTTATTGAGTTTGAACTGTTTGCATCTATGTTACAGAAAATAAATGAAGAAATTAATATAATAAGCAAAGAAACAGCTAAAAATGAGGTAATTAGAGAACGTCATATAGTTGACTCAGCACAAATAATTGAATTTGTTGATTTAAATAGCGGTGTGATAACAGATATAGGCTCAGGTGGAGGTATGCCTGGCATAATTATATCAATTATGATTAAAAATCAGAAAAATTCAGCTAAAGTTCACTTATATGAAAAAAGTCACCATAAGAGCTCTTTTTTAAGAAAAGTATCTAGAGATTTAAAATTAAACACCGAAGTTATACAAGAAAATATTTTTGAAGTACAAAATTTAGAGTCAGGTACAATAATGGCAAGGGCTTTTAAACCTTTACCAATAATTTTAGATTTAGTTTATAAAAATTTTAATAATTATAAAAATTTAATTGTCTTCATGGGAAAAAATGGAGAAAAAGTTTTAGAAGAAACTTTAATAAATTGGGATTTTGATTTTGAAAAGAAAAAAAGTATTACAAGCGAGGATTCATTTTTATTAAATATTAAAAATATTAAAAAAAAAATTAAAAACTAGATGCAAATTATTTCTGTAATAAATCAAAAGGGTGGGGTTGGAAAAACAACAACAGTAATCAATCTTGCTGCAGGTTTAGCCCAACTAGAGAAAAAAGTTTTAGTAATCGATCTTGATCCCCAAGGAAACGCTACTACAGGACTTGGTTTATCTAATTTGGAAAATTCGACTGACACTATTTATGGAGTGTTGAATGGAACAAAGGTAATTTCTGACGTAATTAGAAAAACAGAGTTCAAAAATTTAGATATTATTACTTCGAATGTAGATTTATCTGGGCTTGAGGTCGAGACAGCTGATGATAGCATGAGAGCCTTCATTTTAAAACGCGAATTAACCGCTTATTTAAAGGATTCTAAAGCAAACTATGAATATGTACTTATAGACTGTCCACCATCGCTAAGCTTGCTCACAGTCATGGCTCTAGTGTCTTCTCATTCACTATTAGTTCCATTACAGACTGAATTTTTTGCTTTAGAGGGCTTAACCCAGCTAATGAAAACAATAAAACGAATAAAAGTTAATTTAAATCCGGAATTAAAAATTAGAGGTATACTTTTAACAATGTTTGATAAAAGAAACAGGCTATCTACACAGGTCGAAAAAGAAGCAAGAGACTATTTTAATGAAAAAGTTTATGTAACGGTGATCCCAAGGAACGTCAGACTGTCAGAGGCTCCATCGCACGGCATGCCAGTTTTAATGTATGACAAATCTTGTCCCGGTAGCAAATCATATTTTAACTTTACAGATGAATTTATTAATCAAGAGCAAAAAATAGGGAGCGTCGCATAATGGATTCAAATAAAATAAAAAAAGGTCTAGGCAGAGGTTTGTCATCTTTAATAGGCGAAACAAAAGCAGAAATTAATATTAATAAAGTTTCTATAAGCGACCTTGTAAGCAATAAGTTTCAACCAAGAAAAATATTTGATGAGGAAAGTTTACAAGATTTAACAAACTCAATAAAAGAGAGGGGTATTATTCAGCCAATTATTGTTAGAAAGTCTAGCGACGATAACTCAAAGTATGAGATAATTGCAGGAGAGAGAAGGTGGTTATCAGCACAAAGAGCGGGGTTACACGAAGTTCCAGTTGTTATTACTGATGCCGATGATTTAAAATCTTTAGAATTTGCAATTGTTGAAAATGTACAAAGAAATGACTTAAATACAGTAGAAGAAGCACGTGGCTACAAACGCCTTATTGAAGAATTTTCATATGATCAAGAAAAAGTAGCGAAATTTATCGGAAAAAGTAGAAGTCACATTGCTAATTTTTTGAGGCTATTAAGTCTTCCCAAAGCAGTTTTAAAATTAATTGAAAATCAAAAACTAACAGCTGGGCATGCAAAAATTTTAGTAGGTCTAGATAATGCAGAGTTTGTTGCAAATAAAATACTTGAGAAAAATCTTTCTGTTAGGCAAGCAGAAAACTTTGTAAAAATTTTCAAGATAAAGAAACAATCTTTAAAAGGACCTCGGGATATTAATTTACAATCGTTAGAAAGTTCAATTAGAGAAAAAATTGGACTTAATGTTTTAATTAAAAATAGAAAAAATAATTCAGGATCACTTGTATTTGAATACAAGGATCTTGATCAATTAAATAAAATAATTGAGATTATAAAATCTAATTACTAATTGAAGAAGTTTTATCAATAATAAAATTTGATAAGATATTGATTGAATTGTGTGGATATTTTTTAATTAATAATTCAATTTCATTAATCTCATAAGTTAAAGCTTCAGCCTGATTATAGGACCAAGCCCCAATCTGTTGTTTTACAGTCTCTTTGTCTTTCCAAAAAATTGGTGGTTTAAATGTAGTTATCACAGCATCTAAATTTTTTACTCTAATCTGTTCTTTGCATAATTTTACTAATCGTTTGGCTCTCATTAAAAACGTTCTAACAATTAGTACACAGTCCTCTGGTGAGTAATTATTTTCATTTAATACATTAATAGTTTTTTTTTTATTTTTAGATAGGCAACTATCGATTAGCTCAGAAACATTATAATTTTCTGCTAAATTTGTAAGTTTAAGAATATCTTGTATTTCAACTTTATTTTTATTTTGAGTATAATTTTTAATTTTTTCAAGTTCATTGTTTAGGTTTTGCCTATCACCTCGACACCTGCTCACAATTAAGTTTATTATTTGTCGTGAAATTAAGATTTTATTATCTCTAAAAAATTTACCTGTTATTGAAGATAATGTCTGGATATTATCTTCATAAAATGGAACACATATAGCAATCTTGCTTTTTTCAAATAGTGACCTTAATTTTGATTTTTTTTCAAGTGTGTTTGAATTTAGAATTAAAGTCACACCATCAATATTTTTTTCTATAATTTCTTCTACAAGTTCCCTCATTTTGTCTGTAGCTCTATTAACAAGAATTAATTTTTCATTTTCAAAAAATGATTTTGATAAAAGATTTGTAAAAAAACTTTCTTTATTGTTTAAAATTTCATTTTCTTCATAGCAATAAATGCCTTCTGTATTTTTTTTTTTAAATTCATCATTTATTATTTGATTTTTATAACCTTGATTTTCACCATAAAATAAAAAAAATTTATTATCTTTTTTGTTTTTTATTTCGAACGATTTAACAATCATTTTAAATTTTTAATCAATTCATCTATGATATTATTAATTAGTATTTCTTCAATTTCTATTTCGTATTGGTTTAATGCAAATTTATTAGAATTGGTATTGTAACTAAATTGTTGCACTATGTTTTTATTTACTTTGTTGTTTTGATTGTCAATTATTTTTAAATTTAATTTTACAATCATTTGATAACGTGAGGCGTCACCTTTTGAGTCTTTTGAAATTATTATGATTTTTTTCTCCGCATCTATTTGAAGTGAAATTTTATTTATAGCGTCATTATTTGAAAAATTTTTTATTCTTTTTTCAATTGTTAAATTTAATTTATCTTGTTTTATTTTTTCAATTTTTATAACCTCAAAATTAAAGTTTTTATTTGAATACATTGCTCTATAGCCACAGCTAGTGATCATTGTAATTGTCACTAATATTAAGACTATTTTTCTCATCAGATAATTATGTTTATCAATTTATTTTTAATATAAATAGTCTTTTTAAAATCTTTATTTTTAATAAATTTATTTATAAGCGTATCTTCCTTAATCTTTAAAATTAATTGTTTTTCTGAAATTTCATTATTCAAATTAATTATAGATCTTTTTTTCCCATTTATTTGAACCACAATATTAATGTCTTTATTTAATATTTTCTTGTGATCAACTGCTGGCCATTCAAGATACATTTTAGGGTCTAATTCAATTAAACATTCACTTATAAGATGGGGCATCACTGGGTGCATTATGCTTAATATTTTTTTATAATTTTCAGATAAACTTAAATAGTTGATAGGCTTTTCAACCTCTTTATTTAAATAGTTATAAGTTTCGTAAAAATTTGCCACAAGCACATTATAATGAAACTTTTCTGTACTTTTTGTAATTTTATCAATCATTATATTGGTAAATGAATCTAATGATTTTGAATCTCCGTCTTCATTTTTATGCAAAATAATTGAGATAATTTTTTTATGTAGTAGCCAAAATTTTTGAATAAATTTATAAGAGGCTAACATGCCCTGATCTGACCACTGTACGTCTTTTTCAGGTGGGCTATCTGATAGAATGAAAAGTCTTACTGCATCTGCACCATAGTTTGTAATTATTTTTTCTGGATCTATGGTATTTTTTTTTGATTTAGACATAGACTCGCTTGGCCCAACTTTTACTTTTTCGTCAGTCCTTCCCTTGAGATAAAAATTTATTTTATCATTTGTTTCTATTTCATCAGGGCTTAACCATTGGTTGTTAGCATTTTTATAGGTTTCATGACAAACCATGCCTTGTGTAAAAAGACCTTTAAAAGGCTCTGGATTTATAAACTCTTTTCTTTCATGTTTAATTGCTCGCATAAAAAATCTTGAATATAAAAGATGAAGAATTGCATGTTCAACACCGCCAATATATTGATCAACAGGCATCCAATATTTAATTTCATCTAGATCAAATCCTTCTTTAGTATTTTTACTTGAACAAAATCTTAAAAAATACCAAGAAGAATCAACAAATGTATCTAAGGTATCAGTTTCTCGCTTACATTTTTCACCATTAATTTTAATATCAAACCAATCCTTTTGATGATCCAGAGGATTACCTTTTGTATATAGGTTAATATTTTCAGGTAGTTTTACAGGCAAATCATCTAAAGGAACTTTAACAATTTCATTTTTATAATTATAAGCAATTGGAATAGGGCAACCCCAGTATCTCTGTCTTGATACACCCCAATCTTTCAGTCTAAAATTAATTTTTTTTTTACCTAATTTTTTTTCTTCTAATATTTTAATTGCCTCTAAAATAGATTGATCTGGTGCGCTTAAGTTATTTAAAAATTTGGAATTAATTATTTTACCAGGTCCAGTATAAGCTTTATTATTTAGTTCAATTTTATCTTTTTCATTAATAGGATCAATTACTGAAATGAAGTTTAAATTATATTTTTTTGCAAAATCAAAATCTCTTTGGTCATGAGCTGGACACCCAAATATAGCCCCAAAACCATAATCCATTAATACAAAATTTGCAAAAAATACAGGCACCGTCATAGATGGGTCCAAAGGATTAATGGCCATTAAGTTAGTTGGAAAACCTAACTTTTCTGCTTGAGCAATAGATTCCTCCGTAGTTCCAGTTTTTGAACATTCTTCTTTAAATGCTAAAAACTTTGCATCTTTTTCATAAAATTTTGCTATTGGGTGATCAATTGATACAGCCAAAAAGGAACAACCAAACAATGTGTCCGGTCTTGTGGTAAAGCATTTTATAGTTTTAACTGGTAAAGGGCTTTCTATTTGAAAATCTATTTCACAACCAAAAGATTTTCCTATCCAATTTTTTTGCATGGTTTTTACTTTGTTAGGCCATTCATCAAGTTTTTCTAAGCCCTCCAATAATTCGTCAGAAAATTTTGAAATATTAAAAAACCATTGGTTTAATTTCTTTCTTTCAACAAAGGCACCTGATCTCCATCCCCTTCCATCGATTACTTGTTCATTAGCAAGAACGGTTTCATCAACAGGATCCCAATTCACATAATTTTCTTTTCTGTAAACAAGACCTTTATCATACAATTCTAAAAAAAATGCTTGTTGGTGTTTATAATATTCTGGTGAGCAAGTTGATATTTCTTTATCCCAATCAATTGAAAGACCCAATTGTTTTAATTGGTCTTTCATTGTTTTAATGTTTTTTTCAGTCCATTTTTTTGGATCTAAATTGTTTTGTTTAGCTGCATTTTCGGCGGGCATACCGAAAGAATCCCAACCCATAGGGTGTAAAACATTAAAGCCTTGCATCATTTTAAAACGAGCCAATACATCGCCAATAGTATAATTTCTAACATGACCCATGTGAATTTTGCCTGATGGATAAGGAAACATTTCAAGGCAATAAAATTTTTTTTTATTTTTATCTACTGAACTTTTAAAAAAGTTATTCTTAACCCAATAGTTTTGCCATTTTTTTTCAATTAATTTGAAATTATATCTAGTCACAAATGATAAAATTATTAAATTTATTTAGTAGAGTTTATTAATTATTACCAACAGTAGTTCTCTTTTTTTTTCGATATTCTTTAACATTTTTGGAAAACTGATTTTTTTCTAAAATTGCTGCACGTTTAAGAATTGCTAATTTTATCTTTGGCTCTAATTCAGAGGAGATTTTATTAACGCTACAACTTGTTCCATTACTTTGACATTTTCTCTCATGGATACTAATATCAAGAGCATCGGCTCTAATTTCATTAGTTAAAAATCTTACAGTAATTTTTAAATCTCTTTTTTTATTATTGTCATTTGAATTACCATCAAACCATTCTGTTATTAAAACCCCACCAGAATAACTTGCATTTGAAAAAGGCACGAAGTCCAAAACATCCATGGATGCTCTCCACAACTCATTTGAAGACGCAAAGTCAAAAGTCCCACCATTAGAAGACCTTTTGCCAAATCTAATACCTCTACCTTCTTCAATATTTCTTTTTACTCTTTCATCAACATTTACCGGTATATCTTTAACGTCAGCTCTTCTAAAAGTGTCTCTTGAACACCCTGAAAAGACTAGTAAAATTAAGGTAAAAAAGATAAAATATTTTTTTAAGAAATTCATAAGTAGTGAAAAACCATTTGTTTACTTGAATTTCAACAAAAAAATTAGTCAAATGTGATAATTTTGTCACAAATAGTTAATTTCTAATAAATATAAGTTAATTTACACGCAAATCATAATCTTTTAGATATATGTACAACATTCATATGAATAATAACAACAAAGGAAAAAATATGACAAATCTAAAAAAATTGGGTCTTTCAGCATTAGCAGGTTCGCTAGTTGCAGTAAGTGCTCAAGCAGGAGAAATGGCAGTAACAGGTTCTGCTAATGTTACAGTAAAAACAGGTACAACTGTACACTCTAATAAATCAATTGGTTCAGATAAAGATGTTGCTTTTACTGGAACTGGTGAATTAGACAATGGTTACTCGTTTACAGTGTCAACATTGTTAAAAGATGATTATTCAGTATCTTCATCTTACACTTCACTAACTATGGGATCTTTAGGTACAATTAAAACTGGATTTAACACTGGTGGTGCTGGTGGAAAATTTGATGAAGAAGTGCCTCAAGCATATGAGCAAACATCTGATGCGGCAGCAAACAGTGCTGATCCTGTTGGTAATCAAATGGACAGTGGAGCAATACAATATACTTCACCTGCAATTGAGGTTGCTGGCTTAAGCTTAACTATAGATGCTGAGTATTCACCTCAAGCGAATGACTCAAACAACACTGATGGTGGTGCTGCAGTTTACTCTGAAACTTTCGGAGAAGGTTATGGTTTAGGTGCAACTGCTACCTATGAAGGTCTAACTGTTGGTGCTTACGGTACTGAAAGAGAAAATATAACACCAAATCCTGCTGCTGTGGATAAACAAAGTGATGGTTTTGAAGGTGCTTGGTATGCTAAGTATTCTTTCGGACCAATATCAATTGGTTACTCAGAAAGTTACCTAGATAACGGTACAGATGTAGCTGCTACTACTGCAGAAGCTGCAACCGCTGCTAAAGTAGTAAGAACTGCTGATGGTATATTCTCAAGTGAGTCTATGTCTATAGCTTACAACGTTAATGAGAACTTATCTCTATCATACACATCAACTGATGATACGTATGATGCTCAAGCTAATCAAGCTGGTGCTGATGGTGTAGCTGATGTAACGCAAACTACTGATGCTTTACAAATAGCTTACTCAATGGGTGCTATGTCTGTTAAAGCTTACCAAATGGAAACTAAAAATCCAGGGTATGACAGCGATGCATCTAAATTGAACGTAACTGAAATTGCTTTAGGTTTAGCATTCTAGTTATTACTATTTAAACTATTTAAAAACGGCCTAAATTTTTTTAGGCCGTTTTTTTTTATCCAAGATATTCCTGAAAAACCTTCACAATTTAAGACCCTTAATTTATTTATATTATTTTTATTAACTCCTCCAAGGGCTATAAAGTTACTTTTATTATTTAAAGTTAGTAAGTTAAACCTGTTTACACCCAGATAATTAACTTTTTTGTCAACTTTAAAGGTTGGGGCTAAGAAAATTAAATTACAACCTTGATTTTCTTTTGTTTTAATTTCAGCCTTATTATGAGCCGACCCTATGATTGAAAAATTTTTTGGTTTTGAGGGAAAATTAAAATTATTAGTTTTAACAAAAGATGGAATATAAACACCATTTAATTGATGCTTTATGGCCATTTTGATATCAATAGTTAAGTAAAATTTTCTCTTATTAATTCTGCAATAGTTCTTTAACGATAATAATGTACTTTCATCGAGTTTTTTTTTATAATTCCTAAAAATAATTGAAATATTTTTATTTAAATTATTTAAATCAGAAGAATTAAAGTCTTCAACAAACAAGTAAATTTTAGGTAATTTTTTTTGCATCAAAGTATTAATAATCTAGTTTCTATAGAAAATACATTAAAGATAGAAAATTTAGAGTTAAATAGAATAAAAATAATAGCTGTTAGTAAGACATTTCCAATTGATGAAATACTGCCATTAATTAACCATGGACAAATCCACTTTGGTGAAAATAAAGTTCAAGAAGCAATTGAAAAATGGCAAGAAATTAAGCAAGATTTTAAACATCTACAACTGCACATGATAGGTAAGTTACAATCAAACAAAGTCAAGTTTGTCGTACCTTTGTTTGACTACATCCATTCATTGGATAGCCTAAAATTAGCAAAGAAAATTGCAGAAGAACAAAATAAAATAAAAAAAAGATTAAAAATATTTATCCAGATTAATATTGGGAATGAAGAACAAAAAAGTGGAATTGATGAAGGAGATCTTGAAGAATTTTACAAAAAGTGCGTAAATGAGTTAGAGTTAAATATTGTTGGATTGATGTGTTTACCACCTAAGGATAACAATACTAAGGAGTACTTTATAAAAATGAAAAACCTTGCACAAAAAATAAATGTTAAAGAGCTAAGCATGGGCATGTCCAATGATTACCTTGATGCAGCAAAACATGGTGCAACTTATTTAAGAATTGGCTCAAAAGTTTTTGGAAATAGAAATTAGCCAATTTTTATTTTGGTATTTTTATTAATTAACTTTAGTAAAATTTCAAAATCCTTCTTCTTTAATGCTATACAGCCTGCTGTTGGTTTATAATTATCTGTTAGGTGAATGAATATAGCACTACCCATATTTGGAATTTTATTATGGTTATAATCAATTGTGATTAAATAATCGTATTTATAATCTTTCCTATATAAATATTCTTTTAAATGTTTATTACGAGTTTGAATTTCTTCATTATATCGTTTGTCACTTGGATTATCACACCATGCCATATTTTTTGTGATAACTTTTTTCTCTATTTTACATTTGGGGATACCGACATGATCTTTCCTAAAATATAATTTTTTCAAATTAAATAAGCCTTTAGGGGTTGAATAATCACCTTCTTTTTTATTTGAATTTAAACCATTTTTTCCGATACAACACTTAAATTTAAAATCATCAATTATAAGAGTGTTTTTATTCAATACATGAATTATCATAGGAAATAATTAAATATTATTATGCAAAATGTTTTTATTATAAATTATAATTCATTATATGAAATCTTAGATGAGATAAAAGACAATTTATCTTTTAAAATAATAAAATTTGAAAATGAAGAAGATTTCCAAAAAAATAATAATTTAGATATAAAAAATTGTTTAATAATTTCAAAAATTAAACCTAAATTATTAGCAAACAATAAGAACATTTTAGATTTTGATAATTTACCCCTGTCTTTGGAAAAATTATTAGAACTAATCAATATTAAACTAATTAAAATAAAATTTAACCATCAATCTAAAATTATTATTAAAGGATATGAATTAAATTTAAATTCTAAATTTTTTTCCAAAAGTAATTTAAATTTAAAATTAACAGAAAAAGAAATTGAAATTATTTTGTATTTAGATAATAAAAAAAGCAAAAATGATGTTGCTGATTTACAAAAAAATATATGGGGATATTCTCCAAATATTGAAACTCATACAGTAGAAACACATATCTATAGATTACGAAAAAAAATAAGTAATTTGTTTAATGATGATAACTTTATATTAAGTGACAAAAGTGGCTATTTTATTAAGTAATATAACTTAATCTAGCCTAGCACCAACTTTTTGGATTATCTTTGAAGACATTTTAGTTCCTTTTTCAAGACATTCTTCTATTGGAATATTATTAATAAAACCATGAAGAAAACCAGCTGCAAAGAGGTCTCCAGCACCTGTTAAATCTACAATTTTTAAATCAGGTTTACTATGACATTCTATAATCTCTTGATTTGTAATAGCCACACTCCCTTTTTCACCACGGGTAATAATTAAAACTTTCCCTAGTTGTTTTCCAAATTCAATAATATCCTCAAAGCTTTTAGCGTCAATTAATGATCTAATTTCTTGCTCATTAGCAAAAGTGATATCAAGCTTATTTTTAAGCAAATCTAAAAATTCACTCTTGTGTCTTTCTACACAAAACTGATCTGACAAGGACATTACTCTATTATTAGAAAGTGACATTGCCTTGTCAAAAGCTGCCTTTGGTTCTCCTTTATCCCATAAGTACCCTTCTAAAAATATCATTTGACTTTCTTTTACAGCCTTTTCGTCAATATCATTTTTGTTAATTTTTCCAGCAATCCCTAAAAATGTAACCATTGTTCTTTCTGCATCAGGTGTGATTAAGATTAAACAAGTTCCAGTTGGTAAAACTTCCTTTTTTTTATTATAAAAATATTGAACTTTTTCTTTAGTTAAGCCTTCTTCATATTTTTGTCCTAAATCATCAGCACATACTTTACCTATAAAACCAACATCGTTCCCTAGTTGAGATAAACCAACAATAGAATTTGCAACTGATCCACCAGAGATAGTTTCTTCAATTTTAAGAGTCGATAAAAGTTTTTGAAATTCTATTTCATCAACCAGTTTCATTGTACTTTTTGTTAATTGATTATTAATTAAGTATTGATCTTCCACTTTGCATATAACATCAACAATAGCATTACCAATTCCTAGTATTTTCATATTAAGCTTTTTTTATTTTAACTGGATTTTTTCGATGAGGATAACAAGTCGTACAAATTTTACAAGTCAAACCATAACATTCTCTAGCTTTACAAAATTCTCTTCCATAATAAATTATTTGTAAATGTAATTTGCTCCATGTTTTTTCTGGGAATATTCTTTTTAAATCTTTTTCAGTTAGAACTACATTCTTGCCATTTGTTAAACCCCATCTTTGAGCTAATCGGTGTATATGAGTATCAACTGCAAAAGCTGGAACTCCAAAACCTTGAGACATAACCACACTTGCTGTTTTATGGCCAACACCGGGCAGTTTTTCGAGTGCTTCAAAGCTTTTTGGTACTCTACCCCCATGTTTTTCTATAAGCTGTTTAGACATCAAATAAATGCTTTTTGCTTTAACCCGAAAGAGACCAATACTTTTAATCAATTTTTCTATTCGTTTTTTACCTAATTTTACAAAATGCTCAGGTCTATTATATTTTGGATATATATTTTTAGTTACATTATTAACATTTAGGTCAGTGCATTGAGCCGATAAAAGCACAGACATTAAGAGTGTGAAGTTACTAGTATGATCTAGTGGGATAGGGGTTGTTGGATAAATCTTATTTAAAACTTTTAGTATTTTTTTAGCCTTGTTTTTTTCATCCATTATTTAAAGCTCAATAAATCTCTCATTGAGTAAAGCCCTGGTTTTTTATTAATCAACCATTTTGCAGCTGTTAAAGCTCCATCTGAATAAAGCGCTCTATCGAAAGCCTCATGATTTAATTTTATTATCTCTTTTCCACTAGAAAATGTAACCTCATGTTCTCCAATAATTTCATCTTTTCTAATCGAATTGAAATTAATTTTTTTTCCATAAGGAAAAGATTTTTTATTTAAAAATTTTTTACCCATTAAATTATAAAAGTTTTTATTTTTCCCATCTGCAATTCCTTTTCCTAGCATCAAAGCTGTACCTGATGGATAATCTTTTTTGTGTTTATGATGAACTTCAAATACCTTGCTTAAATATTCATCATTTAGTGATTTTGAGACAATTTCAGTCAAATACATTAATAAATTAACACCAAGGCTCATATTACCTGCTTTTAAAATCGGAATGGTTTTCGAAAATTTTTTAATTAGAGCCTCTTCTTTTTGATTAAATCCTGTTGTTCCAATTACTACTCTTTTTTTTAACTTAGATGCAATTTTCAGAATATCTAAAGTACAGTTGGGCACTGTAAAATCTATTATTACATCAGTTTTTTTAAAAGCTTGTTCAGTATTTATATCTAGTTTGATACCAGCAATTTTTTTACTTATAGCCTTATTTTCTGTGAGAGCAGCTAATTTAAAGTTTTTATTATTTTTTGAGGATTTAATAAGTTGTTGACCCATTCTCCCTAGGCAGCCAGAAATAGCTAAATTAATTTTTTTCATCTAAGAAAATATTAACCTTTTTTAGTTAATTAGTCTTTAGTTTTTCCAAAAAC
>Ga0307995_1000355_pt1 | contig 32493 bp, 25 predicted proteins | sample EllFjometagen262_FD_203132 | JGI IMG/M metagenome (GOLD analysis project Ga0307995, IMG submission 203132) | Marine microbial communities from Ellis Fjord, Antarctic Ocean - #262 | ecosystem: Environmental > Aquatic > Marine > Unclassified | place: Southern Ocean | collected 2014-11-02 | reverse complement strand
CAGGTTCTAATAATTGGGGAGCTGATGATGGGCTATTAAATGTAGTAGATGGTTCTAATTTTTTAGGGAAGACTTGGTATAAAATACAAGGGGGATCAGGAGCATATTTAGGTTATGCCTCGAACACTACGGATGGCTCAGGAGAGATTCTGTTTAGAGCTGATTTTTGGGGTCAGTTTTTACTTGCAGCTAGCACTTCTATGGGGAATTTAGGTACTGATTTTCAAGTATTTTATGAATTATTTTACTACAATACTTCTACAAGTTCATGGGATTTAATTGAGCAGAGAGGTACAGCATCATATGTTAACGGTGTTCCCTCTACAGTAGAAGACTTTCATTCTGGAACCACAACCCAGAATATCACATACGGACATTATAAATTACGAATTAAAGCGGTTGATACAAATATTGGTTTCAGTGGTCCTCTTACTACATGTTTTCAAGATGTTTATCTTAATATGAGAGTTAGAGTATGTGATACCTTATACTCAACAACGGACGGAATAATTATATCTGATCCAAACGAAAGAATTGTAGACCCTAGTTTATCTTGTAACTGTTGTCCAGCTCTTGTATTAAGTGCAACTACTTCAGGAACAGGTTGTAATATAACACAAGGACTAACGATTACTGCTAATTGTGATTCAACAAACGGGGTAACACTAATTAGCTCCACATTAACAGCAACATTTCTTACAGGTCCTCTTGCAGGATCTTCCTCAAGTTTGGGCGCTATCACATCCTTTACCGGAAGTCCGGTTACAACTGGGAGTGTTACTGCCGCACATCTAGGACCAATGGCTCTATATGGAGCTTCATATACCGTTACTAGTACCTACACAGGCGGAACGTGTGATGGGGCGGTATTAACAAGTGCTCCTTTCAGCATTGCCGCTACTCCTACTTGTGAATGTCAAGATCCAACTGCACTTAATTATCAAACTGTATACCCTAACGGAAATGCAGACTGTGTTGGGGCTATTGGAGGAACAAATTACAGTTGCTGTACATACCCAACAGCCTGTGCAGCTCCTACAGTAGCTATTGTAAGTACTGCATGTAACGTAACTTTAACTGCTACGTCAACTTGTTCTGGAAGTATGCCTGATACAACACAATTTTTTGTGATGGATGTATCTGCAACTAGTAATGTATGGGATGCAAATAACCCTACATATACAGGGGCAACTCAAACTTTTGCACCTACAACTGCCGCTATAAGTTGGACAATGGTTGAAAGTTGCAATTTGAATCAAATCTCAATATGGGCAGGTCTTACTAATGGAGTTTTTGTAATACTACAAAGACAAACTTGGACCACTACTGGTTATACAATTGACAGTGTTAGTTCTGTATTCACTTTAGGTACGGGCTCTAATCCTTTAGGTACAGGACATTTTCCAGTTGTTTGTGGGTGTACTATTCAAACAGTTGGTTCTCCTGCTATAACTGCAACAAATTATAGCGCTTCAAATACCTGCGGTGATGGAAGTTGTATCTACCCAGGGTGTATGGACGCAACAGCTACAAATTACAACGCGGCAGCTACAATTGATGATGGAAGCTGTCTAGGCGATCCAAGCTGCTCTATAATAACTGGTCTGAATTGGCGTAGGCCTGACTGCTCTTCCGGGTGGTGTGACCCTGAGATAGAGTTTAACTGGGCACAGTGTGATACTGATTCTGCTGGTAACAGTATAGAGTCTCCTGACACTATTCAGATTAAGACTATTTTTAGCATAGACAACGGTGCTTCATGGGTGCAAAGTTCCCAATATACTGTAGCGGGAGTAATGAATACTCCAGGAAATACTAGTGATACAACTACTTATTTAGGTACTCCATTAAAACTACAAGATTTATTTACATCTTGGTTTAATGAGGGTTTAATTGCTTCACCAGATATATTTGACTGTGTGTTTGCATATCTGGTTATGTCAACCTACCCAACAGCTCCAAATGCTTCTAGCAGCACGTACAGTGAAATTGTTCGTGTGTTAAATCCTCACGGACCAAATCCATACTCATGGCCTATAAGTGTAAGTGATACTTCTAATTTAACAGCAGGGGTTCAAACTAACTGTCATGCAGGAACTTGGCATGGTACTGCTTTAGGAGCGGGCCCTCATGCTTCTGCGGGACAACCTACAACTATTCTTGTAGCTCCTTGTGGATGTACAGATGATGGAACTATTACTCCTTCTACTGGTTGGTTTTTACCAACAGTCTCGGCATATACATCTCCACTATTTTCTACATCAACACCAGCAGATAATTTAATGACGAATTCTTCTATGGGAATAGATGATGGTTCATGTATATATGCAGGATGTATGGACTCATCAGCGTCTAATTATAATAGTGGGGCTTCTCAAGATTGTACAAGTCTTTGTGGGACAGCAACTTGCTGTTGTACTTACACAGGATGTACAGATAATTGTGCAATCAATTATGATCCTTTAGCTGTTACTGATGATGGATCGTGTCTTTTACCAAATCCTACTATAGGCACTACATTTATGCCTAGTACTCTGTGTACTATGCCATTTAGACTTGTATTTAAGCAGTCTGGGCAGTATGGAGCTGCCTGGGGGTTTACATCTGTAGCGTGGACTGTTCATTTTGATCCAGCAGGTACTAACGTTCCTGTTTTGAGCGGAACTACTTCTTCTGCGCCATATAACGTTGCAACTATTAACTGGATGGATGACTGTAGTACAGCTACGATTTTTTCATCTGGTCCAGGAACTTATAGATTTACAGGTGTACTAACATATCCTAGTGGGTGTTCTATTACTCTTACTACAGATATGACTAATAGTTCTCAGTTTATTACATGTGATTGTGCACTTTGCCCAAGTTGTAGTAATTATAACTCATCAGCTACTTGTGATGATGGCTCTTGTACAGGGTGTACTGATATTACTGCCAGTAATTATAATTCTGGAGCAGTTATTGATGATGGATCTTGTATTGTTAGTGGATGTACTGACGCAGGAGCAGCAAATTATAATGCACTAGCTACTGTAGATGATGGAAGTTGTTTATTTTGGCATGTATGGGAAGAGTGTACTTCTGGAGATAAGATGTCGTTTGGAGGAGGGACAGGTCCAGGAATAGTAACATTACTTAACAATCAAGTTGGTTTAAATTATATTAACCCCCTTGAAACTATAGGAGAAACTTTTCAAGCAGATTACTGGGATGGAACGGCTTGGCAGACAGATGGATGTTGGAAATACATAGGAACAGCTTCAGGAGACAATCCTGCAAATTATACTAACCCATTAAACAGTGGTGTAGGTCCAGCACAATGGATACCAGCAGTTGTAACTACAACGTATTCAAATTGTTTAGGATGTATACCAGTATTAGGTTGTATAGACCCTACAGCATATAATTATAATTTTAATTGTGCAGGTGCTGCAGTATTAGCAACAGTAGATGATTTTTGCTGTGCTTATTCTTGCTGTGGTGCTCCTATTTTCACACAGGCGGCAGGACATGTAGATTCTTGTGATGCAGAGTATACAATGACTATTAATTGTAATGCTATTGCCGCAGATAATGCAGACACTATAACAACAACTTTACAATTTTGGGACGGGACTGCCTGGCAAATAGCTAATAGTTCTGTTTATGATCCTGCAGGCACAGATAATATAACTAGTCATTCAATCACTTATCACTATAATTGTAATACTGATGACTTTGGGGGGTATGGCACAGGACAATATAGAATATACTCATCAATAACATACTCAAATGGAGTTACGTGTTCATCCCACTCAAATGGTGGTGCTAGTATAGTAATTACGTTAGACCCAGGAGGATGTACTGATATTAATGCAACCAATTATGACGCAGCTGCTGTTTGCCAATGTGTAACCTGCCTCTATAACCACTGCTGCGCTACTCCGGTATTAACTATAGACGGAACAAACGGAATATGTGCTCAATCTTTAGAGTGTGACATACAATGTGATCCAGCTGCTGATGATGGATATACAGCTTTGTGGCAAAGTTTTGCTACTGGGTCTTGGGTTACTATAGATACTCAAACTAGTGCAGGGCCTACAGCGGCTGCTACACTAACCCTAGCTAATAGTTATTTACATACTGCTAGTGGAACATCAGAAAATTATAGAGTAGTCTTTACAAGTGATTATACTGCACCTACTCCAGATTGTACAATTTATTCTAACATATTAACAGTTATAGCCCCTATCTTAGGGTGTATGGATGGAGGGTTAACTGAATATACAGTAGGTCCAGGGGGTACAGGATTTGGAACGGCAGCTGATGGAATAACAGCTTCAAATTATGATCCTACAGCTGAGTGTGATGATGCAAGTTGTTGTGTTGATGGGTGTACAGATGCACTTGCTACAAACTATAATGCTTTAGCAACTTGTGGTGATGGCTCGTGTACTTATACATGTTGTACCAGTCCTGCATTAATAGCAAACTATACTGCCCCTTGTTTCCCTCATCTGGAATGGACAAGTGACTTTAGTGCGTGTCCTGCTACTCCAACCTCTTTAACATTAGATTGGTATGAGAACACAGCTGGTAATATTCTAGTACAAACAACAGTATATCCTGCTCCCGTAGATGGAACAACTTATATATTACCTAATGCAATTTCAGCTCCTTTTGGGACAATGCTATGGTGGGTAATTCCAACATATACTTTTGGAGGTACTTCAATCCCTGACTGTAATAATATTGAGATGGTAGTTATTGTTGCTCCCATTCTAGGTTGCACTAACCCACTCTCTTTAAATTATAATGCTTTAGCTACATGTGATGACGGTAGTTGTATAACTCCTGTTTTTGCTTGTACTGACCCTACAGCTGTAAATTATAACCCAAATGCATCTAACGATGATGGATCTTGTATACATTGTGGGACAGGATGTACTGATACTGCAGGAGGGTATTCTAATTATGATGCTACAGCTATTTGTGATTGTGATAATGTATGGGTTAACATGGGGACATGTAGCGATACCGCATATTACGACGATAATGCGTGTACTACAGGGGGTGGAACTTGGACTAACACATATACAAACAATAATACTTCAGCAACGTGGAATACTTGCTGCATTGCTTGTGTTTATGGATGCACAGATTTTAATTGGAATAATTATAACCCTTTGGCAACTTGCCCTTGTACGGAATTATTAGGAACAGAACCTTGCAACACTAGTACAAACTCTTTAACTGGAGATGACTGTTGTTGTACAAGTTGTATTTACGGGTGTACTGATGATGGAAGTAAAAATCAACTTTGGTGGGATGGAGGAGGTGGAACAGATTACGCATTCGCTACAGGAATAGCTACATATGGGGTAACACCTAATGCAGCCGGCGCTACTAATTTTAATAGTCTTGCAACATGTGAAGATGGTTCGTGTACATATGCCGGGTGTACAGATTTATTAGCTACAAATTATAACTCTAATCTGGTAGCAGATTGCTTAGGCGTGGTAGCAGGATCAAATTGGTCTACATGTTGTGTGTACCCTGCGACTGGGTGTACTGATGCTACTACACCCGCGTTTAATATTACACCAGGAGCAACAGTTGATGATGGTTCGTGTATGTACTGTGATTTAGCTACAGGGAATTATGAAGACGCTGCTGGAGCAGATCAAGCAACATGGGCTACAGGGACTTATACTCAATCCCCAACAACAAGTATAGCTGCTGTAGATGGAAGTGTGTTTACTTCTTTCACTTTAACTAGTGTTGGAATAGCGCTTCAAAATACTGCAGAATTTTTAAATGGTACTAATAGCTTTGCTATAGAGTTATATACTGTGCCTACAAATTGTGGAGCATCAAGTGGTGGTACACTTCTAGCTACAGGCCCTTTAACATTAGCTTCAAGTAGTATTATAACTAATAATTTTACAGGGCTGCCTTATGGGTATTACGCAGTGAAATTAGTTGTTAAGAATTCTATCGGTACTACAGAGCCTACTAATTGCTGGGTTGAGTCATGCGCATTAATACAGGCTACTGTTTGTTCTGATGCTGCTGCTGCTAATACTTCTACAATAGCTGCAAATTTACAGTATACTGATAATACATTATGTATTTATCCAGGATACTGTGCATGTCAGGCAAGTTTAAGTGTTACAACAGGTACTCCATGTAGTAATTCTGCAGTTATAAATGCTACAATTTCTTGTACAACATTTACAGATATTTCTTGGAGCTGGCAAGACGCTGGAGGAAACACGCTTTTAGCAGGAGTTACTTCTGCGGTATTGGCGGGACAAATTGTTTCAAGTCTTCCTGTAACAACAAATGCAACGTATACATTTATATGGGATGAAACAAGCACACCTTACGCTACTTGCCCTCAACAGACTGCTGCTACAACTGTTACTACAATAATATCCTGTGCGTGTACAGATTCTACAGCGGCTAATTATAATGGCACAGCAACGTATAACTGCCTTGGTAATCCTGTTCCAGATCAAACTGCAGGATGGAATGCATCACCTTGTTGTTTAAGTTGCATATATGGATGTATGTCTTCTACAGCTTTAAACTATAATATAAAAGCTACATGTGACGACGGATCTTGTATTGAGCCTGGAGACGGATGTTGTGATCCAGGAGCTGCTAATTTTAACTCAGCAGCAACAAATTGTCTCCCTAACCTATGTACATACTGTAACTAAAAAATAAAACTATGGCATCAAATTTAACCTTAAACTCAGCAACCTACTTAAAACTTCAGAAATGTCTTATAGGAGATGGAGATCGTCTATTAAATAAAATTGAAACAGGTCGTATAGATGACTGTTCTTTAATGAATCAAACTACATTTGCAATTATAGAATATTTACTTCAAAAGGTAGAACCTTTGCCTTTAGAGTGTCTAATACCTTGTGATGTAGAATATTCTGGAACAATGTCTGCATCATCACATGGTTATTTAAATAAATTTATTAACTTTGCAAATCAACACTGCGATTATTGTAACTATAATTAAAGTGAGTAATAACTAAACCCAATATATAAAAATGGAAGCAATGACACAAAAAACTACAACAATGAAGTTTAACGGAACAAAACATGAACTGGTAGAAATACTTAATGGCCTTTACTCTACAGGAGAATTAGCAGGAAAAGAATTTGCAATCGCCTCTAGTAAAAACATTACTATTATTAAAGAAGCGCTAAAAGACATCGAAGAGATAGCAAAACCATCTGCAGATTTTATAGAACTTGCAGAAAAAGTAAAAGCTATTGGTACAGAAGAGGATTCTAAGGTACAAGTAGATGCATTAGAAGCAGAAAACCCAGAACTAGTCCAAGCAAGAAAGTCTCAATTAGAAGCAGTAACAGCAATGCTTGATGAAGATGTAGAGGTAAACTTGGTAGGAATTACTTCGGCAATGTTACCAGAAGAAATTAAATCTCATCAAGTAAGTTTACTTACAAAAATATTAATTGATTAAAACAAAAAAACAAAATGGCAATACTAACTTCAAAACTAATCTTAACCAGCACAGATCTAACAACTGATTCTCTGGCATTAAGTCACCAAACTACTTTTACAGGTAGTCACACTAGCGGGCTTGCTAGGGAGAATATAAAATCTATATCTAAAACAGTAAAAATTTCTTGTATAGACGGAGACGCTGTAACAACAGGAGCTGCTTTAGAAGGGCAATATCTAGATATTACTGATAATCATGGTCTTAAGAAGAGATATGTAGTAACAGATACCGCTGCAAGTGGTGCCGCTACAGGTACTCTAATTGTTGCGAATACAGATATTGGTAGTACGAGTACACCAGCATCAAACTTATACGGAGCTGTTTCTGTGGGAATAGGCGCAGGATCTAGTCAAAATCTTTTACTAGCACAATTAAAAATTGCTATTGCAGATGCTCAAGGACATAATGGGTCTATAACTGTAGGCGCTTTAGCATCAGCAGCTAACGGGCCTCAATCTATAACTCTTACTAACGCTGTTGCAGGAGAAAGTGGAATGTTTACTGTAGACAGTGTAAACTCTACTTTAACTATCCTAGACACAACAGGAGATGCGGAGGCTACTAACAGCCAAGAGCAACACTCTGTTGTTATAGCAAAGGGTAAATATGCTTCTCCAGCAATTTATTATATAAAGAATACAGCTACATATAATGCTAGTACAGGTATAGTATACTTATATTGGAATGATGGAGCAAGTACAGAATTTATGGAAATGCGTGGGCAACAGTTTGCATATTTTCCAGGGAACCCTCAACATGATTTAATGGCATACACTTCAACAGCTAATACAGTGATTGAATTTATGGCAGTAGGTACAGAGGCATAACATGGCTAAAGAGTTAAATGAAGATACTGGTTTTACGATTAGTATTAAAACTTTAGTAGGGATAGGAGCAGCCATGGCAACTGTTATAAGTATGTGGTTTATACTACAAGCTGATATAGCGGAAGCAAGGGAGTTACCAACGCCGTTAGAATCAGATGTTAGTAGGATGGAATTTGATATGAAGGATAAAATGATTAGACAGACTATAATGACAACTCAGCAGGATGTAGAGGATATGAAAAAAACTCTAGAACGAATAGAGGATAAACTTTACAAGAGATGAAAGATAAAAGTACTGTTTGGAGAATCTTCGTGATGTATTTACTTGTATTAGCTTGTATGTTAATATCTAGTTCAGCGTTTAGCCAGCTTCAAGTAGTAGTTTTTAACGCAGGGTGGAACGCTGCAAACGACGTAAAGTGGGCATATGATTTAAAAGATGTTGAAACGTATGTTTATGTAGATGTGAGTAAAGATGTTAATTTACAAAAGAAGCACAAGATAGCAGTTATACCTACTATCATATTATTTAAAGATGATATTGAAGTTATAAGATTTCAAGCTGATCTTAGTTTTAAAATGATAGCAACAAAAGAAGAAGTACAAGATGAGATAGATAACCAAATAATGAGCGATTTTTAAAATGAGGAGATTACTACTACTATTATTATTACCACTTAATTTATTATCCCAGGATTCTTGGGTTAATTTTAAAGTACAGTTTGACTTCTACGCACTAACAGAGTCGAACTTCTTTATGGTATCAGATGCATCTGGAGATACAGCTATGTTCTTTCAACCTACTCAACAGTATGAGTATCTAGATACGACTATAGCTTTAAATTCTGGCTCATATCTATTATCTCTTATGGATAGTTTTGGGGATGGATGGGTATCAGCGCAACCAGCTTGGTTTAAAATGAGTAATATATGTCAAGGTCCTATAGTAAATTTTACCCCATTAACAATGGCTTTCTTTACGCTAGACACTTTAGTTAATATTTGGCCGTGTGCCCCACCAACGCCACCTTTATGTGCTCCTGCTTTATTATACCTTAACTTGGATCAATTCCCAGGAGAAACAACATGGGAAATTAAAGACACAGTTGGAACTATATTAGAATCTGGAGGGCCTTACGCTGTTAATTATCAACAACTTACTATACCACTATGTTTACCCCTATCTCCGTTAGTATTTACTATTAACGATACGTATGGGGATGGAATGGCTGGATCATTGTGGGGAGGACAAGATGGCTCATATTATATTGTACAATGTTATGACACATTAGTAGATGGAAGTGTTGCTAATTTTATAGATGACTCAACTCATTATTTTATAGCAGATACTTGTGCTCCTATCTTTGGTTGTATGGACCCTTTATATTTAGAGTTTAATGTTCAAGCAGATACTAGTGACGGATCCTGTTTAACCTTAATATCATATGGCTGTATAGATGACAGTATGTATAATTGGAATCCTTTAGCAAACACAATGGAATTAATACCTAACTGTGATTACACATTAACTCTATATGATTTAATGGGTGATGGTTGGGTTGGCTCTTACCTAGAAGTTGTACAAGGCCTAGACACAAATCAATATATTTTAACAGCAGGTTTTCAACAGAGTTTTACTATAAACTTAGATGCACCTCAAGCAGTATCTTTCAAATTCTTCATAACACAACAAGCACAACTAACAGCTGCCCATTGTGGATTTAAACTAACAAACCCTTTAGGAGATAGTATAATAGAAGTACCAGCTCCATTCCTATTACCTCTTTCTACACATATTACAAATACTTATTGCGGTAATACCTGCGTTGAGAAAGTTTTTGGATGTACATTTCCTTTAGCTATTAACTATGATAGTTTAGCAAATACGGATGATGTAAGTTGTTATTATAATCCAGGGTGTACCAATCCGGTATACTTAGAGTATAATGCTGCGTATGACCAAGAGAATGGTTCTTGCAGCACACTAGTGGTAATAGGGTGTATGGACTCCACTGCATTTAATTATATAGACACCGCAAACACAGAACTACCTAACTCTTGTATAGCAGTTGTTGAGGGGTGTATGCAACCATTAGCTTTTAACTATAATGTTAATGCTAATACAGAAGACACTTGTATTGCTATAGTATATGGATGTATGAGTCAATTAGCATTAAATTACGACTCACTCGCAAATGTTGATGATAATAGTTGTATTGGAATTGTTTATGGGTGTATTGATACCCTAGCATTTAATTTCTCTCCTACGGCTAATGTAGACGATGGAGGGTGTATTCCAGTTATGTATGGGTGTATTAACCCAATCATGTTTAACTTTGATACTAGCGCCAATACTAATGATGGAACGTGCATTCCTTTTATATTTGGATGCACTGACTCAATAATGTTTAATTTTAATATACTAGCAAATGCTGATAACAATTCTTGTACTCCTTATGTGTACGGCTGTACTGACCCTTCTTCTCTTAATTACAACGCCCTTGCCAATACAGAAGATTTTAGTTGTATCCCTTACATGTATGGTTGTACCGATAGTACTGCTATTAATTATGACTCGACAGCTAATACTGACAATGGTTCGTGTATGGCTGTGGTGGAAGGATGTATGGACCCAAATGCCTACAACTACTCAGGATTTGCTAACAGTAGTGACAGCGCTTCTTGCTTATATAGTGCTAATTGCATATCTGGTGATAGTATACCATATTGGTTAAATGACCCTTGCTATGCTTGGGTGTTAGAAGTAGATGATTACTGTTGTAATAATGAATGGGATAATATATGTCAATTAACTTACAACCATTGTAATGGTTCTTATACAGGCCCTTTATTAAGTAGGACGCAAGGAGAAGTAAAATTAATATCTATCACAGACTTACTGGGCAGGCCAGCAAAGGAAGGTAATAATAACTTACTGTTTTATAGATATAGTGATGGAACAGTAAAAAAACAATTAAAAAAATAATAAAATAATGGCACAATCATCAGAAGAAGTACTTCTAGCTGGAATATCAGGAGAAGTAAAAACAACAAGAGACCACATGTTAGGACAACTAGGTTCTGCATTTAATGATTCAGGAGACGCTGTAACTCCCCCAACAGGTAAGGTTATAACTGCAATTTCTTTTTTAGGAACTATGTCTTTAGCTGGGTTGGTAGCAGAAAATATATCAGGTAGCATGTCTTTTGCTTTAACGGCAGGCCAGAATGGAGAAGGTGCAGGAGGCGAGGTAATAGACGCAAGTAATAAATTTCCTTCTGGAGCAACTATACACGGAAGGTGGACTTCTGTAACATGTACTGCACAAGCTTCTGGAGGTATAATAGCTTATTTCGGGTACTAATGAATAGTATGGGTATAAATATCAGTAATCCTATTTCAGATTCCTCTAGGAAGATGAAGTATGTGGCATCAGTTAAGTCTGTAACTATGGGAGGAACTTCTGACTATTTAGATTGTGGGGATGCAACTGATTTTTCACATACTTCTGGGTACGGCGCTTCCAATGATTTACCATTTAGTGTATCTGCGTGGGTTAAAGCCTCCGGCACTCAAAATTATACTATTGTAAGTAAAGCAGACGCGGCTTCTGGTAACCATGAATATAGAGTATTTATGCTAGGCAATAAAATATACTTTGATGTATATTCTAATACTAATAATGTTTATAAACGTGCATACTCTGTAAATGCACACACATATGCAAACACATGGGTGCACTATGTTGCTACATATGCTGGCGACTTTAACGTTTCCAATCCCCTTAGAATTTATATAAATGGAGTTCTGGATATAACAGGTACTGGATCTGGAGGGACATATACAGGTATGAACAATGAAACCTCAAAGTTGACATTTGGACACATGTTATCAGACCCTAACTATGATTTAGCAGGGAATATGTCAGATATAATGATGTGGAAAGATTATGAGCTATCTCCTGCGGAGGTTGACGCTATGTATAATGATGGTGTATACTCAGTAGATCCTATGGAAGATAAGGGATCTTATGGGGGAGCAGCTTACTGTAAATTATGGTTAAAATGTGATGCTGATGTTGCTATCACTTCACCTACTTCGTCTACTGTGTACGTATCATACAGAGACCCAGCAACTCCAGAGGTCCCACCATCGGGATCAATACTTAAACTTACGTCCGGAGAGGAATTTGATGAACACTGCTCAGGGTTTACGGACCCTTGCTGGAAAATAATAGATCCTGCAGGTACTCCGGGAATTACGGGTACTCCGGATTACAGTGGGGGCACAGTGCACAATACAAGTTATGTAAATCAAACTTCACTAAATGCTTCTACTACACCGTGTAGTGCTGTTATTTCTAATGAATATGCCTTTTAATATGAAAAAATTAATACTAATATTATTTTGTCTTTTTACTTTAGGTGCCAATGCCCAAATAAAAAAGTACTTTAAGTTTGCTACTTTCTATGCGGCAGTGAATGGAGGAACATCTATGTCTGACCTTAAAACTTTTAAAGTATCATCAGGGCAATTAGAAGAGGGGATTACAACTACTCCTTATGATTATTCTGTTACTTTAGGGTTACGGAAAATAGCTAGATTTGGGTATGAGAATAAAGCCAATACATTTTATGATGGTACTGAGACATCTTGGTCAGATAATGCTACAGTTGGTAAAGTACAAGGATTTGAATATTTATTTGAATTAGACTATGCTAGACAACAAGGTGTAGATTACCTAGACCAGCATCATTTTATTAGATATAGTTCTGATGATGATTGCGTAGGTAAGTGGTGCCTTAATGAGTTTACTACCAAAGTAGAATACTTAAACGACGGTTTTGCTGATGTTGAGTATTTTGAAGTATCAGAAAGATATAGAATTAAGAAAAATAGAAAACTAGCTTTTAATATAGGAGCTGCACATAGACTATCAGAGCCTTATGGGTACGATCCTTTAGAGGATTGGATATTAAGTAATGGTAGTTTACATTATACGCATTTAGCTATAATGGAGGGATATACGGTCGATGTATATGCAAATGAATATAAAGATCCAGATGGTAATATAGTTGCTACTAGCTCTGAGGTATGGAAAGAAGTAATAATACCACAAGTATTAGCAGATTATTCTGAAAAGAAAAGAAACGAATTAAATAACCAGATACAACATTCTCTTATAGTTGGGTTTGATTACTATAAATATTCTAAAACCTCTTGGCTGCACGCTTGGGGAAATTTAATGCCGTTACATTATAATGATAACAGTGAATTTTCTTACCATAGATATAATGACGGAGAACAATGGTATGATTATTCTGCTGGTTTAATATATGGTGTTAAGATAAATAGTCATTTAGGTTATTTTGTAGAAGGAAAATATAATAAGTATTGGAACAGAACCTGGTACGATTTTAAGTTTGGAGTTAATTACGTTATATTCTAATGAAAATACAACTAATTATAACTGAGGATGAGATTGTAGAGGAGCTCAATTACGGGAGATAAAAATTAATATTAAACTAAAATTATGAATTGGATAAATAGTTGGAACACAGGAAATAAGAAATTAAAATACGGCATTAAAATTAGAATAGGTAAAATAACTATTCTAGATCTTAGAGCGTGTTTATTTTGTGATGTAGGTTGTACATCTAAAAGATTTAGACTTGTAGTATTTAACCTTGGATTTGAATTATAAGATGTCTATCACAAACAAGCAGATACACGACGAGCTTAAAGATCTTAAACTTGATGTGAGATATATTAAGAAGAAGTTATTAGATCCGGATGATGGGACTATAGCTAGGGTTAATAAGAACACAGAGTTTAGAGCAACAACAGGTAAAGTACTATGGTCCGTTTGGATTGTATTATTAGGTATAATTGGTAAACTAACATTTTGGAATTAAGATGAAATTAAAAGTATTAAGATTTAGCAGCCAAAAGGATTCAACTAATGGATTACTTTTTGACGCAACAGATGGTGATAAGTTTTTATGCTATACACTAGAAGATGAAGCGAGAGCTATTAAGGTAAAAGCAGAGACACGTATTCCAGCAGGAGTTTATAAAATTCTATTTAGAACAGAGGGTGGATTTCATGCAAAATATACGAACAGGTATGGTAGCATGCATAAAGGTATGCTACATATACAAGATGTTCCTAATTTTGAGTATATCCTTATACACACAGGTAACACTGATGAGCATACTGCAGGATGTTTAATTTTAGGAGATTCTCAAGAAAATAATATAACAACTGAGAATGGGTTTATAGGTAAATCTACTACTTCTTATAAACGCGTATATCCTAAGATAGCTAAAGCATTAGAAAAAGGTGAAGAAGTAACAATTGAGTATATTGATTTTGATTAATGAAAGTACTAGGAAAAAGTAAAACATACATACATGATCAGGGCAATCCTAGTGATGTGTGGACAATAGAACATAACTTAGGGAAATTTCCCTCAGTCTCTGTGGTAGATTCGGCAAATTCAATTGTAACGGGAGAGGTACAGTATATAACAAAACATAAAATAAAAGTAACATTTACATCAGGTTTTTCAGGAAAAGCCTACTTAAATTAAAATACTATGGCAAAAATAAATTATTTAGTAGATCTAGATTTAAATCAGAATCAACTAACAAATGCAAGAATTCAAAACTTAGCATCGGCGCCAGCCAATCCAGTTGAAGGTCAAATCTATTATGACACCTCAGACGGAGATAAACAAATATATGTGTGGAATGGTACTATCTGGGCAGGTGTTGCACATATAGCAAACCTTGCAACAGAAACTACTATAGCCTCTGGAGACACAGTAGGTTTTTCTGATGAAAGTGAATCAGGAGATCCTAATAATAATATAACTATAAATAATTTAATTGGTACAGGACTGCAACATGTTGCAGCTGCCTCTGTTACAAATGGAGATCATTTCTTATTTTTAGATGGCGGTGCTACTGGAACGGCTAAAAAAGAAGCTGTACACGATCTAGCAACTTTGTTTGCTGGGTCCGGGTTAACAGCTACAAATTCCGTTATTAATGTAGGAACGTTAAATCAAAACACAACTGGATCAGCTGGTACTGTGACAAATATTGGCAACCTAACAGGTGAGGTTACATCTACTAATAGAGTAACGGTTATTGCAGGTAATGTAGTTGACGAAGCTAATCTTAAAGTTTCTAACGGACCTACAAACGGTTACGTCTTATCAGCACAGTCTGATAATAATGGTGGTTTAACATGGGTTGACTCTGCTGCCTCTACTCAAACTCTAAGCAATAAAACTATTGCAGCTTCTCAAGTAACTGAAATATCTAATATAACTGCTGGGGAAGGAGCGCAACTAGAAAATATTGGGTCGACTACAATATCCGCTACACAATGGGGATACTTAGGTGCTGCATCAGGTGCTATAACTAATAGTAACACACAGCTATCACAAGCGCAAGTAGAAGATTTTGCAGGTGGTTTATTTAGCGGAAACACTGAAACAGGTATTACTGCTACATATCAAGCGGGTGATAACACAGTAGATTTAGTTGTAGGTACATTGAATCAAAATACAACTGGATCCGCAGCAACACTAACATCTGCGCGAGCAATAAATGGTGTTGACTTCGATGGCTCTGCTGCAATCACGGTTACAGCTGCCGCTGGTACGCTTTCAGGTAATACATTAAAGTCCAGTGTTGTTGCTAGTTCACTTACATCTGTAGGTACTATTGCAACAGGTGTTTGGAATGGAACCGTTATTGCTTCTGCTAAATTAGATGCTGATACAGCTCACTTAACCACAGCACAAACATTTACTGGTTCTAAAACGATGGGGACCACTACAAAGCTTAACTTTAGAGACGCTAATGCTTTTATAAATTCTCCAACCGCAAATGATCTTGAAGTTGTTGCAACTACAATTACTTTGGATGCTGGTGCTGATATTCAGTTAGAAGGAGCTACAACTGTTACTGGTAACTTATCTGTTTCGGGTAACTTAAATATTGATGGAACAACAACGACTATTGATTCTACTACAGTTGCAATAGCTGATAGTATGTTGAAGCTAGCTAAAGACCAAGCAAACACAGCTGATGCTTTGGATTTTGGTTTCTACGGTCAGTACGGTGTTGGTGGAACTCACAAATACGCTGGTGTATTTAGAGATGGAAGTGTAACTGGTGATCCATTTACTTTCTTCGATAGTCTACAAGCTGAACCTGGAACAACGGTTAACACTGGTGGTACTGGTTATGATTTAGCAGATATATCAGCAGGTGCAATAACTTCTGCTGATGGTTTTACCGGTGATTTGACTGGTGATGTAACAGGAAACGCTGACACAGCTACTACGCTAGCAACAGCAAGAACAATTGGTGGTGTATCATTTAATGGTTCTGCTAATATAAATCTTCCAGGCGTTAACAGTGCAGGTAATCAAAATACTTCTGGATCTGCAGCTACCTTAAAAACGGCTAGAACAATCGGTGGAGTTTCCTTTAATGGATCTGCTAATATTAACTTACCAGGTGTCAACGCAGCTGGTAATCAAAACACAAGTGGTACTGCAGCAAGAGCTACATTAGCGTCGGGCGCTGACACGCTAGAAACTGCGAGAACAATTGGTGGGGTATCTTTTGATGGTAGTGCTAATATTAATTTACCGGGTGTAAATACTGCAGGTAATCAAGCAACATCTGGTTTAGCTGCAACAGCAACTATACTAGCTACTAACAGGGCAATTAATGGTGTAAACTTTAATGGATCAGCTGCAATAACAGTAACCGCTGCTGCAACGTCACTAACGGGTACCTCGCTAAAATCTACAGTTGTAGGATCTTCTTTAACAAGTGTTGGTACATTAACTAGTGGTAATACAACAGCTACCGTTAGCGCGGCTTCTTTAACCGCTGCAGGTATTTCAGAGAGAGCTACAACAGGTGAAGCTTTGGAAGGTACTGACACATCAAGACATGTAACGTCTGCTGGTTTAGCTGCTAGGAGTTACACAACAACTATTGGTGGAGCTACAAGTATTGCAGTTACTCACGATTTAGGTACAAGAGCTGTAATAGTTCAAATGTTTGATACAAGTTCTTACGAAACTGTACATGCTCAAGTTGTTAGAACATCTACAACAGTTGTAACTGCAACTTTCAATTCTGCTCCAAGTGCTGGAGATGTTACAATAATGATTACTAAAGTACAATAATCAATGAGTACTCCTAAAAAAAATTACGAGAAGTTTGGCTCTAGGAATTTTGTTCCTAGTACTGCTGGTGCTAATGGAGATGGTGAAGGTGATATTATCTTTATTGGTACTGGACATGAAGGAGAAGATGTCGGAGCTGGGCAAATATATTATATGGCTACTGATGGAAATGGTGGTGTTGAATGGTTAATCACTGATGCTGACGCAGAGTCTACATCAAAGAATTTATTAGCTGTCGCTATGGCTAGTGGACAACCTTCAGATGTTGGTATGCTTTTAAGGGGAATGGTAACCTTGAGAAACGCACCTGGCGTTGGCGCTGGAATTCCTTTATTCTTATCTACTACAGCTGGTGCTTGTAATAGAGTAGCCCCATCTGCCACTGGAGATGTCGTTAGAGTTATTGGGTATAATATAAATGATACTGCCAATGCACAGATATGGTTCAATCCAGATAGTACTTATATTGTTATAGCTTAATGGCAGATATATCTAAAATAACTGGAGTAGCAATAGCAAGTGTATCTAAGATATGTGGAGTAGCGATTGCAAATATTTCAGAAGTGATGGGTAATATATATGCTTCATTCACAAATGCTCAAGCTGCTTCAAGATCTCTTACGGCAGGATCTGGAGAAATGGTGCATTTACCAGATACAAATTCAATGGGAGTTGAGTGGGATGAAGACGATGATTTCTCAATTTCTTTTTGGGTTAAAGCAGGTTGGAGCAGTTCTTTAAATGGAACAAAATACTTGTTTGTTATGAATAACATTGGTGGTAATGCAAATGGGGATAGTATTAGAATTTGGTATAGAGAGAGTAATAATAGAATATATGTAGATTGGCGGTCTGGTAGTACGGCTAGAACAAATCAATTTTGGTTATTTCATGCTAACTCTGGAAATTATGCAACAGCTTATAATGCAGCAGGATTAGGAGGAACATACTGGAGTGCAGCAAATAGAGGTAATACTGGAGATGATGATTATACTATGATAACTATTTGTAAAGGTACTGGTAATTATGCAGGGAATAATAATTTAGATGTATATTGGAATGCCAGTGAATTAGGACAAGGATTTTACACTGGGACTAATGCGAATAGTAATGGAACACCTAGTTTCAGTAATTCTGATAGGCAAATATCATTAGGTAGTAATACTTGGAGTAGTTACAACGGACAAGGGAATAGTGCTGAAACAAAGTTTGATGGTTTGACAATGTGGAACACTAAACTTTCAGCAGCAGAAGTATCGGAATTATATAATTCTGGGACACCGATTGATGCTACAACACATTCACAAACCAGTAATCTAAAAGGCTATTGGGAATTTGAGGGGAATGGTAATGCAACAGTAGGAGGAGAAGCATTTGTACTTAGTGGAAATTCTAACATAGAAAATAGATAATGAATTATTATATAGTAACTAAAGAAGTTTTTGAGACAATTGAGCCCGGTACTATTCAGTTTGCACATCATAGTATGGATAACTCTGCCTGGGTAGTAACAACAACTGACACAGTTGAGAATGTATTGAGTTCTTATACGAATGCATCAGACTTATCTTCATACACAGTTGAGACTAATACGCATTGGACCGGAGATGGTAGTGGTATTGAAGAGTGGGAGATAGAGGAAACTGAATATTTATCAGGGATATAATATGACATATATATATAAAAATATAAAAGGTACGGAAGGGACTTCACAAGTTATTTATGATATTGTGAATACTACTGCTATAGTGTCGTCTATCTCAATTGCTAATGTACATGATTCTAATCATGCTATGGTTAATTTATTTATATTTAGAAGGCCTACAGTCTCAACAACAGAGCGGTTTTATATAATAAAAAACCTAGAAGTGCTAACAGGTACAACGGTAGTACTCGAAGAGGACGAGATAGGATATGACCCTAAAGTACATATGTTATATATAGAAGTAAAATCAAGAGTTTCAGAAGTTGACGTTAAATTAACAATAAAATAATTATGAGTATATTAACAAATTTATTATCAGGAGGAGCAGCTAAATTAGTAGAGAGCGTAGGAGGAGTTTTAGATAACCTACATACATCGAAAGAAGAGAAGCTTGAAGCTGAGGCAAAAATCAAAGACCTAGTAATGGGCTATGAAGCAGAAATGCAAAAACAAGTAACTGAGAGGTGGAAAATGGATATGCAATCCGATTCATGGCTTAGTAAAAATATAAGACCACTAGTATTAGTCTTCTTAGTGGTGTCTACAGTTTTGATGATATTCATCGACGCTGGTACGATACGTTTTGTAGTTGAAGACAAATGGACGGACTTATTGCAACTAGTATTAATAACCGTGATTGGGGCCTACTTTGGAGGGCGTAGCCTTGAGAAAGTAAAAAAATAAAATTATGACATTAGATGAGATTACTTATAATCTGCTAAACCTTATCCGTGGGGGGAGACTCAGCCAGGATGAACAAATATCTCCTGATCAAATTAAGTTTAATATTAAACATTATAGAGCTATGTTTATTAGACGTGATTATGCTCAGAATGGATTTGTTAGCAGGCACATAGAGCAGGACTTAGGATGTCTAAATCTTATTCAAGTGGATGCTTCTAAATGTTGTAACTTACCTATTACAGGGTGTAAGGTATACAGAACAGTAGAAAAAATACCAAAGACAGTTAGATATAATTTTAAAGAAGCTTTATCTTATATTGGAGACGTATCTGGCGTAGGTACTATACCATTTGTTTCTTCTAATACTATTCAGTATTTAGCATATGATAAGTACACTAGCGGTAAGTATAAAGCGTACATGATAGAAGACTATTTATATATTTATAACGCAGATGGTCTAAAGTATGTAAATGTTAGAGGAGTATTTGAAGATCCTCAAGAGGTGGCAAAGTTTGATTGTGAGGGATCTAGCTGTTATGATGACAGTGCTTCTCCATTTCCTATACCTTTGGATATGATTGATAGAATTAACTCTGGAATTCTAAATAAAGAGTTAGCTTTGCTGGGTGGAACTTTTACTGACACAGTTAATGATAGAACACAAGATCCTAAAACAATAGTCCCTAGACAGTCTGGTGGAGGTAAAAAATCATAATGATACATACGTTAAGAAATATAACAAAAGAGTACATTGTAGAGCATGGGGAAATAGATACTAATTTATTTAGAGATATTTGTTCCGAGTTTAATATGTTAATTGTTGAGGACATGTTAGATGGAAAAGAATTTAATATGGGGAATAACTTATCTAGCTTATCTGTAGTTAGAAGAGAGCGTGATCCCAGATCTCCTAGAATAGATTGGGGGGAAAGTAATAAGTATAGACAAGAGTTAATAGAAGAGGGGAAAGAATTATATAACTCTGAAACAGACAAAGGAATTAAGTGGCATATATACCACACTGATGGATTTTATTGTAAATACTATTGGAGAAAAGGTAAATGTAAAGTAGCTAATAAGTCAGTGTACAGATTTGATGCCACTAGAGGTGTAAAAGGGAATAAAGAGAAGTTGATACATCTATTAAAAACAGATGACTTGGCGTACTTAAAATTTAAAAAACATAAATAAATGGCATTATATAAAACAATATCGAGTAAAGTAATTATACGTAAGATATTTAGAGACTTACGTCCAGAAGATGATAACTGGATTGATGACGCTATCGAATGGATGGGAGAAGCTTTAGAGCATATAGGGGCGGCACCTCAACTAGTTCAGAAGCAATGTGTTTTGACAGTAGTTAATCATAAAGTCATAATGCCTTCTAATCTTTACTATATAAACCAAGTAGCTGTAAACAACAGTGTGTCTCCTAGTACTACTACAGAGATTGCAACACTCCTAGTCCAAATAGCATCTCTAAAGCTTCAAATATCTACAGCACAAGCAGCAGGATTAGAGTACACATCTACTGCTACAATTTTAAATGAAATAAATGCAAGAATATCAGTACTAGAAAATGGGTACTTTAATGATAGTAACCAGCTTTCTCCACTACAATATGGAGCAAGTACGTTTCATAAGAGTATGCATTGTACAGGATGTACTAATGAGAATGCAGTTTCTGAAGACACTTACATTGTGGATGATGGCTACATTAAAACATCGTTTGCAGCTGGTAAAATATGCTTAAGCTATATGGCGTTTCCAACGGATGCAGACTGCTACCCTTTAGTTCCAGATGATATTAGCTATAAGGATGCAATGTTTTGGTATATATACAGACAACTATTATTAGCTTTTCCTAAGTTTAAAAATAATGGTATCACATATCAATTTGCAGATGAGAAGTGGAAGTACTACTGCACTCAAGCTAGGAACGCAGCTAATTACCCGGACATAGATAAGTATGAATCGTTTATGAATCAGTGGGTTAGGCTTATACCAGATATTAATAACCATGACAATCTCTTTGAGGGACTAAACACGAGAGAAAATTTATATAGAGGATAATGGGACAACAACAAAGATTATTAAAGGGCTTATTTAAAGACTCTGGAGAGATAGACCAACCAAGTAATACCTGGAGGTATGCCTTAAATGCATTAATGAATGACCAAAAAGGCACAGTGTCTAACGAATCTGGCACAACTGTTGAGGGGGTTATTCCTTGTGAGGACTGTAACAGTTCAGAGAATAGGAATAATACTCATGAGTATAAGGTTATAGGGGCTGTTGAAATAGATTTAAATAGAACCGTTTTATTTATAGCTGACAGTAAAGCTCCTATACAAAGCTCTTCGGATATAGCACTTGATTATTATCCACGAAATTTAATTGCTTTATGGGATGGAGTAAAGAATCCTACACAAGCAGTTAGTATTCTGTATCAGCCTGTTACATCACCTTCTAATCAGGATGGATACCAACCTTTTGATTTAAATTTTAAAGAGGATAATCCAATAGAGGGAACTTTTAGAATTGATTCTAAAGAAGATATTGTAGTATATTGGACAGATGATCTTAATCCCCCTAGGGCTTTTAATGTGTCGCGCCAGTTGCGAGAGCTAGACACAACAGGCCAAACTAAATGGTTATATGGAATTGATCCTAAAAAGACACACAGTAAACATATTAATTTATTAAATTTATTTCCTTCGTCTGGTCCTATTCCTACTATTAATTCTAGATTTCAAGATCCTTCTTTAACAACTATTGGACAAGGGGGAGGACTTTTAACAGGGGTTTATTATCTAGCTCTAGCATATGTAGATGAAGATTTTGTATCTACAAATTATTTGACAGTCTCAAATCCAGTTTCAATTGTACCTGCTTTTACACACACAAGACCTACCACAAAGAAGGACGGGGCGATGCCAGGAACACAGACATCTAAGTCTATTACTTGGAACGTACAAAATATTAATACTGATTATAAGTATTTAAAAGCTGCTATTATTCGTAAGAAAGGGGACGCCTCTGAAGTGTTTAAATTAACTGATAAAGTTATCACAGGAGACATGACTCTTTTTACTAACAATATGCAGATTACGTTTGCAGGTACAGAGGGGTTTGAACCCTTGAAAATGGAGGACGTAATGGTTGACACTGTTGGATATGACACAGCGAAGACTATAACTCAAATGGATAATGTATTATATTTAGGAAACTTAACAGGTTCTCCTGATTTAGGATACCAGAAGTACGCTAATAATATTAAGCTTAATGCCCATAAAACGTTAATTGAAGGGTTTGACACAGTAATATTATCAATGGATAATTTATATTCAGGTTTTGCAAATAGTCAAGTAGACTCCATGGGGTCATCTTCTACTACTATTGATGATAGTTTGTCATATAGAGATATTGATAAATCTACCTATCATAGAGGGTATAGGAGGGGAGAGGTATATGCCTTCTATATTGCTTTTATTTTAAATGATGGTAGTATGTCATACGCATACCACATACCAGGAAGAGAGCCTATAAAGCCATCACAATGTTGGCCTGATTTATATGGAGGTACCTATGGGGGAAGTACAGCAAGAACTGATTATGAATATTGGGGAATTCCATCGGGAATGACTAATCCTGCAGTTGATCATCAAAAGTCTTTACATCCAGGTGTTAAAAGTTTTCATTTCTACGATTGTAGCGGATACTCAAGTGGGTCCGATGCTAATTCAAGGTCGGGTGGAGGGACTAGGCATATGAGGTATTGGCATAATTTAAATGAGACATACTCAGATACTGATAACTCACACGTGTGGGACAGATCTACATATATAACCACATCTGGAGTTCTTGTAAGTCCTGTTTCAGGGTTATATAATACAGTAAATTTTCAGACTAAATATGGATACAAGGCTACGGGGCTGCACGGAATGAACGTTAGACATCATCACATGCCCTCTAACAATAATGAGTGGGCTGTAACAGTAGAGCCGGGAGAAGTAGGAGGGGCTATAGAAGCGACAACTGTTGTTCCTGCAGATGGAGGTATATTTACAGGTAGTTTTAGAACGAGGACTAATGCCAGTGAGTGGTGGATGAGTGACTCATACTCGCAAACTAGATCTTGTAAGGGTACAGGTCCTTTAGGAGCGGCTATGAATTTTGTTTATACTGGAGTATCTACTAATGCAGATCCTGTGCCTTATAGTAACTCTGCTAATAAATTTACAGCTATAGAAGATAACACAGTAGTAATCGCTAAAGTGAATACTAGGGTTTACAATGATAATAATGGATGTTCAAGATCACACTCATCTAGAATTAGATATAAAGTAACGGCATCCAGCAGTACTCAAACCGCTGCAAGTCAAAAGATAGAGGTAGGGACAAATGATTGGAAAACGCAGTCATATACTACACCCCAAATTTCTTTGATGATTGGAGGTACTATGTGGATGGATAGTAAAGGAGATCAAGGAGGAACTTGGGCTGGGGGATGTCCCCATAAAGGTCCGGATTGTGGGAGTGCAGAGAGGCATATTAGATACAGTAACAATACTAGTAGCAGTTATATTCAATGGAACGTAGAAATAGGAGCTGGGAATTCAGCGCTATACGACGTAAGACTTTCCCAAGATGTTAATATTCTAGGGATTAGTTTGGAGGATATTAATATACCTAAAACATATGCTAATAAAATTCAAGGGTTTAGAATTTATTATGCAAAAAGAGACTTCGCTAATAAGCGTATGTTAGGACAATCAACTTTAATTCCTATGAAAGCAGATTCAGGTAGGACAGGAGTTTGTGCGGAATCAGTTCTTAATTCTACTAATCAAGGAATTGATGCTACTGACCAATTACTTTCAATATCTACTACTGGGGCTGAACCTTGGATTTCAAAAGAAGCGTGGGCGTATGACCCTTCTACATATCCTGTAAATGCCTCATCTATGAATCATCAAAATACACCTTCGGTGTATAATGTAGGCTCTAGTACGTGGACCAAGAAAGATGGGGCATATAAATACTTCTCTTTCTATGATTTTAACATGCTTAGAGAGCATCATAGTATTTCTGGGGCCACACATATAGATGTAATATATGTAGTTAATAACTGGGTATGGAATGGTCCATCTTTACAACAAGATAAAAAGATGCTATCTGAACTTGATGCTTCTACTGTGGGAGTATTAGATGTAAATAGTGATACGGGTTTATATAAAATAACCGAGCGCTGGGGATGGGATGATTCAGGATTTGGAGGCCCACAAAACTGCTATGCCAAAGATATTACTTCGGCAATGTTTGCAGGAGGAGCATACATAACTGCTAAAAAGTTTATGGGAACTAGTTATACATTATCCAGACTTATTAGTCAAAAAGCTAAAACATATCTTGCAGGGGACTCAGTACTTTTAGCTAAACCTTTAGGTTTTTCTGGAAAACTTATTAACACATTTGGAGACTCAACAATCGCATTTGCATTAAAAGATAAAGTAGAGTTACCGGCCTTATACTCCTCTCAAGACGGATTGCTAGGACTTACTTATTTCGTCGGCGCTGTTACTAACAACGTTGTACAATCTATTTGGGGAACACCTCCAGCTGTTTCTAATAATTTAATGACACTAGCTAATCCTATGTTAGCTAGTAGTCGATATACAGGGGTATTAAGCACTGAGACAGAAACGGAAGATGATGCAACTTCTAACTTAAGTTACATAGCTAATATGTGTGCATTTAGAACTGATGTTTATAGGTCTGTAGATAACCAAGAATTAATATATACTGGATTTCAGGTTGTAGGTACAGATCTTGATAATTTCTTTTTTGATGATGAGAGGTATATTACAGATTTAAATAACCCTGCCTCTAATAATTATGGACAATTAAAAGTTAATTCTAATTTTGGGAACCAGTGGAGAAGAGACGTAATTGTTTTTGGATCTACAGTAACTCTTAATATCGTAGATAGTACTGGATCTGGAGGTGCTGCTACAGCCGTTTTAAACACTTTTGGTGAGCTTATTAGTGTCACTATCACTGCTGCTGGATCAGCCTACTCTGCTGACGTTGATGTTCAGGCTATTTATTTAGGATCGGCTGTAGGAGATTGGCTAACTTTTACTGTTACTTTAACTGCAGGGAATATTACATCAATTGTTCCAGTGTATACTGCAAATACTTTTAAAATAGAAACAGGGGAATGTGCAAATTGGTGCTCTCTTCCTAACGCTACTTGGCTGGATCAACAAGGGTGTGAAACTGGGAACTGTTATAAATCATCAACCTCACAGACACCAGTTGAAGATGATGAAGAGGGGTTTACTGGGGGAGCTACACCTATAACAAATCAAGCTGAGTGTAATGCTCATGGATATGGTAAGAAGATAGAGATCTCACTGTCAGGTGCAACTATAACCAGTTATATTGGTTTAGACGCCACTGAGTTTGGAAATAGGCCGGGAACTGCTTTGTATTTCTTTAATTTTGAGTGGAAAGGTGGAGGAGGAACATATACAAATGACTGTGGAGGAATATATGGGGGAGATACTTTTATAGCTAGGCAAGGAATATCTACAGGGGCCGCTGTATTAGAAGAGCATAGACCTTCTAATCCATTACATGCTATACATTACCACATAGTTGAGAGTGAGGATAATATTAATTTTAGGCACATGGAAAATAAAGATAGTGCTTATTATCCTGAAAGTGTTGCGACTGATGTACTACAATCAATTGGTTCTACTATTGACCCTAACTCAGAAGAAAATATAAAATATGATGCAAATTTTTCTGCACTTAATGATGTTAGAACAGCTTTCCCATTACCTGTTAAAAATACGGATAGAAGTACATACCCTACTAGGACTATCAGAAGCACTAGAAATGATGCATCTGGTATTATAGATAATTATAGAATTTGGTTGGCAAATCAATTTAGAGATTTACCAAAGAATAGAGGAGAGTTATGGAAGTTATCTACGTTTAATAACTTAATCTATTTTCATATGGAGTCAAGTTTATTTAAAGCAGCAGGTAAGCAAACCATGCAAATGGGAGATGGTAGTGATGCGTATGTAGGAAGCGGAGATATATTTAAACAAGAGCCTTCTGAAATCGTACAGACTAAAGATGGATATGGGGGCACTCAATCTCAATACGCAGCATTAACAACTCGTTATGGTTATTTCTTTGTAGACAGAAAAGGTAAGAAAGTATTTATGATGAAAGATACGTTATTAGAAATTAGTGCTCTTGGGATGGAGAACTGGTTTATTGATAACATGAACTATGCGTTAATTGCATATGGGGCAACAGAGCTCGATAAGGTAGATAACCCGATAATGGGGTTAGGGTATCACTCAGTGTGGGATCCATATAACAAACGTATTATATTAACTAAGAGAGACATTGAACCTACTGCTGCTTTTATTGCTGGATTTTATTTATCTCCAGGAGGAGGAGGGCAAACACAGCCAGGTAAAGTTAAGTGGTCATCTAGCAGACACCAATTTATTAGGTATTATAGTGTTAAAGCTCCGAAGGGAGGTTATGGGTACTCAGGGTGGGCACCTATAGCGTGGTCAGACGATACTTACTTTATTAAGGGTGGGTGGACTATTTCTTATTATCCTGATCAGGCTGTATGGTGTAGTTTTCATTCTTATGTGCCATATATATACTTTAATACTACTGAAACTTTCTACTCTGTAACGGATAAATTTCATAACTGGGAAGGGGCTGGAATTGATTCAACATATTCTACAGCGGCAGATTTTATGATGGCTACAGGATCGAGTGTTGGTAATAAAGGTATCTGGGGACACAATAATGGACAGAGGGGACTTTATTATCAAGATAATTTATACAAGGTAGTAATTACTAGTATACAAAGAGACTATTGGACTTGGCAGGGGTTTGAGCTAGAGGTTATACAAAACACTTTAAAAGGATTTGATACTGTAACTTCTAGTATAGCTTATATGCTAGATGTCACGAACGAGCATGGTGTTAGAGTTTTAGAGCATGGGTTTACTAACTTTTATGTTTATAATACTTTTCAAATATCAGGGGATGAAACATCTAGTGCTTTGGAATATCTGGTAAATGTAAGAAGAATTGGTAACGACTGGAAGATAAATAGATTTAGAGACTTATCCCTCGATGTTTTAAGAGGCCCCGCAGGTCCGCAGGTTGATCCTTACTATATGTCTCCTAATACTAACATTACTGGGGGATTAAATGTAGGTACAACAACAACTTCTCACTTGGTTCCTATGTTTGTAAAAATAGGAATGCGCGAGATAGTATCCCCTTTATACTTAGATTTAGCTAAAACAAACCTAAGAAGACGTAAATTTATAGATAAATGGATAGGAATTCGTTTATTTTATGACAATATAACAAATAATTTATTAAATTTGTATTCTACTTCAGTAGAGTCAAGAAAAATGTATAGATAATATGACAACAAAAAGAAGACTTGTAAGGAAAAAACTTACACAATATAATAACGGAGGGCTAAAGCGTAAATACGCTGCTGGCGGTTCCCAATACGATAACAATACTACTAGCGCTGCGGGCCAAGGTAATCCGAGTACTACTATAATTGCGACGGAAGGTAACCCAGAAGTTTTACAGCAGAGAGAAGACGCTTTTACAAGTTTAAAGCAAGATCAAAATGCTAAATTTGAAAGTGCAAACGAGGAGATAAACAACATCAATGCTCAAGGCGAGGTAAACATAGCAGAAGCTTCCGCTAACGCTAACGCAAAAGTAGAGGGATATGCTAGTACGGTAAAACAGGCTGCTGATGGTATAAAGAAACTTAAAGGCACTGGACTATTAACTAAAAAACCACCAATTGCTACGGCAAAGACTTTAACAAAGATGCCAACGCTTACAGCAAAGCCGGTAGCACCAGCAGGAGCTATGGCAGGACCTTCAAATATTACTTCAAGTGCTCCAGGAATATCACCTCGGATAGGTGGGACCCCAGGGCCTATACAGGCACCTACGGTACCAGCAGGTACAATGAAAATGCCTACTCTTGGGGCAAAACCTTTATCAACTGCAGTAGATTCTCCTGGTTTACAAAAAGCTTTACCTATTGATAAAGTGGCCTCAGAAGCTGGTAAAGGATTTAAGGCTGCTAATTTTACAGTAGATGGTGGAAAACAGGCGCAAGGAATAGGTGCTGGAATCAAAGCATTTAAAGCACAGAGAGCCGTTAATCAATCTATTAAAAGTGGAAAACTTTTAGCATCTTCTGCAGGTACTGCGGCCGGAGCTGGGTGGAAAGCTATGGGAGCAGCAGGACAGGCTAATGTTATTGGGCTAGCAGCACAAGCATTAGGAACAGGAATTAAAAAATGGTCGTCCGACAATGATGAGACAACGGTTAATGCTGGAGAAGGTATTGGGGCCGGAGTAGCCGGAGCTGGAGCGGGTATTGGTGCAGTAGCTACTGCAGGAGCATTGATGGGATCTGCAGTGCCAGTGCTAGGTACAGCTATTGGGGCAGCAGCAGGTGCCTTATATGGAGTAGGTAAATCTTTATTTGCGAGAAACAAAGCTAGGAAAGCTAAATCTAAGATGGAAAGAGAAGTAAAAGAAAGAAAAACTAAATACAACACAGAACTTGGAGACAACTATGCACAACAAAAAGGAATGCTTGTTGCACAGCAAAATAGAATGAAAGAAACTTCTGGGTATGATGTTGGGAATGTGAGTGTAGCACGATTTGGAGGACAACGATTAAGAAGAGCTTAAAATTAAAAATATTATGGCAAAAAAACAACCAAAAAATAAAAAGAGCAACACAAAGATTGCTAACGCTATTGTAGATTTTGTAACCCCTACCAGTTTCGCAGAAACATTATTAATGGCTTCTGGCCCTGTAGGTGTAGGAGGTAAGAAACTGATGCAAATGGCGTCTAAGTCTAAAATGTTAAAACCTGTTAAAGCTTTATTAGGAGACTTAAAGATATTTAAAGGGCAACAATCCAAATATAAAGGTATATTAAACGGAAGAACTCCTAACCAAATCAAAGATTCTAAGTATCTTACAGAGAAGCAGAACTCTTTAATCTCTGTAACCTCTAAGGTTGATGAGCTTAAAAAACTAACAAAAAGTAATGGTATTAACTTTAATAAGACAAATGACTATGGTGTAAAGAAATATGCTGGCGGAGGAATAGCTGGAGGTGTAATGCATACAGGGCAACATTACCTAGGTGAAAAATTAGCCCATAAGGGTCTTTCATATGGTGCTAAAAAGGTGGGAACGACTATGCTAGGTAGAGGGGCTGGGGCTTTACTTGGAAGTACTTTTGGTGCTGTAGCTACTCCAATGGCCGCTGCGTATGAGGGATTTAAATTTATGGGAACACCTGAAGGAGAAAAGGTAGTTAACACTCAAAAGACATCCGACAGTATTATTACTAAACAAGGAGGAACTAACTCAATGCGAACGTGGGGCGGTATGGGAAGTAAGATGCAAGATGGGGGAGCTTACCAGCAGATGAATCAATATCAACAAGGAGGACAACAATTACCTGGCGGAGAAATGGAGCCAATCCCTGGGAGTGATGCGGTACAGTTTAATGGTGCATCTCACGAACAAGGAGGTATAGAGTTAGACCCACAAACAGAAGTTGAGGGAGGAGAGACTATGGATCAAGTTACAATGAGAGATGGAGGAAGAAAAGATTACTTCTTCTCTTCACATTTAAAACATAAAGGACAACCATTTTCAGCTAGACATAAGCAGGTATTAGAAATGGGAGGAACACAGGCTGAAGTGGATGCTTTAGCTAAAGTACAAGAAAGAACTGCAGGCAGGGATGAGGAGGATATTGCTTCTACTGAAGGTAAAGAACAATACAACACAGGTGGTAAAAAGAATCCTTTCAATAATGACACACAAAGAACAGATTATTATGACAACGACCATTTAAATGGTCTTGAGAGTCAGAATACACTATTAAATCAATTAAACAGTGATGGAGGGGATGCAATTTTACCTGGTTATAACTCTGATGGTACTCTAAAAGGGGGATCTGAATATGATAAAGTATCTAACAATGAATTTGTAAATGACGAGGAAGATCCTAATGATATTATATCCAGAATAACTTCTAATTTAAACACACAACGGAAAGAGGAGGTAGAAAAAGATATTGAAAAGAAGAAAGAAATAGCTGCTAAAACGCAAGCTGTTGTAGATGAAGAAGATGATGACTACAATGATGCAGACATCCAAGAAGACTTAGATAGAATAACTGCAGAAGAAGAAGCAGATAAGAAGAAGGATGGCACAGAAGAAGTAACTGAGGAATTAGATAATATTAATGATGGCAAAGGTGAGGACTGGAGAAGGAGAAGCGGAGTCGATGGTTTAACAGTAGCTGCAATGGCAGGACAGTTTTTACCTGCTATGAGAGCAATGAATGAGGATCCAGATTATATGAGTGTACATCAAGCAGGAGCTATGAGTCCAGCTATGAGCCCTGAGCTTGGAAGAACCCATTTGAAGAGAGTTAATATGAATGTTGAGAGAGAGCGTAATGCAGGAGACTTAAGAAGTATGAATAAGTTTATTGAGAACAGCGGTATGGGTCCAGCTGGGATTGCTAATAGAATGGCCGCATACGGCAAGAAGCAACAAGGGGATAGACAGATTGCAGCGCAAGAGGCTCAAATAAATGTAGGTATAGCTAACAAAGAAGCTGCTATAAATCAAGACTCTAAGAAGACTAACATCTCTAACATGATGACCAATACACAGTTTAATGCTAGACAACAAAATGCTCTTAATATGTTTAATGAGCAGCAAGGAGCTAGAACTGATGACTTCAATAGAGGAGCTGATGCAGCAACTAAAGATAGAAGATTAATGGGATTAACTTCTGCAATGAATACATTTGCAGGTATAAACACAGATAGACTTAAGTACCAGGCTCAAGAAAGAATGGCGCAAGCTATTTCAGGAGATTCCGGAGTATTAACTAGAGAAGAGATTGCAAGAGATTTAGCTAAGGCGCATCCAGATATGGGGCCAGAGTCTGAAGACTTTCAAAGACTAGTTGAGAACACTTATTTAAAGACTTTAAAAAATTCAACCAAACAAAATAAAAATGGCTAATAAATATTCAAGATTTGAACTCAAACCTTATGAGTCTCAATATGTAGATCCCGGATCCGTTCAAGTTTCTGGGGTTTTGCGTAAAAGATACGACGATAACAGAGCTAGTTATGATATGTTAAATAGAGCTGCTGGTAGTATTAAAACTCTAGAGGGAGATAAATATATTAAAGAGAATGCTATTAATAAAGTTGAGGGAGAAATGCAAAGAACTATCAAAGTAGGTAACTTTGAGAATGCAAGTAGAAGCATCAGTGATGCTACAAACGACTTTGTAGGGAATGAAGGATTACAACTAGCACAACAGTCTTACGCTAATAGACAGTCAGAGATTAAAGTTATTGATAATTTAAGAGC
>Ga0307995_1000353_pt1 | contig 32510 bp, 35 predicted proteins | sample EllFjometagen262_FD_203132 | JGI IMG/M metagenome (GOLD analysis project Ga0307995, IMG submission 203132) | Marine microbial communities from Ellis Fjord, Antarctic Ocean - #262 | ecosystem: Environmental > Aquatic > Marine > Unclassified | place: Southern Ocean | collected 2014-11-02 | reverse complement strand
AACACTAACACTAACACTAACACTAACACTGATGCGCTAGTGTTAGTGTTTTCCACTTCCGGAACCTATTTGGTCAAATATAGGAGTTGTTTATGTCTAATTTATCTGTGGTTGGTGAGGTCATTCGTTACTATAAACTCAATGCGAACGGAGGCTATGCTGAGTGGTCGAAGGTTCCATGTACCGACGATTACAAGATGCACGTGCCGTCTATGGGATTCGATACTGTTGGCCCGATAGAAAATGAGGAAATTATATTCGGATGGCTAACTGAAATCGAAGCGAAACAAGAACTCGTCAATATTGTCGAGTTCGGCTCTTATGTAACATGCTATTTGCACATATCCGATAAGGACGGTGACATTCTCGATGTTGTCGAAGTTTTTAAAATCGACGATAACGGAAAAGTTGAAGAGATCTGGGCTCTTTAAATAGAAGCCTCTGAGAGCTCCTCTACTCAGAGGCAGCGATCTAACACTCTAATCACTTCTAAAGTTTCTTTATAATCTCTCACAAAATAATTTTATACAAAACGGATAATATGGAGTTTAGTTAATTTTGAAGGTTGCAATGTGTGTAACTTAAAATGGTTAAATTACTGATAAGAAAGATGTTTGTAGCTGATGTTAAGCACCAAAAGAGGGGGTAAGAGTTACACGAAAGTTACACGCTTTTATTTTCGTGCTTATAGCCCTTTATCTATAAGGGGTTGTAATCTAGCAACTATTGAGTGGGAATGACCGGAAATGTTAATAAAATCGATAACATGCATTAGACAAGTCCTATGAGAACTAAAATTTTGAAAGGGATATTACTAATTGAATACTAAATGAAAACAGAGCTAAACATAAATGAAGTATTAATTTAAAAAGGTGGTGCCAATTTACAAAGGGGAATTGAAACTGTTGGAGGTTATTTATACCTCACAAATGAGCGCTTAATATTTGAAGCGCATGCAATCAACTTTCAAAGCGGGAATACTATTATTGATCTATCAAATATTGATTCTACCGAAAAACGCTGGACTAAATTTTTGAACTTAATACCATTAATGCCAAATTCGCTAGCAATTAACTCTAAAGCAGGAGAAGAATATAAATTTGTATTATTTGGAAGAAATGCTTGGGAAGTAAAAATTAATGAAAACAAATCATAGAGTTATAAGGGTTTCAAATCGCGCAACTATTGAGTGGGTAGGGCGTTAGCTGTTGTAAACTTTACAAAAATAGAAATGCTAAATTGCTGATATTACAGGGATGTTAAGATAGTGAGACACGCAAAAATAAACCACAAATGTTGTAAAGATGATTTCGCCCCTCGCAACCATTGTTCTTGCAAGGTTTATTTTGAGTGCGACTATTGAGTGGGAATAAGCGCGAACCATGAAGATGAACTACTTCGTCTTTGGCACCAATAACCTGTCTGTCGCCGTAAAATTCTATGACAGTCTTTTTGAAGGCATGGATGTGCAGCGCCATCCCGAAGAAGGCCGTATGGCAATGTGGATAGGAGAGGGCTTTCTATTCGCATTGGCCGAACCATTCGATGAGAGCCTAGCCACAGTTGGCAATGGCAGTATGTGCGGTTTTCAACTGAATAGCGCCGAGGAAATCCCTGCAAAACACGCTCTCGCCATAAAGCTTGGTGGTGTCGACGAAGGCGGTCCCAGCGTGCGCTCCGATCGTTTCTCCGCTTATGTTCGGGACCTAGACGGAAATAAGCTCTGCTTCTTCGAATAGAAATATCCACTTTTTAATCACTCCGCAAGTTCTCTAGTTTTCGTATTGCGCAGTCTCAAATATTGATTTCACCATGAAATTATTTTCAGTAAAAAGCATACCAATTGTATCGTGGAGTTCCGGTCACGCCATGAATTTTCGGCCGCGTATCCTAACGCTTTGTATCTTGTGCATAGGCTTGACGGTATTTGGCATAGGTGACGCATTGTTAATTGCTTCAGGTGCTGGGAATAGCCCGTGGACTGTTTTATCTCAAGGGTTCTCGCAGATAAGCGGTTGGAGTATCGGTGTGACTACGTTTCTCACTAGTCTCGCGGTATTACTCTTTTGGATACCTCTTAAGCAGACACCGGGTATAGGTACAATACTTAACGCCGTAATTATCTCTGTAGCGATTGAGCTTTCCCTGCCGTATCTACCACAGCCAGATAGTTACGCGTTGCAGATCGTCGAAGCTGGTTTTGGTATTCTTCTAGTTGGCTTTGGAAGCGGGCTCTACCTGATAGCGAACTTAGGCCCGGGGCCGCGCGATGGTCTTATGACAGGATTGCAGCGAGTTACAAATCTGCCGGTCGCTAGGGTGCGTACTGCTATAGAAATCACGGTGGTACTTTTTGGTTGGTTGTTGGGTGGAACACTAGGGCTGGGGACTCTGATGTTCGCCTTCGGAATCGGGCCTGCTGTCTCTATGGGCCTTTATCTTGTTAATTATTTCTCAATTAGGTCGACTTAACTAGTCTATGGCCGCTGAATTAGATACCGATCCGACTATTCATGAGCGCTGGATGCGAGAGGCGCTCACCCTCGCAGAGCAGGCGAGCGACGTCGGCGAGGTGCCGGTGGGCGCCATCGTGGTGCAGGACGGCGAAATAATAGGGAGCGGCTTCAATCAGCCGATCCGGACCTGCGACGCAACGGCGCACGCTGAGATCGTTGCCATAAGAAGTGCGTCACAATTTCGCAATAATTACCGTCTGCCCGGTACAACCCTGTATGTTACGATCGAACCCTGCACGATGTGCTTGGGGGCAATGATTCATGCCCGCGTAGACATGCTCGTTTTTGGTGCAACAGAACCACGTGCTGGAGCCATAGTGAGTCAGGCTTCATTGAGTGACGCAGATCATTTTAATCATCGATTGAAGTATGTTGATGGGGTTCTGGCCGATGAATGTTCTACACTGTTACGAAACTTCTTCAAAAGTAGGCGAAAAGGCAATTAGCTTGCCTAATCCGGGGTCAGCTTGTATAAGAATCCCTTCGTCTCATTAATGGCAAAGTAATCTTTATGACGAACGCTGCAAACGCGCACAAGACATTACTGCTTTCTACACTGCTACTGACCCTAGCGGCATGTGCTGCGCCGACTCCCTACAAAGCCTATTTCGGTGATCCCCGGCAAGATATGCAGCTTTCGACTGTGCAGGGACGGAATTTCGTTCGCACCGACCTGCTGAATCGCTACATTGATACCATCCGCTTTATCGAGGTTGATGAGATACCTGTTACCAATAGCGATCAACATCGTTCAATTCAAATCGCGCCAGGATTTCACGATATTAAAGTCTATTTCTCATGGGACTTAGGCAGCCTACGTGGATTAGCACCGGCAATGGTCGACTATTCGAAAACCCGAGAGAATATCAGCCGGACGCTTCGCTTCAATGCGCGAGCAGGCGAGGCTTACTCGGTCATGGCTAATCCCGTGTTCAATGACAGCCGTCACGACATCACAACCTTGTCCTACGTGGACTTTTGGGTGGAGAATGAGGACGGTAACGAGGTTGTTTCTAAGGAAGCGGGTCGCTATCAGCCACAGCAATAATCGAGTGTCTTCCCTCCCGCAATAATTCGATCAAATTCCAACACATTTCCCTGAATTAAGCAGCCAAATCTATTATCATTGCCACTCCATAACAGCGGTTTAGCCCGCCACAAATTGGGATAAAATCGATGCAGGTCATGTTTGGGGCGGCAGCTCTTTCTGCTTTTAAATCTTCCAAATTACTACTCAGCCTTCAGGCCAAACTCCCTCAGGTAAAAGCGTTTAGCGCACAGTTCGTTCACTTCCTAGACTGCACTGAGGAATTGAGCAAGCCCGATTCTGAAGTGGTTCAAGCGCTACTGAACTATGGCGCTAGTTTTAGCTCAGAAAACAACGCGGCCGATCCCACGTTACTCCTAACTCGAGTGGTAGTACCGAGGCCAGGCACGATTTCGCCTTGGTCTAGCAAAGCTAGCGATATTCTGCATAACTGTGGCTTGGCTATGGTGGATAGAGTTGAACGCGGTACCTTATTCTCCGTTACCGTTGGTCAATCCCTCAGTGCATCCGAGCTAACAGTGCTCGATGTCATGCTCCATGACCGTATGACGCAGGCAGTACTAGAGGATGTCGAGCAGGCTAGCTGTCTGTTTCGTCACGCCGAGCCACAACCGCATTCCGCTGTAGATGTGTTGGGTGCGGGAAGAGCTGCGCTGCGAGATGCGAATACCGAGTTGGGACTCGCTCTCGCCGAAGATGAGATCGATTATTTACACCAGCAGTTTACTGATCTAGGCCGTAATCCAAATGACATAGAGTTGATGATGTTCGCCCAGGCGAACTCGGAGCACTGCCGGCACAAAATCTTCAACGCGGATTGGACTATCGACGGCGAGCAGCAAGAGCATTCTCTGTTCGGCATGATTCGCAATACCCATAAGCAATCGCCCGAGGGTGTGCTATCGGCCTATTCTGACAACTCAGCGGTGATGAAAGGTCACGACAGTGCGCGCTTCTTTCCAAATCCTGATTCCAAACAGTACGGCTTCATCGAAGAGCCTGTGCATATCTTAATGAAGGTGGAGACACACAATCATCCTACGGCGATAGCGCCATTCCCTGGTGCATCGACTGGCTCGGGTGGCGAGATTCGTGACGAGGGCGCAACCGGCACCGGATCCAAGCCGAAGGCAGGGCTATCTGGCTTCAGTGTTTCCAATCTAAAGATTCCAGGGTTTTCTCAGCCCTGGGAAGAAGAGTTAGGCAAGCCCGCCCATATTGCCTCGGCGCTCGACATTATGCTCGAGGGACCGATAGGCGGAGCTACATTTAACAACGAATACGGTCGTCCTGCCCTGTGTGGTTATTTTCGCAGTTTCGAGCAAAGCGTAGTGAATGAGGCTGGCGAGAGTGAGGTGCGTGGATATCACAAGCCGATCATGATCGCAGGCGGTATTGGCAACATTCGTGAGCCGCACGTACTAAAGAGTGAGATTTCTGTAGGCTCCCAATTAATCGTACTAGGCGGGCCAGCTATGCTGATCGGTCTGGGCGGTGGAGCTGCTTCTTCGATGGCATCGGGTTCGGGCAATGAAGATTTAGACTTTGCATCGGTGCAGCGAGAGAATGCGGAGATGGAAAGGCGTTGTCAGGAAGTCATTGACCAATGCTGGCAGTTGGGTGACGACAACCCCATCGCATTTATTCACGACGTGGGTGCCGGTGGTCTTTCAAACGCGCTGCCGGAGCTCGTCAAAGACGGCGGCCGGGGCGGCGTATTCAACCTGCGCGATATCCCTAATGCTGAAAGTCAGATGTCTCCCCTAGAGATATGGTGTAACGAGGCGCAGGAGCGTTATGTGCTTGCAGTCGATCCTGAGCACCTATCTCGGTTTAATGCTATTTGCGAACGCGAGCGTTGCCCATTCGCCGTAGTTGGCGAGACTACAGAAGAAGAACATATCCGTCTCGATGATTCACACTTCTCCAACAGTCCAATTGATCTGCCGATGGAGCTTCTCTTCGGTAAGCCACCGAAGATGCATCGTGACGTGAAGTCGGGGCAGCTTCCCAAGACTCTATTCGACACTAGCGATCTAGACTTAGGCGAATCTATAACGAGAGTGTTAGCCCTGCCTGCGGTAGCGAGTAAGAATTTTTTAATTACGATAGGCGATCGCACTATTACTGGACTAGTTCATCGCGATCAGATGGTCGGTCCTTGGCAGGTTCCAGTAGCCGATGCGGCAGTGACGGCTACCGCGTATAGCCATCACACCGGAGAGGCCATGGCGATGGGTGAGCGTACACCTCTCGCACTATTCGATGCGGCGGCATCCGGCCGCATGGCGATCGCCGAATCCGTTACCAACATAGGCAGTGCCTCGATAGAAAAGATCGGCGATATTAAATTGTCGGCAAACTGGATGGTGGCTGCCGGTCACGGCAGCGAAGATCAGAAGCTATTTGAAACCGTAAGAGCCGTGGCGATGGACCTGTGTCCGCAGCTCGGAATCTGCATACCCGTTGGGAAAGACTCGATGTCCATGCGTACCGTATGGAACGACGATGGCAATGAGAAAAGCAACACAGCACCTCTGTCGCTTATTGTTTCGGCTTTTTCACCTGTGGATGACATACGTAAGACCCTTACTCCACAGCTGCAAACAGATCAGGGGCAAACTAGTCTTCTGTTAATTGATTTGGGAAGAGGAAAGAACCGACTCGCGGGCTCGGCGCTGGGTCAGGTCTATAGCCGCATGCAGGGAACCGCTCCGGACCTAGATGATCCTAGCGACTTGATTGGCTTATTCAATTTTATAAACAATTGTCGGAACGAAAATTTCTTGTTGGCCTATCACGATCGTTCTGATGGTGGTCTATTCACAACTCTCGCAGAGATGGCGTTCGCCGGCCGCTGTGGTCTCGATATCCAGCTACAGTCTTTAGCCACAGCAGAAGATGCTGTGCTTGCTGCGTTATTCAATGAAGAATTGGGTGCGGTAATTCAGGTTAGGAAAGAACAATTAACATCTGTTATGAAGTGCGTAGATGAGAATGGTTTGTCCGACTGTGTGTATGAAATAGCACAGCTGAATGATGAGGGCGTATTAAATATCAGCCTTGGCGAGAGCAATCTATTCTCTCAGAGCGTAATAGAGCTGCAGCGACAGTGGGCCGCGACTAGTTATCATATGCAGAGCCTGCGAGACAATTCGATCTGCGCGAGTGAAGAATACGACCAAATACTTGATGCTGCAGATCCTGGCATTTCCATAGCGCTTAGTTTTGATTTGAACGAAGACATTACAGCACCTTACATTAACGTAGATGCGAAACCGCGTGTAGCCGTTCTTAGAGAACAGGGTGTCAACGGACAGATAGAGATGGGGGCAGTGTTTGATCGGGCACGTTTCGAGGCCATCGATGTTCATATGACTGACCTGATCAGCGGAAGAGTGTGTCTTGATCAGTTTAATGCGCTAGTTGCCTGCGGTGGGTTTTCCTATGGTGACGTGCTCGGTGCGGGTGGAGGTTGGGCGAAATCAATTCTCTTCAATCCAGGTCTGCGCGCGCAGTTCGAAGCTTATTTCACGAACCCAGATACCTTAACGCTAGGGGTCTGCAATGGCTGTCAGATGATTTCCCTATTGCATGAATTGATACCGGGCGCAGATCATTGGCCACGTTTCGTGCGTAATCGTTCGGAACAATTTGAAGGCCGCTTCACATCAGTACGCGTAGAGCCGAATAACTCGGCATTTCTGCAGGGAATGGAAGGCTCTCGCTTTCCTCTTGCTGTAGCCCACGGTGAAGGCATGGCGGAGTTTTCCGAAGCGGGTGATTTGCAAAAGCTGCAGTCAACGAATAATATAGCGCTACGTTATTCTGACAATTTTGGTGAAAAGACCGAGCGCTATCCAGCAAACCCGAATGGCTCTCCAGACGCTATAGCTGGAATTGCGAGTAGCGATGGCCGCGTCACGATCATGATGCCCCACCCGGAGCGAGTTTTCCGAGCGAGTCAGAATTCTTGGCACCCAAGCGACTGGGCGGAAGATGCGCCAAGCATGCGTATGTTTCGCAATGCTAGGAAGTGGTTGGGATAGGATTTTTCTAAATTCCGATAGCTTTGCTTGAGGGGCAACAGAGAATGAGAGACAGGCAATTACTTAAGATCGAATTCTACGTGCCTGAGGAACAACTGCAGCGGGTTAAGCTGGCTATGTTTGATGCAGGTGGGGGCAAAGTAGGTGATTACGACTGCTGTGCCTGGCAGGTTCTTGGCCAGGGGCAATATAAACCAGGCGAGGGAAGCAATCCCTTTAAAGGCGAGCAGGACAGCTTAGAAACCTTGAGTGAATATAAAGTCGAGATGGTTTGCGCTGAGGAGTTCATAGCCGAGGTCATCAGGGCTATGAAGGACTCTCACCCCCATGAAGAAGTCGCCTATTCGGTAATCCGTACCGAAGTATTTGCATAGAGATTCACGTCGGGCTTTATTTAGAGAAGCTAGCGCTGATCAGGTTCGTTTTGAAACTTCTATCTTCTGAATGATGCACATCGAACATGCGCACTGGGAAATGATTTTTCCGTAGATCGTCGAAGTAATGCTCCAGCGTGCTCTTCACTACTGGAAACGCGATCTCTGCCCATGGAATCTCCGCCTCGCTAAACAGCGCAACTTCCTGTGATTCTATCCCCGCTGCGAAATCGAGATTCGCCAATTCGGTTCTAAAGAACATATATACTTGGTTTATCTTCGGTAGGTTGAACAAGGTATACAGGCTATCGCTCTCTACGATGACGGAAGCGCCAGCTTCTTCCTGTGTCTCTCGTATGGCACCATCAAGGCTGGACTCACCATTTTCCATGTAGCCTGCAGGGAGGGTCCACTTGCCAACTCGAGGTTGAATAGCCCGCTTGCAGAGTAGGACTTTGTCTTCGAAGAAAGGCAGCGTTCCGACGACGTTCTTGGGATTGAGATAGAAGATAGTGTCGCACTCGGAGCAGCAGTGGCGAGGTTTGTCGTCGCCCTGAGGTATGCGAAGAATGAGCGAGCCTGCACATTGATGACAAAATTTCATGGGTTGCACCGGGTGTTAGTTGCAGCTGCTTTTCAGCTGCCAACTTAGGTGCGTTAGTGTACTGCTTTAAAGGCTTCGGGAAAACCGACGGCCCTCATTCAGAGCAGATTAGATGCGATTGATCTCGCAGTGCAGGCGAAACCTCTTGGAGGTCATGTACGCTTCGATCTCGCGCAAACGCAATTCCATGGTGTTGTAGATCTCTGTGCACTTATCTCGTGTGTGCAGTGTAGACGAGTCTTCTTCAGCCTGTTCGTCCTGCTCTTCAGTAGCGTATTGTTCTGTCGCATTCTTAAAGGCGGCAGTCGCTTTGGCATAGGCTTCATCGGCCACGTTGTCGGCAAATTTCTCGTAGTCCTCGTTCACATAACTCTTGCGGTTTCTCCTTCTAGCTTTTCGCTCCGCTTTTCGTTGCTTGCGGTTAGCTCGCCTTTCTTGGCGGCTAGTAGGAGTGACGTGAGGATCTGATTCGAAAACGAATATGCAGATTATATAGGCCCAAAAAGTAAAGGGGCCAAATATGAATAGTGAGAATAACGTGACTGACCTTATGGCGAAGGCGCTTACCTCGAAGTAGTCAGCGATACCGCTACATACGCCGGCGATGCGTTTGTTGCGCTCATTTTTGTAAATGGCCTTGTGGTAATCTAATTGCTTGAAGTGTTCGGCGGTGCTGTCGCTCTTAAAATAACTACGCATCTTATCTGGCGTAATATCTTTGTCGAGACAGAAATAAAGAAGGAAGTAGCCGATGATAAGCGTGGGCCAGCTTATGACACAGATTACAAAGATGACACGGACTAGAACAGTTGGAACGTCCAACCACTCTGCGATACCTGCGCAGATTCCAAGCCAGCGTGCGTTACGCGGATTCAGTTTCAATCTACTCGTGCCCGTGTTCATTCTGTTCCCTCCAATCTGGGACTTCCGCATCCAGTATCGATTCAAGTATATCGATACGTTCCGTTAGCGATTGAGCCATTGCTGATAGCTCGCCCATATTGTATTTGCCATCTGGTTCAATACGCACCGAGCGCTTTCCTTTTCTTAGTAAAAATATCCATAGAGTGATGGAGCCAAACACCATGGCCACTATTGCTAATATGAACTCATATACGCCCATCTGTAAGCCTATTGGTCTTTAAGTTTGTTTTTTAGATCTTCAAGTTCTTTGTCTATGGATTCTTGCTTCTCGAGTTCATCGAACTCGCTCTGCAAGCCACGCTTCTCAATGTGGATGCTATCCATCTGACCTTCCATTAGATCGATCTTCTTTTCGTAATACTCAAATTTGTTCATGGCATTGTCAATAGAATAACTGTGAAGCTGTCTATTAACATTGAGCCGGGACTCGGTTGCCGTGGTGCGCATGACAATCGTCTTCTGGCGAGCCCGCGCTTCGTTGAGCTTCGCCTGCAGCTGTTCGATCTCAGTACTCAGCTTGTCTAGAGTGCCATCAAGCATCGCTAGGTCTCTTTCGGTGATCTCGCCGCTCGAGTTGATGTTGGATTTCTCCAGCAGGGCAGCCTTCGCTAGATCTTCTCGACCCTTAGATAGTGCGAGTTCGGCCTTGCTCTCCCAGTCCTTTGCCTGCTTCTTAAGTTGCTCGGCGCGGCGGCTTAGAGTCTTCTTCTCGGCGATAACCTTGGCTGTGCCGCTACGGACCTCAACCAGTGTTTCTTCCATTTCCTGGATTACCATGCGAATCATTTTTTCCGGATTCTCCGCCTTGTCCAGCAGGGAACTGATATTGGAATTGATAATGTCGGATAGTCTATTGAATATACTCATTGCTGATACCTCTAATGTACCGTTAGTCTCTAGTGCCACACAAAAGGCTGGCTTAGTTACTATTTAGCAGATAGCGTGCCAACAATTTTACTATTCTAAGCCATTGACAATAATAGACTTAATTCCAGTGATATTTTCAGATAATAGCTGGGATAGCTAAATAACTTAACTAGTGGTAATTTTCACTACTCATTATCGCGTTTAGCCCCACTGACTTGCTCAGGCCAACGATAGCTTGGTGAAAGGGCAAGTATTATTTCGTAACCGATTGATAGTAAAGATTATTATGCCCCAACAGAAGTCAGCCCCAAGGATGATTGGCGAGTCTGCCAGCTTTCTCGAAATGCAGGAGCACATCTCCGATGTGGCGCCGCTGAACAAGCCGGTTCTCTTCGTTGGCGAGCGTGGCACTGGCAAGGAATTGGTCGCCGCGCGACTACACTATCTTTCCCAGCGTTGGGAACATACCTTCCTGAAGATTAACTGTGCAGCGATGAGTGAAACCCTGTTAGAGGCGCAGCTATTTGGTCACGAGGCTGGGGCATATACCGGCGCGACCAAGCAGCGGAAAGGTTTCTTCGAGCGTGCTCACGGCGGCACTCTGTTCATGGATGAGCTCGCCAACACGCCGATGCCGGTTCAGGAGAAAATACTCAGAGTCATAGAATACGGTGAATTCGAGAGGCTGGGTGGCAATGAAACTCTCACTGTAGACGTAAGGATCGTAGGGGCAACCAACGAAGATCTTCCGGATTTGGCGAGCCAAGGCCGATTTCGAGAAGATCTATTGGACAGGCTCGCGTTTGATGTCGTTACTCTGCCGCCGCTGCGCGAGCGTGCAGAAGATATTTTGATTCTCGCTGAGTATTTTGCCGTAGGCATGGTGAAAGAAATCGGCGGGGAATTCTTTGCTGGATTCTCCGACAAGGTTGAGAAGGCTTTGGGCAAATACTCTTGGCCTGGAAATATTCGAGAGCTGAAGAATGTAATCGAGCGAGCGGTTTACCAAAATGGCGATGGTCATATTACACAGCTCGTCTTCAACCCCTTCGAATCACCTTATCGTTTAAGGGCGAGTGCGAAGGTCCAGGCAGGCGAGGACGTGGGTAGTACAGGCAAGGGCAGCGTGTCGCCCCCTGACTTATCCACTGCGGATTCCTTCGATTTCAAGAACGAGGTGCAAGAGTTCGAGATCAATCTCCTTAATCAGGCGATGGAACAGAATCAATTCAATCAGAAGAAGGCTGCCGAGTTCCTGAACTTGAGCTATCACCAGCTACGCGGCTATCTGCGTAAATACGATTTATTGAATTAGCTGGAGAATTATTTCAGTGCTTTTGCCTCATAAAAAAGGCCCGCGTTGCTAGCAGCTCGGGCCTTTTCTTTGTCAGAAGATTCTAGCTGAGACTATCTAGTCTAGCATTGCTTCATATACTGCGTGTTGAGATAGCGTGAGGTCCATAGGAGCGCCGCGCGGTCCGCCTCGCACTTGTGCCATATACAGCATGAAGAAATCGTTTACCGGATCGACGATAAATGCCGTGCCGCCAACTCCCTGCCAGCCGAAATTGAACGGGCCATCGTTATCTGCTCCAGGAATAGGCTGCAGATGAAACCCAAGACCCCAATCACCAATTGGCCCGAAGAAGAATGCATCGCGATTCACCTCGCCGCCGATAAATTTCTGCTTCATTGCATCCAGCGTAGCTTCGCTAATGATGCGTGCGCCGTTGTACTCGCCGCCATTCAATAGCATTTGGGCGAAGCGTACATAGTCCTCAGTCGTTGAGTGCAGTCCACCACCGCCGGACAGCATAGGCCTTTTGTTAAGTGGATCGTCCATTTCACCATGGATAGGATTTGCAATTCGATCTGCTTTAGAGTCGTCTACATAGAATGTAGTCTCATCCATTCCGAGGGGATCGAATATTCTTTCCTTAAGAAGAGCGTCTAAGGGCTTGCCGGCAGCAACCTCTATAACCGCGCCAAGCACGTCGGTTGAGCGCGAGTAGTTCCACTTTGTGCCAGGCTCGAAGCGCAGGGGCAGGGCAGCAAGATTCTGCGCCAATTCGAGAGCCGTGATGTCGAAGCGCAGTGAGCCAGCCTGAAAGTACTGACGACCCAGGTCGCTCTCCGGATCGAAGATGCCGTAGATTAAGCCGGATTCGTGCGTTAGCAGATGTTGTACAGTCATCTCATTCATTGCTGCAGTGATCTCGCTGGTTTCTTCGTCGATGACCTGCATGTTGGCAAATTCTGGAATGTATTTGGAGACAGGGTCCGTGATAGAGATTAAGCCATCTTCGACCATGCTCATCGTCGTCACACTGACGATAGGCTTGTCATAGAGTAGATGCGGAATAGAGTTTGATCGTTCATTTCTGTCGTTTGATTTGGGCCCTGAGTATCAACAGTTTCCAATACGCCCACGCCTTCGCTGTTGCCAACTAGGATAATGTTTCCAGAAACAAAGTCGCCATCTACGGCTGCTTGCATCTGTTCACGTATGCTTTGGATCTCGGACTGGTCGATCCCAAAATCGCTTGAGTCGATCATCGTGATTGAGCTCTCATGACCACCGCCGTGGTGATCGGCAATCGCTGCCGTGCTGAGGCAAACTGCTGCAGTTAGGCAGAGTAGCTTGCGTGGTAGCTTGCTAAGTATCATGTGGCTTTCCTCTTTAGGTCGCGCTTCGCTTAGGCGACACAGGCGCTGCATCTCAGCGCAAATAGACCGTCTTCTTTTAGGGCAGATTCGTTCCGTGTATGGGTAGATAGAGCGCTGGATATTACGCGAATAGGGCAGTAGCAACAACCGTGTTAGATGCGGTGAAGTTCAGCCCTCTCGACGTGATGAGATTTTCAGGCGAAGTCGCGCACTAGGGAATTGCTGATCTCTGCAGGTAGAGCATCATTGCTGTGTTGGTAGTTCTGATGTTCGCTGCGTAGCACCCATGTGGCGCCCTGTTTCGCCGCTGCAATCATGTCATCTTCGAACTCGAAACGCAGGAAATGCACCGCCGAAGTCTTCTCGTCGGTGGAGCGAGCTAGATCTTCATTGGCGATGGGGTAAACCGGGTCGAAGCCATCGATCTGTATAGAGATTAATTCTTCTATACCGATCAACTGACTTAGGCGAATCTTACGCTCCGACTCATCGGGGAATTCAAGCATGAATGTCACTTTCAGATTCTTGCCGTCAGGGATCAGTGGGTTGTAGGCTTCCAGCTCTCCAAGGAGGTCTGCCTCGCCGCTAATCTTTTCGACACGAATTAGCTCTAGCACCTGATAGCGCATGACCATATAGTCCTCGAAGTGGAGCATTGCGTTCGGGCCTAGGGGGAGGCGCCGTGTCTTCTTATGCTCCATCATGGACTGTCGAATCGCTGGGCGCTGTTCGGTGTAGGCCTCGATGCTCATTAGATCGCTAATGCTAAGTTTCTTCATTCGTCTTAATCCTAAATTTGGCGTATTCGTTTTCTAAATGCCGTATGCATGGCAGAGAAGGTCAAGGGGGTGGATAGCTTTCTGATCGTTATCCAGATTGTTTTCGATGTGCTTGCCGGCCACTGGGCAGTCACTGCCATAGAAGTCAGGAGCCTGCTCTCGAATCTGTTTAACGATAGGGCGAGCAATCTTGTTGGCGAATTCGAAAGTCTCTGACTTAACGCCGTAAGTACCATCGTGGCCCGAGCATCGTTCGATATTCTTAACGTTGGTCTCTTCAATAAGTTCGAGAATTTGTTTCGTCTTTGGACCAATGTTTTGCACGCGCTGGTGGCAGGCTACGTGATAACTTACGTTGCCGAGGGTGTGCTTGAATTCAATGTTGAACTTCCCAGCCTTGTGTAACTTATGCAGGTACTCGAATGGGTCATAGAACGCCTTCGCTACCACAAGCACCTTCTCGTCCTCGGGAAACATCAGTGGCAGTTCCTGCTTGAACATCAAGACACAGGAAGGAACAGCGGCGACGATTACATTGCCAGCTTTCACCATCTCATACAGCGCAGGAATGTTCTTATCTTTGAGCTGTGTAACGCTCTTCAGGTCGCCCAGTTCTAGCTTTGGCATGCCGCAGCAGTGTTCTCTAGCTGCAAGGTTTACTTTGATATTGTTGTGTTCGAGTACCTTGATCACGCTGTCCGCGATCGACGGTTCGTTGTAGTTGCAGTAGCAGGTCGTAAACAGAGTTACTTGTTCGCGCCCAATGCCTGCATCCGCATTAGCCTTTGCCGGGTCGTAGATGTGCGCTGCGAGTTTCTTGCGCGCTGGTTGGCTTGTATATTCAGAAAGCTTGGCATCTTTGTGTATGCCCATTGTCTTGTCGAGCATGCCGCGCAGAACGCCATTCTTATTAGCGCCATTGACGATGGAGTTGATAACTGGCTTCGTAGCCACCTTTCCGATCATGTCGGTGCTAGTGATGACGTTGTCACGGAATCTACTTTCGCCTTTCTTAAATTTGACGGCCTTCGCCCGCAGCATTAGATGAGGGAAGTCGACGTTCCATTCATGGGGTGGAACATAGGGACACTTTGTGAGGTAGCACAGATCGCAGAGATAGCATTGATCGACTACCTTGCTGTAGTCAGGAACATCGATGCCATCCACTTCCAGGGTCGGGCTTTCGTCTACTAAGTCAAACAGCGTCGGAAACGCGTTGCAGAGGCTTACACAGCGCCTGCAGCCATGACAGATGTCATAGACGCGCTCTAACTCTTTGTTGAGATTGTCTTCATCCCAGAACACGGGATCATTTTGATTGAGCGGATGTCTGGTGGGCGCTCTCAGACCGCCTTCTCTTTTTTGATCAGACATAAGAAACTCAATTTTTGAACTTGAAACTACGAAAATCTAATTAACAGTTTAGAGCTTTGATTTTGAGCTGCGCGAGCTCCTGCTGCGATTTTTCAAACTGCTGGCACCGATTTGATACCAGCAACTCGAAATAGGGTGCTGGACTAGTCGTCCAAGGCGTCCAATGCTTTCTGAAATCGATTGGCGTGTGAGCGCTCAGCCTTCGCTAGAGTCTCCATCCAATCGGCAATCTCATCGAAGCCTTCATCACGGGCATCTTTTGCCATGCCAGGATACATGTCGGTGTATTCATGAGTTTCACCGGCAACGGCTGACTTCAGGTTATCTTCGGTGCCGCCAATAGGCATGCCAGTTGCTGGATCGCCAACTTCTTCTAGATACTCAAGATGGCCGTGTGCGTGCCCAGTCTCGCCTTCCGCTGTAGAGCGGAAAAGTGCAGATACATCGTTGTAACCTTCGACGTCAGCCTTTTGGGCGAAATATAGGTAGCGACGGTTCGCTTGCGATTCGCCTGCGAATGCAGCTTTCAAATTTTCTTCTGTCTTTGAACCTTTCAATGACATGTTGTTTCTCCTAGTGGTTTGCAATTAGCTAATGCGGATCCCGTGTTACCCAGAGGCTTCCTTGTCACTTTGCCGGCAGCAAGTCGAGGATCACTGAATCGGAGTTACTTTACGTCAATTCGAATATCAAATCTAATTGATTTTTTTGAGTGCTTTGATCGTTTTTATCGATTATGATTTTGATCATGAATACTTCGATTAAGCAGCTCAAATACCTCTGTGCGGTCGCCGAACACCGGCATTTTAGTAAGGCGGCAGCGGCCTGCCATGTAACGCAGTCCACCCTAAGTGCGGCTATTCAGGAGCTCGAATCTCAGCTCGGTGTAAAGATCTTTGAGCGTAACAAGAAGACGGTGCTGATCACCTCTCTAGGTGAGAAGCTTTTGGTGCAGGCGCGCATAGTTCTAGGTGACGTTGAGGACTTCGTAGGTATCGCTCGCGCTCATGAGGCGCCGCTTGTGGGAGACCTGCGTCTGGGGGTAATTCCAACCATAGGGCCATTCCTGCTACCCGCTATTCTTTCGGACCTGCGTAAGAGTTTTGACAAGCTGAAGCTCTATCTAAAAGAAGAGATGAGCGCCGAACTCGTTCAGCAACTACAACAGGGGCAACTTGACCTAATCATCTTAGCATTTCCCTTTCCGCTGCCTGATATGGAGACAGTGAGCCTGTTTGAAGACGAATTCCTGCTATGTCTTCCTCCAGGCCACGAATTAGAAAAGGTGCAACAAGTGAAACAGCACCAACTGCGCGGACAGAGCCTTCTGCTCCTTGAAGAAGGGCACTGCCTTCGCGATCACGCATTAGAGGTCTGCAAGCTAGAGACCGCCGATACGGACCTTGTCTATCAGGGGACTAGTCTGCACACCTTGGTGCAGATGGTGGCAAACGGACTGGGTATGACGCTGTTGCCTGCCATGTCCATTGATGCTGATGTGCTAGGCGATACCCATCTACAGCTCAAACACTTTTCTAACGAGAATGTGTCCAGAGAAGTGGGTATGGCTTGGCGCAAGTCAGATCCACGCAGAGAAGAATATTTGTTGTTGGCCGAGTTCGTTAAGGAGCATTTCGGTCGCTCGTTCAAATCGGAAAAGAAGACTAAGTGAGGGTATTTGCCGTTTCGGATATCCATGTTGACTATGCGGAAAATCTGGCTTGGATTCTGAGCCTAGACCATAAGGAATACGCTAACGACATCTTAATCCTCGCCGGCGACGTGACTGACAAGATGCCGCTACTTGAGCAGGTTTTCGTCTCGCTAACTGCTAGTTTTAAGGCTGTGTTGTTTGTGCCGGGCAATCATGAGCTGTGGGTGCAGGAAGATGATTTCGACTGCTCTCTGACTAAGTTCGAGGCGATCTCGGAACTTTGTAAATCCTGCGGCGTTCATGCAGATGTTTTCGAGCTGACTGATATTAGTTTCGTGCCCTTGTATTCTTGGTACGATTTCTCTTGTGGCGAGCCAGACTGTCACTTGCGCAGAGCGTGGCGCGACTTCCGGGCATGCTCATGGCCTGAGCACTTGGCCGATAGTCAAGATGTTACCGAGTACTTTCTCAAGTTGAATATTCCTAAGCTGGCTACTCGCAATAAGACTGTAATCAGTTTTTCGCATTTCTTTCCAAGAATAGATGTTATGCCCGCGGAAATACCGGTCAAGCGAAGAAATGTTTATCCGGTACTAGGGAGTGAGGCGTTGGGAGTGCAGGTAAAACAGTTAAACCCAGCGATTCATGTGTATGGACACAGCCATGTGAATCAGGCCATCGACCTAGACGACATACAATATGTTAACAACGCTTTCGCGTACCCAAGTGAATCTCATATAGCGCGTAAGCAGCTTAAGTGCGTCTTTGAGTGCTAAAAAGATGAGCGCCAATTAGAATAGAGCTCTAGAGAATTATCGGAGAGGGTTTTCCTTAGTGACAGAAATGCGAATTGAAAAGTCAGAGATTCACCTCTGGCGGTTAGAGCAGGCCGATTTCGAACTGCCTTCGTTGCAGAGCGAGTGCCTCGCTTGGCTGACGGAATCCGAACTCAAGCGCTTTCAACGCCTTCAGTTCGATCGGCACCGCAAGCAGTTACTGCTCGGTCGCGTTCTCATGCGGGTTGCTCTATCGAGCTACGATAGGTCGATAGCAGCGCCGTCCTGGAATTTTACTCACAACGACTATGGCAAACCTGAAATCAGCATAGAGCAGAATTCGGCTTCGCTCTATTTTAACTTGTCCCATTCGGCTGAGAAGGTGGTCCTGGCGGTGTCGCGATTCAAGGATATCGGGGTCGACGTCGAGTGTGCCCGAAAGCCGCGACGAATAGCGGCGATCGCACAGCGCTATTTTTCGGACACAGAAGCTGGCGAACTGCTTTCCCTACCAGAGGATCAGCAGCAGTCGCGCTTCTATGATTTGTGGACATTGAAGGAAGCGTATATCAAGGCTTGCGGTATGGGGTTGGCAATACCGCTGCAACACTTCTCTTCTCGCTTTTCAGGCGGCGATAGACTCGCAGTCGAGTTTGATGCACGGCGCAATGATGTGGAAAGCGCGTGGCAATTTTGGCAACTTTCTGCAGGGCCTGATTTTAAATTGGCGGTTGCAGCGAAGGCGGGCGAAGCGGGACTAGTGAAATCGCTATCGGGCTGGAGGCTGGTCGCCTTGGATAAGTTTCTCGAACAGGAACTTCAAGTTATTCGTAGTAAGTAGGCTCTGCAACAAATAATTTGGCTACTCGTCGTCTTCCGCTTTTTTAGCCTGCCACATCTTCACGGTGCGAATCACATTGCCTTTTACTTGCACTGTCTCAGCATAGTAGCCGTCGAGTTTGATGCCTACTGATGAATCCGGAATCGATTGCAGCATCTCAGTGAGTAAACCGCTTAGGGTTTTCGCTCCAGTGTTGTCTAGATTCCAGGAGAGAATGCGGTTGATATCACGAATACCGGTGGAGCCATCGATTAGGAAGCTGCCATCTTCTTGGGCATGAAAATCCTTGCTGCTGTCGGCAAGATCGGTGGTGAACTCACCAACGATTTCCTCAAGTATGTCCTCTAGAGTTACGAGACCCTTGATCGCACCGTACTCATCGACGACGACCGCCATGCGCAATTTTTTCCTTTGAAAGTTAGACAATTGAATGTGCAGGGGTGTGCTTTCGGGTATGTAGTAGGGCTCGATAGTTTCTCCAAGTATTGCTGCCTTATTGACGGTCTCTACTCGAATCAGTTTGCCGACACTGCGCAGGTGCAGGATGCCAACTAGGTTATTGATGTCTTTTTTATAGATCGGCAAGCGGGTGTGCTGGCTGCTGCCGATTAGGCTCAGTATTTCGTCGATGTCGTCATCTATGTCTATGCCGATGATGTCATTTCTCGGGACGAGAATGTCATTCACGGTAACGTGCTCCAAGTCGAGGATGTTGAGCAGCATGCCCTGTCTGCGTTGCGGCAGCCTCTCGCTGGACTCGTATACTACTGTGCGTAGTTCCTCTGCGGAGAGTTGCTGATGACTGTCGTCGGATACTGAATTAAAACCTAAGACTCTCACTAGCGCATTCGAAACTACATTGACCACCCACACTACTGGATACAGAACCTTCAGCAGTAGAATCAGTATCAGGCTAGAAGGGTAGGCGATTTTTTCTGGATTGAGTGCGGCAATTGTCTTTGGAGTTACTTCGGCGAATATCAATACGACAAGTGTTAGGACGACCGCGGTTATTAGTGGTGCAGGCTCGCCGAATATCTGAATCGCGATAGTAGTGGCGATTGCTGCAGCGAGAAAATTAACGAAGTTGTTGCCGATTAGGATGACGCCGATTAGCTTATCGGGAGTCTCCAGCAGCTTACTCGCGCGACTCGCCCCTGCATGTTTGTTTCTCGCGAGGTGCTTCAGTCGGTAGCGATTGAGACTCATCATTCCGGTTTCGGAGCTAGAGAAATACGCCGAGGCCAAGATCAGCAATCCGAAGGAAAGGAGCAACATGGCTAAGCTGGGTTCTTCGGCGCTCATTTAAGGGCTATCTCGTAGAGGCGATGATGGGATAGCTGGATAAGAATGCACTATCAACTGATTAAGTATTCCAGAGCAAACTTAACGCCGTAGAACCCGATGATAAGCAGCGCGAAGCCACTCAGAGTTCCGCGAATAGCAGTTTGACCGCGCCAGCCGAGTTGATGGCGACCCCAGAGTAGTACTGCGAAAACGACCCAGGCCAAGATTGAAAATACGGTCTTGTGAATGACTCCGTCTACGCCCCAGATATCATCGAAGAACAAGAAAGCGGTGGCGATAGTGAGGGTCAATAGCATCTGCCCAATCCAGACCAGCTCGAATAGAAATGCCTCCATGTCTTGAAGCGAGGGAAGTTTGCGAATCACGCCGCCGGTTTGCCCGTGCTTCAGTTGGCGGTCTTGGTAGGCAAGAAAGCCAGCCTGCAATGCGGCGATGGAGATGAAGCTGTAGGCTAGAATCGAAATTAGCACATGGCTAGCGAGGCTCGGGCTCATATTCGTCGGCGGATAGTCGCTGCGAATTGCGAGAGATGCGAGGATGCTGATAGCGGCTAGTGGAAACAAGCCTAGGAAGAGTGTCTCCAACGGTTTGCGCAGGCTGCTAATGAGCACGAGAAGCGAAATCGACAGCGTTATTAGGGTGCTGATTTCAAACAGGCCGAAATGAAAGCCATCGGCGCTCTGAATGACCCCGTAGGCGCTGATTGCATGGGCTAAGACGGCTAATCCACCGAATATAAATACTCGGCTGCGGGTTTCTTTATTCGACTTGAAATTCATGCCTTGAAAGACAGAGCCCATCAAGTAGAAGAAAACAGCTAATAGTCCGGAGATTACGGTAACTTGCATGATGATTTAGGGATTGGGCTTGGCCAGAGACAGGTTAAGAGGGTTAATAAGTTCAATGGGAAAGTGTCGCACATGTATACTATCGGTTGAAGCCCTTTTTTAATGCGGCCGGTATTCGCTATAATGCAGCTCGGTCAATGCTTGGAGCCATTTCTCAGAAAGCGCTTCGATAAGAATCCTAGTAAATAGCTCGCTCAATTCACATACGCAAGTCAGGTGGTAGCCCACAGTGTTCGACAACCTTACAGATAGACTCTCAGGCACATTTAGAAAACTCACGGGCAAGGCCAACCTTACCGAGGCCAATATTCAAGATGCCCTAGGCGAAGTGCGTCGCGCGTTACTCGAGGCGGATGTTGCGCTGTCGGTCGTCAAAGATTTTGTTACGCGAGTCAGCCTGCGTGCCGTTGGACAGGAAGTATCGAAGAGCCTGACGCCCGGTCAGGCATTTATTAAGATCGTTCAGGCCGAGCTCGAATTTATCATGGGTACGGCCAACGCCGAGCTGGATCTAAAGGCGGCGCCACCCGCGGTGGTGCTGATGGCGGGCCTGCAGGGTGCTGGTAAGACCACCACTGCGGCCAAGCTAGCGCGCTGGCTCAAGAACGATGTGAAGAAATCGGTGATGCTGGTCAGTGCCGACGTATACCGTCCGGCGGCCATCGAGCAGTTGCAGACACTGGCGGCTGAGGTAGGCGTGGAGTTCTTCGCCAGCGATACCAGCCAGACCCCTGCAGCGATTGCCGCAGCGGCCTTAGCTGAGGCCAAGCGAAAATTTGTAGACGTCTTAATAGTGGATACTGCCGGACGCCTGGCCATCGATCAGGAAATGATGGGAGAAATCCAGCAGCTGCACAAACAGCTAAATCCGGTCGAGACGCTGTTTGTCGTTGATGCGATGACGGGCCAGGATGCTGCTAACACAGCCAAGGCCTTCAATGATGCACTGCCATTAACCGGCGTAGTGCTGACCAAGGCAGATGGCGATGCGCGAGGCGGAGCTGCCTTGTCCGTGCGTCACATTACAGGTAAGCCCATCAAGTTCATTGGTATGGGCGAGAAGATGGACGCGCTCGAGCCGTTCTATCCTGACCGAATCGCCTCTCGAATCCTTGGCATGGGCGACATGCTCTCGCTTATCGAGCAGGCCGAAAAGAAGGTCGACAAGGTTAAGGCGGAGAAGCTCGCCCGCAAGATCAAGAAGGGCAAGGGCTTCGATCTAGAAGATTTCAAGGAGCAGCTAGGCCAGATGCAGAATATGGGCGGCGTAGCCAGCATCATGGATAAGATGCCGGGGCTAGGTGCATTGCCACCTGGTGCCGCGAAAATGGTGGATGACTCCAAATTTCGGCAGATGGAAGCGATCATTAATTCAATGACACCGCGTGAACGAACCAATCCAGATGCTCTGAATGGGTCGAGGAAAAGACGGATTACGATTGGCTCGGGAACCCAGATTCAAGACCTGAATCGGTTGCTGAAGCAGCATAAGCAGATGCAAAAGGTGATGAAGAAGATGAAGGGCGGCAATATGGCCAATATGATGCGCGGCCTAGGCGGCATGCAGGGCGGCCCCGGCGGCGGTTTTCCTGGGGGTCCAGGGCAGTTTCCCCGATCTTGATGGCGTAATTAATGGCAAAAACGTGAGGGATTTCAAGCGTTACATAAATGTCTGATTATTTAACATGTTTTAGCCGCGCACCCCGCGAAAATACTGTGCCTCTGGGCTTCCAATCCCTCCTCAATTAACATAGAATACCCGCCTTTTTACCCGAGCACGTCAGTTTTAGGGGCAAATCAGCCTCGGCTCGCGTAACTCTTAAACATTAGTTTTATACATTGGAATGACAGGAAATACTTATGGTCACGATTCGATTGTCACGTGGTGGCGCTAAGAAACGGCCTTTTTATCACATCACAGTAAGTGACAGCCGCAATGCGCGTGATGGGCGTTTTATTGAGCGAATTGGCTTTTTTAACCCACGTGCTAAAGGCCAGGAAGAGCGTTTGCGTCTAGATCGCGATCGCATGTCTTACTGGACTTCAAAAGGTGCACAGCTTAGCCCTCGCGTATCTACATTGACGAAGGCTGCGGTAGAGACTTCTACTACAGAGGCGTGATTTTGATATCGCGTTGTCTGGGTGGTAAGTAAATCCGAAGCAGATAGTGAGTGGGTAGTACTCGGAGAAATTGGCCGGGTACATGGCCTAAAGGGTTGGCTGAAGCTGATTTCCTTTACCTCACCGATCGAGAATATCCTCGACTACTCGCGTTTTCGTACGGAAGTTGGGGGGCGGTCTCAGGAGTTGGAGCTCGACGAACATCGTCGTCTGAACAAAGCTCTGCTTGTCCATTTCAAGGGGTACGATGACCCTGAAACGGCAAGACTACTGACCGGCACAGAATTAACGATAGCGAATGAGAAATTGCCTCAGCTAGAGCGCGGCGAATTCTATTGGCATCAGCTGCAAGACCTTCGAGTGGTCAATCAGCACGGACAAGTGCTTGGTCAGGTTAGTCACTTGTTAGAGACAGGCGCCAACGATGTGTTGGTAGTCAAGGCAGATAGCGAAAGCATCGATGATCGGGAGCGGCTTATTCCCTATTTAATGGATTCGGTGGTAATCGAGATAGATCTGGAAAATCAGACTATCCGAGTAGATTGGGAAGCAGACTATCTGGGTTGAGCCCTCTTTATTTAGTAAAGAAGAGCTCTCCAGAAGTGACAGAAGTTGTAAGCGAGAGGTGTAAGCGATGCAGCTTGGGATAGTCACTCTGTTTCCAGAAATGTTTGCAGCCGTAACGGATCACGGCATCAGTGGTAGGGCGGTACGCTCGGGTCTAATGAACCTCGAGTTATTTAATCCGCGCGACTATACGACTGATAAGCATCGTACTGTGGACGATAAGCCATTTGGTGGCGGTCCCGGGATGCTGATGAAGACCGAACCGCTAATGGCATCGATAGCCGCTGCGAGGCAGGCCGTAAGCCAGAAGCAAACGGCAGGCGAAAGCGCTAAAGTGATTTACTTATCACCGCAGGGCAAGACCCTGAAGCAAGATTCGATCATCGATCTTGCTAAGCGAGAAGGCATGGTAATGCTGTGCGGTCGCTATCAAGGCATAGACAATCGTGTGCTTGAGAGTGAGATAGATGAAGAGTGGTCGCTTGGTGATTTCGTAATCAGCGGCGGCGAGTTGGCAGCGATGACATTGATCGATGCCATGACGAGATTTCAGCCTGGCGCGTTAGGCGATGAAGGCTCGGCGTTAGAAGACAGTTTTAGCAATGGCTTGTTGCACAGCCCTGAGTACACCAGACCACAGAGTATTATTGGTCAGGATGTACCCCAAGTGCTGCTCAGCGGGGATCACGAAGCGATACGCAAGTGGCGGCTGATGCAGAGTTTAGGTGCAACCTGGTTGAAGAGACCAGACTTGCTGCTAGCGATGTCGCTAGAGATCGAGCAAGAAGAATTATTAGAGCAGTTCAAGCAAGACTATGTTCGTGATAAAGCGTAGTCGCCTGAATTGCTAGTTAGATAATAGGTTTTAAAAATTTCGATTTACTAAGAATTTGGCAGCTGCCAATCGCGACAAGAGTTCAGGAGCAAGACGATGAGCAAGAGTAAAATCATCCAGCAGATAGAAAAAGAGCAGATGAGTAAGGAACTTCCAGAATTTGGTCCTGGTGACACTGTTGTCGTTCAGGTAAAAATCAAGGAAGGCGATAGAGAGCGTCTGCAGGCATTCGAAGGTGTCGTTATTGCACGTCGTAACCGTGGCGTAAATTCATCTTTCACAGTCAGAAAAATTTCTCACGGTGTAGGTGTTGAGCGCGTATTTCAGATTTACAGCTCGGTCGTTGATAGCGTTGCGGTGAAGCGTCGCGGCGCTGTTCGTCAGGCCAAGCTGTACTATTTGCGCGAACTTACTGGTCGAGCTGCAAGAATCACAGAAAAGTTGGAAAAGAAGTCGGGTTAACAAACCCGGTTTTCTGCCTCGGGATATTGCTGAGGCGGCGCATTCCAGCCTATCTAGGCATATCGAATGGGAAGTCTGTCCGCAGTCTTCCCATTTTTATTTCTGCCGATAGACTCGATATGTATTTGAGCCCAGCTAGATCTACGTTATGGGTGTTTACGAAGAACACAGGGCTGAAGCCGGCTCGGCTGCGGGGAATTAAATTGGCCGTGTTCTATTCTACGCGAGGGTTGTTTGCGAAGAACGAGGGATTTAACGCGGAGTGGCTGCGGGGAATTAATTTGACCATGTTCTGGTCTAGTTTGAGCAGTCGTTTATTAAATGCTATAACATAGTTGATACAGTATTCAGCCTCACCTCGCTCCGCGCCACAGATCGCGGCGTTCAAGCAGAAGGCACCAAAGGAGACAGGCCATGACAGTAACTATTAAGCCGGTGTTAGCTATGTTGGGACTAGCCTTGATGCTAGTTGCTGTTTCCGCCTCTCAGGCACAGAATCGCGATCAATCGCTGCGCGGCAAGCTCGAGCTAGCAATTGAGGTGGCATCCCAGAATCAGCTGGAAATTATCAGCGTGAAGCCCACGCCCCTGGCTACTATTTATGAGGTCGAACTGAATACTGGCGAGATTCTCTACAGTGATATTTCCGGCGACTATCTCTTCGCAGGCGACATGTATAGGACCGGCGATACGGGTCTCGTGAACATCTCCACAAGAGGGAAGCAGGAGCGTAGTCTCGTTAAAATTGCTGCTATTCCAGAAGAGGAGATGATTATTTTCACGCCTGACGTGGTGAAGGCATCCATAACAGTCTTCACTGACGTTGACTGCACCTATTGCCGCAAGCTGCACAGTGAGCTTGATGAACTGATGGCGAAGGGTATTGAGGTTCGTTACCTAGCTTATCCTCGTGGTGGCGCAGAAGCAGCCTCGTACGACAAGATGATTTCTGTGTGGTGCTCTGATGATCGTAAGAAATCGCTTACCCAGGCGAAGAATGGCCAGAATTTACCGGCAGGCGACTGTGATTCGCCTGTTCTTGCACATCACGCACTGGGCAATGAGCTAGGCATTTCTGGCACGCCAGCACTTATATTCCCCGATGGCACAGTCATTCCCGGCTATATGGATGCTGAGCGCCTAGCGACAATGCTTAATATCAACTAGTTAGCCTCTTATTTTAGGAGCCTAGTCTTTCCGCTAGGCTCCTGCCTCAGCAACCCAACTCTCCTTTTATAGACGCCTTGCTTGCGCATGACTGCTAGGTTTCTTGCATGTTTCCAGTATAATTCGGCGCTTATATTGAATAAGTCCGGGGCCTTTTGTGAATTCTGAATCAGCCAAGTCAATCAAACCTCAGCCCATCAAGATAGGCATCTGCGGTTTCGGTACCGTAGGTGGTGGCAGCTACAACCTATTGAACAATAACGGTGAGGAAATTACTCGCCGCGTCGGCTGTGCAATCGATGTTGTGAGAATAGCGTCTCGTAGCCTCAAGAGCGGCGATGTCGCCTCGACCATCAAGATTAGTAAAGATCCATTCGATGTCGTCAACGATCCCGAGGTGGACGTAGTCATCGAGACCATCGGTGGTTTCGAACCTGCGTTCGAGGTGGTTCGTCAGGCATTGGCGAATGGAAAACACGTAGTGACTGCGAACAAGGCTCTAGTGGCAGAGCGCGGCAATGAACTCTTCGCAGTTGCTGAGGAAAATGCCGTGACCCTGGCTTTTGAGAGCAGCGTGGCGGGTGGTATTCCAATTATTAAGGCTCTGCGAGAAGGTCTATCTGCAAATAAGATCGATTGGCTGGCAGGCATCATCAACGGGACAGGTAACTTCATCCTGACCGAAATGGCCGAGAAACAACGTCAGTTCGTCGATGTGCTCACCGAGGCGCAGCAGCTCGGCTACGCCGAAGCCGATCCGACATTCGATGTCGAAGGCATCGATGCTGCCCACAAACTAACTATCATGGCATCGATCGCATTCGGCATTCCCCTGCAGTTTGAGAAAACCTATACCGAAGGCATTAGCCGTATTACGCCGGAAGACATTGGCTTCGCGAAACAACTGGGGTATCGAGTCAAACACCTAGGTATAGCTCGTCGCACAGGTAACGGCGTTGAGATGCGTGTACACCCGACGTTAATTCCGCGAAAGCGCTTGTTGGCAAGAGTAGATGGTGTGGGCAATGCCGTACTCGTGCATGGCAATGCAGTAGGTTCTACACTGTATAACGGCCCTGGTGCTGGCGCGGATGCTACGGCATCTTCAGTCATCGCCGACGTTATTGATATCGCGAGACAGAAGCTCGCAGGGTTGAGTAAGCCACTGCTGCCTCCACTCGGCTATCTCTCGATGCATGATGATCTCGACGTTGTGTCCATCGAAGAGATTGAGACCGAATATTACCTGCGTATCCCGGTGAACGATGTGGTGGGTGTGTTGGCGAAGATATCCAGCATTCTGCAAGACTTCGATATCAGCATAGACGCAGTCATCCAGAAAGAACTCGATAGCAAGACAGTGCCAATTGTCATTCTTACTCACAAGGCGCTAGAGAAGAAATTGAATTTAGCCATCGCCGCGATCGAAGCGCTTGATGACGTGAGTGGCGAAGTCATGCGCATCCGCGTAGAGACATTTGAGGGATAGCGTAGTAATTAACTCCACCGAATTCTGGCGTTAATAGATTTTAGAACGGAAGAAAAAACTAGAGAAGGGAAGGTGAGTTGAAATATATAAGCACTAGAGGCGGTGGCATCCCGCAGACATTCGAACAGGTTCTTCTAACTGGTCTTGCTCCAGACGGAGGCTTGTACGTGCCTGACGAGCTGCCTCATTTCTCCCAGGAAGAATTAGCATCATGGAAAAATCTTAGCTATCCGGAGCTCGCATTAAAAATCGTGTCTCCCTTTGTCGGCGACGACATACCGGCCCAGGCCCTGCGTAAGATAGTCGTTGAGAGTTATGCCCAGTTCGATCACCCCGAAGTGGCGCCGCTGACTAAGCTCGCAGAGAACGACTTCATGCTGGAGTTGTATCATGGCCCGACCCTGGCATTTAAAGACTTCGCCTTACAGGTACTCGGCCGCATACTCGACTATGTGTTGGTAAAGAACGACCAGCGTGTCGTTATCCTTGGGGCGACATCGGGAGATACCGGTTCAGCAGCCCTGGAAGGTTGTAGGCATTCCAAGCAAGTCGATATCTTCATTCTGCATCCGCATCAACGCGTATCCGAAGTACAGCGCAGGCAGATGACTACAGTCGTTGGCGATAACGTGTTTAACCTGGCGGTCGAAGGGAACTTCGACGACTGTCAGAGCATCGTCAAAGCCGCGTTCTCCGACCAGTCTTTTCTACCTGAAGAGAGTCAATTAGTAGCGGTGAACTCCATAAACTGGGCGCGGATAATGATGCAGATCGTCTATTATTTTTCGGCGGCACTTAAGTTAGGCGCGCCAGAGCAGGCGATTTCTTTCTCGGTTCCAACGGGGAATTTTGGTGATATCTACGCAGGCTTTCTCGCCAAGCGCATCGGGCTGCCCATCAAGCAGTTAGTGGTAGCCACAAACAGCAACGATATCTTGCACCGTTTTATCAATGGCAACGAATACTCCACCACTGACTTGAGTCATACCTTGTCTCCGAGCATGGATATCCTCGTCTCGAGTAACTTCGAGCGCTATCTGTTCGATCTGTTCGATAGAGATGCAGAGCAGCTCATCAAATTCATGTCGAAACTTGGTCAGGAGTCGCAACAGGTGTCGGATGAAAAGTGGCAGCAGATGCGCGAATGCTTTTCTAGCGCTAGAGTCGATGACGCGCTCACTTGTGAAACTATCGCGAAAGTATTCGCCGAGACGGGCAAGCTCGTTGACCCTCACACGGCCGTTGGAATAAGGGCGGCGAGAGATTGTAATGCCGATCCTTCCGCGCCGATGATCACCCTATCGACTGCACATCCCGCTAAATTCAGCGATGCCATCAACAAGGCTGGACTGGAAACACCTCAGCTGCCTCCTCACCTAACGGGCTTGTTTGAGAAGGAAGAGCACTATACCGTCGTGCCGAACGAGCTGGCGGCGGTGACAGAATTCGTAAAAACACACTCACATAGTTAGGGCTCTGATGTCACGACTCGTTAAGCGTAGAGCTGCAAACACCACACTAAGCCTTCCCGAATCTATGCACCCGCTCCTTAAGCGTGTGTATAGCCAGCGCAATATCAAAGATGTCGGAGAGCTAGAACTTGGCCTAGAAAACCTGATCCCTCCGGAACGGTTCAAGGGCATCGACGCGGCTATTCAGTTGTTGGTCGACGCATTGCAGCAGCAGCAGCGTGTTCTTATCGTTGCCGATTTCGACGCGGATGGCGCGACGAGTTGCGTAGTAGCACTCACAGCCCTCAGACAATTTGGTTATCAGCACACCGACTACATCGTTCCCAATCGGTTCGATTATGGCTACGGCCTAACACCCGAGATAGTCGAGTTAGCGAAGACACGAAGCCCCGACCTCATCATCACTGTGGACAATGGCATCTCCAGCATAGAGGGAGTCGCCGCTGCAAAGTCGGCGGGAATAAAGACCCTCATCACCGATCACCATCTGCCGGGTGCTATAGCGCCAGATGCAGATGCCATAGTTAATCCGAATCAACATGGCTGCAATTTTCCTAGCAAGAGCATCGCCGGAGTGGGAGTTATTTTCTACGTGATGTTGGCGCTGCGGGCGAAGCTGCGGGAATCCAATTGGTTCGAAGAAAATGGCATTGCAGAACCTAAACTCGCAGACTTGTTAGATCTGCTTGCTTTGGGCACTGTGGCTGATGTAGTCGCATTGGATCGCAACAATCGTATATTGGTGAGCGAAGGCTTAAGAAGGATTCGTGCAGGACGCACTCGGCCCGGCATTAAGAGTCTCTTGGAGATTGCCGGTCGCAGTAGCGCAAGGCTTACCGCCTCCGACCTTGGTTTCAGCGTTGGCCCTAGACTAAACGCAGCAGGAAGGTTGGATGACATGTCCGCGGGCATCGAATGCCTGCTGACAGATCATGAGGGCACAGCGTACAAACTTGCCCTACAGCTAGACGGCATGAACAAAGATCGCAAACAGATCGAAGGCGATATGCGCGAACAAGCCTTCAAGTTCCTGGAGGAATTCTCATTGGAAGAGAACGACCTTCCTGCCGCGCTATGTATCTATGATGGGCGCTGGCATCAGGGCGTTGTGGGCATTCTCGCTTCGCGTGTGAAGGAGAAGTTCAATCGCCCCGTCATTGCCTTCGCCGATGCGAATGATTCGGGTAGCGAGATTAAAGGTTCCGCAAGATCCATCAAGGGATTCCATATTCGCGACGCCTTAGATGCTGTGGCTAGCAGCAACCCGGGCATGATAAGCAAGTTTGGCGGTCACGCGATGGCAGCGGGCCTCAGTCTAGAGAAGGACAAGCTACAAGAATTCACTGAAGCGTTCCAGAAACAAGCCGCTCTCCTATTAAATGAAGAATTACTTCAAGCGCAGATATTGAGTGACGGAGTTATCGAGCAGAATGAGTTCTCCATGGAGACCGCCGCGGAGCTGATTAAAGGCGGCCCCTGGGGACAGGAATTTCCCGAGCCGGTTTTTGACGGTAAGTTCAAAGTAATCCAGCAGCGCAGAGTGGGGGAGAATCACTTAAAACTAGTGCTAGCGCCCGAGCTTGCACCGCAGCAGACCATCGACGCCATCGCCTTCAATATCGACAAACAAGACTGGCCGGCTCCAGAGATGACTGACATCGAGATCGCCTACAGGCTCGACATCAACGAATTTAGGGGGAATCAGACGCTACAGCTTATGGTAGAGCATATAATCGCCTGGCAATAAATTCTTAAGGAGCGTAATGCGCTGCTATTATCATGGCGCTATGCGTCTAGTTTGACAGCGAAAAATATGGAATGAAAATATGAATTGGGACGCAGTCGGTGCTATAGGTGAAATTATTGGTGCTTTCGCCGTTGTTGTTTCTCTCGTCTATCTAGCAGTGCAGATCCGGTCGCAGAACTCTCAGGCGAAGCTATCTGCTTTACATGAAATGTCCAAAGAGCAGCGGGCAGCCTCACCTATGTTCGCTAATGAACAGATAAGTGATATTTTTGTTCGTGCTAACAAAGATTATGGTTCTATCTCGGAGGCAGAATCGGTTCAACTGATTGTAGTGGTAACAGGTCTTTTTCGCGCATGGGAGAATGCATTCTTGGAGAATAGGGACGGGAGCTTAGGCGCGAATATTTGGGCTGTGTTATCTAGAGACTATACCCAGCCAATGGGAGCCGAATCATTTAGGCACATCTGGGCTCTGAGAAAACAAAACTATGACCCAGACTTTCAGGAATACGTAAATAGCATTGAACTAAGTGGCTATATAGCTAAGTAGTAATACAAGAACTAGTGAGTGGGCAACTCGGCTCCTGTTATTCGGGGCGTTACGTGTTGCAATGTACTGGCTACAATTATTGAGTAGCAAGCAAATTTAACCATGAAAATAATTCACATCTCACATTTAACGGCAATTGTCGTGAAGCATTCGAGTTCTATGAAAGCCTGCTAGGTGGGTCACTGACTATGACTACCTTTGGAGAATCTCCTGCTGCGAATCATGTTCCAGAGGAATGGGGGAACTGGATAGTTCATGCAACTTTATCGTTAGACGAAGCAGAGATAGCTGGCGCAGACGTTGGACCTGATGATTACAAGAAGCCTGAGGGATTCTATCTGCTAATTGAGCCTGAAGACCCGATTAAAGCTGAAATGCTATTTTCTGCGCTATCGGCAGGCGGGGAAATTAGAATTTCCCTGCAAGAAATGTTTTGGTCTGTGTGCTATGGAAGTCTAGTTGATAAGTTTGGAACTCCATGGGAAATCAGTTGTGTGGAGGCGCCTAGCCAGAGTGAGTGAATAAGATCTAGACCAACATACTAGGAGTCAAATCAACAAGGAAGCCAGCGGCGCTGCTCCTATTATTAGCGACGTTGTGAGGCTAGAGATACCCTATGACCCCACTAATTAGACAATACGTAGAAAGCGATCTGGATGGCGTTTTATCATCATGGGAAAGCGCTTCGAAAATCGCTCATCCATTCCTGAAAGAAGAATTTCTTGAGACAGAGCGTTATAACATCCCTAATGTATATCTTCCGAACACGGATACGTGGGTTGCCGAGGTTGAAGGCAGCGTCGTAGGGTTTATCGCGTTGATGGGCAATGAAGTTGGAGCACTATTTTTGGACCCCAAATTCCACGGAAACGGAATTGGAAAATCCTTAATGGACAAGGCCCGAGAGCTTAATGAAACGCTCGAAGTTGAGGTGTTCAAGGCTAATTCCATTGGGCGAGAATTCTACGACCGATACGGGTTTAAGTTGTTGTCAGGATCGATTCACGAACCAACCAACCAGGAAGTGTTGCGCTTGAAATTTGTCTACGGCTGAAGGAGCGAATCATAAAAGAGGGCGGCTGGAAATGAGCCGACTCTAACGAAGGATTATTAGATGACGATTTCTGTCGATGAGAAAGTAACCCCCCCGAAGAAACAGCTAGTCACTAAATTTCTTCTTCTCTGCGCCTTGCTCGTTGGTTACTTCGTTTATCTTAGTATTCAATATGATTTAGTGACGGGGGGATTGGGAGCTTTACTCACATGGACATTCTTTGTTCTATGTACTCCGGTCGCAGATGCTGGAATGTTATTGGACTTTCCACTTCGCCTGTTATTTGGCGTTCTGTAGTGGCATAGTTAATTTGGCCACCTAAATAGAGGTGTTATTATGCATCTCAACCTATTAGGTGACAATATGACGCGTAAGAGAAGACCCAACTTTAGTCCCGAGTTTAAACTGGAATCAGCC
>Ga0307995_1000351_pt1 | contig 32545 bp, 34 predicted proteins | sample EllFjometagen262_FD_203132 | JGI IMG/M metagenome (GOLD analysis project Ga0307995, IMG submission 203132) | Marine microbial communities from Ellis Fjord, Antarctic Ocean - #262 | ecosystem: Environmental > Aquatic > Marine > Unclassified | place: Southern Ocean | collected 2014-11-02 | reverse complement strand
GAAAAAAGGATGTTGAAGATAAAATACAAGATATTAACTTAACCAAAAATATAAATAAGTCAATAAATAATTTTAAAAGCATAAAGGAAAAACATAAGGATGAATTAACTAAAGAAGAGATGATGCAGATAGATAAAGCATTAACCGAATTAGAAACATTAATATAAAGATATGTGGAACAACACACCGAGAAGATTAACTGCTCAAGACAGATTAAGTATATGTAGAGGATGCCCTTATGTAAGGCAGACATATGGTGTAGGATTAACTTGTGGAACATTGCTTAAACCTGAGTATAACATACACGGAGAAAAAATAACCTGTGGGTGCGTGTTAGGTTTAAAGGTTGAGTTTCCAAACGAGCATTGTCCTCAAGAGAAATGGTAATGGAATATAAAGAAAAGGTAGGAAAATATAATGATGTTATTTCGGGATTAAATGAAAGTCTTGAGGGTCTTGTTAGTAGGCTAAAAGAAGATATTAACACTCAAAACAAGATACTTAGTCCTATTACTGCTGAAATGCCTGAGTCTTGTGGTTCTATGGAGAGAAACGCATTTAAGGCAGATGAGCAGCTTTCTGCTGAAGATTTAAAAGATGTTAGGGATGCGGAATTCAATGCTAAACAGATAACAGAAGAATTGATTAGTAATAAAATAAAATTTCCCGAAGCAGGTTTAATAGTTCCTAATGAAAGTGAAGCGGGAGAGGGTAAGGGGTCTGAAGTAGGGGTTATGCAATTGCCTGAAAGTGAAGGTGGTGAGCCCGAATGGTTTTCTCAAATAGAAGCAGGTATAGGAGATTTAATAGGAATGCCGAAAATGGGAAGAAAGCACTTGGATTATGAGGGTGCTCAAACCTACATATCACAAGGAATTGCAGTCTTTAGAAAAGCAAAAAATAAAGTAGTATCTGATGATAAAGAAGTTATTGTGTTGCTTGACCAATCAGGAAGTATGGGGAGTTATACTGAGTCAGGGGTTTCTTTTTTAGAACTACTTTCTCAATTTATTCCTGATTTAGCAAAAAAGTATTCAGGTCAAATGTGGGTGTGTGATGATTGTAATATGAGAGAGTATGATAAAGACCCTAAATTTGGTGTTCCTAATGCAGAGGAGCCACTAAAAGATGTAGATAAAAGGATGATATATCACGGAGGAGGAGGAACTTCATTTGATGGGGCATTTAGAAAACTTGGAGATATAGAAAGAACAAAACAAAAAGAAAATTCAGACTACAAAATGTGTGTTGTATTTTTTAGTGATATGATAATAAGTTCATCTGAATTCAAAAGTTATAAAAAGTGGGGTCCAACAAATCAAGTTTGGGTTACATCAAAAGGTCAAAGGGAATCGCTTGAACGAAATGCAGGATGGATAAGAGATGATGAGAATATAAAAGAAGTTTACATTGATATGATAAAAACTAAATAATATGGATTTTAAACATCAAGAAGAAGAGTTAAATAAAAGAATAAGTAGAATGGTAAGGTCTTTACCTAACGACCACTATGCTACTGAAGAGGAAATATCGTTTTACAGAAGATATACCCATTGTGATGACTTTATTTTATCTAACTCTTTAATAAAAGACATATGGAAATGGTTTAGAACAGAAATAATAAATTATTCTGTTGAAGGGGACAAGCAAGTTCCAAGTCCTGTAAGTGTTTTACATACTAATAGTGGAGCAGGAAAGATTTTAGATAGGGCACCTTCAAATAGCGTGATTACTGCATATAATTTAGATTATATATGCAAAAGAGTAACAGACTTTGTATGTCAGGAACGAGAGCAAAAGGGAATGTATTATTCTTATGAAAGAGATATATCTCAATATTTTGCGGTATGTAATACGAACTCTTCAAGAAAATATAATATTGTAATAACTCAGCCTAATGAAGATATGAGTTTCTATAAAGGAATAGATAATAACAAAGAAATTGGAAATTTATCACCACTTGAATATTATGTTAAAAGAGGTTCTCATTTTGTTAATGAAAATGGGTATTTAGTTGTTATATTTACACCCAATTCTGATTTCTCTAAAAGAAATTTAGAGCAGATTTCGGGAATGAAAGTAGTTAAAGAGTTTAAAGATAAAGATTTAGAATATTTATCTTATGAGGCGTTAATATTAAAAAAATAAAAGTATGAATAAATTATGGTTCAATCAGTCAGGAGAAGAGGATATGGAGAAGGAGCCTCCTATGGGAGATACAATTGATAAGTTTACTCCTTCAGGAGAATTGGCTTATTCCCACCCATTTGATGAGTCGGGAGTTCCTGAAGAAGTAAAAATTACCGCAGAAATAGAGCATTGTGAGTATATTAAAACAGAATTAGAGAATAATTATTCTGAGTTAAATTTTGCGAATAGTCAAATAGAGATAGAAAAAATATACTCTAAGATAGATATGTTAGAGGAGATACAACAAAACCAAAAATGTAATTAAAAATATAGATATGACTTATATAGCACCAAATTTTAACATTATAACTACTGAGAATCTAAAGATAGACTTTTTAGAGCAAGAAGGTACGGAAATAGTGGGTTATGAGCAAAGAGAACTATTAGGTCAAACTGATAGAGATAAAGATATTATAGTGGTAGAAAAATTAAATTTCAAAAAATTCACTAAACAAGTTCCGCTATGTAAAGGACCTGATAATAAGTATTGGATTTTAAATGATAAAGGAGAATTAAAACTTGAATACATTAAATAATGGAGTTACCAAAACTGTATAGTATAAAAAACATTGAGCAAAAGAAAAAGATTATTTCAGAAATAGTGGATAGTTTGAGTCGTTTAGATGCTAAGAGGTTTCCAAATATATGTATGCAAATAGATAATGACAATAGTAAAGTAGAATTAATAGATACAATTATTTCAAACCTATATAGTAGTATGGGGGTGTATAGTTTAGGGGATGCAATATCTTCTATTGAGGTAACATTGAACGATTAAATATGGCAAGAATATTAGATTATATAGCAGAGCAGTTGGATAACATAAATTCAGCAATAGATTCAAACACTTTATTGAAGAGTGAGGATATGTATATTATAGCAAAGTATATTGCAAGAAATCCTGATTTTGTATATGGTAATTGTAGCCCTTTTGTAGATGATACAAAAAAATATCCTATTGATGGTTTATTGAAGGCAACCTATGGTGTTAACACCACCTATTGGAAAGATTTAAAGGCGGTTTCCGACACTAAGGGTAAGCAAAAGACAGAATACTTTAAGGAAAGAATATTAACTCCAAAAGGAGCAAAAGATAAGGATGTAAGGAGTTTATTTGAAAAACTATTTAGAAATTTTAACTATGATGATTTAGTTGATGCTTTAGGAAATATAATAAATTATCAAATACTAAATAATTCATTTCAATCAGAAAGTAAGTTGATTTACGATAAAATATATACGAATCTTAACTTTTCATCTCTACCTTATGGGATTATTAATTCAATAAATACAGGTGGTATAAAGCATTATGTTGATAATGTTGGTGCAATGAATATTAGGGACATTGAAGATTTAATGAAATCCCTATCTCCTTTTAATCTTAACCTATCTGATTCAACATTAGAAACAACATCAAAGTTCTTTGAAGTAGTTGTTAATTCAAGTGAGGGTACTATAATGCTGCACTATAAGAAGAATAAAGCAAGAGGATATATTAGGAATGAAAAAACATTTATTATTGTAGATGATGAGTATAATTGTAGTCCCTTATCACTACAATCTACTTTAGATACTTCTTACTTTAATGGAGGGTTTTCAAGGTCTAAAGATAAGATTGAGTTAAATGCAACTAAAATTTTTATTGGTAATGTTTCGGGAAGAGAAGTTTGCAGTAAAGAAGATTTAGATAAAATACAGAAAGATTCTGAATTTATAAATACATTAGTTAATAATGATAAATATGTTAAAGTATCGGGGATAAAGGGCAAAGAAGTATTAAATAATATTATGCCATTTAGTGCTATATCAAGAAACTTTTACGATACTAACTCTACAAAAGTATTAAGTTCTGAGAGTAAAAATGGTTACAACGCCATATCAATAAAACTATTTTTTGACAAACAAAAAGAGATATTTATTAATACCCGTAGTAACGATTTATTCTTTGCTTTATCGTGTGCAACTTTTGGAGATACCAAAGAAGATACTATTGATATATATTTTAACGAGTCAGAAGATAATGCCTATTTCGTTAATTCAAATCAAGAACAATACGGGTATTGTGAGGGGGTGCAAACCGCAGCACTATCAAATTGCGAACATATATTGTATGCAGAGTTGTATAAACCATCATTGTCTATTCAACAAAAATCTCAATTATTTGAAGAGCAAGATGTAAGACCTATAATTATATCTGATAAAATAATAAATGAATCAGATGCATTAGAAGATGCCTTACAGAGGCAATCAAAACTACAAGATATTCAAGAAGGGGAGTTGTTTTATAAATTACTGATGGATAGTGTAATCTCTTTTGTTTATACCTATGCCGAGCAAGTTAAAGTAAAAGGGAAATTAGTTTGGAAAAACAAGAAAAATCCGAAATGGTCTTTAGATGCTGATGAGGGAAAATATTTTAAAAATAAGGATGGTAAACATCAATGGAGTAATCCTGATAATTTTTATATTTATGATGTAAGAGAAACATTTTGGATGAATAATCAGGGAATGTCAATAAAAGAAGTGTTAGCATACTTTGTTACTAAAGGGGGGAGTTCAAAAGATAATTCATCTTATTATAGAAAGTTATGTCAAAGAATTTTAGGAATAGATTACTTTATATTTTCTAAAAAATTATTTCCTTTATTACTTCAGGAGGGATATATATGTGTTGAAAAATTAGATATTGCTCAAGGCTCAGGAGAGGTGGTGAATAGAAAATATACTTATTGTTATGACTATGCTTCAGGAGATGTTTATAAAAAATTAGAATTACTTCAAAAAGAACTTCAGGATAATATTAAGCTATATTTTGGAGAGAGCAAAGGTAATCAAATAGTTGATAATCAATTCTCTATACTTGAAAAGGCTAAACCAAAAAGATTGTCTTTTGGAGATAAAGACCCTTCACGAAATCTTATTATAAATATACACAATCCAATATTCTTCAGTAGTAAAGAGAGTTTTGTAGGTAGGATAGGTAATGATTACGGAGTATTTAGAGATGGAAAGGTTAAGATTTCAACTGTTGATACTCAGGGAGTTATGTATAAGGAGATGGAGTTAGGAGGTTATTCAAGGCAAAAAGTTTATAAAGATTTTAGGGATAAAAACCCGTTGAACCTGACAAACAACCATTTAAAGAAATTTTATGAATGGATAATGTTTGGAAAAGGAGTGGACTTTATTAGTAACCCTAATTTAAAGCAAAATGAATTCTACTTGATTGATGGGTATGTATTCCCAATGCCATCTTCTAAATTTATTACAAAACATATTCTTCCTAAGTTTGAAAAAATTGCAGATGAAGGGGAGAACACTCCTTGCCCTTTAGAGTTTTTACCACAATTAGGCAATCAACAAAAAACCTTTACAAAAGGAAATGTTTACAAAAAAGAAAATGAAAAATATCAATATAGTAATTTAACTCAGAGAAGTAGGGAGAATTTAATTAAAATAGGTTTAGTAGAGGATAAGCCAAAGAAATCAGTTGATATTATAATTACCGACCCCAAAGACCCTTCTCAAACCATTACTAAAAAACAAATGTTTACTCCAATTACGGAGAAAGAAGGAAAAAGAATTTTCAATGTAATTTCAGATAAGTATAAAAAATTAGAAAGCGAAATTATTATAGAGGGAAATACTCTGTTTACAACATTCTGCAAAACTCAACTACAACCGGATTATAGAATATATATAGAATCTAAATGGAATGAAACATATAATAATATGGCAATCGCTAATTATGAAAAGTTTCCTATTTTCTGTGAGCATTCAAGATGGTTTGGGTCTATGCCAAATCCGTTTCTGTTTAACCTTAGAGATGCACAGGTTGAGGGTATGAAGTTTGCAATAGCAAATAAAAATTCAGGATTATTAGCACACGAAGTAGGATTTGGTAAGACAACAACTTCTATTGCTATGATGTCACATATGATTTTAACAGGAGAAAGTTCAAGGACAATAGTATTTACTCCAAATCAAGTGTATGAAAAATTCTCAGATGAAATAATTGGAAGAGATACTACGGGAACTTTAGGTTTATTATCAAATTGGCAGGTATTAGAAAAAAACAAAAGAGAAGGAAACAAAAGTTCTATTGATGTAATAAAGTTTGGAAATGCCTCAGCAACAATTTTATTTGGAACAAAAGATGTTGATGGGCTTAAAGACTATAACGACCTTGAAAAATACATTATATCAAGATGGAAGGGGAAGGCTAATATTAAAGGTAAGAAAAGAAATGAAGATGATAAGGGAGTATTAGAGCAAGTCAGAAGTCAATTAAAAAACCTTCCTGCGGGGCGACCAACATTCTTACCTGAAGATAATAGAGGTAATATAGAGGAAAGCAGAATATCAAAACCATTAAGAGAATCAGATGCAAATGAGTGGTACGATGAATTCACTATCTATCTTGCAACTAAGATACCTGAGATATATGAGAATGATGATACCAATGTGGCGGTAGATGGTATTGTTAATAAAATTGATTTGTTAATTCAGAAAATATACGCTACAATTGATAGTGAATTTGAAAAATATAAAACAGGATATAGATATACATCAGTAGATTTCTCAGGTGATAAAAAGTCAAAAATACCTACCTACCCTAAGTCAATTCAGGAATGGTGGAAAAAAGCAGACCCTCAAGCAAATAAAAATACGATTAATTATAAGATAGGAGAAAAGTCTTACCCTCAAAAGGGATGGATAAGCAATCCTGCTGATGCTTTAAAAGATGGAGTTATAACACAAGTACAATACAATCGTATTATACAAGCGGAGAAGCAATATCAAACGCCTTGGGAGGGAGTATTGTCGGAGTTAGGACTATCTAAAATAAAAAAATTAGAAAATAATGAAGCAAAAGTATTTTTTAATCCTACCGATAATAAATATTCCGGAAGAGTAACTGTATTGTTAAAGCAAATTGAGGGTATGCTTATTGATATTTTAGGAAAATATAAGGATAAAGTATTGGAGCCAAACAAGATAATTTTATGCTCACATCAAGCAATTAAGAAATTTAGAGCAACTGAAGATGCGACTAATAAAGCGAAGATGTATGTGCAAAATGTAGAAGATATAAGATATGTAAATAATAGCACAAACAGATTTTATGATAATCTTTCAAATCTACCATTATCATTTAGAAGGCTAAATATAGATGGAATATGTGTAGATGAAATACATAATTTCAATAATTTAATTAGTAAGCCAAGAGAACAATCTTTATCAAGTGTAGCCCCGATAAGAGGGACAAGTGTAGGTAGAGATTTGCACTTGCTACCAACAATGAATGCATCTGCTGCCCTGAAGTTCTTGCCCGATGGAGATAGTATTACCTCTACTGAAGGGTTATATGTGGAAGAGGGAACACCATACCATCATCCATATGAGTATAATAAAGTTACTGAAGAAGATAAAAAAGAAAATGCATATCGCCTTGGATATTATTCATCAGGAAAGGGAAGTCTAACAACTGCACCGGCTAATCTTATGGCATTGATATTTCAAGTTCAAGACAAAGAAGAGAATGGAGATTTAAACAATACTATATTGATGTCTGCTACTCCCTTCACGGATAATATATTTCAAATGTTTTCAGTATTTGGAATGACCAACTTGAAGAAAATGAAGGAAAGCAATATAATGTCTGTATGGGAATTCTTTGTGACTTTTGTTAAAGAGGAATGGAGGTATAACATTACTCATAGACAAACATTTGGGTTGTTTCCTGAGATACAGAGTTATTACAATACATCAGCAATGGCTAATTTTATTAAGGCAATGGCTAATTTTAAAGTTTCGGATAAAATTATAGAAGCGGACAGACCCTTAAAGTATATAATTCCTCAAGATGGGGCTGATAGTGGCTATCAAGCGGGGGCAAATACATCTTCAGTTGCTTGGGCATCGGAATTAAAAAATGTATCAAGTTATGTGGAGTTAAACCCAATTCAGACTCAAATAATGAAGAAAATTGCAGAATATGTAGAGGGAAAAATTGATGTCCCTTTTCAATATTGTCCAAATTATGGAGAAGCAATACAGGTAGAAAAAGACTCAGGAGAAATTTCATTTGCTAATGATGAGGTAAAGGATTCTATTGAGCAAGTTATGGAGTTACTAAAACAAGCAAAGAAGGAAGAAGAGTTTAGTAATGAATGGGAGGAGTTAATGTATGAGGCAAGAGCAATATTAGTTTCTTTAAGAGAATCATATCCTGAAGATGGTAGAATTGCTCAAAAGCAAAGGTCAGTAGATAAAGCACTATTTGATAAGGAAACTTTAAAAGATATGGCGGATAAAGAAACTTTATATGATAGTAATTATGAGGATATAGATTTATCTGCTAATAGTAAAAATGAAGTAAAATTAGCAAGAGCAATAGTAGGACAGGGATTTGGACAAATGTGTGTCATTTCTCCATACCTATTAAAATGTGATAAAAATGGAGATACTCCTAATGATTTATTGAAGGACTATCCATTATACCCTAATGATTTGTCAAAATCCGCAAAAAACTTTGTGGAGAATAGCCCTAAAATTAAGTATGCAATAGAGTGTGCAATAAACACAATTAAATATGACTCTAAGGTAGGTGGTGTGAATGATAGGCAGGTAGGTGGTCAAATCATATATGTAAATAAAGGAAAGAGTATGAAGTATGGTGGTCACTACTATAATTTATATGAAATGATACAAACCTACATAGTAGATAGAAAAATTAAATACTATGATAATATAAATGAAAAGGAAAGCATAATTACAAAAGAAAATATAGGTGTCATTACGGGTGGTATGAGTGGAAAAGTAAAAGCTACCGATAAGTATGGTGAAATAAAGATGGATAGCACCACCGATAAGCCTAAAACGATAGGTAAGAGGGAAGATATAAGGGATAAGTTTAATGATGGAAGGGTAAAGATTTTAATTGGCTCTTCTGCGATAAAAGAAGGGATAGATTTAAATAAAAGAGCACATACACTTTATGTTTTAGATAGTGACTTCTCGCCTTCAAATGCTATGCAGTTAGAAGGAAGGATTTGGCGACAAAAAAATATGTGGGAGTTTGTTAGGATTGTATATGTTCTTGGTAGAGATAGTATTGATGCTTTCGTGTACTCTAAGTTGCAATCTAAAATAACGGAAATTAAAAAGATGCTTGAGTCGGGAGTATATGAACTTAATAAAACTCAATATACAATAAATGCAAAAGAAAGAATAAGAAATATAATTTCTGATGTAGACCAATTAACAGACTTAGCTTGGCAAGATAGGGTAGATGTATTAAATGCAAAGATTGCCAAAAGTTCAGATGAAAAAAGTAAGTTAATGACAATTAAATCTAAATATTCGGAGGTAAAATTGTCTTTTGATAAGTATGTCTATATTATGAATAAACTTTATAAGGTAGTTGTCTATAACGAGAAAAGAATCCTTGCAGAGAAAGAAAAAACAAGATTAGATATTAAAAAACAATATGAGTGGCAAAAAGAAAGCAGAGGTAGGGGTAGACTATGGAAAGAAGAAAATAAATTTATCCCTATTAAAATAAGTGAAGCGATTAGTATAATTGAAAAAGAAGTAGAGGATAATATAATATTTTTAAAGAATGAGGATATTCATTTGAATTCAAATTCACAGATGTTAGAGGTTAATAGTGTAGCAGACCAAGTAAGAAAAATGATAAGGGCGAGGAGAGGTACAATGGAAAATCTTCTTGAATTTGACCCAATAGAATTAGATATTAGAATGCAAAATGTAACTAAAGAATCTTCATTAAGTGAGCAAATAATTAATATCATCATAAGTCATCAAAAAGATAAAAAAGGATTTAAGTATGATGGTCTGTTGAGGAGGGTTAATGAATTTATTACAGGCTCAGAGTATGAGAGTATAATGTCTAACTATTCTTATTTAGTAACTAATGTAGAGAAAAATGAAAGCACAAAAGAAACATATGATATTCAAGATATAGATGTCCTTATTACTAAAGCGAGTAATAGGGTAGTGGAGGGTCAATCAGAATTGAATAGCGAGAAAAAATGGAAGGTAGAGAGAAGAATTAAAGAAAAAGAAATTCAATACGAAAATTCTAAAAACAGAGGAGATAACCTTGAAACTTTAATTGAAAACTTTAATCATTCAATGTCGCTATTAAAAATAAGAGTTAAATAATATAAAAAATGAGAAAGTTTTTAGACACATTTCCTAATGTAAGTATTCAACAGATAATCAATGTTCATAAAGAATATGATTATGCATTTTTTCAATTAGAATCACTAAGTAAAAAAATTAAAAAAGGAGTTTCTGTTGAAGTAGAGGAGCAGTATGAAATGCTTATAGATACCATTGATGCATTCTTATTTAGAACAGAAAACATTGAAAAGTTCAATCAAGTTTATTTAAATCCCATAAAACAAATTGATATATCTTTAATCCCTAAGCAAGGAGTTTCATTACCAATAGATGAAAGAGAGCAGATAGAATCAGAATTGGAAATTGAAATCCAAGAATTAATGAAAGATGTAGATAAAAATATTGTTGAGGAATTTGTTGATACAGATATAATAAAAAAATCTAAAATTCTTGGAGAAGAGGTTGTTTCAAGGAATAGAGAAGATTTTGATGAGGAAGATAGATTTGTTGGGATTACTTGGAAGTACGATACCTTCAATCAAACTACATTTGAAAAATCTCTTGCAATGATGAGTATGGGATGCAAGTTTTATTATGCGACTTATGGCTCTAAGCACTTTGTGATGTTTAAATTAAAAGGAATGGGTAGGGTTATTATTCAAACTTCAGAAGAAAGATATAACTTTGATAATATATTTCTACCAAACAGTCAGAACCTAAATGTATATATGTTAAATGATAGCGGTGCTTCATTGGAGAATATATTTAATATATTTAAGGATGCTTGGGATATGGATGAAGATTCATATAGTAAATTAGATGATGCATTCTTGTTTAATACACCATACATTTACTCTGCATATCAAGATAATATTTTATGGAAAGAAGCCGAATTACTTCAGCAATCAAAAGGAATAGTTGAAAGAAGTAAGATGATAGAGAAGTATTTTTCTTTATACACGCCATTAGAAGGCATCTGTACTATGCAAATGTGTAAAGAAATTCACACAACCGTGAATGTAGATAATAGTGCAAAAAAGAAAATAGAAGAAAATATAGCAACCCAAAAGTTTTATATAGAGGGTATTGGTAATGTAAAACACTCAGATGATATTTTAGAAAAATTACAAAAGGATAATTTATTAGATATTAACTATAAATTAACGCCTTTAGCACAAGGAGTTTTAAGCTATAACTATGATATTAAACTAATGTTACCAAAGTTTAGACCCTTCTCATATTATATGAATAATTTAGAAGAAGAAATTAAAAAGTCTAAAACTAAATATTATTCTAATTTTAATGGGCATACATTATACCACACAAAAAAAGAAGTAGACAAAATAGAGTTTGCTTTACACATACCAAGTACAAAAAAACAATTATGGGGGGTTGTAGGTGCAGAGCAGGTTGATTCATTCCCTTTAAAATGGCAACAAGAAGAAGATTTTAAAAACTATCAGCAGTATTTACCGCTTGGAAGTGATGGTAATCTTAGTATCAGAAAAATGCATCAAGCAAGGGAGCAAAGGGAATCTACAATAGATAAAATAATGTTTCGTGATTTAGACCGAAAGAATTTATATTTATCAGGAACTATAAATCCCGGATTTACTTATGCAATAAATGCTCAAAATTATAAATACATCTGCTCTATGTATGGGGAGGATAATATAAGAATTTTAGGACCTAATGAGTCATCATACTCTGCTCCTGAATTAGTTTATTTTCAAATAGTTGATGAAAGGAATAATTTATTAGCAGTATTATCTGCATTATCAACTAAGACTGAAGAGGTTACGGTGGATGAGTCAGGAAAAAGAACAAATAATAATCCGCAGGAAGAATTAAAATTTCTAAAAAGTTGGGAAACCGCAAGTGCAGCAAGAACACCTCTTCCTGTATGGGATGTTGATGAATTAATTGAAAAGATTGAGATAACATCTCCTAAGATAATATTAGAAGGAAAGATGATTGGAGATAAAGAGGATGTTTTTGTAGACAATACTGAAGAGCCAATTGCAGACACAGAATCTAAAGAGGATGTAATTATAGATTTTGATAATCCTGAAGAGCCAATTATTATAGTTGAAGATGAAAGGACTGTTCAGGTTAGGGAATTAAATATAGAGTTACTTGGTCTACAAGAATATTTAAGTGAAATAGGAAGTGATGAAGAGGTGGAAGAGGAGGTTAAGGAGATTAAGGAAAAATTAGAAGCATTAAAACAATAATATTATGGGTGAATATATAGGAAAATCAAAAGAGGAGTTAGAAGATTTATTAATAGACTTGAAAGAGGAGCAAAGTTTTTTAAAAGATGAACTTGATGAGCCTGATATGAAGGTAGATTATGATGCCAATAACCAAAAAATAAAGGAGATAACTGAAGCATTAACAGTTTCAGAAGAAGATAGTGCTCCTTTAATAGATGGGGTTGAGGGGAATTCAGGGCAAGAAAATTCTTCACAATCATACCAATCATCTAAAGAACAGATGGAAATAAATCCATCTGAAATAGAGAGTGTAAAATGGGCTGACATATCTTTTGATAAAGATATATTTTATGAATATGGAGGTAAAACAAAAACAGGAATTATGATAGAAAATGAAAAAAGTGGTTCAACGGCAGGTTCAGGAGAGATTTCTTTTGATGAACTAAAAAAGGGAGATAAAATAATATTATCCTATGGTAGTTCTATTAGGTCAAACAGTACAGTAAAACTTCAAGTTAAGAGTAAAAATTTAGTAGGAAAAGGTAAAAGCTATGAATCTGAAAAAATAACATTCATAAATTTAGATAACCCTCAAGGAGCCCGATACTACGCATATAAAAGAAAGGATGGTTCGGTAGGATTTGCTATTGGAGATATGGCTATAAGCAATATTAAAATCCAAGAATATAAGCAAGGCGGTAGTGTTAAAGAGCATTTAGATAAAGCCGATAGTCATTTAAGAGAAGTAGGGACTAAACTTCACGAAAATAAAAACCCAAGAGAAAAAGAATTTAGAGAAAAAAAAGAAGCATTAGATGAGATATTTACAATAAGAGAACAAAGTGAATTAGGCTATGCAAAAGGAGGCTATGTTTCTCCAAGCGAAAGAGTAATGTTTGAAAACTATATGTATGATTTCTACGGAAAAGATAAGGGAATTTATGCAGGTGATTATGATGGAGGATTTAGTAAGGAAGAGATTTCAATAGCAGTAGATAAATACATACAAAATCCTGAAACTAATTGGGGTGGCGGTGACTCGGTGGATAGAGAATTAGCAAGAGATAAGTTTTTAATTCCATCAAAATACCCAACCCTTGAAAAAGGAGGTGAGATTGACTATAACGAAATTAAAAGAGATATTCTTGAAGAAAAAGGTTATACAGAAAGCGATTTCCATAAGGGTATGATAGATAGTTCGGAGGCAAGAGAAATTATGAAGTTGGCTAACGAAAGGTATGCGAAATTATCTAAAGCAAATGCAAAAGATTTAGGAATGAGGGCTTATGCAAAAGGAGGTAGTGTAGAGTTTACTGACTTAACAGATAATACACAACCTTATCATACTTGGGAGGGTAAAACATCAACAAACAACAAACAACAATCAGTTGGTGCATTTTCTCATAACATTAACGGAAGATATGTGGGGGATTACTACTTGTATATGTTAAATGATTGGGATGAAGAGTATTACGGTCATTTACCATTAAAACAAGGAGAGATTTTAATGAGAATTGAAACAGATAGGATGGTAGGTGGAGAAATGCCACTCATAAAGATAAATGTAGATAAAGGATGGGTTTACTTTATGTCTGATGAAAACAATCTAAATTCAGATGAAGATGATAAAAACCCTAAATTTAATACGAGAACGGCAGATGTTAATTACCTATCCTTAGATAAAAACATTCAAAAGTCGGTTAAAGGTTATGCAAAAGGTGGTGAAGTAAAGGATAAGTATGCAGTTGGAATAAGATTATTTACAGAGGATGAAGATGATGACAGTACGGGTTATGGGTATATTCACATTTATGCAAACAGTCCTGAAGAAGCATTATCAGAAGCAGAAAGATTGTCTGAAAGCGATGAGTATATAAATATAATGGAAGATACAACTATGCCAAGTTGGGATGGATGGGATGAAGAATATAGTTGGGAGATTAATGCTGATGATGATGAAAATCCTTATTTGCAACCAAAAGAAAATTATGCAAAAGGGGGAGAGTTAAAAGGCAAAAAGGTAATAAGTTTTTATTATGATGTGTACAATAATCCTGAAAGATTTGTAAATGGCAGAGAGCCGAATTTTAGTCGTTTAAGTGGGGATTATAAAAAGGCATTTGAATTGGCTATGGATAAGGTAAAGCAAGATAAGAAAGATGGAACTTATGAATTTTACAGAGGCAACACACCATCTAAATTAAGTTATTCAAAAGGAGGAGATATAAAACTTAATAAATATGAATTATATGGTACCGTTGTTGTAATACACTCAAATAAAACTAAAGAGGTTATGGGGGTTGAATATGATGTTATCTATGCTACATCAAAAAATGAAGCAATAAAAAAATGGAAGCAAACATATTTGAGTAACAATGTAGTTGAAAGTATTTATGTTGATGATTTAGAAGCAATGTCTTTTGAATATGAAAAAGGTGGGGAGATAACTAAAGATAAATGGAAATCCATAGTGTCTAAATTTTTGAATGAGTTTTATGGAAATTATGAAGAAGATACTTGGGAGGACTATATTGATTCAGATAGTGTAGAATCAACGCAGACTAAATCCAAGTCGGGAGGGTATAATTGGGATGGCAGACCAAGTAAATATGGCAGAGAGGTTTCGTTTAAAGAGGCGTATGAAACATTTAAATCATCATTAACTCCAAAAGAATTAAAAAGTATAAAAGTTTCGTTTGATGATGGGGAATATGCTGATGCAGAAGAACACGACAGGGATAAAAGTTGGAGTAGTATAACTATACATAAAGTTGGTTCTTACGCAAAAGGAGGTGCTATGGATGATTTAGGAAATCCTACGGATAAAAAAGTTATTGAAGAAATGGAGGTTTTTATTGAAAATGAAATTCCTAAATTAAATAAGAAAGTATATTTTACTGATGGTATGTTGAGAAAACAAGCTAAAAGCCGATTTTATAAAAAGTACGAATATGGAGCATACAATCCAAAATTCTCTTTTGAATTTGAAAAAGGTGGTAGTGTAGATAGAAAGGAATTTGATGAGTTGTTTGAAATGTTCCCTGATAATTGGCAAGGTGCAACTGATATTTGGAAAACATATAGTGCAGATAAAAAGGAGGACTTTAGAAGAGATTTAGGAGGACAAGATGCCGCAAGTGAGGGATTAGTTGAGTATTGGAATTACTTTGTTAAGGCAAAATCAGAACAAGATATGTGGGATAACTACCCCGATAATGGAGATTATGCAAAAGGCGGAACACTATATGAAAAAGGCGGAGAAAATATCTCATTCTATAAAGATGATAAGTATTGGGCTGATTATAGTGATATAGGACAATTTTCTATAAGTAGAAGTAATTGGAGTATGTTTACAGAGGAGGATTTTTATGAGAAAGGAAAGAATATAGTAAAAAAAGAATATAATGGAGATATTGAAAAAGCATACGATACTATTGTAAGAGAGAAAAGGAGTTTTGCAAAAGGAGGTGAAACGGAATCTCCTATAACTAACTATCACAAAAACATAATGGGAACATTATCTTTTGATTTAAAGGTTAAAGGGATGAGAAAGCCACAGGATTTTATTGTATATCCTATAACTGAAAAAACAGATAAGATAAGAATACAGAGTGATAAGAAGTTTGGGGAGATACATATTTCATCAGGGAGAGGAGTTTTAAGTAAGTCCGGGAATACAAGTTGGCATCTTGCATTAGACATTATGAATAGGAATGTAAATACATTTCAATTAAATGATGCGGAGATGGAAGAACTTAAAAGTCAAATTAGAGCAACAACAGGAAAAGATGTTGGGAGTTCTTTTGTTACAACGGATAATAGTGGAGCAGAATTACTCGCAAAAGGAGGTAGTATTGATATGAGTGAAATAGAGATATACAAGAGTTCAGATGAAGATTACACAGTAGTTATGAATGGAGATGTATATGGAATGAATTCTCATAATATGCCTAATATGAGTGTTGACCTTTATGATGGTGTTAGAAGTGAATATCCATCTGATATTAGCCATTGGGGAAGAAAAATAAACTTTGAGGATGCTCCTATTGTAATAAAAGATAAAATAGAGAGAAGAAAAGCAGAGTTTATAAAAGAGGTGGAATCACAAGAGATGTATATTAATGCAGAATTAAGAGAAGATATTGAAGTATTAGAAAAAATGGTATCAGAAGAACAAGATAATGACATTAAATCTGAATTGATTATTGAATTAAATAAGTTAAAAAATTAACTATGGAAAACGGAGGGGGGATAAAATTTAAAAAAGGAGGTGCTTTATCAAAAGAGTTTAAATTTGATAAGAATTTTGTAGTGTATGTCCCTTCTACATCTAATGTAGGAGATAAAATATCTAAAAAAGAATTAGATAAAAGAGTAGATGAGGTGGAAAATTATGTAGCAAATGAGTTTGGAGGATATACTGAAACCGATACAGATGGAGGATATAAATCAACTACCGGGGAAATAATAGAAGAGGATATTGTAAAGGTATCAGTTTTTGCTAATAATAAAGATTGGAATAAGAATGAAAGTAAGGTTGTTGCTAAAGTTAAGGAATGGGCAACAAGGTGGGGGCAAGAAGCGATAGGATTTGAATTTGAAGGGGATTTATACTATATAGATGAGGCAGGTAAGTTTGAAAAAGGTGGGGTAGCACCATCTAAAGAAAAGCTATCAGGAGTTAAGGATAGAAGATACTTTTCATCTATTTCTGAAGAAAATGAAGGTAAAACCCGTGAAATATCAACAACAAAAAGTGAGGCAACGGCTAAAAAACCAAAAATAAACACAAAAGAAAAAGAAGATTATGGCTTAGATTATCTATACAATCAATTAAAAATCAGTAGAGATATTTATGAAAATAGTTCAACTGCTGAAGATAGTAATAATAGCTTATTAAGATTAAAGTCTATACAAAAACTAATTGATAATAGATTAATGAAATCAGGTGATATAAATTAGTGATAATAAATTAACTCAGCAAATGTGCTTAATTATTTTAAAAAATAATATATTTGTAACTTAAAACAATAGTAAAATGGCGAAAAATAAAGAAGAATTACAAAAGAAAATCAAGGCTCAAGAGAAAATGAGAGATAACTATGCATCAAGAAATAGAGATTCACTTGTAGCAAAATTAAATGCGAGTCTTATGAAATTAAAGTCAGAACTAAAAGACTTAATTGATAGTAGTGAGAAAAAATCTAAACCTAAAACTATTGCCGGTTCTATGACAAAGTTAGAGTGTCAGGAATTAATTGAGAAAATGAAGGGTAAATATTTAAAATCAGAGAGCACTACAAAAAAAAATATTAAACAAGGAAAAGCAGTTTCAGATGGAAGTTTAAAGCCAAGTGCCTCATTAGAGAACGAAGCAGAGATTATTGGTAATAAATCAGATGCCGGTCAGACTATAAATAAGAAAGAACAAAAAGCAATTGCTTTTAATATAGAGGCAATTGTAAAGAATTGCATTGAAATGATTAAGTATAAAAAAGATGCAGACCAATTAATTAAAGATTTAATAACGAAATTAGGGCATTTAAGAAACGATATACAGACAGGGAAGTTAAAGCCCGGCTCCCAAAACTAAATATTAACTAAAAACTACACACAATGTACCCACACCAAGTTTTAATGGAAGAGCATTCTCTTCAGAGAAAAGACCTTACTCAAGAGGCACAAAGCTACTTAACTGATTTTAACCACTTTCACAACGGGGTTTCCTTAAAAGAGAAACGAGCAGTAAAAAAAGGTGCTGAAGGATTTGCTATGTCAGAAGGAGATTCTAATAAATTAATTCGTTTTTCTAAATCAGTATGTAGAGCCATATATGAAGGTATGAATACAACTCTTCAAGAGGGAGAAAAAGAAAAAGTAAAAGCAGAAAAACTTAAACAAGATTCTTTAGAATTAAAGAGGATTCAAGAAGAAGAAGATGATAGGGTAAAAGCCGAAGCCGAAGAAAAAAAGGTCTTACAAATGCAATCAGAAGAGAATGAAAGAATAGCAGAAGAAGAAAGGGTAGCGGAAGAAGAAAGAATAGCAGCTATACCTCCTCCTCCTCCTAAAGAAAAAGGGCTATTAGATTACTTTTTTTAAAATATAAGTTATGGCAAGAAATAGAAACAGAAATAAAACACAAACTATGACCATAAACCCATTATCTCCAAAAACTAAATATGGATTAATTCCGGTTAACAATCTAACTTACGGAAACCCTAATGCAGCACAAGATATATTAATCAGACAAGAAGGTAAATTTGATTATATAGCAAACCATTATATGGATAAACCCTATCCTAATAACGATGGAACTTATGCACATAAGGAATTAACTCAGATAAGAAAAGATATGGAAAAACTCCAACACGATAAGGTGGTGGAGTTGAGTATTAAATTTGATGAAGATTTGGAGGGGATGCTAATAGATACTGCTGATAAATGCGGAGTTAATAATCCTACTGAATTTGTTAAAGAGTTATTTAAGGATATAAACCCTATTATAATGAAGTTGAAATATTTCTATAATAGAATTAGACCTTATCAATTAGCAAATGTAATATCCTTTCCATTAAATCCAATGCCATCTGTATCTTCCCAATCACCATCATATCCTTCAGGACATACAGTTCAGAGTAGGGTTTTTGCTGATGTATTAAGTTTTCGCTATCCTGACCAACAAGATATGTTAGATAAGTTTGCTGATAAATGCTCTAAGTCAAGAAGTATATTAGGCGTTCATTTTCCTTCTGATGAGGTATTTGGAAAGCAATTAGCGGCAGGTATAATGAAAGATGATAATTTCAAAAGTAAATATTTTAATGCGAATAAAATAGATGAAGTAGTAACTGAAAGCAGAAGTCCTATTAAAAATTACGCAAGACAAACTCCTGAAAACGACCCATTTGGAATATCTAATTCTGTTAACGGTCAATCAGGGAGAAATAGACCAAATAACCCAATACCACAAGGGGGAGATATTTATACCCCACCTAAACAAGTAAATGAAGAAGATATTTTCGGTGGAGTACCTGTCGCACCTACGACACCTATGCCTTTCCCGGCTAAATAAATTTAAAATGACAAACAATAAATTTCATTGGATATTAGATGCGGGTCACGGTGGTTTGCATCCTGAAACAGGAGAGTACCAAACAAGAGGTAAAAGAAGCCCTGTATTCCCCTCTACAAGTAATTATGGGGGAGAAGTCCTTTATGAAGGAGTAAGGAATAGACAGGTTTTAAAATGCTTAAAAGAATTATTAGAAGAGAATGATATTAGTTATAGTGTCATTTCAGATGAGTGGAAAGACATTCCTTTAAGTGAAAGGGTATCTAAGGCTAATAAAATTGCCGAAACAACTACTAATTGCTTATACCTGTCTATTCATCATAATGCATATGGCAAGGGTTGGAATAATGCTCACGGAATATCTACCTATCATTTTCCAAAATCTAATAAGGGATTTAGATTGGCAGGTATTTTTCAAAATAAGATAGTTAATGAAATGGATTGGAGAAATAGAGGGGTTAAGAGTGCTAACTTCTATGTTCTCAAATATACTAAAATGCCATCTGTATTAACGGAAAATGGATTTATGTCTAATTTAAAAGAGGCAGAAGTTTTGATGAGTGATGAGGGAAGTTATAAAGTTTCATTAGCACATTTCTATGCCATTAAGGAGGTAAATGATAGAGGATTGAAGTTTTTATAAAAATTAAAATATAAAATGATTAGTTATAATAATTTTTTGTACATTTGTCCTTTAAACATCTCATTTTTACAAAGTGTTTATTCCTTTAAATTCAGTCAGGTTGGTGCCTGACTTTTTTTTATATATATATGTTATATAGAAAAGTAATCCCCGCCCCAATAGAAAAAGTAGAATTAGGTAAGAATAAAAAATCTACCTACTACCTAACCGCTAATTTATTTTATAGTAGCGTTCACTACCAAGTAAGAAAACAAGTAGTAGATAAAGCTAAGGAGTTTCTTCTTCCTCATTTACAGGATTGCCCTGTACTCGGAAGTAATCTAAGTATATCTATTGGTTACAGAACCGATAAGAAATCACATTTTGATTTAGATAATAAAGCATTTTTTTGGCAAAAAGTCCTATGTGACTTATTAAAAAGGATGGGTAAAATTGAAGATGATAGCGTAAAGCACATACAACAAATTCATTATTTCTATCAGAACGGAGAGCCAAGTATAATTTTACAAGTAAATAAGTTGTAATTATAATAATTTTAATTACTTTTGTTGCAATTAGAAATTATTTATTAAAATAAAATTTTCATTTCGTGAAACACACCAATTCTTTTGAACTTATTAAAAAATTAATGAAACTTGTTGATGCGAAAGGGATAGAAAAAGCCAAAAAAATTATAGAGCAAGGATTAGAGGAGGGGTACGAAACACAGGACTTGCTTATAGCCTTTATTATTAAGGGTGTTTGCGTTAGTTTTAACATATCAGAGAGTGAGTTGTTCATAGGTAAAAGCCGAAAATTTGGAGTTAGAACTAAAGCAAGAGCAATGTTGGTATTTATGCTGAAGAACCACTTAGATTTATCTCAATCTCAAATATCTCAAAATCTCAAATTAAATAAAGCCACAGTTAGCAGGGACTTTAATTATATGGAAAATTTAAATCCTAAATTTCCTGAAGAGAAAAAACAATTAAAAAAATTAAGTAATTTAAACAATGAAATAGTTAATTTTGTTGAAAATAATAAATAATATGCCTGAAACAAATATACCTGATTATTCAGAATTAAGTGTGCCTGAAAACTTTAACCCCTTTGATGAGCCGGTTATACAAAGAGAATATACAAAACCTAAAGTTTCGTATGACCCTAAGTCAATTCAGGAGATTCCTGAGCCACTTTATCTACAACCAAATTTAGATGAATTGCAAGAAGATGATTATGAAGATGAAAAGCCTAAATCAAAATCCAAACCTAAAGCATCCAAACCTAAATCGGGATTTGGAAGTGATGACCCTTTTGTAAATAACGAATTAGAGGATTATAGTCAAAAAGATTCAGATGAAAGTGCGAGTCTAATGGTAGATACATTTTTAGATGGATATAAGGCTGCTCATACTCTTGGTCAAAAACAGTTCACTTTAAGCGAAGAGGACATTGTTAAAAAAGCCATAAAAGGAGAATTAAATCCTGATATGAGAATACCTATATCTCAAACTCAAACTATTTCAGTACACGAGTTTATAGGAGATTTTAACAGACAAGTAACGGAGGTTCTTGTTGTGGAAGATGAATTTATAGAGAGAGTAAGACCTGTAATGATTAGGGTATTTTCCTCAAGAGGATATGGACTTACCGATGAGCAATTCTTAATGGTGGCATTTGGAAAAGACATTCTAACTAAAGGAGTCCAATTATATGCCTTTAAGAAATCTTTTACTCAAGCATTAAAAACAATGACCGAGATGTATAACGGTCAAGTTCAACCGCAATTTAATCAAGATACACCTCCACCAACTGCGAGTGCAAGACCTACTCCACCGCCACCGCCACCACCAACCGAACCTACACCTCCACCTACTCCTGAACCTACACCTCCACCATTTCCGCCTCAACAAGAAACAGTAGAGCAAGAAATGATTCCACAGGAAGAAGTGACTATGCACGAAGATATGGAAGATGAAATATCAATTTCTCCCGTAAAGAAAAGAAGAGGTAGACCAAAAAAGAAGATTAGATTAGAGCCAACAGAAGAGGAGAGTAAAACAACTATTATAGATGTTAATGAAGTAGATTTGAATACAGGTTTTGATATGGATGATGCTATGGAAACTGAAGAAAAATAAAGACAAAAAGATTGACTAAAATGAGTATTAACCAAAAAAATTAAATTATGAAAACAATTATTTTTTTAGTAGTTCTTAGTCTTTTTATTTTTTCTATCTATTATATAATTTCATTAAAGGGTAAATGTAAAACTCCTAAATGTGAGGTTAAAGATGGTAGGGTAGAGAAAATACAAAGAGCACAAAAGAATCTACACCCACACTACAATAAAAATGTAGACAGGGGAGCAGGTGGTAGGTTTAAGAGAAAAGCATAGTCATTATGGCGTATAGGAGGAAAAGAGTTTTAGTCTGTGGTCCTCAGTCAGATGTTAAAAGCTATTGCTTTGATGAATGGGCTGAAAATGTACAAAACTTCACTTATCCGGAATATGATGTTTTTCTTGCAGATAATTCTTTGACTAAAGATTTTAGTGAATATATTAAAACAAAAGGATTTGATTGTATAAATATAACAGAAGAAGATAATAAAGATTCTGTATTAAAAAGATTAGCAATAAGTCACGAATTATGTAGGCAATATGCTATAAGAAATAATTATGATTATATTCTTCATCTTGAAACCGATGTATTCCCTCCTGTTGATGTTATTGAAAGACTGATTGCTGAAAAGAAACTTATTATCGGTTGTATGTATCAGTTAAGTGAAAATGAAGCAAGAGTCCCAATGTTAAATAGAATTTCATCAGATACAGATGAATACAGGGTAGCTATTTACGGAGGATATAATAACTTTATGATAACAGGTAAGCCTGTTAAAACCCTTTCGGTTGGTTTAGGTTGTATTCTTATATCAAGACCTATTTTTTCAAAGTTTCCTTTTAGAAATATAGAAGGAGCAAGTTGGTTTCCTGATGTTGTATGGATAAATGATGTGTATGCAAAGAAGATACCTATATATGCACATACAGGAATAATATGTAAACACAAAAATTCTAATTGGGGTGTTTTCGGAAAAGATTATAAATAATGAAAATAGATTATATAATACCGACATTGTATAGAACTACTTTAAGTAGAGCAATAGCCTCTGTACAACGAGAAAACACAGAGCATAATCTTTTAGTATATGGAACTAAAGATAGTGCAGGAGAGAACAGGAATAAAGGGTTAAGTAAAGTAAAAGATAGTGATTGGATAGTTTTTTTAGATGATGATGATTATTTATTAAAAGAACACAGTAAAGAGTTGGATAATGATTTTGACATTGTAATTTTAAGGATGAAACAAGGGGATAAGATTATTCCAAACCCAAAAATTAAAGTTTTAAGTCCGGGTAATGTTGGTATAAATTTTGCTTTAAAAACAAGTTTCTATCTTAAAAACAAGTTTTTATTTGACAACAAAGGACACGAAGAGGATTGGAGATTCTTAGTTAAAGTTTTTGAAAAGACAGATAAAATAAAAGTAACGAACAAGATTTATTATGTAGCCCCACAAATACAACACTTAAAAGAAAAATAAAATGGCAGATTTTAAAAAAAATGTAACAAACATATCTAATAAGGATAGGGATAAGTATTTTCAACTACCACAAGATATAAAAAAATATGTAGATAAAAAAGATAGACAAAAATACTCTTTGGAGCACACAAAAAAAAGATTAGAAGAGCAATTAGAAGTAAGGCAAAAATATATATCACTTTTAGAGGATGCGTATTCAGAGATAACATTATTTATTGAGAATCACGATGGACAAGAACCATCAGATGATATATATGAGAAAAATCTTACTCTTGCAACTATTTATGAAGAGATTATTGTTAAAGTCGCTAAATTTAAAGTAGAAGCACATAATCTTGAAATTGAAATTACTGCACAGAAGAATGTATTTGTTGATAGTTACATATACTATAAAGAGGATTTTATAAAGAAGCAGTATGAAAAAGGTTTAGCTAAAAAGAAATCAGTATTTAAAAAGAAAAAATAAAATGAGAGAACCTAAATTAGGGATGGCAGTAGGGAAAAAAGGAATTGGTAAGACTTACCAAACTAAAATTCTTATTGAGTCATATGTGTTTGGAAACCCTGAAAAAGGAGTTTTACCTCGTAGAGTTTTAATATTAGATGTGAATGATGAATTTGTAGACTATAAAGCAATATCAATGAAAGACTTGGTAAAGTTTTCTGTAATGCCTACCGCAGAAATAAGAAGAGTAAGACCATTTAATGAGAAAACAGGAATAAGACTAACTCTTAAAGAGATAGCAAATCAATTATGGGATATTCTTCACTACTTTAGAGGGGGTATGCTATTAATTGAAGATATAAATAAATATGTTGGCGACCATCTACCAACAGATATTGTCGGGGCTATATGTTCAAATAGACATACGGATTTAGATATTATTATGCACTTTCAAAGTATCGGAAGAATTACTACTAAAGTTTGGCAAAATGCTAATTGGTTAAGATTTCATAAAAATTCGGATAGTATAGAAAGACATAAAAACAAATTTCCTGATAAATATGAGTTATTTAGCATAGCTGAAAATATTGTTAATACTCAATACTTTAATGATAATCCAAGATATTTTATTTATGTAGATTTAGATGAAGAGAAAATAAAGGGAAGGATGAGTGAATCAATCATTAATAACGGAATAGATGAATATTTATCAAGGAACTTCAATTCAGTTGTAAAACCGGCTATTAATAAAAAAAGCCTAAGTGATGGAAAGGCAATAGATAGAAGTGAAGCAATACAACAGGTAAGAGTAAGAATTAGAAAACAATATTTTAAAGAATAATAATGAAAATAATAAGATACTTAATTAGTTTATTTAAAGGATGTAGCTATGAAAATAAATTAATTAAAAATATGGAAGAGTACGATAGAATGAATAAAAAATAAAATAATGCCATATAGTTTTAATGATTTCAAAATCCAAATAAGATACTTTTTTAAAAAGAAAATACCAAAAGGAACAAAGGTATTAGATGTAGGACCGGGAGCAGGTATATATTGGAAAGCATTATTTGATTTAGGATATGAGATTGATTGTATAGAGATACACCATCCATACATTGAAAAGTTTAAGTTAAGAGAAAAATATGATAATGTATATGAGGGAAATATTTTAGATTTTGATATTTCAAAATATGAATGTATAATTTTGGGTGATATTTTAGAGCATTTAAGTGTAATAGATGCAAAAAACTTAATTACAAAAATAACTGAAAAAAATCAAAAATGTTTAGTAGCAGTACCATACGAGATGGAGCAAGGAGAATACGAGGGTAATGTATATGAAACACATTTGCAGCCCGACCTAACCCCTGATTTAATGTTGAAAAGGTACCCTGAGTTATCTTTATTGATTGGGAATGAAAGATATGGTTATTATGTAAATAATAAAAAAAACAAATAATGAAAAGATACGATTTAATAAATGCATTAATAAAGAAAAATAATTACAAAACTTATCTTGAAATAGGAGTAAGAGATAATAGATGTTTTGATAAGATTGAAATAAAAGACAAGAGTGGAGTAGACCCTATGCAAGATGAATGGGAAAAAAATATGCAGAAAGAGTGGAAGTCTGAAAAGGTTAATGTAAAATATAGAATGACATCAGATGAGTATTTTTCTAAACACGACCATAAGTATGATATAATATTTATTGATGGGCTGCACGAAAACGAACAAGTTTATAGAGATATACAAAATGCATTAAAATGTCTTAATAAAAATGGCTCAATCATAATGCACGACTGCCTACCATTAAAAGAAGAGCATCAGAAAATGCCAAGAGAATCAAATTATTGGAATGGGGATGTTTGGAAAGCATTTGTAAGAGTGAGGAAAGAAAGAAAGGATGTTGATATGGCGGTTATAGATACTGATTGTGGTTTGGGTTTTATTCAGTTTAAAAATTTAATAGAACCTGCTATCACAGGAAATATAACATTAGATTGGAAGAACTTTGCGAAAAACAAGGAAAAATGGATGAATATAAAAAGTACAAGCGAGATAGTTAATGAATTAGGAGAAGAGTATTTTGAAAATAAAAGAAAGCAAAGTTTTTTCCATAGTGGAAGTTTAGGAGATGTTATTTTCTCTTTACCATTTATTATTAAAAAAGGAGGTGGAGATATTTATTTAAAGAATAAACATCAGTATTCAGCAGTAGACAAGCAATATAACTCTTTATATAGACTATTAAAATCTCAACCTTACTTTAATAATGTTAATCTATATAAAGATGAATTTGGTATTAAGTCCTATAAAGAAGGCTCAACTTCTGAGATTGATACAGACATAGAAGTAAAATATGATAATTCAGTAGAATTAGACTTTGATTTAGATTATTTTAGAATGTCAACTAAATTACACGAAGAACAATTAGTATTCTCTTACTTTAGAGTTTGGAAAGAAAACCCTTCCGATACTCCATTCCCGTTTATTCTACTAAAGAAAGACTTTAAATTTAAAACTGCTGATTTAAATAACAACATAGTCATCCCTAATGGAAAATTCAATGTATATCATATTACTCAAAGATATAGAGATGGGGTAGAGTATAATTGGGAGAAGTGTATTAAAAGTCAAAAAAATAAAAATTATTACATAGGTTTAAGGTCTGAATATGATGCATTGATAAAAGAGTGTAATGTAAAAGATGATTTAATATTTTATGGAGATAAAGTAAAAGACCTTTATGATATGGCTTGGATAATTAAAAAATGCGACAAATTTTATTGTAATCCATCAGTATCACAGGCAATAGCAATGGGTCTATATAAAGAGTACCATATTGCTATAAATCCTAAAATCAAAAATGTATTGACAGGTATGCCAATTGAAAAAGTTTTGAAATAAGAAATAATTTTATTTTTTTTTATATCTTTGCCTTATGAAAAAAGACTTAGGGCTAATTGTTGGTGGAACTACTTTTGTGTTATTTATGGCAGAAGCAATCATTCATTTTAATATGGGTCAGAACTATAAAGAACATAAAGAACAACCAAAATCCTTTAAATTACCCGATACAAATGAGTTAATTAAAGTATCTCTAATAGTGGGTATTTTTTCTGTTCTCAATGGAGTTATTATAAATGAGATAAAGAAATCTATATAATATCAACCTAATTTCAACATTCTCACCCATTATTCAGGGTTATATGTTATTTTAAAAAATAACTTAAACAAAACCCGTTACACTATTATACATACATACTTATAGCATAACTAAATATAGTTTATAAATTTGTCATTGTATTATAAGTGGCGTGTGCCAAGTTTAATTAAAAAATCTTTAGTAAGATGATTGAAGGAAAAGGAAATAAATCTATGGTGTGGGGAATTCTCGGAGTCGCATTTGGTGTAATGATAGGTATCATTGGAGCAAATATGGTTGAAAAGAAGTTCTTATCCAAAGATGGTGAAGCATAATAATTATTGAGTGTAAGTCCTACGGGCAGTTCGTTTGATTTTTTCCTCCTCGTTGAGCCTACGGCTCCGGGTTGAGTTGAGAAATGATGACAAAGATAGTTGTTAAGTTTTGTAAAAATGAGTGACCCGTTAAGGGGAGTTTAATGTTGAATTCATAAAAAGATTATGAATTATAAACCAAATAAAATTAAAGAAAAAATGGAAAATTTAAATCGTTATTTCTCTGATGCAGAAGAAAACATTTCAAACGAGTATATGTCAGCTAATGGTGGCGAATATTCTGATTGGGATGATGCTTTTGACTTTGGTGGTTCTGAAGAAGAATACTTAAATGCTATGGGGTCTGCTGATGCAAGTTCATCACAACCATATATCATTTCACTATATAACTCATCTGCGGCAGATATTGCTTCTGTTGAGATAGGTGGTGCGTATAACAATATTACAACAACTGTTGGCACAAAAGCTAACACGGAAGGTATTGGTTATTCAATGGGTATTTCAGGTGTAACTTATCTTGAATTTTTATGGCAAAGTTCGTCTAAACCATTCGTGGTTGGATTGACTTACCTACAAAGTGATGGAGGTTCATCTCAAGTTCTTGAAACTATCGTAGTGAAAGTTGTAGACTCTAATGGTAATCAACAACAAAAAACTCTTGTTCCTACAATTGACCCTTACCAAAACCAAACAGACATTACTGTCTTGAAACATACCTATAAATGGGATGGTTTCACGACATTAACAGTTAACAGTATTGCAACAACACGAACTTTAAAAGTTTACTTGTTCCCATCTGAAACTGTTTCTCAAGGTCGTGCTCTAACAGGCAATTCTATTGCTCGTGGTTATGGTAATCCAAATGTAGTAAGACAAGATAAAATTGTTCTTGGTCAAGGAGTTGCTCGTGCATTACAGGGTTAATATTAATATATTAGCTTTAGGAGATTAAAAAACTAAATGGGGCAAAGGCAGATGCAAAGGCATTTGTTTTGAGCCCCATTTTTTACAAAAAGAAAAAAAAGAAAAAAAATGAATTTATACCAATATATAGCATACAACAATTCAAAAGGGGCAAATGAACTTTTGAAAAATTATGGTTTTAAGGCAACAGAGAGTATAGATAAATTAATAGAAAGATTAAAAATAATTGTACGAAAGTATAAAAAAGTTGCATTACAAGATATTAGTGATATACATCCTGACAAATCATTATTATCATCCTTCACAAAATCTATAACTTCAGACAAAGAATTTGCTTACGCAACCGGAAGAACACCGGGATTTGCTGAACCTGTTTTAGAAACACCCACACCCTTTGAAGAAGCACCCGCAAGTCCTTTTGTGCCAAACTTTGATGCTACTAAAGTAGTTGATGAAATAAAAGATGTAAAAAAACAAATTCTAAAAGATAAATTAGAAAGAAGTAAAAATGCAAGAGAAAGAAGAATGAGAAAATTAAATTCTTCAATGACTACATCTCCTATGTTATTATTAGCGGTGGGATTTGCAGTAGGATATATTATAGCAAAGAAGTAATATGAAATATGAGTATCATAATTTCAATGAAAATTTTAAAGCAATACAAAATACAAAAGATATGGGTATAACGAGAGAGTTAATGTTATCAGAAGTAGCAAAAGTTATTGAGGGTAGACCTGCATTAGTAAAAAAAGCACTTATAGAGTGTGGCGTTTCGGTTTCTTCAAATGCAGGTAAAAGAGAATTAGTTAAAGCAGTATCTTATAATTTAGTAAGTAAATGCGTTAGGGTTTCTATAATGAAATTAGTATTATCTAATCAACTTCCATTTATTCAGGGTGCAGATAAAACATATGGAGATACAAGAGAAAGAGTTAGTGATTTTGATACTGATATAAGCGAATCCGCATTTATGAATCAAACAGGAACAACACCTGTAACCCCTACAAATACCGGTAAAGGAATAACCGGTAGTGATGCTTTAGGAGCAGGAGTTCAGTTATTTGGAACTATCGCAGGAATTTGGCAAGGTAATAAAGGGTATAAAGAGATGAGTAAAAATCGTGCTCACGAACTAACCCTTGCTCAAATGAATCAAGACTTAATGTTAAAGCAAATGAACCTATCTGCAAATCAAACGGTAGCACCACCAACACAAGCAGGACTTGGAGGTGGAAGTATGGTTACTTACATTTTGTTAGGTATAGGGGTTGTAGCAATTATAGGGTTTAGTATATATAGTAGTAGAGGAAGAGGCTCAAGACCTGCTCCCGTAATGGCACCGATAGAATAGTATATTATAAATGTTTGATGAAATAGATGAAATATCTTTTGATGAACAAAAGAATGTAAGTAATAAGATGATGGTTCCAATAGGAACGCAGGAAAATGTAAATGCTATTGTAAACAATAGTAAGGCAGCTTTAGTAAAAGATAGTTCTAAAGAAATGTTGAAGGCAGCAGTATTAGGAAGTGTATTAGGAGCAATACTTTCATTGTGGAGAAAAAAAAGTGTTTGGATGGGTGTGTTAGCAGGAGGATTAGCAGGAGGTTATCTTTCAAAAGAGAGTATTATACAGTTTGATAAAGATGAATAATGGAAATGGTACCTTACGAGAAAAAAGATACAGAGATGAATATACAAGGAATTCCTGTCAAAAAAATAATGATAGGAGGTGGAGTATTAATAGTAGCAACTTTAATAATTTGGTTAGTAAATAGATGAATATATTATTCAAAACAAAACAAAAAGCATTAACAATAATGATTGAGGTCGTTACCAATGGTCCTCAAAAAATTCAAGTTGTTGTGAAGGATATAAATAAACCTAATACGGATTATACTAATAGACACTCTACAATAAATGGAACACAAAGATTTTTTGTTAGAATGCCTATGTCACCTTACGAGTCTTTAATATCTATATATAATAAGGCTAACGGGAATTTACAAAAAGGAGAAGATACTACCTTTAAAGTTGTGAAGGTTGATGCAAGACCTTTAGAAAGAAAAATGGATTGTGTAGATTGGAGTAATCCAAAAATTAGAGATTTCGCAAACTTTGCTCAACAATTCTGTGATAACGCAGGAATACTAAGTGCAGGAAAGTTTCCAAATGGAAGTACATATATTTCAGATGAAGGTAATTTTAGAATAGATTACTTTGATGATATTAGGAGCAAAAGAGGTTTGGTAATACAAACACCTGCAAGAATTAGTCAGTCAAAAGGAATAATACAGGTTAGTAAAGCACACTTTAAAAAATTCACAGTACCAATGAGAATGGCTATCTTGCTACACGAATTCTCTCATTTTTATTTAAATGAGAATATGGAGGATGAAACAGAAGCGGATTTGAATGGATTATTAATTTATTTGGCTCTTGGTTATCCAAGAATTGAGGCTTATCAAAGTTTCCTTACAACATTTAAGGACACTCCAACTCAACAAAATAAAGAAAGGTTTGATATTTTAAATCAGTTTATAACGAATTTTGAAAGAAATAAATTTTGTACTCAACATAATGCACCTAATTTGAGAGCAAGTAAATAAATTAAAAAAAGAAAAAATTATGCCACAAATAAATTATTATGTATGTGATGGAGATTGCCCCTCATCAGGAGATACTTTTGCGGGAGATAGTTCTTGCGGAGGAGGATGTGATTCAGGATGTGATTGTAAAGAAGCAAATACAGGAAATATAGGAAATACTCCGATAGGTTATAGCCCTAATGAGTTTATTTCAAAAACAAGAGGAGTTCCTTCAGCAGGTTCCACTAACTATGGTCCAAGAGGACAAAGACAAGTATTTAGAGATTTTCAAGGAAATCCTTTAGATTATATAGGTAATATAAAGAGAACTTCAAACATAGACCCAAGAACATATCCTATGTCTACAAGAAGTGTACAAGGAGGTCAGCAGATTATGAATTCACCGGGATGGAGAAGAGGTGAGGTATCTACTAAAAAGGGTTTCAGAAGATTTGCAGGTGATGACAGAGGAACAATGATGACTATGAGTGTAACTAAATTAGTTATGGGATATTTAGCAGTAGGATTGACTGCTTTTGTAGTTGGATATTCAATTATGAAAGGAAAAGATTTAGCACAATAAAAATAATATATAATGAATAATATAAATATGAATACTAATAATGATGAAACTCCCACAATGAGTGCAGGAGCATATGCAATTTCTATGCTATCAGTTGGGCTTTTATTTTTTGTAATAGGATATGGTTATTACAAAGGGAAGGATGCAGCTTAATAAAATAAATATGAAAGAAATGGAAAATAAATTTTTAAATTTTGATGGAATGACATCAGAAGTAGCAAACGATATGCCTTGGAGTGATACAGTTTGGTCAAATGCAAAAGGTGGAGATGGGCAATATCCTGAAATTACTCCTGCAAGAAGGGGAGAAGAAACTATAACTTTAGACCATCATACAAATTCAAGACCTAATATGGTTTTATCTGATGATGATAACAGTAAAATGCCTGATAGTGATGTGTGGAGTAATCATCCGGGATTTTTAGGAATTACTTGGAGTAAGAAAAAAGCAGAAAGACAAAGAGAGGAGGGTGAACAAGCAAAAGTAAATGCTAATTATCCTAATTCAGGAAGTTGTGCGGTATTAACTGACAGTTTAGAAAGACTACAAGGTGATATTGAAAAATTAGAAGCTAATAAAGATGGAGGTGGTAAGGGAGCAAAGAGAGTAAATGCAAGAGCAAGAAAAACAAGAAAAATTCGTAAAAGTAGCGTTAGTA